>Ga0105239_10000543_pt1 | contig 54542 bp, 58 predicted proteins | sample KBSC44metaG_FD_92761 | JGI IMG/M metagenome (GOLD analysis project Ga0105239, IMG submission 92761) | Corn rhizosphere microbial communities from Kellogg Biological Station, Michigan, USA - KBS C4-4 metaG | ecosystem: Host-associated > Plants > Roots > Rhizosphere > Soil | place: Michigan, USA...
CGACCCTTTCGGTGTCTCGAGTGGTGGTCTCGCCAGTTTGGCTCATCAACCAGCACAGCTTTGGCTTTGGCGTCAACTTGATGGCACTCAGATAGTGGTAGAGGACCGCTCTAATATTATAGGCAATTCCTGGGTATCATGCATTGAAGTCGCATCATTGGCTTCCGGCGCCCCTACCTCCCAACCTCGTTCCAATGAGATACCGTGTCTTGTCTGACACTGGGAAAATTATTCTGCCTGGCAAGGCTGAAATGGTTGGCTTGTTACTAAGTTGAATTGTCGATGACTCGAATCCAGTAACTCGAATTTTATCGTGTGGCCTTACACTAGGCAGTCATAATAGTTGGCTCTCGATAAATAGCTTCCACAACGCCATTTACCTGGGCGGCGTTGGTCTTCGATTATGCTTGTTTTTGAAAAGAGGCCAGATGTCATTTTGGAGTCAGCGACTTACATAGCCCCGAGGCTGGGAGTTGGATCTTGGACTTGAGCCTGGGGAGTTTTCTGAGCTGCCGAGCTAGCCTGGGGTTGCCTGGAACTTGGAGCCACGTTCCAAACCCCAGCTTCCTTGGTTAAATGTGAACTACCGCCCACCATTACAACGCGCAGTAGGTTTTGTATATCGGGTTATCTCACACATTATTTGAGCAGATTTTGGGGTAGGTCAATGATAACGTCCGATATATTGTTCTCGTGTAGTCTTGACTGTCTAGGCTCCACTAATATAATTGCGACGCAAGCGGAGCCGGGCATTACTCCTCACCATCCTCCTGATGTCGGGTATATGGAACAAGAATTGCTTCCTCCTCTGCATTCAAAATTTGCTTTAAGTTAGGGTCTCAAGTTAGTCCTCTTCTCTTGGAGCTCCTATTTGACTGGGCGCGGGCAGGGCTGCGACTTCTTGGAAGGATGAAGCACTCACCTCTAACGCTGGAGTCGCAGTCAACCAGCTTGCAACAAGCATACTTCTGAGCACCCAACTTTGCGCAAAAAATTGGCTCCGCAGTCTCTCTGATTTCCACGTATTGAATCCCCGGTGTGGGAAATTGGCATCGAGGTGCAGTTGTAGCAGTCGAGGGTATCGGTCAAGTGCATTCAAGCTTTTTCGAACAGCGTCGCGGTAGAATCCGATAGCGCCCATGGCAAAGCCAGAGCATGCCGAGAAAACGAACGGGATCGTAGCTGTGTCCCAGATCAAAGCGCCTATCGTCGCCCCAAACATCCCGGTGAATACACTTGCAATCGCGCCAGAGATCACGACACGGAGCATACTAGAGGAAGTTAGACGGTCTAGGAATGATGGGATGAGGAGAGGGAGGAAAACCCCTTACAAAAGTCCAGGTCCGCTGATTGAAGAGGGTTAGGTTAGCTGTTGCTCATGAAAAATGACATTGCAGTCATGTCCCTGAGCCTTGGCTCCAATTATGGAGTGGAAAAATCGACGGGTCCATAGTGAAGACCTACCTCACGGTGCCGTAGCCACCACCAAGTCGAAGGATGTTCTTGAAGGAATCAGCTAACGGCGAGCCGCCACTTATGGCTTCATTGCCTGGTTGTGGATTTCTGAACGACATATCTGATGAATGGGTACCGCTAGCAGGGTAGATCCGAAAGCTATGTCACCTCTGTACGGGATTTGCCATGCCTTTTTCCAATTGAAGCCTGCTCGCGATGGTTGAAGCAAGCTGTCTAGCTAAATACAAAGTAACCAGTGGTTTCAAGAGAGCTCGAGGCAGCGGGAAAGGATCTCCAGGCACGTGAGGTCACGGGATTTGGAGATCTTAAGGGCAGCCATTCCTATAAGCGTTAGCGCCGCTCTAGCGTGAATCACATCGCTCCTTTTCCATTTTCAATTCTCCGCATCTCAGAAGTCGCGTCGCTCAAGGTTGCACACACCAACGAGGTTCACGCATATTCCCGATCGTCCTTTGTTGAGAAGTTGTATAGCGTTGCTTTTGTATGACTTGGTTATTTTTGCGAAAATGAGGCCCATTGGCATGTCTTTCAGCACACTTTTTGCTGTTTTAACTTTGTCCAGTTTGGCTGGACAATGTGCAGCATCCTTGGGAGACCATCTCCCTGAATTCAAGGATTGTGTCAAGGTTAGTCGTCATTAGTGCCTCATGAGGGCTCTGCTGACTCTGTGATCCAGGTTTGTATAGAAGAGAATTGTGACACAGGCCGTGGACATCTGCGTGAGAAGCCTTCGTTGATCACCTTTCATGGGCTCTTCTCTGACCGTCACTAGCACTTCATCTTCGCTTACTCCTGTGGACATGCCCTTCAGAATGTGATTATACTTGTCAGCATATCATCACAACTCGGCGTCTAGCACGGGACCCACCTATGATTGAACCCGTCGTCCAATTCCATGGCAAATGGCCCTTCTATCGATTCATGGGTATCCAGGAGCCCTTTTCAGTCCTTTTCTCCTTGTTCAATCTTCTGGCCCACCGGGAGGGGATGCAAAGAGTTCGTGAATCCATCCCAGCACGTTATTCTCTGCGACCCTACTACCTTGGATTTGGATACTTCGGGCTGGCCAGCTGGATCTTCAGCATGATCTTCCACACTCGAGACTTTAACATCACGGAGAGACTGGACTATTTTGCTGCTGGAGCCAGTGTGCTTTATGGGTTTTACCTTACACCGATCCGTGTATTCCGCCTGGATATGGAGACCCCGACCAAACAGAGTATATTAAGGCTTTGGACGATACTTTGTATCTCACTATATATATGCCACGTCACCTATCTCACAGCCTGGAGCTGGGATTATACATACAACATGGCTGCCAATGTTGCTGTCGGTATTGTCCAGAATGTCCTCTGGACCTGGTTCAGTATCTCGAGATATCGCAAATTGGGGAAATCCTGGACTGCATGGCCTGGCCTGATTGTTGCTTGGATTATCATGGCCATGAGCTTGGAGCTGTTTGATTTTGCCCCAATTGGCGGGATGCTCGATGCCCATAGTCTCTGGCATCTTGGGACAGTGGTTCCCACCATCTGGTGGTACAGGTAAGACTGATTCCGACGATATCTACCGTAAAGATGTGACCCAGACTAATGTGTAATGCAGCTTTTTGATCAAAGATGCCCAGGAAGACTTGGCCACTCAACGTCTGAAGGCTTGAGATCGTCCAGATAAGCACTCCGTCACTTTCGGAACAAGCGAAACTTAAGGACAAAAGCAAGTTGGATGTGGCGTCCAGATAGAAAAACTGGTTGGACGATGGCAGAAGTCGCATGGCTAAGCAGAACTTTCCCCAAAGCCGGGGAAACCCCCAGACGCCTAGGACGCCCTGAGAGGTGGCTTACAGGCGAGAGCAAGGTGTTGATAGGTGGTGGTAGGCGTTGGGCTAGGCTATAATTAGGGCAACGTGGACGCTTTGTGGGTGAGCCTGTCCGTGGGTTAGGGTTAACCCTCTAGGCATCTCGGCGCGAGCCCTAGGGGACAACGGCCACCACCCAGGGCCGCAACGGTCCCAGTACGAAAGGCACAGGGGGTCCAGAGGAGCTTCTGGGCGCCCGGCAAGTGCATCAAAACCACATCAAAACGCCCCCACGCTCCTTACGGCGTCCCTCCTGCGACTAGTCAGGCACGCGGGGAACTTTTCAACCACTCCCACCCTCGCTTTGTTCCAAAGCTACGAACTCTCATTTCATCCCACCAATTCACTTCCCGCACCGACCACACCCACCATCACCCTGATCTTCCAGCTCGGACGTCGTATTGTTCTTGGACGGTCATCAGGTGCAATTCTCACTCATTATCACTAAAACCAGACATCCGTCCTCTTCCCCCTTCTTATTCCTCAATCGCGCCTACTCTACCCCCTGATACTCTGTGCGTCCCAGCGTTGCGACAACTTTGTCCTTCGCCTTGCCTCTTGCGCCCATCATGGCTTACACCAACCCACGAGACTCGGTCTTCAACCAGCCCAAGCCAGTCGTTCATCTCCCTGGAGACCTCTTGGATGCAATTGCAAAGGGAGCCGAGCCGTATGAAATTCCTGCGGGACGAAAGTACGAGTACGGAACTGCAGGTGTGAGTGAATCCCCAGGCTATTTCCTTCGACTACTCATTTACTAACTGTTTGCTCGCCTCGCCTCAGTTTCGCATGAAAGCGTATGTAACCCTTCAGCCGCACCGAGCTGACACGGTCCCCCGTCCTCCTTACCTTCCGCACCCATCATCAAGATCTGGACTAACAAGAGAGGGGTTGTAGCAATGCGGGCCTTGACCATGTCATGTACACAGTTGGATTGATCGCGGCTATTCGCTCCAAGAAGCGCAACGCGACCATTGGAATCATGATCACAGCCAGCCACAACCCAGCTGATGACAATGGTGTCAAATTGGTTGATCCCATGGTATGTCGCCATCCACATAAGTGATGAGGCGAATGGAAGGCTAACACAAAACTTCTAGGGTGACATGCTCGAGGTATATCCACCCCCCGTGGCCAATTGGTGCAAATCACGTGACTGACCTCGCATCCCACAGCAATCTTGGGAAGGCTATGCTACGACCCTTGCCAATACTCCGAATGCCCAACTTGCAAAGGCGTACGAAGATCTCACGAATGAGACTTTGGTCGACGAGATCCGACAACTCCATGAGCGCCCCTCCAAGGTTGTCTTCGCGCGCGACACCCGTGCCTCTGGACCATACCTCGTAACTGCACTTAAGGCCGCCTTAGGTGCCGCAAAGGTGGACTACAAGGATGAAGGAATCTTGACCACCCCGCAACTTCACTACATCGTTCGCGCCATCAATACTCTTGGCTCTCCATATGAGTTCGGTCCACCAACTGAGGAAGGTTACTACAAGAAGATGGCAGATGCTTTCAAGGTCCTCATTCACGGACGCACTATTCATGGCACTGTCACAGTCGATTGTGCAAATGGTGTCGGTGGTCCCAAGCTGAGAGAGTTGATCAAATATCTTCCAAGCGCCAAGGAGGGTGGTATTGATATCAAGGTTGTGAATGATGATGTGGTCAAGCCTGAAGCTCTCAACTTTGAGGTAAGTGAACTCCGGATCGACTATTCTTTTGATACTGACTATTCCTTAGTGTGGTGCCGACTATGTCAAGACCAAGCAGCGTAGCCCTCCTAGTTCGAGTGCTAAGCCGGGAGATCGATGCTGCTCTCTGGATGGTGATGCGGATCGCGTTGTCTACTACTACACTGATGAACAAAGCACTTTCCATCTCCTTGATGGCGATCGAATTGCTACTCTCGGTGCCGTCTTCCTGGCTGACATGACTCGCGTTGCTGGAATCGACCACAAGCTGAAGATTGGCATTGTTCAGACCGCCTACGCTAACGGTGCCTCGACTGAGTACGTTGAGAAGGTCCTCAAACTTCCAGTCACTGTCACTCCAACCGGTGTCAAGCATCTTCACCACGCAGCTGCTCGATATGACATTGGTGTTTACTTTGAAGCCAACGGTCATGGCACTGTTCTTTTCTCGGACAATGCTATCAAGGTCATCCGCGAATCCGAACCCAAGTCTCCTGGACAGAAGCACGCCCTCGAGTCTCTTCGCGCCTGTATCAACTTGATCAATCAAGCCGTCGGTGATGCGATTTCCGACATGTTGTTCGCCGAAATTGTTCTTGCTCACAAGTCTTGGACCCCTGAGAACTGGCGCAACACTTACATTGACCTTCCAAACCGTCTTGTTCGTGTCGAAGTCGCTGATCGTTCTATTTTCAAAGCCACCGATGCTGAGAGAAAGCTCGAGTCCCCCAAGGGTGCACAGGAAGAGATTGACAAGCTGTGCCACATGTACGTCAAGGGTCGCGCTTTCGCTCGAGCCTCCGGTACTGAGGATGCCGTTCGAGTCTACGCAGAGGCACATTCTAAGATAGAATCTGAGAAGCTTGCCAGCCAGGTCACCGAGGTTATCCGAAAGTATGGTGCCTGAGCTACGACATGAAATGATGATTGATGAAATCGGAACGGATGATTCAGGTGGTCGCTATTCCCAAGGACGAAATGGCTTGCGCATAGCGAAATGGCGTTCAACAGGTTGGGGTAATAGGTAACATAGCCTTTGAGCCGCAAGGTTCAATTGCTTCATACTAGGAATCCAAAAGTGCTTTGGCTGTCACCTCGGAGGAGGCGGTTATTCATGGACAATACAATCCTGAATCCACAATCTACAATTCATTCCATCCACGTTGGTTGAAGAAATCCGATGGCGAGAGCATGTTGCTGTAGCTAGACACGTGACAGCCGATCTACCCGGTGATGCAACATCGCCAGTTGGTTCGCACTCAAGCTACTTGCCACTTATTTTTCTTTTGACCTTCATAGCTTCGTCTGCGGGATTCTGAGATGCTTCTTTGACTTACTGTTCCTACGATTGAAGCTTACCAGCCAAGCAAACTCTCTCGGTTAGTTCAGGCTAACGTTCCCAGTGACGCTTCTGTGGGCCCTTCTGGGTAACATCTGACTCCTCGTCTGCGGGCTGCCTTGCTGTCTGTACCAGGGAATGTCACCCTCTGAGCCAATGATGGAAGATCAACCGAGGTCTTTGAAAATGAAGAATACTTACTACTAACTAGCCCTGGTTACCCAGTACGGAGTACCTAACTAGTGCCGCGGGAGTCGAACATGTCTAACTATTCTCTGTTAACACGCTCTGTTCACCAAGCACTTAGTTTGGTAGGTACACGCAATCGCATGTTACGTTTAACCTGGCACCTTGCCACCAGCCCAGCAACCTCGGCCTAACGCTGCAGTGAAGAAGCAGAAAACAAGCTGGGATCGCCCTGGCAGTGAGGCTAGTTGCATCGTCATCAACAGCCTACGCTACAGCGACCTGCTTCAACAGGCAAGGCTCCTCCAACATCACCCCAGAGCCAACCCACAATCCCAGGGTCCCTAGGCCCATCAACCGACGACAAGCTTGTCCAAGCCTTATCAAGCATCCCAAGCACTCGCTAAAGACCGGCTCCGCGATGCAACCTTCCTATCTTGATGGAGTTGATGGATGCTGTGGAACGTCATACTTGCAGCTTGTGTTGTCTGCGTGACGAATTCCTTCATATAGCTTTGGGAGTGGGAAACCGCCAGTATGTCGTCTGTGCTTGTGTTCTACTTCTCTTCTCAGAATTTTGAGAGCGGTCAACCCATCCAAAAATGCATTTCACGAGTGTTGTGGTAGCTTGTCTCGCCACCAGTGTGTTGGCTGTTGAGAACCCGCACAGGCGTGCACCGAAGAGAGTCCACACGGTCCGATCTTCACCAGCGCGACGTTCTCTAGAGAAGAGGCAGCCGTCGAGTTATCTGAACGATCAGACCAAGAGTAAGAGAATGACAACAGAAGGAAGCTTCCGAATCTAATAGCCTTCAGAATTCGCTGTAAACGGCACAGGAATCCCGTTGATCGACTTTGACATCGGCGAGTCGTATGCCGGAACACTCCCGATCGACGGGAACAGCTCCAACGCCAATCAACTATTTTTCTGGTTCTTCCCATCGGACAACCCAGATGCGTCAGACGAGATCACTATCTGGCTGAACGGCGGCCCAGGGTGCAGTTCACTCGATGGCCTGCTCCAAGAACATGGGCCGTTCCTCTGGCAAAGTGGGACATACGCGCCGCAACCGAATCCCTTCTCGTTCGTGAATCTCACCAACATGGTCTACGTCGACCAACCCATTGGCACGGGCTTCTCACCCGCGGCCGAGGGGGCGCCGGCAAAGATCACGAATGAAGTCGACGTCGGGAGAGACTTCTCCGGGTTTTGGAAGAACTTCATGACCGCGTTCAATATGACGGGCAGGAAGGTCTACCTCACGGGAGAGTCATACGCCGGACAGTATATCCCGTACATTGCAAGCTACATGCTGGATCAGAATAACACGGATTACTACAACGTCAAGGGGATCCAGATTAATGACCCTAGTATTGCGTCAGACGCGGTTCTCATTCAAGGTTTGTCACACAGATAGCAATGCGCAAGCTCTCCTGCTGCGTTTTCGGCTAACGATGAGAATAGCTCCTGCCGTGACGCACCTGAACAACTACGCGAACATCTTCTCCCTCAACGAGTCGTTCATGAGCGACATCAACCAGCGAGCTGAGAAATGCGGCTACTTCGATTTCATGGAGAAGGCATTGACTTTCCCTCCTGCGGGCAAGTTCATTGCTCCCAACGATAGCGCCCCAGGTTTGTCCACCTGCACTGCACTGCCCTGCATTTCGTCAAGGAGATTCTGACCTTTGACGTAGGTTGTGACGTGTGGGACGACATCGTCACCGCCGAGATCCTGATCAACCCCTGCTTCAACATCTACCACCTGACCGATTTCTGTCCCTTCCTCTGGGACGAGCTGGGCTTCCCATCCCTCGCAACCGTAAGTAACCGACCACCTTCTCATCAAATCCCTATCTGGAAACCCTCTAATCCAATACCCACCGCAGGGTCCAAACAACTACTTCAATCGCAGTGACGTGCAGAAAGCCATCAACGCACCACCCACCAACTACGCCATCTGCGGCGACAACACGCTTTTCCCTGACGGCGACCTCTCGGAGCACTCAAGCTTCACAGCCCTCCCCTCGGTCATCGAGCGCACCAACAATGTTGTCGTCGGCAGCGGACTGCTCGACTACCTCCTCCTGACAAACGGCACTCTCATGGCGCTGAACAACATGACCTGGAACGGCGCGCAGGGCTTCGCGAAGGCCCCTGGCGACAAGTTCTTTGTGCCCTATAACCCCTACATCAACCAGGTCATCAACGAGACAGAGACGCAGCCGATCCCTGCCACGCCCGTTGGCTTGCAGGCGGGTGCTGGGTACATGGGCGTCACACACACAGAGCGAGGACTGACCTGGGTGACGGTTGATCTCGCCGGCCATGAGATCCCCCAGTATGTCCCCGGTGCGAGCTATAGGCAGCTCGAGTTCTTGCTGGGTAGGATCGGCAGTTTGACGGAGATGGGCTCGTTCACTACCCTGAACGACAGCTTCGTCGGGAATGTGAGGATGTTGTAGGTGGTGATTACTGCTGGTGAGACCATGTGATGATGTGCGAGGGGAGTAAAACTGCGCTCATAGCAGAAAAGTAATTCCGGCCCAAGTCTCAGCCCAGCGGCTCTACCTTAGTCCCAGACATAATACAATCAAATGAATGAATGATGATATCCCTGAATTTTGTACTCATTGATTCCACGGCGCCATCCCCATGAAACAATCCAGCTCAGCACAGCACAGGCATACTTAGCTACTCGGCAAATCAAAAGGCCGCCTAGCCGACTCGGCAAAGAAGCCACCGGGATTATATTTCGTCTCTCAAGGCGCGGAACCCGTCCAATCGGCGAGTCTTCCGAAGCCACCGCGAAGACATCCTGCTCCTCTGAGGGAGCGAAAAGCAGTGGACTGGAATGAAAAGCGCTGTTGTGGGTGAGCATCAGCACGATAATGGGCTGGCTGGTTGGTGCCTGCATCGCAAGGCAACGAAGTTCGGGCTTTCGCACGCACGGCTCCCGAGATCTTGAAGTGGGCCTGCTTGCCTGCATTGCTTTGCATACGAATGGATGGATGCATCTGAACTAGATAGATCCTTCAAGCATTGCAAGGCTTCAGCGCCAACGCCAACGGTGCCCTCCGACAAGGCGGCCTCGGCCGGCCTATCGGTCTCACTTGATCCCCGGGGCAATTCCACTTCCGTTTAGGCTGGTGAATAGCTAAGTATAGCGAGGACCATTCGCTTACTACTTGGGGATTCCAGATGCCTAGTTGATGAGTGAGACGTCGGCCTGTATTCTGTCAATCTCCTCTTGCAACTCTTGATGGGGCCCTTCCTATGCCGTGGTTCTCTCCATCATAACATAGATCCTCCGCATCAATTCTGAGAGGTCGCTGCTTGAGAATATTCAGAATGTCTATTCTAGATCAAATATGTGAAACGCAAAGGCAAAGAAATTCAAATATCAAGAATCTCGGAATCTTAGATGCTAACAGTGGGCGACACCCGACCACTCCTCGTTAAGCGCAGAGCTTATTGGGTGGGTATGGAGGTTCTCAGAAATGCAAAGGCATGGGTGCCTAGATACTTGCTCGCTGGTGCAAAAGGAACTTAGAGGTATACTATGATTATATACGCAGCTGTTGATTCACATCCAGACGTCGTAATTATGCAAAATGCAAAGAACCTCCTTTTGAACGGACGGAAGATATGGTTAATCCGATAAGATTTGGACGGAAGATATATTTAATCCGATAAGCTTCTTGGCGTCTCAAACTCACGTGGACGCTTGTCACGAGCGTCCTGCTTTCAAAGCTAATTACAGGGTAACTTCTTCGCGACTCAGCCTGCTCTCACCTCTACTCACCTTTCTACTCACCCTCGCCCTAGTAGTCTTATTCTATTTTATAAGCTCTAACCTAAAATTATAAATACCCGGTGGAAGTTAACTCTACCAGTAGGTTCAATGACCGGTTTCTAGATTCTGGCTCCTGGTTCGAACTCCCTACTGAAGTTTTCCTCCCACCGAGTATAAAATGACGTTTAGTCCGAGCTCTGGCCTCTGAGCTATGAAGTCCTCTTTCCCACCCGGTTTATCTGACCATAAACACGAGATGGACAATAGACACTGCTCAAATCATTGCTATCCTATCGCAAGAAGTGGAAGATGCCTTAAACCAATACAAGCCTGCCGAGGGAAGGGCAATGTTATTCGCCTGTGAAGCGGGTGATGAGCTTCAACCACAATACATTCGTGGAGCTCAGGCGGTACGTATCGCATTGAGTGTTCATCTTGTCGGCAGCAGTGCGCCCAGTGCTGAGGAAGTCTAGTCACGCCTGTCGACGAGGGCAGCCCTTGGCGATCAGGTCCATCCAGGAGCTCTCCGAGCGAACTTTGGCCTTCGAGCCACTCAAAAGCCCAGGTCAAGAGCATTGCGATTTCTGTTAGCGTCAGCAGTGAACTGACCTTGATGGACCCGGTGGTGAAGTCCTGAGAAGAGTCCGAGAAATGCATGATAGCTCTCTGTCGTCTTTGGCGGACGGCTCATCGACTCGTGCAGAGATCTGACTTTCTGCGCGTTGCTTGCGGTACGTCAGCACAACCAGGAAACATATATATACTCCCGTACAGAAGAAAAGTACTTGATGATCAATATGAGCTGTAACGGCTTTTCTGCTCAAGCATGCAGTATAAAAGCAAGGCGGTACTTCCGCGTTGTCTATGGTACGTTGGCTTCCTGCAGGTCTACACACTCATGCATGCTATGTCCGAGTGCTGAACAAAGGGCGTAAGTAGAGTGTGTAAGCCTCACACTAGTGTACGTTTGTACAGTACACGCCAAAGGGGTGAAGTATGATTGCCTAACGCTGTGCCTCGGTGGGCTTACCGTAAAGCAAAACTTCCAACAACATTGTACTCCGTACTGCAGGCTCGGAAAGTCTAGGAGGTGCAGACGTAGTAGGTTGTTGCACTTTGGCATTTGCCTTGGGCACTGCCAGGGAAGGCACCGCGCTCTCTAGTGTAGATGAATACTTAGGTATCTTTGCAAACTGGGTGTCAGGAACTACTCCCTGACAGGCATATACAGTAGCTTATAGGTCCGGGATACCTCGAAGTTTGTGCGAAATTCTAGTCTTTTTGAGCGATCCTCAAGGTATATGGCCCCACCGAACTTGAATTGTATGAGGACTCGGCAAGTCAAAGGTGAGAGATTGCGAATTTGACTCTGGAAGCGAATTGTTGAAGTATAGCGATCCACAATTCTTGACAAGCTCGACCCTCCTCTCCTCAAGGATATATCATCTGGACCCAATACCAGAGCCATTCAAGAAAACTGGCTCAATATTGCTGAAATTCTTGAGGTCCTCAATCATCAATCCCATACTGTCACTGGACGTTGCTGCGTTGAAGCTCTCCACAGACTTCCATGTCATGTAGGGTGCAGCAAGGTATGACCTTGAACCATCGGAAGTTTTGTCGAAGCTGATGACTTGCCAGTCCAGCAAGCCATACCGCTCCCAATGTTGAAAGACCATTGGCAGGTGTTTTTGAACATAGTAATCTTCATCAAAGGTGGCAGTGGGGGTCTCAGGGTAGGCAACCATTGTGATATAAGGCATTGTGAAGCAGAGCCTTGACTTGAAAAATATTTCGAGAGAACTGGATGCTGTAGGTGTATGGGAGTCTCAATTTGCGGGCTTTAGAGTGCAGCTCCTAGAAGATCTAATCTTTATGGGGTTTACATACGGATTTGCGCTTTTTGTTGCTACTTCTAGCACTAATCTTGAGCAGACTAACTAGGGTGGTGTCTATTGTCGAACTTTTGGATGATAGGATAAGAGCTCAGAGGGCCGGCACCCGGCCGGGATTCCAAGGGGAATTGTTCGTCTCCCACAATTTGGTCCTTCTAAAGCCCTTCTTCTCCAACATTTGACAGAGCTGGCTGATGGAGTTCCCTCATTCCATTGATTGATTCATGGAGCAGATATGGAGTTCTGGACTCCTTGAACCGCAGCCTTGTGGTCACGTGTCCAGTCCAATTTACCCCATATTGCCCGTTGGATCCCCCATCCCCAGCCTTTGCAAAGCCGACCCGAGATTGACGGATGCATGAGAATATTGGCATGGTTACCATATTCTAAGCTAACCCCTCCCGAGTAGCGGAGTCTGGGGTAAACGAGGCTAAACCTAGCGCACTCCAGCTCGGAAAATGCTACTGAGCCTCTATGTGGTGTTACCACAGTATATGAGATCCTGCTGATCTGCTGTAGATGGTCAAGCTCAAGGGTTTACGCTTAGTCTCAATATCTCCTGGCTCTGCTTGTCGTTCTCTATTCACTCCTATGCAAGTGCTCGCCTAAAGAACACCAAGGACTCCCCCAATTCCCGTCTTAAACATCCTTCGAGCCACCCAAATTTGTTCCTAGAGATATTTATCAAGCAAAAGTTTAAAGAAATGGGTCGAAGCGAAACACCAGCCCAACATCAGTCAACCATGGCTGCCGCAGACGTCGATGCTATTGGAGCTGGCGGTGTGACTCGTTGGAATCATGTCAAGACCTTTGCGCTTGTGGGAGTAGGTTCCAATAACTATCCTGCTATCCAAGACAAGGTCGATTAATGCTTTCATAGGCCGTCCTCAGCTTGTTCTTTTGTGAATTAATCGTCCTCGTCGGCGGTGGCACTTTTGCTCAGAAGGTAGCTTCCGAGATTGGCGGTGACGGGCTCACCTCATGGCCATCACTGTCGGGGATCATTTTCACCGTTGCCCTCGCGGCACCGTTGTCCCAGGCCTCCGATTACTCAGTGTAACCCTGAGCAAGCAAACTTCACTGATTGATGCTAACATGTTACTACGGTGCCTGCTCCTATGCCTCCTGCTGCCCCGCTGATTGCGATGATCTTGCCTTTTATGGATGCCATCCCTAAGTATTCATAAACCCCTGAGTGACTGTGCTATATCTTGAGCAATACTCAGAGAATCAAGGTGAGCAATTTGACCACGAATTTGGGGCAAGCAAACCCAGCAAATTGAGCCACTACTACTACATAATATTTGGTCAGTGGCGTCCCACTTTCCGCGTATCCTTACGGAGCCTCGTGGACAGTGGCTGACTGGATGTGGATATGCCTATGCCTTCCTCCTCCCAAAACATCCACGCCGTCTTTGCTTGCCTTGAGGATTGTCCCGAGCATACGGCGGGTTGTCTACGTCCTTTCCGGGGGGTCTTCGAAATGGGCTCCAGATTTTCTGGTTACGGCAGCACCCCACGGTTTCCCCAGATACGGATGATTGCCGATTTCTTGTCATTGCATTCCCGTCCTGCATCTCCGCCAGGAAATGCAGAGCAGAACGATGTCTTCACATTTGCTAGCCCATCACTCACCTAGCCCCTACTCAAGCTAAGACGTGGTAGAAGAGATCGGAGAGCTGGGGTAGCCTTACTAACGACTGGAGGACACATATTCGCTCGTGTTATTTCTTTCAACTACCCCAAAGCACCTTTAGAACACCTATCATAACAACTACGACAAGGAGCTTTATACTTTCATACAACCCAGCTTCCATCTTTACTTTCGTGGTCTTCCGAAAGAAACATGACCATCAAGCCGCGGTCAAACAACTTCTCCTCATCTTTCTTTACAATCTCGCTGAAATCTGGATTCGACTGGCCCTTGAAGGAGTCAAATAACTCTTTGTCAGAATACCACACCTCCATGATGACATCGTAGCCGCCGCTCTTTTGTGTAGCTAGTGGCAAAGCCAGACCCGCGAAAGGTTCCAAATATCAGCGACCATAGCGCAGGACGCCAGGATGAGAGACTTGCTCATCGAACAATTTGATATGGTGGTTTTCATAGTAGTCCTTGAATTCTTCCATTGAGAGACCAGGTTTCCTCTTGAACAGGCCAACTACTTTTACCACTTTAGTCCTCCGGGCCTAGTACAAGAGTTTAGTCCTGGCGACAAGGGTTTGGTGGCTCAACCTACTAGTTTCTTTACAACTTCAGCCCTGTTTTGTGTCGAATTTAGCAGTGTAAGATGTGTGTTTTCTTGATTTTTATTTTCGAGCTTCAGGACTCAAAGAGGTGCAACTTGTTCTGTCAAGACGTGGCATATATCTTAAAACAACAACATAACCTTCAATTGTGAGAAATACATCTCGGGACCCCATCTCCATCGAATCCCGTCAGCTGGCTGCCTTTGCGCTCAAACAATGAACTCGGCCTTCTCAGTAGTCCAACTCGGCGAACCAACACTGATCTGTTAATCTGTTATCGGAGCATCTCTACACTGACACCAAAAGTCGGTATGATCCGCCTACATGGGTGGCTAGTCGTCTTAGAAAACAAAAGACCCAGTGTTAGAACTTCCTCACAGCTCCGCAACGTCCTCCCCCCAACTTTTAGCGCTCAAGTATTCCTTTCCCCCAGGCCACACTTTACCATCTTTCCACATTCCCTGCACGGTTAGTTTCCGACCCGATGATTCGCCTCTAGGCAGAATATTCAACCAATCCCAATGGCACCGCTCTTTCAGCCCTTTTGCCCTCCAATCATTCAGGGATTCCTCCGGGCTCGTGTTCATCGTCGGCAAGAACAAAGGTAAGGACTGGTCATGCGCGAAGCAGATGAGCACAGACGGCGACGTGTCGAATGCAACCAACTTCTCTATAGTTTGTTGCGCAATGTCAGGGGCCACGAACGCCGACCTTGGGTTCGTGGATATCTTGGATAATGGAGTCGAGAGCGGGTCTTCACCTGGCCCAGCGGCCGAAAACCGATCTGTGAATACCATTGCTAGAACAGAATCATTGGAGCCGTTCTCGGCGTCGAGAATTCCAGCTGGGATGATCTGTGGTAGCGGAGAACTTGCCGAGGGTCGGAAGCACCCTGCAAAATGGCAGATGTCGCCTCCGAGAAACACGAATGACTCCTCTGGACCGGCCGATGTGCGCGCGAAGCCACAAATGTGTCCGATACAGTGGCCAGGGGTGTCTATCACCAGTCAGTATCAAGATAGTACTCTACAGCTACTGCGGCACCCACCGAGAATATAAAACGACCCGTCCTCGAAGAAGTCAAAAGCTCGATACCCCCCAATAGTCAACGCGGATTTCGAAAAGTCAATTTCCACCAGCTCCCTTCCCGCAAACGCGTCTGCAAGAACGGGGGATTCTTGTTTGAGAGGATAGCCGGGCAGCAAGTTCGGCGCAGCCTTGAACCCTGGCCCAACCACGATGGAAGTCGATGGTGGGAACAAGGTCATGTCCCCGATGTGATCCCAGTGATAATGCGACCATATCACCGACGCTGATATTGACAAGAGCTTTAGTCGGCACAGTACACACTAACCCCCATTCAAATGTCGACGCCGTACTACTTACAGATCTCCTCAAGCGCAACCCCACTCCCAGTCAAGATGCTAGGCAAGTCAAAGTCGGCCCTCACATCCTTGATGATGTCAAGACTCAGCCGATGGAGCATCACCTTCGGCAAATTCCAGTAGTCCTTGCGAACACCCAAATCGAACATGATTTTGCGGCCGGAAGGTTCATGCTCGATCAGGTACGACGTGTTCGGCACCTGGAAGTACTGGTCGGGCTCGCTGGGCTGGAAGAAACACTCCGCTCGGATCGTGAAGCGAGATGTCGAGTCGATCATGCGCACCCGCACGTTGTGCTCGGAGGGCGGTACAACTAGTTTGTCGGGCATTGTGAGAAGTGACCTGAGGCCAGCGTGGGTTTGGGCTTCGCTCGTTGACGACTCGAGTCAATAATACTCAGGATATTGGGAGTTGCGCAGTACGAGAATACCAACAAATAATCACACTCGTCCCTGTGTTGGAGATTAACTTGGTACCCATGCTCGGAATTGCCCCTTCCCCATCCACTCATGCAACACAGGAGTCTAGAACCTCGGGAATCTCCAATTCCACGCATCCTCCCCGCAAAGCTTCGACGGCCCCACAGGACCCTGACTCAGCCTTATGAAATCGGGGGGACGAGGCTGCAGACCCAGGTTGAATCTTGAGACACTGGTAGGCACCCTGAGAGATACACAGATTTATCCAAGAGATATTCCTGTTAGGAGAACGTTTGCATGGTTCTAGAAGAATAGCTGGAGAGGCGAAAACTACACGCGACCAAATGAGCTCCCAACCCTGGGTATACTTGCTCCCCCATGAACGCTGAGTATATCATTTGAAATAGCCCTAGAGGAACGTTCTCCGCCAAACAGTAGCTATCAGTGAGATTGAGGCAATCTCTTTATAGAAAGTCACACTACATCATATCCGTCATCTCGACCTCGTCTAACCCCCTTTCCAAAGCTCTGCTGCCTCCATTCCGCAACATGAGGACGCCGCAGCCACACGGAGACCCTGAGCTTCCAGCCCTAGCACGACACTCTCGAGGACGAAAAGGTCACACTGTTCTCGAGAACACATCTCCGTGTCTCTGGCTGCCCAGCACACACCCTCCAGAATCCACATCTGATCAGCCAGAGAACGCCGCGTGCAAGGGTGAAGATTCGCCGAGTCACGTAACGTGAGACTATTCGCGCGCAAGGTTTCGCGTGTTATCAGCCGGGGGCATGCCATACAGGTAATTATATAGATATGAATGGAAGTAAGCTGGTCAAATTTCTTGGCGACTTTCTATGCGGGAGTCGTGTGGAGCCGGGAGCCCACACAGTGATGTGCATGGCTATTGGTACCTCCATAGGCAGCGCAATGGCCACGCATGCGAACACGCAAGAAAACTGGGTGCAAGATGGACAAAAGCGTAAAATAAATACGACTATACTAGGATCGACCGATGCATTACGTGGAAGCTAGGGAGTTTCTCTCAACAATTGTATTGGTATTGTATTGAATCCCCAGCTTTACGCTTCTTCTACCTTGTTGGCAGCGTCATCAGCGTCAACAATTTGGGAAATCAAGACTATCAGCTATGAATTCTCCGTGTAATCTGTGCTGTCAACTATGCATGTAATGGTGCCGTCCCTAGGAGGGTTTGAGGCACAAGTTTGCAATTGTTTGCCCTGTTTGGTCCTCTTCCCTCCCCTATTAATGGGTTACCTCCAATCATGCAAGCGACATTGCCTCCCTCCATCTTCGTATTCTCATATTCCATTAGAAGCCTTCGGGGCATGGATAAGCAAGCTTTCTTACACCATCGAACCACGCGAATCCGTAGCATCTGTAGATGATAGGCGCATGTGAACGCGGAAAGGGATTGAGGAGGTGGCAAATGTAAAGCTGTAACGCCCGGAGTCTTCTTTCGTCTTGACTATGAATCCGGTCATCGACTGGGTAACAAGTCTGGTTCCATGTCTCAGAATATGAACCGTCTCGAGGACGACTTATTCTGATGGCGTCGAACGAAGGATCGGTGAGAACAATAATCTCCTTCAATGACAGTAGCCTATTATGACGTCCCCAAGCTTCGACAATTCCGCCCACAGTGTCTGACTTGTAGTTGGTGGCCTGATAGGTTTGCTCGCGATTGAATTGCAGACACAGATACTCGAGACTGTCAGGGAGTAGCGTAGCCAAATCTGAATGACTAGTATATTCGATAGATGGTGCCTCAGGGTCAGGGGCACCATAGCGACACAATCGAAGTCCAGTGACCAAGGCAGGGTCAATAGACAAACGCTGTAGACAAGTAAAGTCCTGAATTTTGAGTACAGGATGTCCAGAAAGCACGGGATTTACAAGACCATACACACCAGGAGTGACAGTCAGGTATAGCTCAGTAATCGAGTGTTTGAATTGTTGTAGATCATCGTTCAGACTTTGTATTGTCGCAGCTTCATGGCCTCGGTAGCCCAAGTTGGCCATAATCGGATCCAGCGTGATCCAGAGTCTGCGAGCGTTCTTCCAGCGTCTGAGTAATCCATTAAGCACGAACGCTTTTGCCCGTAAATTAACAAGGGCCAGTGACTCCAAGCGAGGCAGCCACCGTGGAGTTTGGTCAGTAACTGCTGCAAGATCTGAATCAAGTGCTTCTAGTCCCAGATGCACCGGATCAGTGGTGAATGAGAAGTTTGTGAGATGCAGTACCCGCAGGTTCGGGTGCCGGAGTGTGCAAACACTCTTCTGGAGTGGCATTCCTTGGTGGCCGACACGGTCTTCAGTGAAGAGTCGTAAGGCTTCGAGAGTCTCGGGTAGTCTGAGGCGGATCAAGTCCCGTTTGAAGCCGTACACGTCGATGGTGAGGTCCTTCAGGTTTGTGAATTTTTGAAATAATCTGATGTTGAGACCACAGGAGGCATTGTGAGGACATTTTTGAAGGCTGACTTTTCCCATGCAGAGCTTGAACACGTAGGCGGCGTTGGGTGTTGGACGGATTATTTTACCGGGCTGAGTTTCCGAGTACTCGGCGAGGCTTCGCGAGAGGATTCGACCATTTTTGACCTTGGAAGCTTCATCAAGGGAGGTCGAGAACAAAATTGAACGCGGAGGTATATGATCACAAGGGAGGTAGTTGAGGTGATACATAAATACCCTAGTCACTGCGTTGTTTACAGTGTGGCATGTAAGCCTCAAGGTCTTGAGATCTTTGGCGGACAACTTTTCCGCGATTTTCTCATGGATTTCCCCCGGAAAATCCGAGAAATTCGCCATTGTTGGGATGGTGGTGAAGGCACGAGGCCCCCGAGCACAGCCCGCGAGCTGTGCAGGGGGTTAGAGGAGGAATACAGAGGCGAGCAGGGACAGAGTAGAATCTCGAGGCAAACTCTGGAAGGACTGGATGATGGTGGTGGTGATGATGATGATGATGATGATCGAATCCAAGATGATGAGATTCGAGAATGAGTGTGTGCGTGGGTGTAGGTTCAAGTTCACGAGGGAATGAGAGAAAGAGTCACAGATGATCACTAGAGTGACGGCGTAGGGTACAGCGTAGGGCCCGAGACGGCACAACAACTGCGTAGGTTGACGCGGATATCAATCGAGATGCGAAAGGTCGGAAACAACTCTTACCTGCCTGTATACCAGGGCGCGGGCACGGGTGTCGAGTAGTGAGCAATGTTGTCGACAAGAAGGCGACCTGTGAACGCGGCTGGACACTCGCTATCAAAACGTTGAGGGAATTGACGAGGGGCATTAGCATTGGAAGATCTCGTACGGGAGCAAGGCTCTTGAATGTCTCATGGGTGTGAGTTGTCAGAAGGATATGCAAACGTCGCACAAGAGTTCGTCTTATGAACCAGTCGAACAGAGAGGAGCCGTCGATTCATGGCTGCCACGAGGGGCATGAGCCATCCACACCAACAGGGAGGTTGCAATTCCGTTAAGCCATGAGGAAGCCCAGAGACGAAAACTCACAATACCGGACTCGGTTCTAGAAAAAATCGTTGAAACTCCTACCACAATAGTCCATCACAAACCATACGCCCTAGCCATAGAAAGAGGAACTCAAGGGGCTGTCGGATCAACACCCTGTGGGACAAGCTCAACGATATATCCATCCTGTTCATGAGTCAGCCAGATGCATGGAGATTAAACACAGAGATCACGCCAGAAAGACAAAGGGACACTACAAAAGAACACCAAGCTTGCTGCTTGACACAGGAAGAGCTGGGGAGTCTGGATCGACGGTAGCAAACAACTCACAGGATCCTTGACAAAGGCGATCTTCTCAAACACCTTCCTATACTCAGGATGAATCTCCGTCTCCGTACCCTTTGCCTCCAGCCCAACCCCACGGTCGTTCTCCCACTCTGTGATGGGGATAGACCTCAGAGATGCCACACCCAGATCCTTGAGAATTTCGACTCCGTTCTCCCTCATCCGCTCCAAGGCCTTCGGGACACTCGGCACCGTGAACCCCAGATGCCCGAATCCCAAATTCGGCGGAGCATTCCCCGTCTGGTAATACCCATCTTCCTGCTTCTCCGAACCATGGACATGGTACAACTCCAACAAGCCCAGCGTCGACTGCAGATTCAGGGCCGTGTCGAGCCCGAACTTGGGCAGATCGGCCCTATGCTCGTCGGTCTGCGGATACCCAAGGTAATAGATAGTGAAAGGCCCTACGTTCATGGTAAACACCGTCCGCATGCCCATGATGTCGATATAGAAATGTAACGAACGCTTCGGCTCCTTAATCCGCATCATGAAGTGATTCAGCTTGAACCCGATGGTCGGGTCAGAGGTGGGCAGCGGTGGGTCTGTTTTGGCACCGTTGGGGAGGAAGACACCATGTGGAAATGGTGATGGCGAGGAGCTTGATTTGGCACTGGCATCGGAAGACTCGGGCTGGGAAGAAGAGGCCATGGCGACGATGAGGTTGTCGGAGGGGAAATATGATTGAGAACCATCTTAAGGCGGTCCATTTGGGAAAACACGAGCTTAAATATCACTTTTGCTGGAGTGGCAGACCCGTGTCGCGTGGGTCTGCTATCGGCTCTGGCCCTGGATACCAAGGTACCGCAAACCCATCAGGCTTTGTAGAAAATCTGGGTATTATCCCGAACGCATGGGGGTGGGGAGGGCAAAGAAAGGTTATTGACTAGTCAAGAACTTTGAGTGGCCTTGGTGGTGGGTTTCTCAGTTTGGACCGCCTGGACCAGATGAAAGATTGCTTGATAACAAGGCTTTGAGGCAACACCAATTGACGTGCTCGAGGATTGCTGTAATGCTTACCGCTCTCTGAGAAGACAGAGCCCGAGCCTCAGAAGGAAATATGCAGAGAAAAGAGGGGAGAAGGGGAATTTATGAACATCAGCTCCACTCACAATGTGGATGCGTGTGGTGCTTTGGCAAATTATATAAGCGAGTGGGAGATCCCCTCATGGGTGCCTCACTTGACCCTCAGCGGCCCCTCCAGGCTGGCAGTCAGATGGGCCCTGGTCGTTATTGTATTGGAGTTCGGTTCCTGACCGAGTACTATCCCTCCTCCCACGATTCATGGAGACTCGAGAGGCTTGCTGCCGATCCGAGCCGCACAAAAAAGGCATTCAGGCCCAGTAGTAGGAGGAGGCCTTGGAGGCACTCAGCACGATATACTGCAAAGTGGATTAAACACGAGGGCTCTGCATATGAACAGATGTACATTTCTACTCTAATTTTATCTAGATGCCTACCCTAATGGTAACTGTCACCTCTCTCTGCAATGGCTCGAGAGAGCGTTGACGCAAATCGGGAGACCATCTCCGTATCATTCCTCGCGGTTTGAATCGCTTGGAGGATGTGCTTGATGCCCACCCCGACCTCATTATTGCGTGTAGTGTCCCTGATCTCGGCAATGGCACGAGGAATATCCCCGGCCGCAAATGCTTTGGACTCCTTCATGATAATTTCCAATTCTTGGTAATGCCTTACATTGGCGACTGGGATATCAGTGTTGAAATGGCGCCAGAAATCAAGTTGCTGAAGAACACTCCTATCAGCGGAGGTGACGAGGACGAGGAGGCTTCGCCCAGGGGGAGGTGCTTTTCTCAGTAATGCAACCAGAGTCTTGAGAATCGGGTTACTGAACCGTGGTCCAACCGGGGTCCACTCGCAGAACTCTTCAATATCATCGATGACAACGACGCTGGCCGGACTTTTATGTGCATCCATAAATATGCGACTCAAATAAGAGATCTTTTGAAGCTCGTTCATCTCAAGAGTGTCAGTATTACTGACCAATTTGATGAACGGATAACCAGAGTCAATCGCAATTCTTGCTGCCAAAGCTGTCTTGCCCGAGCCCGAGGGCCCATGAAGACAAACAGAGAAAGCTGAAGTGGAATCAGGATTGCGAACTTGCTCCACGAAGAGTCTGCCTTCATCCAGTACTTCCTTGATCTGCGGCGAAAAGTGAATTATTCCGCCTTGGACACAACGGGTCAGCTCTTCTTCCGAGACCCCAAAGGCGGGTTTCACTTCTTCAAGAGCGTTGAGGAAGTCGTCACGTTTCACCTTCATATCGGCCACATCGTCAGTAATACCGGCCATGGTACCGACTTTGATATGCCGGCTGAAGGCAAAGGAGGTGGCTGATTTGACCAAGCCTCCAATTTCTGCACCTGAAAAATTCTTGGTTTTCTGAGCTAGTTCCAGGACATCAACATCGGAGTCGAGCACACCATTTTCCAACATGCGTTTAGTATGGATTTTGATAATCTGTGATCTTCCAAACTCATCAGGCAGTGAGATCTCCATATGTAATTCCAGACGACCAGGACGTAACAATGCATCATCAATCATGTCTTTTCGATTTGTCATGCCGATGAGGAGGATATTGTTGAGCTGGTCAACACCATCCAATTTGGATAGCAACTGATTGACAACACTGTCGCCCACGCCGGTGCCACCACCAGCACCACTCCCTCTTTGTTTGCAAACAGCATCCAATTCGTCAAAAATGATGGTGTGTAGACCGGACTCTTCTCCTTTCTCCTTGTACTCCTTTTCGGCATCTGCAAAGAGTTTCCGAATATTTTCTTCTGATTGACCCACATACTTATTGAGCACTTCAGGACCATTGATAACCTTGGGTTCCCGGGCGTTCAGCATCTTGCCGATTTGTCGAGCAATAAGTGTCTTGCCGGTACCAGGAGGGCCGTAAAGCAAAATACCCTTGACGTGCTGGATGCCCAGCTTTTCTACCAACCCTGGTGGGAAAACACGACTGGCGAATGCTCTTCGGAAAATGGTGACAAATTCGGCATCGAGACCTCCAATACCCATATCCTCGAATTTGAAATCAGGGGCAATAATCGAGTTAGCTGCGGGTCGTCGAGAGGATGCCTTTAGGTTTATGGCTGTTTTGGTGTCTTTGAAGAAATTGATTTGTGTTTGTGATGTGAGGATACCTCTAGCCCTGGGATCTGTCGTAGTGGCAGCGCCTTTTTCACTCAAATCCGCTAGTTGGACGGTTTTGACGGTCAGGTTGAGAGGGATACTTCTGAGATCCATCAGAAACCTTTGACCTGGGGCAAACATCTGGTTGCTGAATAGCTGTGGAGGAGATATCAGTATCCGAATTAGTCAGGGATTGGGAATAACTCACCCTAGTAACTTCCTTGGCCAATTCATCTTGGTCGTAAGGGGTATCGACAATCTTTCGCGTGCTAGCAAATCCAATTTCGATGTCGGCAGATCCGATATATGCTTGGTTGCCGTCGGCAAAGGGATCAAAGACCTCAGCTTGGATCTGATCTGTCAACGCAACACCCATCCATGATCTTTGAGGCTCGGAGAGACCAATGGTGCCAGGGGGAAAGTTGTCAAGCGGTCGGGCAGAGACAACATAGGACTTGTTAATGAGAAGGAGAATATCTGAGCCATCTCTGGAGGATGGAAGGTCTCGTGTAGATACCGCCACAAGATTCCTAAAGGTGTATGTATTGTCCGGGCTCTTCGCAGGTTGTAATGTCATAACCTGGCCGTAGCCACCCCCTCCTCCCCTGCTTGGGGTTTGTTGATGGCCTTGCTGTCGTGGGGGCGGGTTTCTCGCAGGCAGACCTTGGCCAGGTCCAGGGCCATAACCAGGCTGCTGCCGTGGCGGATAGTCATAACCACCACCAGGACCACCACTCATGGGCGTATCATAGGGTCCGCCGCCGCCGCCGCCTCCATAGCCCCCTCCTCCGGGAGGCCGTCTGTTGGGAGGGGGTGCTTGACCGTAAGGATCCCGCTGAGGTGGTCCCCCGCCGCCACCGCCGCCACCTGGGCCGCCAGCAGCACCACCGAACAAGTTGTTTCTATTGAGGAATGACATGGCGAAGAGTGTCTCTCGGGGAGGTGAGGGAAGGAAGGAAGGGCTCTATGCTGGTCGGAGGTTGAGGTGAGGTGAGATCCTCAAAACACCAGTGAAACAGGACACGATGGAAGGGAGGGCACTTGGGAGATTCTGGCCCAAGTCGTGTAATTTGTCGGTGCGAAGGGGCCAAACACCGAAGAAACCAGAGTGTTCTAAAAGAGATGAACTTGCTGAAACGTCAGGATATCTGTACAATTGACTTTGTATGTTTCTGCCTGGGTGGACTTTACAGGTCCCTGCCCCAAGTCACTTGTGTATGGTGTTCAACTGCAATACCTCAGCCCCAAAGAGAGGGAACAGAGGGGATGTCAGAATCCTTCCGAAACTGGCAAGTGTGCCGACCCTCTGCATTGTTCTCACGTGACCAGATCGACGACAAAGCCATGCTTTTGGTCAAGGGTCATGCTGCTTTAGCTTGTAGTATCTTGCAGTGGCGCATGTTTTCAATAAGGCGCTTCCAACAACGATGGTAGCCATTCTGGAGACCCTTCTAACAGGCGGCGAAAATACTGGAAAACTCGATGTCTGCGTGACCCTTGAGGATCACGAAGTTGAGTCGAGTTATCGGGTACCACATCCTGGTCCTTGATGAACCGAACATAGAAGAAGGAGACTTACGGGAACTGGCATCAGCCTCCAGCTTTCAGATTTCAGGCGCCGAGAGTTAGTAATTATGCTGCGCCTGCCGACTCGTGAAAGGCTGAGCTCCACCCAAATCGAGACACAAGGCTGTGATATTATGCCAAGGCTCTACGTCATTTCCTCTCCAGCCTTAGAGGCCCAAACGTTCTCCGCAGCCAGCCTTGCGTCCTCCCCAGGATCTCCCATTCGAACTGCCAGTCCTTCCCCTGACTTAACCTCCCTCGTAGTAGAAGAGGCCTACACACTGTCCTCCTAGTCGAGCGCTCTTCCTAATGGATTGCTAGCAAGGAAGCGGCATGCACAATCACACTCCTTTCCTCATCGCCTAACACCCTGCCTCCCAATCAAACATGCCACTCCATCTCCTAGGCAAGAAATCATGGAACGTCTACAACCCAACGAACATCGCCCGCGTGCAGCGCGACGAGGCGGAGGTGCAGAAGCGGGAGCAAGAAGCCGAGCGTCAGCAGAAGCAGGATGAAGCATCAGATAGACTTGCTATCCTGCGAGGGGAAAGAGACCGTGAAGAACTAGAACCATCGGGCAGAGGCCATGGGGACCGCGATCACCACGGGTCGTCCAGACATCGGGCGTTGAAGAAGCGGAAACTCCCTGGCGAAGATGATACCGATCGCGACATCCGCCTGGCTCAGTCGCGAGGAGCGCAGGCTGGCGCGGACTCATCACTGTCACTGTCCAGAGCCCATCCATCTGCATCCAAGCCCGACATTTCTCGCGACCACTCCCTCACTGACTCCAAAGGCCATATCTCCCTCATCCCCATACCAGAGCAATCATCCCAACCCAATCACCAATCGCAAACCCAAAAACCCGACTCAAACCCAACACACTTCTACCTCGGCGACGCAGCCGCCCCCGGCTCAAAACCGGGCGATGCGCCGTGGTACAGCAGCCTGACCAATACATCCAATCCCTCACATGAGATGGAGCAATGGGGTTCAGCCTCCCCCGGCCGCGCAGAACGCGAAGCAGCGCGTATCTCAGCGAACGACCCTCTCGCCATGATGAAACGCGGTGTAAAGCAGCTTCGCGAATCTGACAGGCAGCGCAAGGAGTGGAAGGAGCAACGGGAGAGGGATTTAAGAGAGGTGGAGGATTTGGCGAGGCGAGAGAGGAGGAGACGGATAAGGGACAGGGACAGGGAGAGGGGCGGAGGTGGAGGTGGAGAAATGAAGTCTTCTCGGAAGCATCGACGGGGTGACGAGCGATGTTCAGCTTCGAAGACTGGTGGAGCTGAAGCCAATGACGACGATGATATCAAAAGCCTCGATGGATTCAATCTTGACGACGGATACACGAAACCTCCTCCTCAGAGGGAAATGCAAACGGAGAAGGACAGAGAGCGCCACGAGCATCGCCGTAGCCACCATCGAAGCCGACACAGTCATCACGATCGCCCTGATCACAACCGCCATCGCCACTCCTCCCATCATCATGGGCATGACTCCCACCGACACCATCGTCGACGCCGAAGCAGATCACGCTCAAGGCCTCATTCCCGTTCGCATTCGCCAAGGCAAGAGTGATTGATCTATGATTCATGATACACGACACATGACACATGACACATGATATCATTGGAGATTAATATCATCGAATTCGAGCCATGAAATCTAAAGTACCTAAAATGACAATAACGAGCCAACTAACTCCCAAACGCCAATCCGCCAACCCGCCATGCCGCCATGACGTCTAGCCCAATTGCATCTCTATCTTGTTGTATTTATTTCTCATTCTCATTATTCCACGCATGTCGCCCATCCGTATTATCCATCGTCCGTTCTCTTCTCCATCCAAGATCGCACCATCCATAACCCTCCGCTATTCTGATGATCCAGACGGATAAAACGATCGATCAACCGATGAGACGCGGGCTTTCCTCTTGTCCACCACCTTCTTACCCTTCTTGCCAACCGGCGAAGCACTCTTCTGCCTCAACCCCGGGATAGGCTTCGAGCTCTCAAACTGTTTCCGGAACTCTGCCTGTCTCTCCCGCTGCGCTTGCTTCTCCTCCGGAGTCGGGGATGGGCGGGGCTCACCATCGAAAAGTGAATCCGGGCTGAAGCCCCCTTCTCCCAGACCTGGGATCTGGGTTGAAAGCTCGTCTGCGGGATTTCCTGCCGGTTTAGTCTTCGAACTGTCTCGTTTTGGGCTGGGCGTTGACTTCTTGCGCTTCGCTGGAGGATTTTCATCGTCGCCGTCGGGGCTTGGCCGTTTGTTGCTCTGAGGTACGATATATTCTAGCCCGCGGGAGGCCGTGAGAAGTGTCTTGGTCTGACTGTCCTTCAAGATCAGGTTGATTTGGGCGGACGACACCTCGAAATTCGAGTGCTTTTCAAGTACGTATGTTGGGAACTTGAACTTTGTGCCGTTGATGACCGCCTCCACGACAATTTGTCCTTGACCGGGCACGGGCTCAGAGTCAGGCTCTGCTATCTGAAGGGTGGTCGTTGTTTCATTTTCGATGCTTCGTGCAAGTGCATGGGTTGGAATGGGCGGTTCCACATTGGCAGCCGGGTCAGCTGCAGCACCCTGATCGTCTGTGCCAGTGGAATCCCCCTTGTCGTTATCCTCGCCCCCGTTATTGCTTGCAATCACTGGTATTTTCTCGAACATGAGGATATACGGAGTAAAATGGGAATTTCGCTTAACCTGTTCCTCCAGGATGGCTTCAAGGCTTGTCGCGCTGACGGTATCATCATTGAAATCGCTCCACCTGCCCTCCTTGAACGTCTGAGCTGTATAATGGCCTGAGTGGGTGTTATTGCCATAGTGGGTAACCATACCGACCAGCCGATACTTTGTTTCTTCTGGCAAATCTATCCGATGCTCAAACAGGCCTACCAGATCAAGCTCCTCGGGGATGTCGACGACACCGACTTCTTTGACATTAAAATCCTTGACGAATCGGTTCATTGCCAAGAAGAGAACCTCGGGTAGTGTTGCAAGTTTGTTCCAAGTATAACCCGCGTAATTCTCGTAAGTGAGACATTGGTTCAACATTTCATCTCGCCGTGTACGGCATGCCTTCGCTGCCGAGTCTTTCTTCCTTGGGGGAAGATCCTTTATATCTTCCATCTCTGCCTTGAATTTTGCATCAATCTCTTTGACTTTCTCGAGTTTCTTGGTGGCTCTCTTCTTGCACGCGTCCCGATCACAGCAGAGGTCACTTGTCTCTGATTTGAGATTGTCTTCCAGAGCATCGTAAAGGTTAACTTTGGGTGCAGGTTGTCGCTTTTTCCACTCCGGGAATTGGACAGGGAATGTCCAGACTCTCACTTGCTCCAATTCTGCATTCCGGCGCTTACCTATCGTGGCTCGATTACAATAGACACAGTTCCTCCTAGTTGTTTTCTTGAAGGACAGCAAAGGCTCGATATCCAAGTCACGAAGGGACTCGAGACTGGCTTGCTCCGCAGGTCGAAGATCTGGTGCTTCCCTTCCAATGACTAGATGTTCTCGCTGAGCTCGAGCCAAACTAAGAAGCCAATTGAGCAATTCAGTAGAGTCTTGTTGATCAGTGTAATTCCAGCTCGAAGGAAAGTCATGATACTCTCCGGCATCTGAATCATATAGTTCACCGATTTCGTAGAGATAGTCCCAGAATATGACCATTGCCGTATCCAGCACAGTCTGTTTTGTCTTCCGACTGACGGGCCGCCAATACTCCGTATGGAGGTTATTAAGTTCACATAGAACGTCTGTGTATCGAATTTGGGACACCTTTTTGGCTTTCTTATTATCAGGCCATGCTGGGGTTTTATCCTTGACAAGAATCGATTCGTAAGCGACCCGCTTTAGGCCTGTGCTATCAAGTTTGGGCAGATACCGGTTATTGAGCCATTGGAATATTCTTGTGCTATGGAGCAGCACCACCAGAAGTGCATTCCGATAGCAAAATGTCTTCTGCTTATTGTTCTTGAAGCCAGCGACGATCTGTGTCGTCGGGACGAAGTATCTCGCTGCCTCCACGTCGGCTGCATTGTCGTCTAGGACCTTCGCAAACTCAGGCCCTTCCGAGGTTACTGGGCTCACATATTTCTCTTCCTCAGGTATTTGTTGAACGATCTCCTCATCCTCTGATTCTTCCGGTATAACACCCAAGTCAGGTGCAAGGTTTTTCTTAGCTTGCGATTGTTTTCCGACGTTGCCTTTGTCAGTGCCTGCCTTTAGGGGCTGTTTGCTGGTCGATAGAGTTTGAGATTTAGACTTCCCTTCGACTGAAGCTGACCTCGTTGCCCTGCGTCTCGAACCCGCTCGAGCTGTGTTAGGGTGTCGGGCCGTTTGGGTTGGTTCCTTTGATTGAGAAGGTGTTGGGTCACGTTTTGTTGCTTTGGCAACAGGCTTACCGGGTTTCTTTCTTGCAGCCATTGCAGGGAACCAAGCGAGGTAGGGTCTGGGTAAGAAAGTACGAACTCCCTGTGGGGGGGTTATCCATGATCGGAGTGATGGTGGGTAGAAATAGAGCAGGGTTAAAGCAAGATGATAGAGACATTGTAGAACAATGGAACTGTAAGAACACAATAGAAATGAAGCTTGAATAGTCGGTTCTTCACGCTTGCAGTCGTGGTGAATAGACAGATGCGGCAGAATGAACAATGAATAACAGCGGCATGGCAAACCTACCATACCTAGAGAATACTCGATGCATCTTCACGGCCAGCCGACTGGCCTCAATTACAAGACGATCGGCTGAAAGGCTCTCAAGAAGAACATGCATTCGGTCAATCTCCTTTGTGATGGTGTGGGCTTACATCTTGGAGTTGGGCAACCGTTCGCAGCAAGGCTGCGAACAAAGGGCACCAGCACAAGCCTATTTGAACGTTGCAAATGAGAACCCCGAGAATGTTGGCGTATTGAGCTTGAACAATATTAATTCACATGGAGGTATGCAGAAAAGGCCAGTGGAAGCATGTTGTGCATGGCAATCGAAAGAAATGTGTATGGGGCCGCGGGCGGCGCGTCCAAGGAAGCCCCTTGACACCGCACGTGATTAGGATTCCACGCGCTGTCACGTGATATCGCGTTCTTCAGGTACCGCGGAAGGTGAGGACTAAAAATTATGGTCTCGTATTATCGTAACTCAGCGCCCGGGTTGGAACTCAATATACATCGTTATATAGACAATAAACCACGCTTCTCGCTTCTCAGATTAGAAAATTATGCTGGTAAGGGCAGTGTAAATGCTTGCTTGCGTGATTTTTCGTCAGGAAGTCGCAGGAGTTCCTCGCCTCGAAACAGCAGCACTGCCGAAAAACCGCCTCCAATCCTCGGAATTCCTGTTGTTTGGCTCTGACTGAAAAGTCGGAGTCACTATTGTTTCTGGTCCAGATCCAGGCTCGTTGGTTTGTAGATTGGTTTGCCGGAGGTCAGTCGCCGCCGCCGCAGTGGTCGCAGCTGCTGCAGCCTTTTCCGTTGGGCTGGCCCGGGCAGTGCTGTCGAGTCTTTGCATCTGCCTCCTTGATCTTCTAAAGAAGAAAAAGACACCAGCTAAGACGGCTAAAACCGCGACTATTATCCCGATCGCAAGACCTCCCTTGGCACCAGGACTGAGGGCACCAGATGATGTTGATGCCACTTCTGTTTGTGCTGCACTTGATCCAGTGGGGGAAGCGGTCATCGATGCGGTGCCAGTCGACAAGTTTGAAACTGCCGTACTACTTCCGCTGCCCGCTGTCTCTGTTGCCGAAGCCCCAGCAACCGTCGCCTGGAGCGCATATGTCGATGCAACACCCTTCGTGCTTACCATCGTGAACCCTGCCCCACTCACTACATCGGCACGATTGTTGGCATCTTCAATCATAAGCTGGCAAAACGTTGGGAACTCGGGAATATCCATCTCTGCTTGAATGGGTGAAATGGCGTAAGTGCCATCTGAACTGACTGAAGATATGTCAGTTAACAGTAAATTTATCGTGGCCATAGTTCTGCATACGCATGTTAATTGCCGCCATCGCCCATGTATCCTCATTATCCGACTCGCAGAATAGGGTGAGGTTCGCATGTTCCCATATTGTTTCATAGCTCACTTGTACCGTATCAATATTATTCACCGTCGGTTCGCCGGTAGGGTAGAGGAAGACTGCATGTGGAGCATCTGAGGGTGAGGCTGTTGTAGCAGAGTCTGTTTCCATCGAGGGCGCTGTCGACGGCATCACCGCGTTTGGGTACATGTGGTTTGGACGGTAGTCAGCTGCATGCCTGGCATGATGCAGCAGGCTTCCTGCCGGCATCAAGGCCGCGTAGCCCTGATTAAGAACAAACAGGCGCAATCAAGACCTGCCACAAGGAACATTCATGACCCCAGGTTCAACGAGATGCCCAGGCCTGCAAATCTTGGGTTTCCGGTCTTGTTGATGCTTTTGTTGATACAGGAAATGTGCCAGTAGGGAAGTGATGGGCGTTTCACCGCTCAGTTATGAAAAACGAGCAAATACCATGAGACCTTGCACAACCTCCGATGGATTTAACTCCAATTCGAGCATGGCGCCTTCGGATGTCATGGTGGATAGGTGGTTGACTAGGGTTTGAGACGGCGAACCGATGGCGCTTTCGTAGGCGAGATTGCATCGCGGAGTGACGATGCTACGCCGATCAACAAGCTCCCCAAGGCTTAACCGAGGAGATGATATTTGGTATCTCGTGTCATTGATATGGAGTTGTATTCACCGAAGCTTCATGAAGAATAGTGTTTGGATTCTTCTGGTTCTTTAACGGCCGACGACATGTCGACAGCGGAGAGGAGGCCCAAGAACAACTGGTGACACTGACATGCAGTGTGACGAAAGGTAAAAGCAAGTGCCCCTTGGCCCTCGCCTCTACCGGGGCTGGGAGTGGAAACCAGAACGGCCAATGGCGCAAAGGTTCAGGGGTTGACCTCTCCACACCAGGGACCAAAATCGTAATATCTCATCTCGGCCCATTTCCGGTGTCTGAGACAAGGAACGAAATACGAGGTCGAACTGGCTGAGAACTCCTCAGAAAAATGTCTCTGAACCGACCACGGCTCATGCCATGAATATCAGCACTAATACTCCGTTCAGAGTACTCCGTACGCAGTGCAGACTCGCCCATTGATGGTGATCATGCTCAGAGGGACTCCTACATATGTAGGAACGAGCATGCCCCGGCCTAGATGTTATTATCATCCATGTTTGAGGAAGACCTCTCACTCTGTCCCCGCATCAGCCTGGACTCTACGAATCAAGCACTTGAAATCTCGGGTCAGGAGACCAACGACATGATTTCATTTTCATTTTGTGGCCTCATCAGGCTAGGACTCTACGCGTACATGGGGCATCCGTAACACCCTTAAAATTCGATGAAGTCTAGGTATAAGCTTATCCTCAGATCATGCTACTCTGCCATCCTTGTGCTGTCGTTCCTATCGTGCCCACGCTTCCTTCTCGTCGTCTACCTGATATTCCTTCGCCGTCCAAATTTAATTTGCTGAGGACCTCCGTTGGAACGGTAGGAATATATTTCCTTGCTTGTTCCCGATTTGTTCCCCCAATTCCAGCTCCGTAGGAGATCAGCATGTCTGTTGAAGTGGGAAGTGAGAATGGAAGCATCAACGATTGATCCAAAGTCAATGCATTGCGGTTCGATGGTGAGTCAACTTCCGGCTCAACTGGAGAGGAGGCGGAAGGTATAGAAGGGCCACGTGGAGTGGTTGGAGCGGGTTTTCCAGCTAGTGATCCATTCTCCTTAGTTGGCGTTGCAGTGCCTGATTCTAGAGCATCCGCCATAGGTGTCAAGGGCCTCCTGATCAAGGATTGTTCTCCTCTTTGTAGTTGAACAAGGAACTTCATGTGCAATTTGAGAAGGCTCTTCTCTCCCACCTCCGCGCGGTAATTCTTGACCGCACTAATTAACTGTGTGGGCGTTAGTCGTTGTAACTGAACCAAGGTTCCCACTAGAGAGTCATGATCTTCCCCGAGGGAACTAAAGCACTGCAGCCACTGGAGCAGTTGGATAATTGGTGCAAGGTGACGTCTGGCAGCGTCTACAGTGTTTTCCCCTGTCGATACCGTAGATCCATTTTCGTAGTGCTCCGGCTGTCGATTATTAGCCCGAGCCCAGTCCTCAATAACAGAGACGTTCATGCGAATTTGCATGGCTTTCGTCCGTGACAGGTATTTTCTCGTGGTCATAACACGATTGAAGAGTTCTGCCCCAATCCAGTACAGAAGTTGTGCTAATATCTGAGCAGTAATCACAGAATGCACATCGTACAGATCAAGTACGAACAAGGTTGATGACAGCAGAGAAGTAATGTTCCGAGGTGAAATTTGAGCTCGCCTTTTAGGAGAAGGTGGTCGAAATCGTTTTTCAGGTGCCTCTTCTTTCGCTTTTGGCTTCGACTTAAAGACCTTCCATTCACCTTGGAAGGCAATGTCATCAAGACCAGGTATGGTCTCATGATCTAACATCGCAATATCGAGTATTTTGTTCATTCTTCGCTCTGCATCTCGAATAATGAGAATAAATATCTCATTGATGAGCTCCGCCAATTCTAGTTGATATTTGGACGTAGCCAGGACTAATCCAGCATCCTTCTTCAGGTAGTGGAGGAGCAATGTTGAATTGGATACCCAAAATGCGAGCATGGTCATGTCCCATTGATATCTTTCAATGACATCGTTGATACGGTCCATGGCTTTCTCCAAGACCTCCTCTAAGAGGGTTCTAGTCATGTGATAATGTGCGTAGCGAGCCATCAGGAAGATTAAATTAGCAGGGACTGGCTTCTGGGAAGGAGACCGTTGAGGTGTCATTCCAGTGATGATAAGATCGAAAATAGGGTCGAGTTGATCCGTTTGAAAAACAAACATTTGATCCCCTACACATCGGTCCCAAATAAACTCTTCCTCATCAGATTCGACATCGGTGGGAGACTGAAAGAACTTAGTAGAGCATAATCGAACCCTTGGAATGTACTCACTTCCGGGCCTTCATCAAAGCCAAGGGTAGAAAGATCAACTTCAAGATTGGCGGCGCTTTCCTGCATTAACATGCGTCGCTTCATCTCATTCTCGGCCATTTCTTCTTCAAAACGATCTTGTGAGAAACCCGAGTTATAGAAATCGTCACCAAGACTGGACATGCCGAAGTGATAACCATTTTCATGCAGATAGTGGGAGAAATCTGAACCAGGTTGAACAAAGTCCAAGGCAGTTCCACCGGATGAAGATCTGATATCGGGATTAGCACCATGATCCAACAAGAGTTTAGAGATCTGCTTGTGTCGGTTTGTCATTGCCCACATCAAAGCACTCCATTGGTTTTGATCTTGCTTGTCCACCACGGCTCCAGCATCCACCAGCGCAGCTACAACTTCCAGATGCCCGAAGCAGCTCGCATAGATCAGAGGGACCGTCCCTTCCTCGTCAGGCTTGTTGACATCAACGAATTCTTTCGCCCGTCCTCCAACCAACTTCTGGATTCGTGCCACATCTCCGTTGCTTGCAGCCATGTTAAGGCTCTTCTGTAGAATCTCGCTTTTCTCGTCACGCGACAGTTTCTCGTCAGTTGCGATTGCGTCTTCGTCTTGCCCAGGGCTGCCATCTTCGCGGTGGTGGGCCTGCGCGGCCACCATCTCCATCAGCCGAGAATCACTGTCTTGAAGTCGCGCAAATGTCTCTTCTTCGTCATAAGCTGGTGTATCCAAATGGAGGTCGAAAGCAAGAGGCTTGGCAGGAGCCGGGGCAGTGATATACTGGGAAGATCCTACAGATATGAAGCAATGTGAGCGAAGGCTCATCACGGAAATTGAAGCATGTCACAAAGGGGAGAATCCCGACCTTGCCAGCCATCATACATCTCAGTCTCCCCTCCATAGCTAGGAAAGGAGCGACGGTCATCGAGGGAAGTTGGGAGATCATCAGGTAATTTTCGTGGAGTTTGTGGGGAGGATGGAGGGGATTCAGCGTCCGAAGCAGAGGTGGGAGGAGGATCTACACGATCCATGGTGTCTTGTACACAGGCAACTTAGAGGTTGCGAGATCATGTCGCATAGGGTACTGAGGAAGAGAAGCCGTACATCATCTTCTCAGGGAGTACATCACCGCGTTCAGGTCAAACAAGCCACAGAGTGACTGGGCAATCTGTCAAAAAGGGCCCCAGGAGACTAAGAGGCGTGGTTGTGATGTTCCCTGACGTTATTTGGCGTGCAGGAGGAATGGCTTTGGTGGTGGCAGTGGGCAGACTCAGACGTGGACTCGCCGAGTTGCCGTCGCTGTGGAGGGGATATGCGAGTGGAGCTGACTTCGGCCGGATTATCTCTCTTTCCGGGCCTTGGCAATACAGTCGGATGTATGCACCCCAAACGCTCCTCCTTGCTGTCCCTTTTCGTGGACGTTGGTGAAACACATCAATCCTGGGTCTTCGCAACGAACAAAATGCCATTCTAGCAAACTATATTTTACCTAAATGGTTGAGAGTGTAGTCAGCTACATTTTCTTTCTATAATACAAGTGAGCCTCCCGGTCTGCTAATTTCCCTAGAATGTCGTTCAGCAAGCCTGTTCAAACCAGACCAAGGATCGCCGAATAACAGGTCGATCCTCAGCCTGGAACCCGCTAGCATTTAGCTATTTTATTCAAGGTAGATCTATCATGACGGGCTCCCCTGTCTCCAGTGATTCTTTAAGTGCGTTGCACACAATCAAAGCGGCCAGACCATCAGCTCCGCTACAACTTGGCTCCTCTGCGCCCTTGATGACTTCGACAAAATGCGCAAGTTGTGACTCGAATGGAGTCTTCGCATTGACGTTGATCTGCTCAACGTTCATTGCAGAATGCCAGGACTTGGCAGCGCTACTTTCATAAGACCAGATACTCATATCTGGCACGCTCAATGTCGCGGTGGAGCCCATAATACGGTAGAAATCCTTCCCAGTCTTTGGTATCAGCGGGTTTTCGCCGGTCCCGGCCTCGAAATTATAGGGCGAAGGTGTATTATCGGAAAGCAGGAAGGAACCAACAGCGCCTGACTTAAACCTCAGCGTGATGGCAGCGCCCTCGTCGGCATCGAATCCTCTCCTTGAGGGTATCGGCTCCGCATAGACTCGCGTGATTGGACCAAGAAGGTAATGCATCAGATCAATCTCGTGAATCATGTTGATAAGTATAACTCCTCCAGTCTTTGTCCTCCTCCATTCTGCTGGTGGGTCGAAATATTCCAGTGGCTTGTAAGTGGACCAGATACCATTCACGGCAACCAGGTCTCCGAGTCTTCCACTGACAACGACACTCTTAGCAGCCAACATATAGGAGTTGAAGCGACGATGATGTCCCACCAGCAATTGGACTCCAGTCTCGGCCGCCGAGCGAACAAGATCTCGGCCGCTTTCGATATCAATGCTGATCGGCTTTTCCACGAGAATATTCACCCCGGCACGGACTAACTCTAGGCCTATCGGCACATGGGTATGATTGGGGGTGCAGATTATCGCACCGTCAGGCTTGTCTACTGAATTGAGTAGTTCCTCGACGCTCTGGTAATAGGGTACCTCGAGTCTGGTTGCGAGAGCCTTGCCTGCCGGCATAGGATCAACAATTGCTGCTAATAACGCTTTCGAGCTTGCGACAACTGTTTCTGCATGTCTTGGACCGATCAGACCGACACCAACAACAGCAATCTTGGTTGGTGGTGACATAGTGCCAACATACAATCAAGGAGCAAAGAAGGTTTGCACAACACCACTGAGGTCGAGTCTACAGGAACTGGCGCTGGATGAGCTTTTGTAAACCTCAAAGGCCTGTGCTTCTGGGGTTGATGCAACCCCTTCAGTGCGGAGTCATGACCAGAAGAGCCAATGGTTCCTTGAGGCGGCTAAGATTTTACCCACAACATGACGATCTACCTCCCTATTCATGAGGCTTGCCTTTTGTTGCTATATTGCTCAAGACCAATCCACAATGCGTACAAGACATGTGCCATCCTCAGAAGCATCCCATTATCTGGACCTCAAAGATCTGGGTATTCAATATCATTGCGTTAGGCGCCTCCATAAGCACATGGTATATATAGTATAGAATAGCGAAATGGGGTTTAGCTTCCTCAATCCTTGGCAGTCTCATCGATCTTCGGTCTATGAATGCTGGTTGATTCCTCCCAATCTCATTGCCCCCGGCAGTGCTCTCATATCTTGTTGCCTGCTCGAAATGAAATGCATTATAACTCTATGTCAGAACCCGAACGATGGCTTTCCCTCATTACATGCACTCGTCGTCATTACAGTCCAGGGAACAAGACCTGGCATTTATTACTGTTTCCGAGCCTGACCACCTAAGGAATCATGAAACTCAAAAGAAAATCCGACATCATGTCATGTCACAAGTCGGCCGTTCCCGAAAGAAAAAACCGAAATTCACGACCGTCACCTTGGAACTCATAGCGAATACTGATGACCCTCTAACCGCCAATACTAGAGATTACTCTCCACAGGATATTCAAGAGAACCCAAGTGTTCCTCAGCCACTGTTTCCCTACGGAATATATGCGGTAGACCCGACGCCACGGGCGCGTGAACTCATTCATTTCAGTATGTATGTCGCGTGAACGATCCCCGTACGTATCTTCTTAAGCGCTCATGCAACTATCCAGTACATGTTGAAGCAGAGTACCTTTACCGCCCCTTCCGGAAAGAATGGTTCTCAATGGCAGTCGTCGATACCAGCGCCTATTACATATTACTGGCCAATGCGTCCCTGTACATGAACAGTATCATCACACATGGTGGTTGGGAGTATAGCGATTGCCAGGAGTCGTCCGAGTACTATCGGACCTGTTTGACCACCATGTCGAAGAGACTTGGATCTCAAACTGAACGATCGAGCGAGGGAGTCATTACCACCATCCTCGGCTTCTTATGCCATGATGTGAGTGGTATTACCGACATTGCAATCTTCCCTTGAACTGATTGTGGGATAGTCAAATGTTAGCAACTGGCGGAGATGGGCCCTTCATATGAAGGGGCTGCAAGAAGTCATGGAGATTCGCGGCGGCCTTCGAGGCCTAAGCAACTATGTTGAGATCTTCCTCTTTTGGTATTTTCTCACTCCCTTCCAACATTACAACTAGTCCCAAGTCATGTTAACGGGAAATAGGATGGATATTATAGGCTCCGCAGTCTCCGACACCGTACCTCGATTTAAAGCTCCTGCCGAGCTCATTCCCGCTTCGAACCGACCAAGTGTTGCTTCACCATATCTACAATCCCTATTATCCAAACTGAGGTCACCAAACTCCACCGCGCTTAATGACATTGCATTTGCACTCGAAGAGGCCAGCCACGTCGCCGAGGTCGTCAACCACCAAATCAAAACCTCAGAGTTCTGGAACAGCGGAATGAACGGTGCGAAGCTAATCGGACCCCTGTCCCACCAGTTGCTCTCGCTGCCGAGGGTGTCAGAGAGTATCCTGTATCTCGCTACATGTCGCCATGAAGCCCTGCGAGAGATGGTCAGACTTACCCTCCTCATCGTCCTGGCAAGGCTGAAGCTGGTCTTCACGCAGATTGCCTTCGAACTCAGGCCACTGGAGAATCGATTTACACGCACATTTGCCTATGGTACTAGTCGCCATGACGGGTTCCCAGAACTCCAACTCTGGGCACTCGCCATAGTTGGGTCATCGGCTGCTCAAGGGCCGAGTCGCGATCTTTACAAGAGTCGAATCTGCGGCATAGCAGGTAGCATGGGTATTAAGGGCGGAGCTACTGCTTTCCTTCTAGTCAAAGATATATTTCTTCTTGATGATATGATGGCTTCAGATGTCGGATCGCTGATCGATGACAGCATCTAGTCTGACCGAGAGTGGTGCTACAAAAGCAGCTAACTTGCGATTGAGCGCTTGTCCCACAGGTGCACGCCTCTTTTGTGTTTAAGTCTACCTAGGCATTTGACTTTGTGCGAAGAGTATCATCAAAGCTTACTAGCTCTTTCCTCCAGCCTGAAGAAACGTCTAAAGTCCTCAACACATTCCGGATTCGAAACAGTGCTACTTATGACCTTCGGCGGTAGTCCGGTGCAAATGACTTCTTTGACCAGCGTTTCCACTTTCTTCCCGTTGACCGTCATCGGGATCTCGTCGACTGCGAGTATGAACCTTGGGACATGCCTCGAGCTGAGCCCCCTGCGAATGGCCTCCTTGAGCATGGATGCAATTCTGTGGGTGAATGTTTCACCCGGACGCATGACAACGAAGAGGAAGATAGACTCGTCGTTATCGATGTTCTTCCGCCGGCGACCGACGCAGAGTGTGGTGGAGATGATGTCGCTGAAAGGATGGGCCTCCGTGATGGAATATATTTCGGCAGACCCGAATCGGATACCCTGAGGGTTGAGGACGCCGTCACTGGAGTGTCATCAAGTTAGCAGGATTGCTCACTAGTAGGGGGTGTCTTGACTATCACAACACTTACCTCCGACCATGCACCGTCCAGCCCTTGGTGCGCGGATTATAACTAGCCCAATCATGCTGCGCCCAGCACGTATACCCAAAGCGTTCAAAATACGACACCCTGTATTTCTCATTGCGTTCATCGCCCCACATGAATACCGGCATCGAGGGAAACGGCTGCCTGCATACGAACTCCCCTGACTCTCCAGACGTCTTGATAGATTCCCCGGTCACGGGATCTGCAATGTCAACATCGTGTCCTAGAATAGGCAGCTGCAGCTCTCCTGCAAAGAGCGGCCCAGCTGGATCCGTGCCCACCCACGAAGTGACCAAGTCTGTTCCACCAGTCACGCTCGTCAGATGGACCCGCGGTGGGAAATTTCTATAGAACCAGTGATACTGGTCTGCTGCAAGATGTGAGCCTCCTGATTGGACCATACGCAGCGAAGACAGGTCATTCCGCTGCCTTATGTTTACTTTTGTGGCTTCCAAGGCTTGCAGATAGCGGGGCGAGCAGCCCCAGTAGTTAACTCGGTACTTCTCCACAATATCAAGCATTGCATCTGGACTAGGCCAGGTGGGCGAGCCATCATATAAGATTAGCGTGGCTCCGACAGACAGGTGCCCGATCATGATATTCCACAACACCCACGACGTGCTAGAGTATTGGAATACAACCTCGCCTGGAGTGAGTGAATTGTGCAAAATCCCGATCTTCTTGTGCTGAAGAATGGCACCGTGTCGGTGGACCAGGCATTTTGGCGGACCTGTGGTCCCGCTCGAGTATAAGATATATAATGGGTCGTTGAACGAAATTCGTTCATATTGCAATTGATCGGAGGGTGATGAGCGGCATAGGAACTGGGAGAGTAACAGAAATGGAAGGTTGGTTTCCTCCTTTAGCGGGATTAGAAAGACTTCGACTGTGCAAGACAAGTGCTTGACAATGTTGACGATTTTGGCCACATTGGACTGCTGTTTGCCTTTGTACGTCCGATGACTGTCTGCGAATAATAGCGATGGAGTAACTTGCTGAAGACGAGATATGCAACCCTTGTTCGTTTGCGGTCAGCTCTAGAAATCCCTGCAACTATCCACGGTAAGTACAAACATACCTCATCCCCAAGATCCGGGGCTATGGACGTAAATATGGCCCCGATACTCGCGGCCCCGAGGAACAGTGCGACTGACCACACGGAGGTCGATATGATCGCAGCCACGCGATCACCTTTCCTAACACCGCTCCGCAGCAAAGCACTCCTTACCTGCCTTACATGCTCTCGTAGGATCGCCCATGACCAAACCTCGCCTTCCAGTCCCTGGTTCTCCCTTAGACCCACCAACGCGGTAGCATTGTCATCTAAGGAAGGCTGAGTAAGGACATTTTCAGCATAGTTGATAGACACTCCTTCAAACCAGACAGGTATATCGACCATGGGGACGTCCGGGTCATATGCTCGCGTTGTGTGCGCGGGTAGATCTGGCATCAAGTGAACGTAGGACCATAGATCGACCCAGAAGTCTTGTGGTTTGGTAACACTCCATTTGTGCAATTGTTGTGAGTCGGCGAGATTAAGGTTGCACTTGCGGTTGATATGTGCTCGATATTTGTTCATGGGAATCTCAGAGCGGTCAAGCGGTGGCCTCCATACTGGTGAAGCTTGCTGTCTCGCTGGATGTTGTGTTGTGTTCAACTCCATTTCTTCCTTTGAGATGTGGTATATGCTAATGCTTGGTTCTGCTCAGTGTATGTGGCGTGAAAACTCGCTGTAATATATCCATACCAAGCCGATTTATCTTGCACAAAGGCAGAACATATGCCCGCGATCTTCATGTGACCATGGCCGGGCATACCTTGACTCCCATGGTCTCACGATGCTTGATATCGGGGCTTTCGCGGCGATTTTCTAGGAAACGCGGGGAGCGGAGAAAGAACGGAACGACCGCCGAAATGAGGGGATGGGGGGATGGTGAGGACTGATATGGAATATGACGAGCAACCAAAGGTGATGCCGAGGGATGGCGAATTCCTTTACCTTTAGCCAATATAGAATAAATACCCCTGCCTGCTGGACGAGGCCGAGGTGCTGGTAGATTTGGAGGGCAATTGATTCTTGAAAAAGGATCGCGAGACTCTCTGGGAGAATAAAATTTATCATTAACCGGGATTGCTTGAACCGAATGCCAGGAATTTCAAAGGTCACCCCCAGTTAGAGGAGAGTGAAGATATTAAACCAATTCTGCCCACTGTTGGAAAGGGCACCATGAAGCCGTCGACGGTTGATTCAGGGTTCATTCTGTCCTTACCTCCTCTGCAAAATCCGTACACCTCGGACTCTGGTTATAAGCGAGTGCTGCGAGCATATCTGCCTCCCGGAATTTTACAGGCCGTGGAACCCCAGTTGACCAAGTTCGCTAGCGAGGCAATTTCTGACGAGGTCTATGAGTGGATCTCAAACGCAGAAAGAGAACAGCCATATGTGAAGACTCGAAATGTCTGGGGAGCTCAATACCCCTTCGATCGACTTGTGACCTCCAACGGGTGGAAGCAACTCGGGAAATGGGGTTCGAGAAATGGGTACGCTTGTCTCCACAAGTACTTGATACCGGAGGCTAACCACCAATATTAGTGTTATCGCTTTGGGATATGAAGAAGAATTTGGGAACTATAGGCGTATAGTTCAACATGCGTTGTATGATCTGCTCCCAGCGAGCACTCTCTCTCAACACATCTGACTTACCACTCTTCTGTCCCAGCAACTACACTTATTCTGCATCATCTGCTGTCTATTCTTGTCCAGTATCAATGACAAGTGGTGCAGCACGTCTCGTTGCAAAACAACTAGCGGGAAAACCTGCGAATCATCCCTTCCACGAGATATATCGGCGCCTAATATCGAGGGAAGGTAACTGGATATCAAGCCAGTGGATGACCGAAAGACCAGGAGGAAGTGATGTTCAAAATTCCGAGACGGTAGCGATTTACTCACCACTTCCCCAAAGGACGGGAGAGTATGGCAGCATCGAGGAGGGCGAATACCTCGTTTCAGGCTTCAAATTCTTTTCGTCGGCAACCGACTGCAACATGGCGCTGATGTTGGCGAAGACTGAATCTGGTGTCTTGAGTCTGTTTGTTGCTCCAACAAGGAGAAACATCATTGAAAATGGTCGAAAGAGACAGGAAACGAATGGGATCCGCATCCACAGGCTCAAGAACAAGATGGGCACCAAAGAATTACCCACGGCAGAGTTGGAGCTGAAGAATGTGAGAGCTTGGTTGATCGGCCCAATTGATAGAGGCATACCAACCATCGCATTGTTGCTAAATGTTACTCGAACACACAACTTCATCACCGCATTGTCCTGCTGGCGTCGAGGTATTTCTATTGCCAAAGGGTTTGCTCTGGCGAGAACGACCATCAACCAACCATTGTGGACTTTCCCAATGCACCTGAGGCTGCTGGCCACGATGGAAGTAAAGCATCGGGGGCTGCTCCAGCTTGCCTTTTACACTACCGCCCTACTGAGCTTCGTTGATAATGGTTTTCCGGATACAGCCTCTGCACAGAATGTGCCATTTCCCAAGTCCGGTGAGGAAGCTGATGTTGTCTTGCGGACTTTAACTGCCTCAGCAAAAGCCGTTATATGCAAAGTAGCAACCATCGCATTGCAAGAGTGTCAGGAAGCAATGGGCGGTGTCGGGTACATGGATGAGCCAGACGAGCCAGAGCATAACATTGCAAGGTTAATGAGGGATACCGCGGCAAATATGACATGGGAAGGCACCACCAATGTGCTAGCCAGTGAGGTGACCCGTCATCTCCTGAACCATGATGGTGGCAATCTTCGGATCGTGGGTTCCTGGTTGACTAGGGTGATCAGTAAGATTCGGGACACAGAACTGAGGGGGCTTCTGAGAGAGTCCTGGCGCAGCCTTGAGCAGACCATCAGGGGGGGCAAAGGTGATTTAGCCTCTTTGCTGTCAGACGGACGCCAGATCATGTTCACATTGATCTGGATCATCAGCGGAGCCTTATTGGCGATTGATGCGGAACACGACAGCGACGACGTAGCAGTAGAAATAGCGCGGAGGTGGGTGATTGACGGAGAAGGCGGCGTGGGAGAATTCGCATTCCCTCAAATCGTTCATTCTGGTCGCCCAAGGGCATCAATGGGTGGTCGCGATCGCACAAATTGGGACTGTCGCTTGGTATGGGGGTCAGATTTACCCAAGGACGCGTCGTCTGGGTATCGTCCGCCAGCGGCTCGCCCGAAACTGTAATGGCTATGGCAGCTCACGAAACAAGAGGCTTTAGGAAACTGCACCCATTAGTATTCATCATTAACAAGACACTTTATACTTGACAGCCATTGTGTGGAAGGACAGTCACCTGCTGTGCGAAAACGAAGATGGGGTTTAGTTGGGTCACGTGATGAGTATAGACAGCCCAATCACGTGACCATGACCTAGTTTTGACACGATTTCGGCGATCCGAAAGCTTCTACATACTCCCTCCTTCCTTGAAGCAGCATCACAACTCTCGCTCTCGAGGAGTATCTGATCAACAGACGCTGCGGAGATATCGCTGGTCTGGATATCAGCGTATATAAGAATAATAGCCAGTGCGTCCATCGGACGACAAGGGCACGTTTGTGAAATCTGACACCTCGACCGCTGAGTCATCTATGCTGAAGGGAGCGTGGAGGCTCAAGTCCACGTATTCGTCTACTATACTGGCATACTCCAGCTCCATGGCTCGGAGATGACGCCCCGCGCAAAACTGAGTCAAGCCTGTTCAATTTGCCATCGAAAGAAGGTTTGGCTACTTCTGAAATCGCAGACGACGACTACTAACCACCATAGATAAAATGTGATCTAAACTCGAAGGAGCCACCTTGCTCAAATTGCCGCGTTGGAGACTTGCCCTGCAGGTATACTTTCTTCTATATACTTACCCGCCGTCATATTGATATCATCTAGGCCACACAAGAGGAAAAGAAAGCGGTATAACTTGAGCCCATCCCCCGTCCTAGAACCTAGCCCTTCGAGGAGTTCATATCAACCCTCACCCTTTCAAATACCCAAGACCAGAAATAGCCAACACGCAATTTCAGACGCTAGAGCCTCCTATGCTGGAGTGTCTGTTGACGAGAACGAGCCATCATCAGTGGACCGTCCAACCAATCTAAAGGCCAACGAGGGAAGCACTCCAGAATGTGCGGAGAGCTATATCGGACGAGACGCTTACCTAGATGGCAGTATTCCCGTGAGCGAGAATACAACTAACATTTCACCACGAACACAGGATGGTCTCTCCGAAACTGACATGCAAGTTCTACATCTGTACAAAGCATTCGAGATGCCACCGAGGTCAGTCCGCAATGGCTTGATTGACAAGTTTATGGAACACTGCCTACCCTGGATGCCTATAGTGGACAGACGCTGGCTTGAAGACCAACCAGATCACTCTCCTTCACCCTTGCTTCTTCAGTCTGTGTTCTTGGCTGGGAGTCGTGTCTCTGCAACACCATTGATTGGAGCTACATCCGAGGATTATTACCAACGAGCCAAAGTATTGTTCTTTGCTGGCCATGAAAAGAATCCGTTGATTTCAGTCGTTTCGGCGTTGCTCCTACATTGGTGGAATCCAACCGGCCCCGAGCAGATTTCCGCTAGCTCGAGTGGATTCTGGGTACGTATTGCGGCGGGCCTTGCCTATCAAATCGGTTTGCACAAGGAGCCTGTTTCAGCCCGAGATAGGGCACTTCGCCGCAGAATATGGTGGACGTTGGTGGTAGGCAAAATTCAGAGTTAGATCGATGTTCTAGTCTTACTAACGAGCTCGCAGTGGAGGGATGATGTCATCTCAGTTGGAGTCGGACGTCCTCGAACGATCAGTTTGAAGGATAGCAATGTCCTTCCACTTTCCGCGAAAGACTTCTCCGCTGGCAATCCTGACGCAAAGCTTTTTACATCTTTCTGTAGAGTCTGCCAGCTGTTGGGCGATATCACGGAATATCGGAGACGCAAAAGTTTTACCGCGGACAAGCGGCAAAACTTCGAGAATGCTCTCTACAGATGGATCAAGGAGTTGCCGTCAGAATTACGACTTTTCAAAGTAGCTCAAGGTCGAATGCTGAGCCCGTACAATTTCAAAGCACGCCAAATCGCGATCGTATATTTTGTTATCCTCATCATCTTGCACAGGCGTGATGAACCTAGCAGTCCGTCTTCGGCACCTTCATTGGTTGCCTCCTCGTTCATTGCTGGAATCTTCGAGGATTTCCTCTCTCGAGACGAATTACGCTATCTAGGTCCAGTATTCGCCTTTTATGCGCTTGCTGCTGGGCTGTCTCAAATGTCGGGGTACAGGTACCCCGGACTGGAGTCAACTGCTGACGACGAGTTTCGGGTCATCTCGCTGTCCTTGCAACAGCTCTCCGATCGATGGGGATCTGCAGTGGAGGCCGAGAGGTCCTTGACGGCAGCTAGGAAAGCTGGCATGAGGCAGCCACAACTTGATACTGCACCGGCCCCCATTGCGGCCGATGTTCTCCCTTTCTTCAATGACTTCGGACCTGATTTGTGCCGGCAATGGCATTTACTTGGAATTCCCACCGTGGAAACCTCAAATAATGCCACACATATTCCCCACCAAGAAACAAACGAGGCATCGTTATTGCCACAGGCCTCAGATATGCGCATAGAATCTGATCCGAATGGAAACTTTGGGAACCCCGATTTTCTGGCGCTGTCGCACACCCCGCTGTCCTTCGGTCAGCAAGATCCAATGCTGTATCCTGGAGTAGAGAATCTCTTCCCAGATCAGCAGTTTGATTACCCATGGGGTGACTTAGATCCTGTTGGGTCCTGGTTACTCGGAGATTTGGGGCTGGATAGCTCGCTTGGGCCAAATACCTGACAGAGCATGTGAGCGCACCTTGAGCCCAACGGCGGAAACCAGGAATTGCGACAGGGGGAGCCTCGAGGAGATGGAAGGCTCACAGTCAGCCCTCGGAGGCTGTTTCGTCCGAGCGATCCAATCCGAGTGATAAGAGTCCGATGCTCCGAGCGATAGGATCTGCCTCGGAGACCCGAGGAATACTTCCACAAATAGTGAACACACTAAATCACAGTGCACGTAATTGCAGAGTCGGATATTGTCCTGACGAGAGTCACAACGCGTCAACGTGCCTATGAGTTTTGTCAGCAGCGCGAAATTCATGAACAGCAAAAACCCCCGTATTATCCAGTCACATGCGAGGGGGTGAGGGCAAGCCTCGTTTTGGGATGGTCGATAATATGCACGACAGGGATCTCTTCTTTCCAAATGCGGTTAAACCACATCTGAAATGCTCCACCAAGGGCCAATGCATTTCCCCAGAACCCAGTAGCCAGGCTCCCAGCTGACGGTGTCTGCACCAGAGGATATGGGACACGGAGCATTCACGGACGAGATGATTGAATATAAAATCATTGTCTCCCTTTACCGCAGAACCATATTCTTCAATGCACCCAACATTCCCCTCCCCACCAACAATGGCTCCAGATACACTCTCTCTCGAAGGCAAAGTCGCGATCGTGACCGGATCAGGCAAAGAGAACGGAATCGGAGCAGGTATTGCATCGACACTGGCACGCAATGGGGCCAAAGTTGTCATCAACCATATCTCCGATACAACGGGCCCACGCGCAGCCAACGTCGCGGCCAACATTCGAGAGGAAGGAGGCGAGGCCATCGTTGTGCAAGCCGACGTATCCACCCAAGAGGGCACAGCCCTGCTCGTGAAGGAGGCGATTGAGAAGTTTGGTACCGGCAAGGTTGATATCCTAGGTATGGTGCTGTCCTACATCTGCTTCCCAATCTTGCAATCAATTAATCCTCCCCCTCCGAAGTGAACAACGCAGCAATGGGCGCGTTCGGTCCCGCGACCAAGGCGACCAAGGAGGATATCGAACGGACGTTTGGCGCGAACGTCTACGCACCATTATTCATGATCCAGGCGACCGTCCCCGTCATGCCACGCGGAGGCCGCATCATCAACATCGGCTCGATTGCGTCGAAGCTCGGCGTCGGGCCGATCCCGTTATACGTCGCATCCAAGGCTGCGCAGGATGCGCTTACCTTTGTTATGGCGATGGAGGTAAGCTGGGCATTGCCTTTATCAGACGTCTGGAAGATGAGGGTACATTTTGGCTGACATGTCGGATTTTGCACACGCACAGTTGGGTCGCGAGTACGGAATCACGATCAACACGATCGCGCCTGGCCCAGTGCCCACAGACGGGATGCCGAAGGGCCCTGTTGCCGATGCGATCCACAAATCCCTGGTGCCGATGACAAGAGCTGCGGAGCGAGAAGGCACAGTGGAAGAAATCGCAGATGCGGTGCTCCTTATCACCTCGGAGAAAAGCAGATGGATCACCGGTCAGTTCATCTCGGTCAGTGGTGGTGTCACTGGCGGGTAAGTGGCGATGCTCTGGTTCTCGGGAGTGGGAGTGGGAGTGGAGCGGAGTTTCGTACCTGGCTTTGCAGGTAGCTTTTGGGCCCTATATATATATTCAATCTTGATAGCAGTACGGAATCCAGAAGGAATGCCGAGTGGTGTGAGATCTGCTCGTTACTTAAGTACTCACCACGCAGCGCTTAGGCATGGGGGTCATGCTACCGCTGTCCTCACATGCCCTTTAACAGCCTCGTTATAGTCAGATTCGTAGTCGTCACAATTCAAGGCGAAGTCAAGGAATATATACCAGCTCTCCCATCAGCTTATTCAATCAACCTAACCCAGAAAAACGGGGTTATCTAGTCAAGTTCCTCATTGGCACTCCATCGGTCCAAGTCCGATGGTTCTGACAGTGGAGACAACTTAGTCTCGTTGAGAAGGGTTGTGATCACTAGCCTGAGGACTTCAAGGGAGGGCCTCAGAGTCCAAACGTTCTCCCCCGTCACAGGAGAAAGAAGAAAGCCATTACATCGCATACCCCCATTCCAGACTCATCTTCAAGGTTGATCGCTACAAAAGATACGCCAAAAGCAGCACAACCCGAAGCATTGTAGCACTAAGCGAGACTACGAGGCTTCAACACTCTTTCCAAATATTAATTTCCGTGCCCTCGCGCTGTAATAAGGAATGGTTCTATGGTTAGTCTAATTCTGGTGGTCCCTGGTTCGACAGCCCTTGCATCGAACTGTCACGCCCCCCCAGAGGTAGGCCTCCACGTTGATATTGAAGTCTTTTTTACAATGTCGGCACTCGCCAAGGCTGTTGAGCTTGCTCATGGTAGATTTCATTTCGTTCGCCTGGGTGCGCATACCCTGTTCATTCCGAGTAATCTGCCCCTTTAGCATCTCAATTTCCGTCTCCCTCTCTCTGAGTCGCAATCTCAAGTCTGACATCTTTTCGGAGTGGGTTGCCAGGACCTGGCACAGCGTACCCAGTCCAAGGTCTCCGCATTCTTGAATCGCATCGCGAAATTCAGCTTTCTCAGTAAGACGATTGGCGTGCTTTGCCACAACCTGGACAACAATATCCCGAAGCCCTTGATCGCTCTCCGGGGTTGACTGGAATACTTCCCTCACAATATCCGGAAAGTCTTCATGGGCCCAATTACTTTCCGTCCAAGTACAAAATCTTTCTTTTGCCAACTCCTTCAGGAGTGGAATGCCATACTTCTCTGCAATGGCGTACACTCGCACACTGCTGAAAAGTGCAGGCTGCTTCTGGTCGGACAAATCTGCAGTTTCTCCGATTGAAACTTCTATAGCCTCGGTCTCTATAGGTGAGTCGCAACCACCATCATCGGATTCAGGGTCCTCATGCTGCTCTTCATCATTGTAGTTGAAAGTGTACATGAACGTGATCATTCGCTCAACAGTGGCTGGGTCATCATCCTTGAGCTCAATCTTATGTGAATGGGCCTCCTGGAAATACTATTAGCGGCCCTTATATCCACTATAAAGGGGTTTACAGGCCATACCTCAAAGTCTCCATCACAGGCAGCTTCAAAGAACTTGGAGTGAGGGCAAACGATGGCGCGGTGGACATGGAACTCTTGACCTTGGCACGCAAGCGTAAGGTCAGAGTATTTGGCTGAGTCTTGAAGCCGATTCAAAGCTTCAATGAGTCTTGTGGAATCACTCATCCTGGGCAACCTGTACAGAGCCAGCCAGTGAACCAACAAGTCCTATTGCTCATCTATGAGCTTGATCTTCTCGATTTGTGTCCAAAAGTTGATCCGGATGAGGGAGTACGTTATTGGTGTTACGGTAGTTTATGTGGTACGGCATCACCTTTGCCACATGTCGCATCGTGAATGGCCGTTTCCGAATTCATCGCCAAGTATTGCTTCCATTTTTGGCAGGCGCATTCCAGAGGACAGAGCCTCATTGTCCTCCGTGCTATGTGGCATTCAAGTCAAACCTTCTCTTAAACAGCTGCCTAGCCTCGAGGCAAGTATGGACGAAGGCAAGGAGCCAGATAAGGCCCTCAGCGGGTTTGCTCGGGTTAAGCGGCCTTCGCTCGCCCTCTCGGATCAGCTTGTCAAGGTCAATGAGCCTTTTCCGTCTCGAGTAATAGAAGTAGTCAAGCAGTCGAGTCACTACCGCTTGACTGGCGGTGCTCCTAGTACGACTTGAATATTAATAGGCAAATATATTCTACGCGACTTTTAATAGCTCTACTTGGCAATAAGGAGGTTCACCCTCAAGGATTTCCATTATCATAATTCCAAGAGACCATACATCGACTTTCGGGCCATAGCCAAGCTTTCTTACCATCTCAGGAGCCATCCAATATGGCGTGCCGACCAATGTCTTGCGTGGAACCGAAGGCTTGTCAATTGATGCACATAAGCAAAAATCGGCTGCCTCAATGTCAGTGATGGCGCTAGAACATGATTCAATTTGTCGATCTATGGAGATGAAGCACTTACTTATTTTAACACTGCCATCATGGCCAAGCAAAATGTTTTCTGATTTGATACTGCGATGAATAATATTCTGTTGGTGGAGATAACCTATTCCTTTGCAGGTCTGTTGTTCTGTCAGTCGGTACTTCGCGATCGTTAGGAAAAAACTAACCTCAAGACATAACGTCGCTATTTGATCCTCAGTGATTACTAATTGATTCCACTCAATAACCCAGGACAAGTTCTTGCCCTTTGCATATTCCATCACAATCCAGAGTTGGGTGCAATCAGTTATCAGAAAAACTTCCAGGAAATTGATAATGGTCTCGTGGCTGATTCTCTTCATTACTGAGATCTCATTGACAATAATATCCTTCCGATGCTGATTCCGAAGATCGACTTGACGTATGAGCACCTCAGCTTTCTTACCGTGCTCGCGGAGGAACCTTGCCGCTGTTTCTGATTCTGTATTGGTCTTGATCCTAGCGACGTACGAAGTGCCAGAAGCTCCCCTTCCGATTATCTTCTGTTTGGAATAGGTCAATAACGGATCGTAGCTAGAGACGAATTTCTTCAATCCATCCATAATTTCTTCTTCGGTCATGCTGGCCGTGAGACCGGAAGAGCCCATTTGGAATGGATTTCCCGCTGTTTTGCTATTGCCATCAAGGGGCATATTTCGGTGCTCTTTCCATTGTTTAATCTTCTCGGTCGCCTCATTGAAATTGATCTGTGATACCAAATAACCAGCTTTTCTGGTGGGCTCGTTTTCTGGATCTGCTCCTGCTTCCAGTAGCAGCTCCACAATTTTCGATTGACCTGTTGCGGCTGCATGATAGAGAGCGGTGTTTCCATCGACCTGTGCATTGATTGCTGCCCCTTTGACCAGGAGTAACCGTACGACTGTTATATGGTGGCCCGAGGCTGATAGGTGCAATGCACACCATCCCGCAGCTGTCTTTGCTTCAATGTCGGCTCCGTTGTCCAGCAGAAGGTGGGCCATTCCTGCATGCCCACTTCCTGCCGCACAATGTAGAGGGGTTACTCCTTCTTCGGTGTCCTTTTCGTTGATCGCTGCGCCACCTTTCAACAATAGCCGTGCTACTGCTTCATGTCCTTCCATGGCGGCTCTGTGCAGTGGAGCCATGCCTCTGTAATCTTTTGCATGAATATTTGCACTGCTCGCCAGTAACAAAGCGACCGATGTGTGATGGCCTTCCTCGACTGCAATGTGCAATGCTGTTTCTTGAGTGCTGTTTGATGCCTCGACCTTAGCTCCATGGTCCAACAAAACTCTCAAAACAGCGCAATTTCCACTTCTTGCAGCTACGTGTAGCGCGATTCTCCTTGCTGATTTCTCGCTTCTATGTTTGCGCCATGATCTAGAAGCGCACATGCCGCCGCCTCGCCTGGAGCCTGACTAGTCATCAGGAGCTGTAGATGATCTACCGGTACCGGTGTAGGGCTGGTTTCCTGCTCGTTCAGGTTCATTGTTTCGAACTTCTGTGAGGCGGCAGCAGAAAGTGCGCTTCCTAGCAAACCTCCTCCTGAATTTGCGTCCACGTTTTCAAGCTTCAGCAGCTGTTGCACTATGGTGGGAAGGTCTAAAAGAGAGGCGTATTACAATGGCGGTATGGGTACTTTGAAATCTTTCTCTAGATTCGGCTTTGATCGGTGAGGCCTTTCTGGATCCCTTATCCGAATCCAATTGAGGAAAGGGTAGCGTTTCGAATCAAGGAGCTTGAGCGCCAGCGATACTGTCCGGTTTGAATCACCTACGAAGCGCTCGGCAACCTGGACATGCTTTGGCCAGTGCGTAGCTGCATAGCTAAGTAATGGGAAATCGTCGAGTCTGTGCGCGTATAACGAATCACAGCGGTCGAAGAGGAGGAGGTATGGCAAGCATGTCTGGCCGATGAAAGCGTGCGCAGATGATTGTGTGAAGATGAAACTCGAGAAGAGCCCTCCTTCGGTACGGAGTCGCTCCGAGGTGAAGTATTCCTTGACGGAAAAATGGGTAAAGCTGACGATCTGTTTACTTGGTAGCTCTGTATCTCCACCTTCACCGTGACTGGTTGTACTCTTGGACACAGCGAGATTTCCAACGACCACCAGGCTTGAACATAAGTCTAGAACTTCGGCCGGATTGCGCAGTCGATCTCGATTGTTGATGCTCCGAGTCTCCGGGTCCACAGTCACAGCTTCTGCGAGTTCATCCAGAGAAAGCGGTCTTGCGGAAAATGCTAACCACTGGAGGGCCCTCCGCACTTCAGCTGCATCTTCTTCTTGAATACCTTGCAAAAAGCGAGAATAAGTCTCATCCAAGTCTTTTGGCAACCGATTAAGGCTGCCTCTCAAGGTGGATAGTTTACGACACTTTTTCAAGCTGTTGAGCTGGCAAAAAACCCAGCGAAACCTGAGAATGGGTAAGTTACAAAACAAGCGTAAGTGAAGGAGTGTTTGGTACCGACGGAAGTGACATACATGCCTTGTGCCTTTTCTCCCAACTTCCTCTCTATCTCTTCTTTCACTTCCTGGGGCCAACCTTTCAGCTTCGGATGACTGAACACTTGATAGTGAACGTAACGGGCGATGTCCTGATCTGTTTTAGAATCCCCGAGAGAGACACATTGCGTTGCAATCGGTCGTAACTCGTCCATGATATCCGTTGTCGGCCGAGCCGTTACGAAAATGTGAAGATTTCCATTCTTGACGTTAGCAAGGTCTTTCAGAACCTCTAGCAAATCTTCTTGCTCGTCACATTCGTCTAGCGCTTCTATCATAAGATATTTTTGTCCTGGGTAGTCTAGGCAGCCCTTCAGGATCTTCAATAGTGTCGAGATAGAGGAAATTGGGCTATGATGCGATTGTTCGCCTTGCTTGTACAGCTCAGTGATCTCCTTTGGCAAAGTCTCACGTGGCCCAATAATCTGCGCAGTCAAGGAACGAATCATTCCCAGTACAGTTCGTTTCATCGGCTGGCGAAAATCGAAAAAGAAGTAGCCGAGTACTTTGGCGGGATCATCAACGTAGAGTCCGTTAATGGCTTGGATTGCTGTGGAACTAAGTAGTCAGCAACAATTGATCTGGTGCTGCAAGTTTCATTGAACAAATACATACCATAAAACAGATTTACCACATCCAGCTATGGAAAATCTGAGTTAGCCAACAGCCACATATCTATACAGTTTTGGAAGGGGGACTTACCAAACCCGTGAACTAGCATGAAAGTCTTTGGACGTGTCCTCCAGGAGATAAAATCTGAAGAATTTATGAACCAATTTCCCGTGTCAGGCTCCCGAATTTTGCACGCCGCTTCATAATTTGTCACGACATCGGTGTTTGAGAGCCAATTTAGGATCTCGCGGTGTTCATGTTCTAATGAAGATTAGCACTGTAGGATGACTCAGATCCCTTATTCATACCGTCTTGGCCCTTTTCAAGCTTTGAATTCCCACTTTCGTTTCGGAAATTTCTAGCTTGAGCTCCGCGGCATGAATTGCTATTGAACGGCTGAAGCCTCTATATTCGTGTCAGCGCGACAAGACCCCAATTAAAGTAAATTTGGACCAAAATCTCACAGCAGATCACTCTGCAATGCCAATGTAAAAAGGGTTTTGTAGTGCTCGACCTTGTTCAGAAGAATCTTTGCATCGAAGTTCTTGGAATGCCAGCCGAGCATTTGAATTCCCTTCTTCCACCCCAACTTTGGCTCCAGTAGCGAGGAAAGCTCCTCCAAGACTGCGTGGAACTGTTTCAAAGGGCCGTTTGGGCCGCCGAGAGAAATTAAACCAAACCTGAAGGTTTCGCTGTTTGGTTCTAGTTCGGTCAAATGATCTTGTAGGCCCAGAAGGAGACATCGAACGTTGATAAGTTCAACCAAAAGATCCCGAAGTTCTCCTTGGGCGGAATTTAACCCTTTCAAGTAACGAATTGTCACCTTGGACTCTTGAACCAATGCCACAATGCTGGCAGAAACGCTAAGTGGATCAGCCATAGCCTTGTCTTACAGTCTCGCACACTCGATGGAGATGGAGTTATCAGGCAACATCAGCCTTTATGTTTAGCTGCAAACGATCTTAGACTGTTCTAACGTACAGGCCAACTTAAGGAGACGATATGAAGCCAGACTCATATGTGGTTGAGGTTGGGTGGTCAAAAAAGGTGGCTGAGCAAAGTGTCAGGCTGAGCAAAGTGTCAGGCTGAGCAAAGTGTCAGGCTGAGCAAAGTGTCAGGCTGAGCAAAGTGTCAGGCTGAATACGGCTCTCGCGGGGCGCTCGGTGCACGTGCTGATTTCGATA
>Ga0105239_10000544_pt1 | contig 54307 bp, 53 predicted proteins | sample KBSC44metaG_FD_92761 | JGI IMG/M metagenome (GOLD analysis project Ga0105239, IMG submission 92761) | Corn rhizosphere microbial communities from Kellogg Biological Station, Michigan, USA - KBS C4-4 metaG | ecosystem: Host-associated > Plants > Roots > Rhizosphere > Soil | place: Michigan, USA...
CTTCGAACCTTTGCAGTTCAAAATGCCTTACCGGGTAACCCATCCGTATATCTGCCAGACTGGGTAGCTCAGGGCGGCGGCGAGCGCGAGCAAAACATTTTTATTCAAAACCGTGGCCTCATTAACCCTAAAGGACTGAAAGGCGAGCCACAAGGCCCTGCAACACCGGAGTTCAAAGCTAAATTCAAAGACTTCCAAAAGCAGGCCGGTGCCATTTTCAATACGCGAGTCCGAGGCTTGGAAATCCCTGGAAAAACCGATAAAACACTGGGACCGGGCGCATTAAACGAAGGCTCTTTGCTTGATATACCTGCCGATGATGAAAAAGGTGTTTTGCCAATTGTTCGAGATAATGGCCGAGAGCAAGTGATGACTCTGGTCTACACGGGACTTCCCTCTCAACCTAAAGACTGGCACAACAAGGTTGGCGCCGGAACGATTGGATATGAGCCCATTGGTGAGACTGAAGGTGCTTTAACGGATTACAGAACTCAATTAAAACATCCTGAACTAACGCCGGGTCGGACTTATCGAGATGCCATCAATGGTGAACGATTCCGCTTGAATGATGATGGTGAACTCAGGTCTCTTACAAACCCCGATAAAGGGATTGATATTGAAACCTACCGTATTTTGATTCGTGAACTGAAATCACACGTCAAGGTTTAACGATAAGTTTCATAATCGAGAAAAAAGCTCTTCTGAGATTTCAGAAGAGCTTTTTTGGATGTGAGTAGTTTTCACTTAAAAACGTCAAATTTTGATGCAAGATTGATGCTATATAGAGATATTTTTTAGGCGCAATTATCCTGACTTGATGGCCACAACGAGGTAGACATGAGGTGTAATGTTTTAGAAAACTTAACAAACGTAAGAGGCTTTTAAACAAAGGCTTCTTGACTAATCCTGGGGGCATTTAACAAGAATGTCGTACCTTGAGCATCCAGAACCACGTCACCATCAAAGACATAAGTGGCAGGACCACTCATCCAGACAGAACTTTTAGGGTTCCCATCCCACTCAATGGTTAACGAACCACCAGGAAGTTCAACATCGACTTTGTTTTCAACTTTATTGAGCAAAATAGCTCCGACAGCAGTGGCACATGCGCCAGTACCACATGCCAAAGTAAAGCCGCAGCCACGTTCCCAGACGGTTACTTTCAAGTGTTTCACATCCACAAGCTGGACAAATTCAACATTGGTTTTTGCCGGGAAAGCCGCATGGCGCTCAATCAAAGGACCATACACCGCAGGATCAAGCGGTGCAGGAAGCTCGTCTTGAAAAATCAATGCGTGTGGATTCCCCATACTGATTGCCGTAACCGGAACAGCATGGTCCTGAACCATAATATTATGGCGTAAAGCACGAGCATCAGCAGGAAGATCCGCCAGTGCAAAAGGGACTTTCCCTGATTCCAGGATGGGAGCACCCATATCGACAGTCACAGTCCTATCAGGATTGATTTTGGGCTTGATCAATCCTGCAGGTGTTTCCACCACAAAGGCATCAGACTTTACTAAGCCTTTATCGCGCACAAAAAGGGCAAAGCAACGAATCCCATTACCGCACATCTCGGCCCGACTGCCATCGCTATTGAGGTACACAAAACGGATATCCGCACCGGAGCCAGGGGTTGCAGGAACAGGAAAAATCACGCCGTCCGCGCCAATCCCGAAATGACGGTCGCAAAGAGAAATTGCCAGCTGGCTGAGACGTTCTGCCTGCGCATCCGGGTTCAGATTCAAAGCTTTCACCTGGTCGGTATCCAGCATCACAAAGTCGTTACCCAAACCGTGCATTTTAGTGAAGTGGAGAGTAGATGACATCCGCGTAGCCCTTCTATTTAAGAGTTCTTGCACTTAGAATATTAACACTCACATCAAGCGTCTTAAAGGCTCTTTGCATATCGCCCAAGCTTAGGCTCTCCAACCGTGACTCAACAGCGCTCCTCGACCGTACAACTACTAACCCTCCTGTCCTTAGGCACTGTGGGCCTATTATTCTTCTATGCTTTGGGTGCCTATCCGCTTTTTGATCCCGATGAACCCCGGTATGCAGAGGCCTCCCGACAAATTGCCTTGTATGGAGACTGGATTACGCCCCACTTCAATGGCTTAATCCGTCTGGAAAAGCCCCCCTTTTTCTACTGGCTCGCAGCACTCTCTTACAAGACATTTGGAATTTCCGAATGGTCGGCACGCTTTCCCAGTGGAGTCCTCGCCTTCTTAACAGTCGGTATGAGCGGACTTTTAACGCATTGGTGCAATGGGTGGAAAAAAGGCCTCTTAAGCGGACTTGTTTTAGCGACATCCATTCTGTTTTTAGGCATCGCACGGATGTCAATTACGGATATGACACTCACTACTTGGCTCAGCGGAGCCGGTTTCAGTTTATACCTGGTAGCACACAATCATCGTCGCTGGTGGCTTGCCGCCGGAGCTTTTATCGGTTTGGCACTTCTAACCAAAGGCCCAATCGGTATTGCCCTTCCAGTAACAGTCATTGGACTTTACAGTCTTTGGACTCGACAGTTTCGCACAATTTTCCTAACCCGCTGGATGCCGCTAGGCTTGGGATTGGCATGTCTCATTGCCATGCCTTGGTATATTTGGGCCTATCAGGCCAATGGAGACTTTTTCCTTCAATCCCTGTTCTGGAACAACGTTACCCGCTATTCTTCAGTGGTATCCGGACATAAGCAACCCGGCTGGTATTACATCGCCGTCCTGCTCATCGGTTTTATGCCGTGGACCTTCTTTTTGCCCGCTGCTGTGATGCGATTGTTGAATAAAAGGTTCTGGGTTCTACCTCTAGATCGCCCCCTCACCCTTGCTCCCTCCTCCGCCAGGGGGAAGGAGATAATATGCTCAAATAATGTAGATGAAGAAGCAAAATATAGCCCATTAATCAACAATACTCCCCTCCCCCCTCAGCGGAGGAGGAATCAAGGGTGGGGGGAGGACACCTCTTCCCTACTTCGCTACTGTATTTTATGGGCGGGCTTCGTTTTTACATTTTTCATGATGGGTCAAACCCGGCTACCCACCTATATTTTGCCCATGTTTCCGCCGTTAGCCATTGCGTTTGCCCTCCTGATTCCCAACTCAAGCTCGACCTCTGTTGATCCGGCTGAAACACAGAATGCCTCTGCCCGGTCGTTTAAAGCATGGATTTCAGGTGGCCTCCTCTCTACCCTGGTCAGCGTGGTAGGAAGCCTGATTTTGATAAGCCAGTATTCCAAACTGCTCCAATTTAGCCCGGCCCAAACGGAAGAGAGCTTTCCATGCATCGTCATCATTGCCGTGACTTATATGCTTTCCAATATGATTGCTTTGATATTACTGATTAAACGCCAAGCCATTACCGCCATGGCCACAAGCTGTGCAGGGATTCTCGTGATCAGCGTTTGCTTATGGGGGCAAATCATTCCCACCTTCGCCATTAATGCCCAGGCGGAAACCATGAGTTTTTTACAGAAAGTTGGACAGGCTCCGCTTGCCGTTTACGATCTGCAACGCCCAAGCCTCACATACTACGGGAAACGCAACGTTCCGCGCTTTAGTAGCCAGGAAGGAGACTTGCTTCTTCAGTGGTTACAAAAGCAAACGCGTGACCCTGAACACATTTTTGCTTATATTATTTTGCGAGAACATCGTATCCAGATGCTCCAAAACCAACTCCATAAGCTATATCCAACTTCTACGATTCGAATCCAGCGGATTGAATCGGGTAGCAAGTATAATTTAATCTCTATTCTGGTTTCCCATCCCCAGCTTCCCAAGCTTACTCACAAAACCTCTCATTAACCCCAAGTGAGGATTGCTTCTTAACTCTAACCCTTAAGTCAGCTGCAGCAGACATCAAAACCGAACTTTTAACAATCGGAGCCCCTACACCGATGACCTCATACTTCCCGAACAGCCCCAGCCAACAAAGCGCCCTTGTGGATGTTTCCTTCATCATCCCTGTCTATAACGAAGTGGATAATGTTGAAGCCTTGGTCAAAGAGGTTCTGGAAACGGGGCGTAAGCTCAATGGCAGAAGCTTTGAGCTTGTCATTGTCGATGATGGATCGAAAGACGGCACAGTCAATGCCTTACGACGTTTAGTTACAAAACACCCGGAACTTCGCGTTGTTTGCTTAAAACGCAATTTTGGTCAAACTGCTGCTACTTCCGCTGGATTCCAGCATGCAGTGGGCCGCTACTTTGTTACTTTAGATGGCGATCTTCAGAATGATCCCGCTCAAGTCCCTGAAATCATTGATCTCATTGAAAGCGAGAATATTGATATCGTTTGTGGCTGGCGCAAAAACCGTCAGGACAAAGCGCTGACACGGAAACTCCCCTCCATGATTGCCAACCGGATTATTGGCTCTGCAACGGGAGTGAAAATTCATGACTACGGATGTTCCTTGAAAGTCTACCGCGCAGAGATCGCTCGAGATGTGCCACTTTACGGTGAAATGCATCGATTTATTCCGGCACTTGCGAGCATTGATGGTGCCATTATCCGTGAAGTACCTGTGAGTCACCGAGCGCGGGTAGCAGGTGAAAGTAAATACGGCTTATCCAGAACTTTCAAAGTTATCCTGGATCTCTTGACCGTTCTTTTCTTGAAACGTTTTATCACACGTCCTCTCCATGTGTTTGGACGTTTCGGAATGGGCTTTTTATCCGTTGGTGCCATTCTCCTCGTTTACTTGCTGATTGATAAGCTGGTCTTCGGACATAGTATCGGCTTACGCCCCTTGCTCACCTTGGGGGTATTGATGTTTATTACGGGTATTCAGCTTATTAGTACGGGTATCATTGCTGAAATTCAGTCCAGAACCTACTTCGAATCTCAAGGCAAGCGCATTTACAAAGTATTTGAAGTCATCAGCAATGACATGCATGCCTCCAATATATCGCCAGTAGCTCCCCTTAACATGCCTGTTTCCTAAATCGAGTCATAAAAAGGATTCGATACCAGATTAAAGCCAGAGTTTCCCGGATCAAATAGGATAAAAAACGGATGAATGTAAGTTTCTGCTCTTGATAGCTTAAGGCGTTTCCTTGGGCAGAAAGTCCCACATGTCGAAAAGTCATGAGCGACCGACGCATGTGCCAATTGTCCGTCACTATAATTGCTTTTAGTTGGGAAAGAGAGCCTATATTAGAATTTTTAAGCAATTGAAGGCATTTTTGAGCACTATCCAAAGTAGACAAACCCCGGGGCTCAAGCAAAATCGACTCCTCTGGCACACCAGCTTCCAGAGCTATGGACCGCATCATTTCGGCTTCGCTTGGCAGGAAGCGGCCAATGCCACCTGTCATTAGAAGTAGGGGTGCTGCTCCTGCCTTCCACAGAGTCACCGCATGTTGAACGCGTCTCAGTAAGGCATTACTTGGTATTCCATTGGACTTGACTGCCGCTCCCAACACAATAATGACATCCGCTGCACTACTACTGATCTTAGTTTGGGATGTTTCGAGTGTTGTATCAGTCGACATTCAGGTTCTTTCTAACAAAGAATATTTAGATTAGAACAAAATAGAGGCTTTCCTTAACTTGATCAAACCGATCGGATCATCGGTAAGCAAGTCAATCTTTCGCAAAAGAAGAAGGGTAAACCCTGCCTAGCCAACCCTTTCCCGGAGAAAGCCAAGCCCCTTTGGGAATCAGTTGCGACAAGGTTCCTTCCGCGAGTATACGCTTAGCATCTGCTTTTGCATAACGTCCGATAGTCACTGCATACCAACCATTCTGTGTCTGATAGACTTCCGCAGGAAAATGATTGCTATACAACGATAGCGCTTTAATAGCCGACTGTTTATCGGATCGTGAAGCAACCACAATATAATATTGTTCAGGTATACCCGTTGCAACGGCATTAAGGGGCGTAGGCGCTGTATTCAGAGCAGGAACAGTCATAGAACCCACGATAGGTTGGACTGTTACTGCGTTCTGCTTGCCCGCTTGAAGTTTCTTGAAAACTGTAATTGCAGGACTCAAGTCCTTTGTATCGGGTCCTCGGTAGGAAGTATTCTCTGCAGGAGAGAATACTTGACTTTCAGGAAGCGCTGTTGCGCGATCCTGCGAAATCATTTTTTCCATTGCTAAAATTAATGGAGAAAAAATGAGGATCATCAGGCAGCCCAGGCACAGAAGGCTGACAAAAGGTTTCCTTTGGACTAATTCAATAATGGCCTGAATACTCTTTAGATACTCCATGGCAGCCTATCCCAAACAAACTGAACAGAATTTAAACTGTAGGACTGACGCAAATAATGAAAGCAGATGTCAATAACATTTCACATTAATATGCTTTTAAGTTGTTGTGAGATCTATTTTCATTATTTTGCGGAGCCCTAACTCATGTTTAATTATTGTAGGCTATTTTGTAATCACTTACATCCTAAGGTCATCCATTCCTTTGCTAAAATTGTAGAAGCTGGGAAGGAGTGTAACTTTACCTTGTCTCTCAAAACACCATAACGGAGGAGCATTGCTCATGTTGGACACGTTGATATTTTACCCGCTTATATTAGCATAGGATTCATTGCTAAACTCAAAAACCTACTCGAATCCCAACTCAAAGTACATCTTTTTAAAGCCTTATAAAATTATGAATAATTATAGCAGCTACACTATAAATTAAAAAGCATTTAATGTTACCTAGCCCTAAACGCTTTTGTAAGAATAATGGCTATATAACCCTATTTACTACTTATAGTTGATTTATAAATCAGCTTAATCTGTTTGTACTTTGGCTAGCATAATAGCTAGCCATTTCTTTAGAATCATAAGATATTGATTTAAAATACTTGGAGCTTGAATAAGCATGGTGAAGCAAATATCCTCGCATCGTCTTCCTCTCTATTTTAAAGGTGGTGCACGTTCGAGTATCGCCCATGAGATTATGGACGGTGAACTTCATAAAGCACAGTTCTTACCTGAAGATTCTTATTCTTCACGGAGGAAATCCCAGGATGAGCGACTAGTAGCAGCAGCTCAAAGCGTTGGTAAAGAACAAAGTGCTCCACAGTCATCACCATATGTTCCTCCTACACAGATTTTACCTTATGCTCAAACTGTTACTGCCCCATCAAGGGAAACCGCACATATGAAAGCTGTTTCCAGGGGTCGAAGACAAGGTTATGTTACACAGGAAGAGTATGACAAACATCGAAACGACTATGAAGCCAGTAGAACATATGCACATAGGGTCCCAGCCCCTGGTGCCGCATTTGCACGAGTAGAGTTTACTCCTCCTGCTGAAGCCCCTCCCCTCATTGAAAAATTTACACAAACTTATTTATCATACTTAAATAATAACAATTTAAAAACAAGGGATGCTTATCGGAAAGCTTCCAGAGCACTAAAACACTGTTTCGCGAAAACTGGTACGTTTCCAAAGAATACTACCCACTATGGAGAAACAGCTACTGGACAAGCTATTCCTTTTTATCGTTCACCCAGCCCCTCACCTACAAGAAAAAATGGCAAGAAAAAGGTCAAGCCATAGAGGATATGCAATGATTAAGTAACAGAGTTGTGTTATTAATCATTTGGCTCCACTAAACGTTTTTAGACAGTTGGTATACCATCAGAGGGTAAGAACATTGAATAGCTGAATAGATTCGCCTATTCAATTATTATAAAATCAGATAAGAGCATATATTGATGCAAGATTTGCCGTGGTAACAATAGAAAATTCAAATCAAAATGAAGACTGGGAGAATGAAGTCAGTCCTTCCAATCCGAAACAACGACTCTTCAAGGCGTTAAAGTTTGCCTTCAAGCTGATTGTTAGTATCGCCCTCTTAGGTCTCATGTTGCATTTAGCGGGTGCAGAAAATACATTTGCACGGCTAGCCCATGCTAATTTAGGGTACCTTCCGCTTGGTGTTGTACTTTACCTAGGCTCTCAGGCTATTAGCACCTATCGCTGGAGTTTCTTATCCCACGCACTCGGCTTTTTCCTTCCCTTTGGAGAGCTTTACCGCTCTTACCTCATTGGCATGTTTTTCAACATGTTCCTTCCCGGGTCCATTGGAGGAGATGGTGTTCGGCTCGTTTGGCTCGCAAAACGCTGCAATCGCAGAAAAAGAGAGACCTTGCTGACTCTGTTAGCTGAACGCGGCGTTGGTTTGGTTGCCTTGTTAATTCTAACGAGCTGCATTGCCATGCTCCCCGTCCTGCACACGATCAATTTAGCGATCCCTCTCAAGCTTCCTATACTGGGTACCCTGTCCTTTGATCTTCGGATTCTGCTCTTAACCTTATCTTTTGGTTTATTTGCAGGGTATATTTCCCTGTACATTCTTCCTTTGGAACGCTTGGATAAGCGTTTTCCCTTTATTACATTGCTTGAGCAAGCTTCCGTTTACTGGAAATCCCCAAACTTACTGGTTAAGTCTGTTTTCATGTCCATTGTCGTACATATTTTGATGATTACGATTCACTATATGATCGCTGTCGCTTTGGGAATAAAACTGGACCCCATGCTTTTGATTCCCTACCTTGCCGTAACCTATGGTGTTGTGTCACTGGCAAGTGTTCTGCCCATTTCCGCCAATGGATTCGGAGTTCGGGAAGGCATCTACTGGTTATTATTGACTCGTTTAGGCATTTCCGGAGAAACAGCCCTCGCATTCGCCTTCTATTGGGATGCCGTGACCCTTCTAACCGCTGTCCCCGGCGGAATTCTCTTGATTTTGAAACCGAACACCGATCGAATTAATCAACTTAGAACTTTTTAAGCAAAGAACTTAACTCTTCAAATTCTTTGCCAAAGTCTTTCTTTGGCGCTGTAGAATTTTTTCCAATTTCCTGGGCTCTTTGAAGTGACTCTTTAAGCTTTTTCGCCTGTTGAAGCTCTGGTCTTCTCATACGCACTTCTTTAGATATTGTCCGTCTATGTCCAGGCTTGGACTTTACATCATCAACTGCCGAACTTGTATGACGCCGATGAACTTGCGGTCTAACTGACCCTGAATTTGGAGTTGTAAAGTCAGTTGTATTGCGTCTTTGTAATGCCCCAGAAGCCCTTCTAAACTGAAGAGGGGGTAAGTCTTCCAAACCCATATGCGACGAATGATCCCCTGTAACAGAGTCCGTTACTAAATCCATTTTATCAAAATTATCACCCGACCTCGTTGGTGTTAATTCTTTTTTAAATGGGCGAAAAGGAGGTGTGGAAGGCTGTGAAGAATGAGTTTCAGAAGGTTTAGGGGTACCACAAAAACGAAGCGGTACAGGCGAAAAAGAAATAGGCATGATTGTTTCCAGCATTACAAAAAAGACGGATTGAACATTTGTTTGAAAAGACTTGACATTATACAGGAACAAAGTCCCACTGTTATAACTCTATAATACTGAGTAAACCAAAAAGTAAAAGTGCCACTCTTAAACCCAGCCATAAGCTATTGACCTCCTGTAAACGTATGATTTCGTTTGATGGTCAAAAATTTTTATGAGATGATTTTATATAATTGTATTTTTCCTTTTTTTATGATCCCAATTTCTGGGGCTTTGCCATTTACAACTGCTACTGCTAAACCATCCATTTTTAGGTGAGGCTTTCACCCGGAAAACAGATAACATGAATTGATCGAGGTCTTCACGTTTGAGACACCGCACAGCATTGTCGATACACCCATTTTCCAAGGCTTTTTATGTTGCGCTTCCAGCTTTGCTGGCCGCAACCTACCTGAGCTGCATAGCCCCTGTATCCTACGCAGAAAGCGATGCGTTAGCGCCAGCCGACGACTCAACGGGTTCCACAGAAGAGAATACTCCGACTCCCTTAAGCGAATTTGCTCCAACAGAGTCCAATTCGGCACCAGGGCAACGCTATGACCAAGGCTTAACTATTAACAGAGTCTCTATTGAAGGCAATAAGCTGATTCAGTCGGATAAAATCAAGGATGCGATGACAATCCGGCCCGGTAGCTTATATAGTAAATCCACTCTTAAAGACGACCTCAAGCGGATTTACGACATGGGCTACTTTACCGAAAAAATCCGGGCTGTACCCGTATCCACCAGCAAAGGAGTTATTCTCCGTATCGTCGTTCAAGAGAACGCTCCCGTCTCCGGTGTTCACATTGATGGTAACACCCTGATTAGCGATAAAGAGCTTCAATCGATTTTTGCCAGCCAAACCGGTATGCCACAAAATATTGGGCAGCTGAACGAGAGCATTGAAAAAGTTGAAAAGCTTTATGCTGACAAGGGCTACGTTTTGGCCCGAGTCGCTAATATTGAAGATGATCCCGATGGTGTGATCAACCTCAAAATTAACGAAGGACTTATTGATAAACTTCAATTCGTCGGTAACCGAAAAACAAAAGACTTTGTTATCAAACGCTTGCTCACCACCAAAGAAGGCGAAGTTTATAACGAAAAAAACTTAGCGGATGACTTAAAGCGTCTCTACAGTACTCAAGCTTTTAAAGATGTCCGTCGTGTTATTACGGCATCTCCCAGTAATCCGGACAAATACAACCTCACTATTGAAGTTGATGAAAAGCGTACCGGCTCCATTTCTCTGGGGGGAGGAGTCGATACCGCAACAGGTCTCTTTGGATCCGTCGGCTATAACGACCCGAACTTTTTAGGACGGGGTCAAAACTTCAACTCTGTTTTTGCGGTCGGTTCCGGGATTATTGCACCTAACAGCTCCACACAAGCTACTACCCGTAACTACCAGTTCGATGTCGGCTGGAGCGATCCCAGCTTTCGAAACAGTGGAAACTCCTTAAGTACCAATGCCTTTGGAAGAAACTATGCCAGCTTTAACGTTCCCTTAGGTGTTGAGCGTCGGATTGGAAGTGAAGTTTCTTACGGTATGCCACTTAAGAACGTAAAAAATACCTCTATGGGCCTTAGCTTGCGTGGTGAAAATGTTCACATGCGAGATTACGCCAGCGCTTCGGATCTAGCAAAATACAAGATCAATGATTCAGAGCGTAAACGTGAGCTTAAAGGCGGTACCTACCTATCTGTTTCTCCAACGATAGCTTACGATAGTCGGGATAACCGTTTTAACCCCTCATCAGGTTGGTTGAATACGATCTCACTGACCGGTGCCTACGGTATTGGAAACCCTGGCTATGGATTAGCCTCGGCAAACCTTCGTAAATATATTAAACTTCGTGAAGGTCTTATTTTAGCCCTGAATGCACAGGGTGGGAAATCGGTTCTGGGTGATGTACCTGATTTCAACATGTACCGAATGGGTGGTGCCTACTCCGTCCGAGGTTTCCAAGAGGGTGGTATGGGTATCGGAAGCGGTTACTTGTTAAGCACGGCTGAACTTCGGGCCAAAGTACCCCTTTACGGCAAAATGAAGAAAATCCCTGTCCTCAATACATTGGGCTTTGCAAGCTTTGTAGATGCTGGGTCCGTATTAGGCGGTTCTAATATGAACAGCATTTTTGACCGTCCAACATCAGCTTTATCTGCAGGTGTCGGTTTACGGCTTAATATACCGGCAATCGGTCCTATGCGTATCGACTTTGCTTACCCCTTACTGGGTGGTGGTGGCAATGGAACGTATAACTACCGCCGGATTTGGAGTTTCGGTATCGGCGAAAAGTTCTAAAATCCACATTTTTAAAATTTTTTGTCTTTGCTACACTTTATTTCTGTCTCCTTTTTTCTTGAAACAGAGTCATTTTGGTTATGACTTGGCACTAAACCGTGCTTCAAAAGCACTATTTTTAGTTGCTAATGAGCGGTAAGTAATAGTTGCGTTGTTAAAACGCAGAGATTTAGGCTGACTATTTTCATACTGAAAATACAGTCGGGCAATCCATTGCCCTGCTTAATCAAGCCAATTGAGTAGAGTATCAACGTTAGTATTTGTTTATAGAGTCTTTATTGAATGACTTCTTTCATCACTTCGTATGCAAGTAATCCTTATAATGCCCAAACATCTTTCAAAATACCCCGACCGAAATTTGGATTAAAATTTGGCAATAACGCCGAGTCTAATGACACGGCTTCCTTCAGTGCCCAAGCTACTCACAAGGATTCTCAAACAGCGCAAAAAATACAACTCGCAAATGCAACGCTTCCTCTGCTTGAACAAGCAGAAAAGAAGCCTGTTTTAGATAACCAGGATCAAAAAGCACTCACTCAACTCAAAAAGCTACTCGGTTTTCCAGAAAATGCTACCGGACCGAAAGCCTTCTCCGCTGAGTTTTATAATAATTTATCCGCGGGGCATCCCCAAAAAAGGCAGGATCTCTTATCAAATCTAGTGGCAACCTTAAAAGCCTCTATAGCAGCAACCCAAAGTTCCCCTCTTATCCAAAAAGTTGGTGATCAAACGCTGCAAATTCATAACACTCAATTGCAACCCTTCATTAAACCCACTTATACAGCGCCCCAGTTAGAACAATTATTTCAAGTATTGCACCACATGGGTGTATTCGACTTGAAAATTCACCCTGAAAATGGCCTACCGTACACAACAACAGCCACGTTTAATAAAGCCATGAATTTCCAATGGAATACAGACAGTATGGAAATTGGCAAAAACTTACAGCGCTTCGTCAATCCCGAAAGTTATAAACAGAACCTCTTAGCCAATGCAGCCGTGATGAATACACAACAAGTTCAGAATACTGTTGTCCATGTCATCGAAGATCCCAACTGGTACCGAAAAGACTCTGATCCGATGCACGGCATTCCCCACATCTTTGATCCTTCCTCTATCCACATTAATCCGACAACCTCGGCACCAATCGTCTCTGAAATTGGCTTTGATCCCAACTGGCATAATCAAAAGCGGCTTGAGTCGTCCGCCCTTGTCCTGCACTCGCTAGTAGACAATATTAAAGACGGGCTCGTTCCGGATAATAATGGTACTGTGAAGCCTTGGGGCTTTGATCAGGCCTTTTTACAAAATCCAGCCCAACTGAAACAAGTCACAAATGCCATTACCAATATCGCCATTTATTTATCCAGGATTAACCTGAATCCCAACACGCATCGTTATGATATGAAAGCCCCATCCGCAAGCTCATGGGAGGAGCAAGCGCTCGCAGGAGGATGTACGTCGGATACAGGAGATACTGTTTTGGCTTTTGAAAGCCTTAAAGATCTTTTATACAACCCGCAATACAATCAAAACAAAGGCATTCAAAAAGTACGCCAGGCACTCAAAAGTAACCCGTACTCAGTGCTGATACCGACTGAAAAGCAAATGAACCAAATCATTTCGGCGGGTCGGAAAGTGATTGATGAACGAATTACGATCCCCTTAAAACAGGGAAAAACGCCGCGCCAAAGCGAAGCACGAGATGCTGATACGTCTTTGATGTTTCTGGCCGCGTCTGATTACAAATTTGATCCCAAAAACGTGAAACGTGATACACAAATCCGACTGGCTTTGATTAATGCCATGGAGAAAGAATTAATGCAACCAAATGGCATGATGCGATATGGAGAAAGCCATTTGCCGAGCGGCGAAAAAGTTTTTGATAGCTATTTACAATTAGACAATCATGTTTCTGAAGAAATTCGTCAACCCTTACATACCATGCTGAGCAGCAAACTCGGCTTACAACCCTATCGGGCAGATAACCTTTCACCCCACCATGATGTTACGGACAAACTCGGTCAACTGACACGTCAAAGCGGATGTTCCGATCAATTTTCCGCTCAGTGGGGACTCGGTGTCAGTGCCGGATTACAAAGCTTGGCCGCCGCAAAAATCAATCTCTTGAGCGCAATGCTGAAAAACAATAAAGCACCAAAGAAAGAAGATATTGCATTATTGCAACAAGTAGATACACAACTCAATCGGTATCTCAATAAAAACCTGGCTTTGATTACAGGAAAAGATACGCAAGGACATTTACCTGTAAGCAGTACGGGTTTACCTCTACCTGAAAATACTGTGATGGAAGCCTACGAATACGTATTAAACCTGAACCAGCAACCTGTCATGTTACCGGGAGCTCACCCCTTAACATGGGGGGAAACGCAATTATTTGACGGGCTCATAAAAGCAATTGATGCTGCTCGACTACAAGAACGAGTAAGTCAGAAATTCAACTTAAAAAGCGTGAACTAAGGAACACGCTCTGAACCTTTACGTCCCTAGCTACAACATTTGAAAATCGAAGAGGTGCCTCTTCTTTTATACCAATGATTCACTTTCAAGACTCTTCAAATAGAGGGAATTGCAAAATGGAAAAACTCATGAAAAAGCTTATGATCTCAGTTTTATCAGGGTGTCTATTAATTGGGGTTAGTTCTCAAGCCTTTGCGTGGGAAACTCAAAGAAAGTTAGACAAAAGCGAGCGTTATGAAATGCGACGGCTTGAGAATGATGAACGAGATGGCCGTATTTCCCCTCGCAGGGCTGAAGCTATAGAGCGGGATATTGAAAGTGTCCATGCTGAAGAAAATTACCTGAAGCACCACGGACGATTAAGCCAACGTGACGAAAGAGAACTACAACGCGAATTGCGCTACGATAACCAGGCCATTAATCGGGCCGAGAGACGTGAGTGGTAAAAAATTAATTAGTACTTAAAAAGCCTGTTGGACTCACCCGACAGGCTTTTTAAATAGGGAATCCGTCTTTATTATCCAAATCTTTCAATCGTGTGAGAAATGAATGCTTATTCACTCGGTAGTGTGACCGCACCTTTTAAATCAATGGTCATGGCATCACCTGGCTTGATAGTTGCAGATTCCCCACGACCTACCAGGGCAACGGCTGTTCTGCCAGTAGTAACACCGGCACCTGCCAAGACACCGCCTACAGCTGCAACAGGAACGGTAACAATGGTTCCCAAACCACCTGCGATATTTTTACCGCGCTGATAACCCCGATCGGTCATATCCGTCATAACCGTTTTACCCCGTTGAGCCCCGGCATGAACTTTTTGTCCGACACCCGGATCATCGTAAACAGCACCCGACTTATTAACATGCTCGTTATCGGTTGCCAGATTAAAGTTTAAAGGCATTAGATCACCCGACGGAAGCATCGCGTGATCAAAAGCAAGCGTCATTGAGCCACCACGGCTAAAAAATCCAGGACGATTTACAACATCCACCCGTCCCCGTATCACGGTTCCCATCGGCAGAATAATACGCTGTGTTCCGGGCGTTTCACCTGCCATCACAAAATCTTTAGTCAGATATGCAACAAAAGGGTCGCCAACCTGGGAGGTTTTGGAATCCAGAGAAGTTTGAAACACGATACTGAGTAAGGTACCTGCAGGTATACGTTGGCTACCCGTTCCCACCTTTAACGAAGAAGTCGCTGATGGAACACTGGTTGTTTTAGAAGCTGAATTTAAATTCGCCGGAGACCCCCCTGCCGCATTCGCAATGGATGGAAGAACAAAGACATTCGCCATCAGTAAGGCCATAGATAAAGCAGCCACAGTACGATTGGCATTTTCAGCAAACCGTTTCAACATATCGTTAAGCTCCCAGAGTCGAAATTCAGCCTCTTTATTATACTCGAAGCGAGTGACTACTCTTCATCTATCGTCCGGCCGCACTAACTGCATGTGTTCGTTCTTAAACCGTCAGAGAAAAAGAAGCCAGTTTTTGAACACCCTCTAAAGCAGGCAGAGGTAAGGTCTTTAAAAGTTCTTCACAGGTTTGAGAAAAATCCGGATGAACCCACTGGGGAACAATTTCGCATAGGGGAAGTAAAACAAAGGCACGTTCATGGAGACGAGGATGGGGTATTACCAAACCTGAACGTTGCACGCTGATATCGTCATAAAAAAGCAAATCCAAATCCAGGGTACGAGACGCCATGTGCCCATCAGAAGGTCGCTCGCGCCCAAACGCAGATTCCAACTCCAGTAGGCAACGCAACAACTCATCGGGCATTAGTGAGGTTTTCAGCAAGGCAACCGTATTGATAAAATCCGGAATGCTTTCAGATAGAGAAAAACCAAGTGGTGGTGTTTGATAGAAAGATGCAGTCTGTAATACGCAAATGCCAGGAATTTTATCCAAAGCTTTTAAGGCATCTTGAAGAATAACCTCAGGCTGTTCTAAATTTCCACCCAAACCAATACAGGCTTTAGAAGATTTCTCAAACAGGGAGTTCAAGCTTAGCTTTTCCCAACGTCACGGGCATATCCGTCATTACACCGATTAAAGAAAAAGGCATTGCTTTTTCAATATACACATTCAACAACTGGCCGACGATTGCTTCCATGCCGCGATCCATTGCACCCGGGCTAGGATCAAAATTCACGACTTTATTGGTACGAGTTCGGCCTGTCAGTCGTTCCGGATTCCGCTTACTGGGACCTTCCACCAATACTTCAACAACTTCCCCTTCATAAGGCATATTCATCGCAAAAGATTGATCGCGAATCGCCTGGTTCAGAATTTGAAGACGTTCTTGCTTCACTTCCTCGGGAACTTCTTCACCTCTGCTTTCCCATAAAGCGGCCGGAGTTTGTTTTCTGGGGGAGTAAGCGGCAGTGTTCGCATTGTGAATTCGAGACCGCTGTACGGATTCCACCGTACGCCGGAATTGTTCATCTGTCTCACCGGGGAAACCCACAATGTAATCGCCGGTTACCGCAGCATGCGGCACTTTTTCGTAGATCTTATCCACTAAGGTATAGTATTCGTCCGCCGTGTAGCCGCGACGCATACGTTCAAGAACATCAGTATCGCCTGCTTGCATGGGAATGTGAATATACTCCATTACCTTCGGCAAGCTTGCGATGGCATCGATTATAGTGTCATCTAAATCCAGAGGGTGGGAGGTCATAAAGCGAATGCGCTCAATCCCTTCAATCCCGTTCAATTCACGCAACAAGTCAGCCATACCATAGCCTTCGGGTGTTCCTTCCGGCCGTGTTTCAGCTTTCCAGTCCTTTCCGTAGGAATCTACAGTCTGACCTAAAAGCGTGATTTCTTTAAAACCATGAGCGGCCAGCTTAATTACTTCTTCCAAAATGGAAGCGGGTGGGCGACTGATTTGACGCCCCCGAGTGTAAGGAACCACGCAGTAGGTACAGAAATAATCGCAACCTTCAATAATGGTAACCCAGGCAGAGATATCACTTTCACGCAGCGGGGTTACATCGCTAATGTACTCAAAGGTACTCCGTGTTTTTTGCCGATCAACCGCTAAAACGTGATCTTCACCATCAAAAGCACGACGAACCAACTGAGGCAATTCGTGGATATTCTGCGTGCCAAATACGATATCGATGTATGGCGCGCGTTTAAAAATGCCATCTTTTGCTTGCTGGGAAACACAGCCTGCCATGGCAATTTTCAACCCTGGCTTTTTGGCCTTCATTTTTCCCCAAACGCCGAGATGGCTAAAAGCTTTATCTTCCGCCGATGCTCGAATTTGACAAGTATTGACAATCAACAAGTCTGCATCGCCCTGATGTTCAACCCGTTCAAAACCTTCCTGTTGAAGCAGGCCCAGCATAATTTCTGAATCGTTGACATTCATTTGGCAGCCGAGGGTTTCTAAAAAAACCTTGCGGGTAGGAGGTGCAATAGTAGAGGTTGTCATAGGCGAGCTTGCTTCAATAAAAGAAATAAAATCCTAGTGTACCCAAAGCAAACAATAGACTCAAAAAGAAAGAATGCTTGATTTTTAGACTAACGAAAAATAATGAAAGCAGATAGCAATAGTGATTAATAATAATATGCTTTTTACATTGTTTTGATATCTATTTTCATTATTTTTCGTTAGTCGTACTTTATGTTTCTTTACGGTAAATCGATGAAACCGGTATTGCACCATGGGTGGCTTCAATCAAGCGAGCTTCAATTTCTTCAGCTTGCAAGGGCAGAACCACACGAAGGGTTTTACTCGGAAATTGAATTTCCTCGGGACCACGATGATTGCCACGATTTTCCACATGCCATTCCAGAGGATAAGGACGGCGAGGGGTATTTAGCTGAATTTCATCCGGCCCAATCCGATTAATCAACGCAGCCAGAGCATCAACTTCAGCAAGATTGGTTGGCATAAACATGCACTGTAACGCGACTTTGCCGGGATGCTCTGTTTTCAAGAGGCGTATTCCCTCAATAATGCTTTCCAGCGTAACGCCATCCACAGGACGGTTCATTTGCTTTAAACCCGCATCTGTTGCGGCATCCAGCTTACATGCCACAACGTCAGCTTCCCGCAAATCACGACGCACATTTTCATCGTAAAGCAAGGTTGCATTGGTGAGCACCATGACAGGTTTATGCGTGTACTCTTTCACGGCATGAATCGCTTCAGCCAGGTTCAATGCCAAGGTGGGTTCACCACTGCCGCTGAAAGTAATCATATCGGCTTCTTCCCACTGGCTTTGACGCAAATCTTTCTCCAGCTGAGCCGTCGGAACGTAAATTTTACGCTCTGCCGTTTTAAGCTGAATATTACCCAGCTGGCAGTAAATGCAGTTAAAGGAGCATATCGAGGTCTGCAACAACAAATCGATACCGAGAGATTGACCGACACGCCAAGAATGAACAGGGCCATAAACGGAAGATTTAAACTCTCCAACTTCTGGAGCGGCTTCAAGCTCTTCAGGCTCTAAGCTTGAGTTATCTGTGTTTTGAGCATGCGTCATCATAAAAACAAACAGCTTGATTCTAGGGGTTGTTAAGGATTAGGGGATACGAGGCACTAGGCGCGGAACAACCGGAGCGTATTCAAACAATACGTGAGGATTGTGAAACCCTAGCTCTTGCTTCTAGGAGGTTAGAGTAGGGGTTCCCACTTGCGGGTCAACTGAAGCAACGAAGTAGACACAGTCCTGAATAACTCCTAGTAGCCTAGATAGCTGGCGAGAACGAAAGATACGACATAGAAAACTCCCGCAGCCCAAGCTGTTGTTTTATTCAAGGCCGCTTCCGCACCTTTTTGGCTGGAGAAAATTTGGGATGTTCCGCCAAAACCACCCAAGCCATCTCCTTTAGGAGAGTGAATGAGAACAAGAAGAACCAGGAATACTGCAACAACTAATTGTAGAACTTGCAGCAAAATTCTTAAAAAAGGAACAAGGTTTTCCATCGGTCGGGCATCACCCTATATTGATCAATAAAACTCATATCATTCAAGCACGAAACGTTGTATTACGCAAAACAGCGCGCGCAGGCGCCCCATCTTCCTGCAAGGCCATAGGAAGACAAATCAACTCGTACCAACCCGCTTTTACATCCTTTAAGTTTAAGCCTTCCAGAATATACACGCCCGCATTCATTAAACGATGATGCACAGGAACCGGCTCATCATACTTTTCTTGCGCATAAAAACCGTCGACCGACATGCCATCAACCCCAATCAACTTGATTCCCAACTCTACTAAAAAGTCAGCCGTGTGTGGACTCAGGTGACAAAAATCCTTATTGAATGGTTGTTTGTACCATTCCCGTTCGGAATTGACGGTTTTAAACAAAACACGTTTCGTTCTGCGCAAGTCTAAAAAGCACTCTTTTCGCTGCAATTCGCCCATCGTGATACAAAGCGGATCTTCAACTTCAACAACAAGAACGGGGCCGATATAGGGGCGAAGATCCATCTGAGCTAAAGTCGGACCTTCTGCCTTAAAGTGAGAGAATGCATCCACATGCGTTCCCGTATGCGAACCGAAGCAAAGTCGAGAGACGTCCGCCGGATCGCCCTCCTTTAAGCTCAATGTTTTTCGCACTTCAATTTGAGGATCGCCGGGCCAAACAGGTAGATTTTCGGTAATGGGCACTGAAATATCAATCAGAGCTGCTTCTAAACTATTATCCAAAAAAGTCATGCAACGCATTCTTTCCATATTATTCAAAGAGTCATTGCGCACATCATAAGCAAATGACAAGTCCAAATCGAGAGCTAGTCATTTTTTTACCGGGTAGCCAAGCTGAACCTAGCCAATTGCATAATATTGCGGAAGAGATTGTCCCCAATCGGCTGATAGAAGAGCTCTGAAAAAAAGTGCATAATAACCAGAATCGTAGAAGCAGCGCATTCTAGTAGCTGCATAACCAACGTCAAATTTTAAGAATTGATTTTACTAACGGAGACTGTTGGGCGGCATTCGTGTTGGCTCAATCATTGAAATAGGAGGCTAAAATGACTAACGAGCAACCGGAGAAAAAGCAAGGCTCCAATACTAACAAACGCGGATTTGCTTCCATGGATAAAGAAAAGCAACGTGCTATTGCCAGCAAAGGTGGAAAAGCAGCCCACGAAAAAGGAACGGCTCATGAGTTCACTTCAACGGAAGCTGCAGCAGCAGGTCGTAAAGGTGGATTAGCAAGCCGTAATCGGAATACTTCAAGCAAAGCATCTTAAATTAATAAAACAACCAAACCCCTCTGAGTTTACAGAGGGGTTTTGATTTTAATAGCTTCGTAAACATACACGAAGCCCAACAAAAAGCTCGCTTGATTCCATCCTTCTTGAATGATATAAGAGTTAGGCTAAGATGGTTTCTGTCATGGGCAATAGTCTCTAATAAAACTTCTTTAGCAAAGAAAGCCTTGAGTTTTATCTACCTCAGTATCGATCAGAAGGAAATATCCTCTTGCCAAGAATTAAATCTGCCAAAAAAAGAGTTGAAGTTACTGAACGCAACCGCAAACGTAACATTGCTTTTAAATCCGCTGTTAGAACCGCCATTAAAAAAGTGCTTCAAGGTGCTACTGCCGAAGAGCGCTCTGACAGTTTGAAATCAGCCTACAGTATTATCGACCGCGCTGTCTTAAAAGGCATTTTGCATAAAAATGCTGGTGCCCGCTTTAAAGCACGCGTTGCAAAGTCAGTAATTCGTCAAGAATCTGCCGCAGCTTAAAAAAAGAGCTCCTCTGCTCTCGATACCTCTCAAATGCCTCATTTGACTTTACAAATGAGGCATTTTGAATTTGGAAAATTTTTCTAAATGGATGTAACCGTTCCGCAAAATATGCTCAAGCCACTTATAATGGTAGTCGAAGCCAATTTGTAGCAAACTGTTGTACCAGGTTGCACAAATGGAAGAGTTTGAGAGCGAGGGTCATGTACACCGATGCTATTTAATAACCGAGCAAAAAAAGAACAGGAAGAAGCAGCAGGCAATTCTGGCGCTCTACCCGTTCAACATAACATCGGTGGAAGCCTTTTTGCTCCGTCTCTCAACCCCAGACCCACTCGCTTAAACCTTCACATTGAGACAGCTTCACCGCCTCCTTTGCAAATTGAGGAACCTTCTCTCACCGAAGAAGGCTTCCATACCAATCTGGCAGAATCATTCGATCCAACTTCGTTTGAGCCTTCCTGGCTAAATACCCAAACGCCCGCGGAAGAAGTTACACCCTCTGCTCCCATCTGGACTAATGATGCAGAAATCCCACAGTTTCCCTCCTGGACAGCTCCCACAGAAGGCGACTCTTCAATACTATCGACAGAAAATGTTTGGGAACCTTCTCAAGAATTCTCCTTTAACGAAGTGGCTCCTGTTTCCCCTTGGGAAAGCTCTACTCCTCAAGCTGACATTTTTTCCAGCCATACCCCCGGTGACCCTGCAAACTGGCACGAAAACCTCTCAGAGCTCAACGAACCCAGCCCCGAACCCTTGGGCTTGGAAGTGGCTATGCCATGGTCAGCTGACAGTGGAAACTCTGTCTTTTCTGTACCCGAAGCGTCCACCGAGAATACCCATTTCCAACCATCAGCACCACCTTTCATAAGTGAAAGCGAGAATCTTAACTTCAACACTTACGCACAACCTCAAGAAACCTTCCAAACGGCAACCACACCGACTGAAAACCACTTCTTAGATTCAGTACACGAACAACTCTATCCTTCAGATGCCTTTCCCACAGAAGCGTTTCAAGCCCAAGACCCAAACGCTAAAACTCTTCCGCCACTACAACCCACAAATACGACCAATGACCCCTGGACAGAAAGTGCCAGTCAATTCGACGAAGCCTCTCAGTATCTATTCCCGGAAGATTCACAACTCACGGGAGGAGCCCAAAACTGGTACGAACAGGACAATAGCGATGTTTCAAAAACGCCAAGTGCAATTTACTGGCCTGAAGAAGTACTCAACAGCGAAATGCTAGAACTGGGAACCAGCATCCAAGATAACCTGAATGGTCTTCAGGAACTCAACAATGAGCCCAGCTATACACTCCCAATAGCAGCGGGAACAAGCATACCCGAATTCGATTTCCCAACCCAAAGCCAACCTGAGATCAAGACACTTTCCTATGGTGCAGGAACAGGCTTAGAGTTCAGTGAAGTCAATGAAGAAATTCCATCGGACTTTTCCTGGGGCGATAGTCCTTCTGATTGGGAAAGCACTGGAACGGAATCAAGCTTGGAAAATGCGTCCTGGGTATTTCCCAGCACACCAGAATCTGAACCCTCTTTTACCCTCGGCTCCATTGAGGAGGCTGATATTTGGAATACTCCATTATCAGACAGCTCTCAGAGTGATTTTTTTGCAACACCACAAACTCCTGGGTCTTCATCTTCCTGGGGAACAAGCAGCCCCTCCATAGATGACATCACTTCTCAAAACAATGAAGAATGGACGAGTCCACTCGACAGAGGAGGAGAATCAAGCTACTCGTTAAACTCTGACTCACCCGAAACTAACCTCTTTGAGTTCCCCAGTGATGAAAGTCTTTGGTACGGAACAGAAACAACCACTCACTTCCAGGCAAACGACCCCTTCATGGCTTCCGTACCTACCATGGAAGCCTCTCAGCTTGAGCCTCCGACACTGAAAACAGATACCCCGCACTACAAACAAGCCCAGGCACCGCTCTTTGTTCCCACGGAAGGCCCTAAAGAAGTCACAAGAGGAGTAAGTCCCTCAGCAGAGAACAATCCCAAGCTTGGTAAGCTGGATATTCTGGGAGTTTGCCAATTGCCGGATAAACACCGCCTGCTTGTGGTTCATAACGGTGAAGTTTATGCACTGATGGGGCAAAACAATACTCACGATGACTCTCAAATCGCTGTTTTACACGTATTTGACCGCAATCCACTGGCTTACCAATCCACATTCACTGTCATTAAAGATACTCGCCCTGATCGAGTCGGGCACATGATTGTTCAAGCCGGCTCAATTCGTGGCCAAATTTCCATTGAGCAAGGTAAAATCATGTGGCATGGAGAAACCTCTTAATATAGAAAGTTCTTTAATGAAAAACGCAATGCCTCTCACTTTGGCTGTGAGAATGCAGGAATGGCGCGAGCGACGTATGTTGACGCAAGCAGCACTGGCGCAAAGAGCCAATATCCCTCTTCGTATGATTGAAGATATTGAGTCCGGTATTGAGTTATTCCTCCCCATCATTATTCGTCAACGTTTAGCACGGATTCTTCATATCCATCCTCGCCAAATTCAAGAGTTAGAGCGTCCGCCACGTCGTCCGCAGAACTTAGCCCTGCAAGCTAAAGGGGGTAGCCTTTTACAAGCCATCTTGAATAATCCGGAAGATTCACACAGCTGCCCTTCTTGCTCTGCCCCGTTAAATATCCGCTTTTTTCAGCGTCTCGATCTCCAAAACCGTCCCTTAAACGTAGTTAAAGCAGCGTGTAGTCAGTGCCTCTTTCGTCTCACCGACGATTAATTAATAAAAATTATTTTGATTTGATGACAAAAGGTTCAACGGATAAAAGGTAATCCTTGAGGATGCGAGAGGCCGTTGCCCCTCCGATAACCGACATTTTGTTCATCGCGCTTTGAACCTGCGATAAACCGGCTGGCAGGTAACGCTCGCGAATCACAATGTGCAAAACATCGTTCTCGGTGGCTTGTAAGCCCGCGCGAGAAGAAACCTGGACACTGGGAACAAGCGTTTCATCAATATGAATGGGGGAGGCGTCTATCACTGTAGTATTCATATGCTAAGTAACAAAAAGAGCATTCAAAAGTTGCCCTGAGTAACTAAAAATACAAACTTTTTTTAAGCTGTATTTTTAATCCTGCCTATTCAGATTTAATCATCAAATAGGAATCACACAAAATAATGAAAATAGATATCTAAAAAGCATGCAATTCATATCAATATCAGCTTGATTCGCGTATTGACATCTGCTTTCATTATTTTGCGTAACTCCTACAAAACAGATTATTTCTATTAGCCTAAATAACTTTTCACACAAAGTTTTGAGGCGTCATAACTTTATAAGAGGTAAAAGAAAATCTATAGTATAAATTATTTCAAAGTAACCAATTTTCCAAGGCCGAGTTTACCGCAATTTTTTGAGCTGCAAAAGAAAGCACACCGACATCCAACCAATTTATATCCGGGTTTCGCCTAAACCAGATAGCTTGGCGGCGGGCATATTGGCGAGTTGCAATCACAATCGATTCTATTGCGTCAGGTAAAGAAAGCCTCCCTTCCAAAACTTGAGCCAGCTGAGAGTATCCTAAAGCAACTGTGAGTGCTTTAGAACCTGAACCATACTGTGCCAGCAAACCTTGAACTTCTTCCAGCCATCCGGCATCCAGCATCCGCTGAGTACGTTCAAACAATTTTTCATTATGTTGCTGACGATCGCCGTAAGTTAAACCAATCCACAACAGGGAGACATCTTTGGCAATTTCCTCTTGCGGCACGGGTTTACCGGTAGCTCGATTAATCTCCAAAGCTCGGATTAAACGAAAACGGTCATTGGGATGAATCGCTTCTGCTCGACGGGGATCAATAGCCAGCAATCGCTCATGCAGCGAGGTATTTCCCTCTTTTTCAGCAATTTCATTCAATACAGCCCGATACTCCGGGTCTGGATCAACGTTCGGAATAATACTGGGTTGCAAGAGATTTTTAATATAAAACCCGGTACCACCCACCACAAGCGGGATTTTTTCTTGTTCCCATAATCGGTTCAGGTAAGTTTGAGCCTCCTCACAATACATGGCCACGCTAAACTCTTCATCCGGTTCAGCAATATCAATTAAGTGGTGCGGAACCCCCTGCTTTTCTTCCAAACTGGGCTTTGCAGTCCCTACAGTCAAACCCTTGTAGACCAATTGGGAATCCGCCGAAAGGACTTCCGTGTTGAGTTGCTTTGCGAGTTCAACGCCAAGAGCTGTTTTACCGGTTCCAGTTGCACCGCCAAGCACAATAACGCGCTTTTTCATCACCTTAAAAGACTACTCCTGAAGTGATGGCGGTGTATTTTGAGTACTCGGCTGAACTTCTTCATCCAATGAGCGCGTCGGTTTGCCCATTACATGCCATGCATAAACAAAGAGGGAAATATGAAAGCCTATATTTAAAAACACCATCAACAGTTTGGAAAGTACTTCCATAAAAAGAATATCGGTACTCGAAAAAACAACGAAAATAACAGACAAAACACAATAAAGAAGAATGATGGCACCCAAACAAAGTGGATCACGGAAAAATTGCCGAATACTGAGTCCATAAGCTTTCAAGGGGTTTTTAGAATACCAGAGGAGCATAACCGGCCATAAGCAGGTTAAGATCCAAAATAGCGCATACATGGCAATAGCAACAAGGACTCCCAAAACAAGATCTTGCAAAGACTGTAACTGAGCAGGAGCCAATGTTTGGAACATTTTTTGATTATAAGCAAAATCACCAGAATGCCCAATCAGTTGCGGCAAAATCGGTTTAATCGCCAACATCGCTTTTTGCCCCACTGGAAGAAGGCAAAAAGACAGTACAACCACAAAAAGGGCTTGTAATAACATCCCTATTGAAACGGGTATAAAATGCTGACCGATACCCCCTAAAAAATCTTGGAAAAAAGATGGTCCTTGCTTATTTTTCATTTTATAAGAAGGTAAAAACGAATCTTTAGAAATGTTTTTTTCTAAAAAGTAACGACAAACGCTACTCGTCATTTGATATAAGCCGGCCGTAAAAGCACAAAAGATAAGGCCCATTAAAATACTGAAGATGTAAAACAGGTATTCCGGGCGAACCAAGCTATCTTTAAGGTTGATCAGCAGCATAGAAGCAATAAAGCCAAAAAGCACCTGAACATAGACCAAAGGAATGCTCCGCTGCCAGATTAAAAAGCTTTGCTTTAGAATCTCTGAGATAGGGCTGGAAGAATGCGTTTTCATGCGTATCAGAATACCATTAACTACTTTTTGAATCATCCTTCATAGACAAAACGAGAGCCTATACTAATTTGCCTAGACTCTCGTATCAGCGCTTAATTATGACTAACTCAGCGTGATGGCGTTGAAAGCGCTTTTGCAAATGGCTGGACACGTTCTTGTAAAATAGGCAAAAGCTCTTTTTGTGCTTCAGCCAATGGTTTTTCGATAGTACATCCCGCAGCCATATAATGCCCACCACCCTGGAACAGAGCCATAATAGCGGCTACATTAATTTCATGAGTGTCACTACGTAAGCTCACCTTCGTGTATCCAGACTGAGTTTCTTTAAAAATCGCTGAAACCAGAACACCGTCAATTTGACGCAAGGATTCAACGAGTCCATCCACATGTTCATCATCCGCACCAAAACGTTCCAGATCGGAGCGGGAAACACTGGCCCAAGCAAGCAAGCCTTCTTCATTGAATTGCGTATTGGCAACGGCATGCGCCTGAAGTGCCACCTGACACCAAGGCATTTTTTCGTAGATTTGCTTATAAATGTACTCCGGTCCAGCACCGGCGTTAATCAAGTGAGATGCCACTTCCATCACCTGGGCGGAGGTTGAACTGTACTTAAAGTTGCCGGTATCCGTCATAATAGCGGTATAGAGGCAAGTTGCAATACTCGCATCCATCGGAATTTTCATGGCTTTCAACAAATTGAAAACCACCTCACCACTGGCAGCAGCATCCGGGACCACAATATTAATTTTACCAAAACGATCATTGCTCACATGGTGATCAATATTGATTGATGTTTCCGCTTCATTAAACGGCGTTTGTCCTAAGCCCAACCGATCCTTAGAGCCGCAATCCACACAAATGGCGAGATCGTACTTGGGCAATAAGGTCGTTGCTGTTTCCATCCGTAATACATCGCGAATACCGGGTAAAAACGAATAGACATCAGGCATCTTACCGGAAATCACACAATCAACCCGTTGGACATTCGGTCGTGCTTTTTCCAAGGCAAACTTCAAACCCAGCATAGAACCAAGCGTATCGCCATCCGGGCCGACATGGGCAGTCATAAAAATCGTTTTTGCCGAATCAATCGCGGCTATGACATCATCAAAAATAGCCAAACTCCTTGCCTGTCAGGGTGTTATACTGCCCTCAATTATAGCGTCAAAGGAGATAATGCATGACATCCCTTTCTCAGAAGCAAAATCAAATTCCTCAATACGACTCAGAAAGCGTTGCTCTTGCCTCTGTATCAGAACTCTTGAATGTCATCGAAAAATTGCGTACTCCTGAATCCGGTTGTCCCTGGGATTTAAAGCAATCACATCACTCATTGCGCCCTTATTTACTTGAAGAAGCCTATGAGGCGGTTGAGGCCATGAGTGCCTTGCCTGAAACGTTGGGTGTCAGTGCCTCACTTTTAACCGCGCAAAATGAAGAATTAGCTGCCAGCACACCAGAGTCGGATTTTCTCTTGAAAGATGAACTGGGGGATGTATTACTCCAAGTGCTTTTACACAGCCAGCTGGCCAATGAAAGAGGCGCTTTTAATTTTAGCAATGTCTGCCAAAACCTCTCAGAAAAACTGGTCCGTCGTCACCCTCATGTGTTTGAACAAGCCTTTAAAAAAGAAGATTCTCCGATTGATAACCCTGAGGCAGTTACGAAACAATGGGCTGAAATAAAAGCAGAAGAAAAAAAACAGAAGGGTGAAAATAGCCCTACTAAAAGCATTTTGGAAGGCGTTAAAAAAGGTCAGCCTGCCCTTATGCGCGCTCTGGAAACAAGTCAAAAAGCAGTCAAAGTTGGCTTTGCATGGCCAAACCTGGAAGCACTTTGGGACTGTGTGATGAGTGAATACAAAGAATTTAGGGACGAGATTCCTCCGGGTGTTTTTCAAGCGGATGAAATTGAAAGTCTAACGATCCGGGAACGCCTCGCATCTGAGATGGGCGACATTTTATTTGCAACGGTCAATCTAGCTCGTCAGTTTAAAATCAATCCTGAAATCGCACTGACTAATGCCACCCATAAATTTACTCAGCGCTTTCATGCAATGGAATTTTTAATCGAAGCAAAAGCTGCAAAGCAGAATACAACACCGGAAACCATAATGAGTACACTTAGCTTTGACGAGTGGGATCAGCTTTGGCGCGATGCAAAAGCAGCCACTAATCTTCTGTAAGACTTAAAAATTAGACCATGTAAAATAAACGCATCGTTTTACAATTCCACTTTTTGGCTGTGCTAAAGTATGCATATGAACTCCTCGTCTTCTGCGTCTACCTTTATGGATCTTTCGCTCACAGAAGCTCAACGTCCCGTCATTCAGGACGATAATTTGGAGTCTCTGGCTAGAGTAGTTCGTGGATTGCACGCACAAGGATTGACTCCAGCAACCAGTTCCAACTTCTCTATTCGTGAAGCAGGACCATTCACCGGTTTTTCCATTTCAGTTTCGGGTTTGGATAAAGGCCTATTTAGCGCTCAAGATTTTATGCAAGTGGATGCCAACGGAAAGCCTCTTCCCTCAGAAAAATCTAAACCGTCTGCAGAAACCCTTTTACATCGTACTGTTTACCGCTCCTACCCATCTGTTACCAGTGTTTTACATACACATTCCATAGCGGGTGTCGTATTGTCAAAACTTTATGAAACAGCAAAGGGTATCGCACTCGATAACTTTGAAATGCTAAAAGCCTTCAAGGGAATACAGTCTCATACAGTTAAGCTTTGGATTCCTATCTTCCCCAACTCGCAAAACATGGACGAGCTTTCAGAAGTTATTGAAAATTACTTTCAAACCAGTCTAGCTCAAGACATGATTTGCGCACCAGGCTTTATACTCGCCGGACATGGCTTATATGCATGGGGCGATAGTTTATCAGAAGCTAAACGCCATATTGAAGCGTTTGAATATTTGTTTACTTGTCTATTGGCATTAAAAAATCATGGCTATACTTCATTGACCTGATAAAGGACTCACCCTTGAAAATGCAGCCGACATTAAGGCTTTTCTGGATGCACGCGGCATTCTGATTGAGCAATGGAGCAGCACGGAACCTCTTTCTGAGAACGCTACTCAAGAAGAAGTATTAAGAGCTTACGCGTCAACATTAGAACCCTATATGCAGGCAAATGGCTATCAAACTGCTGACGTGGTTTCAATCAATGCCCAAACACCCAATATTGAAGCCCTCAGAGCTAAATTTCTACCCGAGCATACCCATACGGAAGACGAAGTTCGCTTCTTCATTGAAGGTCAAGGTGATTTTTGGTTTAACCTCAGCCATAATGAGAACTTAAAAGATGTAGATGCCTCTCAAGAATCCCCGTTTTTAGTTCAATGTTTTGCTGGCGACCTCCTTGCGGTACCTGCAGGTTATCCCCACTGGTTTGACTTCGGTAAGAAACCGTCCGTCAAAGTTATTCGTATCTTCACTGATATCAGCGGATGGACTCCTCACTACACCAATAGCCAAGTCCACAACGCTATTGCACCAAGTTATTAGTACGGAAATCAATACAGCTATCCAACCAAATTGATTAGGCTTTCATGCTTTTTCAACTGTTATAAGGATTCATTCCTATGCCGAAGGCCATTATTACCGACATAGAAGGCACAACCACGGATATCGATTTTGTGCATCAAGTGTTATTTCCTTACGCTGCAAAACACCTTCCCAGTTTCGTTCGACAAAACGCCAGGGAGCCTGAAGTTAGAGCCTGCCTCCAACAGACCCTGGATACAATGACGAGCGAAAACCAAAGTCGTTCCTCTCATCACTCAGATGAAGATTCAGCAATAGCACAACTACTGGAATGGATTGAAGAAGACAGAAAACACCCGGCATTGAAAGCCTTACAGGGTATGATATGGAAAAAAGGCTATGAAGAAGCAGCCTATCATCCTCATGTCTATGAGGATGTCCCTCTCGCTTTAAAACAGTGGAAACACGAGGGTATTACCCTGGGTGTTTATTCTTCCGGCTCCGTAGAAGCACAGCACTATTTATTCCGCTATAGTGTTGCCGGTGACTTAACCCCTTATTTTTCTCATTATTTCGATACCAAAATCGGTACGAAACGAGAAAAAGAAAGCTATCACCGAATTCAAGAAGCGTTAAACCTGCCCGCAAATCAAATCCTGTTTTTATCCGATATTCCAGCAGAACTTGAAGCTGCTCACGCCGCAGGCTTACAAGTCATTCATGTTCGCCGGGATGAGCGAACCCCTATTTCTCAATTTAAAACTGTTTCCAGCTTCTCCGAAATTGCATTGACCTGCGTAAGTCCTGCTTGATATCAATGGATCTCAATGAACAATCACGGTAAACTTTAAAATAGAATCCTTATCGTAATGGAGAGACTGTTTCCATGTCTGGACAATCGTCAGATTATAATCCCGAAGCAACACTCGATGCACACTATGTATTTGGAACTGCTGAATATTCTGAGCGAATGATTAAGCCGACTGCCAACGTTGGTTTTTTTGGCTGGTTAGCATTGCTGGGTATCCCACTTTTAATGCTGTTTCTCATTTACACCAAATCAACTCAGCCAGGCCTCGTAACGGCTACTAATGCTCAAAAGCTACAAGCACATGACTCAACCGTGCAAGAACCTCTAAAATCCCATCCTTAAGGTGGCACTATTACCCCAAGACTACAAAAAGACCTACCTGAACGGGTAGGTCTTTGATTTATTTTGTATCCGATTAGGGAATGTGTCGACGTTTACAAAACCTGTATCCTGAAGATGTTGTTAATTCATATAAAATTCTCCTTGTTTCTTGAAAATTATTTTCAACTCTTCCAGTCTGTACGGTAATTCATCGAAGTCCTTGAGAGAACAAACCTAATAGTTTGAGGGATGTGAGAATGGTTACGACACACTTTAATGCTCAATTCGTTACTCAATCCAGCAGTAGCCGAGTATTACATGATTGGTTCAATGCTGCTGTTACGATGTTAGTTCCTTTTGCGATTTTCTTGAGTGTTAGCTATAACTTAATTTGGATGGGTTTAATTTTATCAGTATTTTATGCACTGGCTTTTGCATCCGGTCAATTTTCAAAACTTTCTTAAAGTTAAGCTAAAAATAATTAGTATTTAATTATGCTTTATTAGTTTAAATTTAAAAGCTCCTCTTTTACTCGTCTAATAGATTCAACTCTCACCAAACCCTGTAAAATCCAATTATTATTTAGCTGACAATCCAGTAGAATACGTTTACAAATCCAATTAGTTATTGCTGACTTTTCCAAAAAGATCTTTCCCTTTCCTGAGGGAATAAAGAGGAACAAGCAGTAATACAACCGTGTTGAGGACAGGTAAGTTTTGAAGACCGGTAAACGCGAGCAACTGAAATAGTGCGCTTGCCAGTGCCAAACGTCGCCACTGAGACTGTTCCGGCAAAAGTACGGTTAAAGGTAAAAACATCACGATGTACCACGGATGGAACTTGGCACTCGCAAATAGAATTAAAACTATCAGGCACGGGGCCAAAGTCTGAAGCAGCTCAACCATACCAACCTGGTCTGGGGTTGCTTTATCAAAAGTCTCTGCTTTGCTTTCAGAACGTATAAAACATATGATTTGCCAACCATAGAAGACAGCAAATAAACCCATAAAGCATAGATTCAACCCGTACATTCCGCCGGAAACACCCAAAGAAGAACCTAAAAAAGCCAGGCTCGCCAATATCGAATGCTCCGGTTTGCCTGCATTATCAAACATGTCTCGCCATAAGAACGATCCTTCTACAGGAGAAATATAAGGCAACGCCAACATAAGCAAGGCAAAAAGCGAAACAGCAAAGCCTAAAACGATGGCTTTATATGCCTTCTGACGCCAAAGGCTAATCACTAAGAAAGGGAGTGCAATCGCGGAGATATACTTCACTAAAACGGACAAAGTCCACAAAGGCAATACAAACCACTGACGGTCAGAGCGTTTTAAGCAACAGAGAGACAGCATCAACAAGCTCAGCATCCAAATGTCGTTATGCCCGTTAGCGATACAATGCAATAGAACCAAGGGATTAGCCCCAATCAGAATCAGAGCGAGCCACGGCTTTTCGGAATAGGTGGGTTTGAGTATTCCCATACAACCTAAGGTAGTTCCCAGTAAAACAAGGTTGAGAGCTTTAAATGCCAAAGCACAAAGCGCCACATTCGGACCAATACTGGCAGTAAGCTGTCGCATGGCTTCTACAAAAGCAAAACCATAAGGGCTGGGATTGTATATCCAATGATTTTGCAAATAGGGATACTGCCGCCAATGAGGAATCTGGGCAATGGGCGTTACATAGGGATTGGTATGTAATAAACTTTGCTGAAAACCACGGTTCAGATAACCATACAAGTCACTGCTATGAAAGGGAATTACAAAGAGTAATAAAAGCCCTGCAATGCAAAAGTAAAGCCAGAAATATCGGTAAAGAAGCATTGTGCTTTCAGGAGAAAGCGGTTTAATATCCCGAAGACATGTATAGGCCCGGTAAAAAAGATACCCTTGAAAACCAATCACAGCATTACGAAAAATATCAAGAATCAAGCGGCTTGTTTTACTGGATAGTCCGGGCAGATTCCAGAACGAAGCATGCCAGGCTTGCGTTAAATCCATCCATAATTGATGCTGAGAAAGCTGAGAGTCGAAGACACAGTAAACAAACCATAGAAGGGTTGGTAACAGCAAAAAAGCATATCCAACCAAGCTCAGACTGGCTAAGCGCTTAAGCTCTTCCCAAAAAACGATTCCGTTATCTCGTGGTTGAAGCGCTTGTGTATTCGCTTGTGTCATACCATGCTCGTCTCTTTTGAATGAGCTTCCTTCGCTTGTAAGACCCAACAAAGCTTCCCTTGTACGTATACAGATTGAGCTTTCGTTTGCGAAGACAGCATGGCTTGCAAAGCTTGTTCTGCATTAGATAAAAACTCGGCTTCTGCCGTTTGCCACACTACACAATCCGCAAAGTACCCAGGTGCCAGCTGACCAACTTCCTGCTCCATACCTAAAACCTTGGCACCATCGCTTGTGAGCTTTTCCAAGGTTTCTTCATCAGACCAGGAATGCAAGCGCTGTGCTACCCTGGCTTCGGCCCGTAAATCCAAATCTTCTGTACTCATACGTCCATCTGTTCCCAATGCCATCGGAATGGATATGTTTTTCCAATCCGGATAATCAAGCGTTTGTCCGTGAAGGGCCAAATTACTCCGTGGACAATGCGCGACTCCTAAGGTATCAGCATACACATTTAAAAGAGCTCTATCGTCGCTTGTGCTTTGCACGCAATGCGCCAGTACAAGACGAGGCCTCAATAAAGCCGCTTCATTCAGGTGAGAAATGGGCGTCTCACTACAAAAAGAAGGGGCAAAAGTCTTTCCCAATAACGCTTGATGCAATATCTGAACATCGGTTCCCTGACCTTGAAGATAGTCCTTTTCTGCCGTAATCCATTCCGCTACATGCGTATGAACAAAATCAGGTTGGATCGTACTCAACAGTTCAGCCCAGGCATTTGCGGAAACATTATAGGGAGAATGGGGAGACAAACCCGTTTTCAATAAAGGATGAGCTTGATACGGTTCAGAAAAAGCTTTGTAGAGTTGACGAATTTGATCAATGCGTTGAGCATCCACCTCAGCGGCAGGATGAAAACACTCTAAAGATACAATACCTCGAAGTCCGGCCGCATCTAATGCCGTCAAACTGTCTGGAGTAGAAGCAATATCATTGATGCAAGTTGTCCCTGAACTCAATAAGAATTCAATCCCAAGCTGACAACGCTTTTGACGTTCCTCAAGACCGGAGCAGCTTCGGTTAAAAGCAACCACTTTCAAGAGCCAGTCCAGAAATGTTTCATACTCCAACTTAGGAATACTCTCAGCGACCGTTTGCTCAATATGAGTATGTACATTAATCAGCCCGGGCGTCAAAATGCTTCCATCCTGAGGCAAGGGATAATGAGCCTCAATGCGATCCAGTGAACCAACTTCCAATATTTTTCCTTGCTCATCCACGCGTAAATATCCGTTATGGATGGGCTCAGCCTTAACCGGTAATAACCACTGTGCTGTTAAAACGGTCATTCAGAAAATCCTAAAATCCCTATTCTTGTTAAAAAGATATCCTCAAACAGGCATCTTAGCAAAAAAAAACGGGTATCTTCCACTAAGGGGGATAAGGCTTAAAACGAGAGAGTTGGCATAAAAAGCAAAAAAGAAACCGTTAGTGTATTCCTAACGGTTTCTTTTTTTCAGGGCTTACGCAAATAATGAAAATAGATTTATGAGCTTAAAAGCATATTAATACAAAGTAGTATTGTCATCTGCTTTCACTATTTTACGTAAGCCCTCTAATTTAATAAAAGAAATTAGATTAATTAATGCTGTAATTTAAAGCTTCATTCAACCCAACACAGCCTCGTTCCTTTGGATTGCCAAAACCATCCGGGAAACGGGTTTCCTGGCTATATCGAGCTCCGAAGAAACATGCGCCCTCAACTTTCGCTTCACTTAAATCCGCGCCGGTAATATCTGTACCAGTCAGATCGGCATGACTCAGATCCGCGTGACTTAAATTAGCATTTTTCAAGGTAGCACCCCAGAAAACGGCACCATCAAGAGTCGCATGGTCGAAATCCGCACCGGTAAAATTTTGCCAGCGAAGATCAGCCTTGCTGAGTTGAGCACCCTTCCAATTTGCAATCGTTGAACCGGGGCCGAAAGGCGAATTTGACTGAAAAGGAGGTGTGCTATATCTGGATGTTCGTGTAGGCCGAAAGTCAACGGCCAACCCATTTTGTTTACTTTCCTTTTCACCGCCAAAGCGATGATTTCTAAATTCCGCCATCGCGCATCCCTCAATTTTGGTATACGTACAAATGTGGTAAAACAAGAAAAGAGCCTATCAATAAGCACTTTAATTCTTCGCTAATTCTTGAGCTACAAGAGTTCAACATTTAGCGCCATTTAGACCCCATTAAAGTGTAATTATACCTCTAAGAATGATTAATTACAATCAATCCAAAAAATCAGCTGTAATTCAACCTTTTGTCAAGATAGAAAAAAGGCGTCTGAATTAAGCGCCAGTGTATCCAATACACTTAACTAAAAGAAATACTTTACAAGTTATACTAATTTTTGTATTATGAAAATCTAAGCTGTATTGCTTAAAAGTTTTCAGGTTTTCTACCTCAGCAAATAAGCGTGGTATTGAGAGTTTTCGATTTTAAATTTTTTAAAGTTTCTTGCTAACGCAAGGATAATTTGGTGACGAGTGAGGTAAAACAAGGCGGGATAAAAAATCCCGCTTTTTTTTTATGTTTTTTATCTCTTAATACGATACAAATGAGCAATTTTTGAGGTGGTCTGTTTTTTATTTGTATTGAGAACAAGCATAAAGATTTCGTTAATCTAGTACAAAAGTCTTCGTGTCTGGTTTACTATAAGGGCTCGCCCCTTTAACAAGGTGATGAAAGGACTAACAAATGATTAGAAATAATCTATTTGGTGGCAATAGCCAGTCCTTCCAGCAGCAACAGTTTGGAGGGCAAGGTTACAGTCAACGTAACCAGCGTCAACCGCAAGAAGGCACCTCACAAAACCAGTTCACAGGCTACTCACCCAATATGCTTCCTACACAAGTTAACAGCTTCTCAGCCGCTCCAACAGGCTTACCCAGTTATCAACGTGTTGATACCTTTGGTTCAAGCTCTGGTGCGGGCTCTTTACGTAAATCACCTCAGTTTGGAGCCGTTAGTGCCAGTGAGGGACCTCAGAAAAACAGCTTTAAAGGCAGTCAAGATTTCCAAGGGCAAGATCACTTAGCCCTGCGCTCACAACTTCAATCAGGACAAGTCACCTTCCGTGGTGACGGGGGTGCACCTTACACCTCTCAAAGTCTCTATATGATGGGTTAACAAGTTTTTCATCTTATTTAAGTTAAAGCGAACATCATCGTTTTCTGGACAAACGCTCCGCTTTGCTTAAGAATAGATATATGCCCCTGTGGCGAAATTGGTAGACGCGATAGACTTAGGATCTATTGGCTAACGCTGTGCCTGTTCGAGTCGGGTCAGGGGCAAACTCTATTTTAGTGGGTTATTTTTATTGAGAATATACCGGGTTCAAAGTCCAGTGAATTGTGTGCATTTCACCCAATTGAAACTCCAGTTCATCTAAAAGAGGATTTTTTTCTACCGAGCTTACTATTGAGCTTGAGGAAGCAGAGCTTATAAAAAACTCTACTTCCACGGCTGTTTCGGTATGAAAGGTCGCTAATGTTAAATGCTGGATAGCGACCTGATGTTTTCTAAAGCAGACCAAACACGACAACCATTCATGGCTTAAACAGTTTCTTAAGAGCAGTTTGTAGCCTGTTTTATGCTGAGATGTAGGCCGAGCTGACATCGGCTATTCCTGGCGAATTTGAAGCTTCTCGGTAAACCCTATTTCCTGAAGCAACTCGTAGGCATGGAGTCCAAGCCGTGTTCTGGGCTGAGATTTGACAACATCTGCCAACTCTTTAATCGCGTGGTCATAATCTTTTTCAGCAATATGAACCCGGGCGGCTTCAACAACAGCGCGATCTCTCAATTGAGCAAACTGCAACGCCAATTCTTTTTCAAGCTCAGCTTGTGCTCTGGCGGAAGCAACTTGATTGAGCGTTTTATATAAACCAATGTGTGCTTCGGTTAAATCCGTTAAAAACTGCTTTAAACTCATGATTCCGGGACGCGCTTCCGCATAGCGATGCGCGGAGATCAGATCAATATAGTGCTTCAGCTTTAACTCGGAGTCACGGAATCCCAGCGGATTATGAGGATCATCCAGGCGAGGATGACTTAAATTGGGAGGATTCTTGGTATCAATTTTCGGAGTTTCAATATGAGCCTCTCCAAAGGGCGGAGGCGTAATTAAGGGAGGACGCTCTAAATTAGACGTGCCGTCAGACGGAGGAGCCCCAGGAGAGATTCCGGCTGGTGTAGCTCCGGGATTATCTGTCGGGTTTGTAGTCGTTGACGCGGACGGTTTTGAATGCGACTTCTTTTTCTTTTTGTGATGGACAGGCGCTACTTGATTAGAAGGACCAGGACCGTTGGACGGATAGAACGGCTTATCTTCCTTATCATCAACCTGTTCTTCTTCAGCCGGGTTTGTTGAATCCGTTGTACTGTCCTCATCCTTTTTTTTCTTTAAAAGCTTCGCTAAAGCTTGATTCATGGGGGTAACTTGTTTTTCAGGCGGAGGCAAAGGGCCAACCTGGGCTTGAACAGGAATGGAAAAAGACAGCAGAATCACCGATAGAAAAGAAGAAACAATAAACCGGGATTTAAAAAGATTGGAAGAAGAGCGTTTATCCATTAGCAGGAAATCTCCAGTGCTTAAAAGACTAGGGCGTGTTGATAATTAGCGGATACGAAACCTGAGCTCTTATCCGTCAGGGTTTAGAGATAAGGTTCACCTTGGTGTCGCTAGGAGTTGGGCACCCGCAGCGTATGTAAGACATACGTGAGGACTGCACAGCAACGCAGTAAACGACGTAGACGCAATTATTCAATACGTCATAGGCCCTAATGAGATGCAGCGCTATCCGCTCCCAGAACCACAGTATAGTCCTCCCCTATGCTGCAAACATTGTTCTCAAATGTAGTGCCAGCAGGCGCAAAGATCAAGCGTGCATTCTTAAGATGCGAATCACTTTGACGGAGTTGATCCGTCGTATCGTCATTGGTACGACCCGTATGCTCAATAATTTGAGTGCCACTGCGAGCCTGACGAGACTGGCAAACAATGTTAAAACCATTTTGCTTTAATTGCTTCACGACATCAGGAAGAACACTTGAAAGCAGGGGATCGTAATAGAGGCCGACTTTTGCCGCTCCACTGGATTCCATAGAGCTATAGGTATGGGGATTATCCAAAACCATCCGATCTAAAAGGATTTGCGCTGGCTCGGGATCAACCATCCAATAACTGACACGAACTCCGCCAGGATGCCCGGGCAATGTTGCTGTCCGCACAGCGTTCATCTGAATATCCTTACCAAAGAAAGCTAAGGTCAGAAGATCACTCGGAGACAAGTCTGTTTCAATGTACTTGCTGGCAACGTTTACAAGCTCTGGCAGTTTAAAAACAATGGCAGGATCTTTCATTTTACGGGTTAAAGCCATTACAAACTGTTGCTGGCGACGAATACGACCAATATCGCCGAGTTCATCATGTCGAAACCGCAGGAACTCTTCCGCTTCATCCCCATTGAGATGACGTTGTCCTGGCTGGAAGTTGATAAATAGTTTTGCCGTGCGATCGGTGTAGTGCATGGGCTTTTCGATATAGATGTCCAAGCCGCCAATCGCGTTAACAAGCTCACGAACACCTTTGAAATTAATCACCATGAAGTTGTCAACAGGGATACCAAAGGCATCCTGGACCGTCTGAACAGCCAAATCGGGGCCACCCAAAGCGTGAGCCGCGTTAATTTTATCGATACCCCGGTTATTGGCAAGATAAACCTTGCTATCCCTCGGAATGGAAACAATCGCAACACGCTTTTTGGCCGCATCCACGCGCACAAGCATCATGGTATCGGTGCGAGTTCCTTCAAATACATTGGCAGTCTTATCGCCTTGATGGTTCTGCGCGGCATCCACACCCATCACCAGAAGAACTTTTTGCCCCGGAGATCCTTGCCATGTGAAGACAGGCGCTTTCTGGCCGGGTAATGTCAGCTTAAAAGGTGTGGACAGAAGGCGCACACCGGCAAAAAGCAGTAAAGCAACCAATACACCGCTTACGGCAACCAATATCCATGACAAAGGATTCCGAGACGGACGCTTGGGAAAAAGGGGCTTGCGCACAGTAGGAGGCAAGGGATCTTGAACTGGATTCACAGATTGGCGCCTATTTTAAGTGGTAAGGATAAAGATAGACATACACGCATTAAAGGAAGAGACAATAACTCTAATTTGGCGTCTTTAAGATTGTAAGACTTGAAAAGAGCATGGGCAAGCATTTGGCAACAATCAGCAAGACTTTCGATCGCAAAATGCTTTATCTCTAATACCAATCGTCGGAATTAAAAATGGACAAAACAGCTTAAATGTTCTTATAGCTGTTCATTCCGACGTTTGTTGGTATGTTTCATAAAAATTTAAAACCCAAGCATTCCAAGAATTTCCTCTATTTTTTTTAGAAGGCCCTCTCTGTTCCTTATCTTCACATTGTATCCGGGCAACAAACAAGCTCTAAATCTTCTTTCTCACGGATTTGGATATTAAACAGGCAACCGGGGAATATAAAATGTTTTTATTTTTTATATACAATAAACAACTTTTGAGGGCGAAAGATGTCTCGGAATATCATGGTTGCTTTTGCAATTGCCTTGGTCATCCTCATTCAATGGAAACCACACAAAGCCTATTGCGAAACACGAATTCAGCCTTCAAGAATTCAAATTAATGATGTACTTCCGTCCGAAAACTTTCTTCAGCTGTCTCCCACCTTACGCAACGATGAACTTGACTTCAGTAATGAAAGCCAAACCTCTTGCTGCGCCCATGATTATACAGCCGATGGCAAAACCCTTCCCAGCAGCCCAACGGCAGCATTAGTAACAGGAACAGCCATGGATAGTATTCTTTTAAGTCAATTCCAGCGCGATAACCTTCAACACAGTGACGTCAGCATTTCATCTGTTCCCGTTTCCTGCAAAGCAATGGAAAGCCTTCCAATATTAGCCAGCAACGGACAAGGCAACATTAAAGCTGTACAATCCTTACCCATCGAAGCATTTAGCACGAATGTTTCTTCTCGTGCAGGCGCCGTTTTCCTGACAGACATCAGCAAGCACAAAACCAGCGATTTTCATTTGGAAACGTCCGGCGGAAGCAGTCATATCGCTTTGAAAGATGTCGAACATTATTCGGTTTGCATGGCTCGCGGCCAAAATGAACTCGTGATATCCAATACCAGTGATGCTTCGATTATGGCCTATGCCGGAGATGACCATATCGTACTGGCCGGAAACAATACCAATATGTTTACCCGCACCGGTCCCGGCCAGGATAAAATCGAAATTCATCAAGGACAAATACTCAAATCAGGCGAATGGAAAGGAAATACCATTTATAAAACCGCTATTAGTGGCGGTTCCGGCGCCGACACCCTCGTCCTTACCCAAACACCTCCCGGAACGAAATGGTGCCACGTTGGGCTCTACAGACTCAATGGGGAATTGTTCCATGTTGTCGAATTTGCCCTCCCACCCACAGTGACTGAAGGAACACGCCGTCAAAGGATTAGTATCGGCAGTAGCATTGAGACCGTTCAGTTTAGAGGTAAAACCTACCTGTTAAATGATTTCCTGAGCCACGGAGAAGCACAAACGGTTGTCGCAGAAAACCCAACGCTTCGTCACTAAGCTAAGCCGTAACGATAGAGGCATTAAGCACAGCCTCTCTGGCTTCAAAAGCACGCTTTCCGACCTCGAAGGTGCTCCGTCCTAAAACGGTAATATGACCCATTTTTCGACCTTTGGCAGCCATTTTTTTCCCGTATAGATGTAGAAAAATATCAGGTTGACCTTCCAGGGCTTGCCAATTAGGCTCACCGTGCTCCCATAGATCGCCAAGCAGATTCACCATCGCGGAAGGCTTTAAAGACGAGCAACTTTTGAGCTCCAATCCACAGACAGAGCGAACATGCTGCTCAAACTGGCTGGAAACGGCAGCTTCTATCGTTAAATGCCCCGAGTTATGGGGTCGGGGAGCCAGCTCATTCACTAACAGTTGTCCGCTTTTATCAATAAAGAACTCCACACAAAGCAAGCCTCTCATATCGAGCGCTTCCAGAATTCGTCTGGTTATTTCCTTTGCCTGCCGGGCCATTGCGTCATTGATACGTGCCGGAACCATCGTGATATCCAAAATATGGTTTCGGTGACAATTTTCAAAGGGTGGGTAAAGCTCAATCCGTCCGGATGCATCGCGGGCACCAATCACGGATATTTCACGCTCTAGCGGCAAAAAGCGTTCAGCCACGCAAGGCACATTTCCAAAAGAAGCGTAAGCACAACGGAGCGCAAGCAGATTATTCGCCCGTTCCTGACCCTTCCCATCGTATCCGGAGTGAATCGTTTTAAGAACCAGCGGATACTCTACTTTGCGGCCTGCGGTTTCAAGGTGCTCTGGCTGACTCACGAGCGCAAAAGGAGAGACAGGGAGACCATGCTGGGCTAAAAACTGTTTCTCCAGCCAGCGGCTTTGACTTATCTCCAAAACATGGGGTTGAGGATAAACGGGTACCCATTGAGCCAATGTTTGAGCAGTTTCCAGTGGAATATGTTCAAATTCCCACGTCACCACATCTACGCTATCGGCAAAGCGTTTTAGAGCGTCCGCATCAATCCAGTCCGCAACGGTCGTCTCATCGGCAACCAAAGAAGCCGGCCCTTCTGCTTGAGGCGTGTATATGTGGGTACTAATTCCCAATTTTTGAGCTGCCAGAGCAGACATTTGACCCAGCTGCCCTCCACCCAATATACCCAGCCTTTTCATTGCCGGAAGAGGAGAAGAAGATAAGGCATCTTCTTCCATAACCTTGTCAGGGGAGATGGAATCCATCATATTTGTCTCACGCTGCTATTTAGGGACAATTAGGGGAGTGGGATTAACTTTAGAATTGAGCTGTCCGTCAAGGGGATGATTTCCGTGATATCCAAGCTGGAATTGTTGTTAAAGCTATTCATTCCAATGCTAATGAGCCTATTACAGACTTAACTGACTGGCACAACAGGAATTAGAACATGCCATTCCTTTAAAAATACGAGAAGAGGAAGCCGTTTACAATTAAACCACCCGTTTAAAGCAACATCCGATTCTCAAGCACGCTTTCTGTTTGTTCTTCTCGGAAAATTTGGAGTCGTTGTCGGAGTTCAGGTCGAGTATTAGCAAGCATAGCAACCGCAAGCAAAGCGGCATTCTTTGCGCCAGCTTTACCGATAGCCATGGTCCCGACAGGAATACCCGCAGGCATTTGAACAATAGAGAGTAAAGAATCCATACCATTCAAAGCTTTGCTTTGAACCGGCACACCCAGGATAGGAATCAGGGTTTGAGCAGCCAGCATGCCGGGCAAATGAGCCGCACCACCGGCACCCGCTATAATCACTTCAAGCTTACGCTCTTCTGCCATAGCCGCGTATTCCGCAAGCCAAATGGGAGTACGGTGAGCTGAAACCACGAGGCATTCATGAGCAACACTGAAGCGCGTGAGCATTTCATGTGCCTGAGACATCGTATCCCAATCAGAGCGACTACCCATCACAATGGAAACCAAGGGATGTTTGGCCGTACCGAATTCATAATCTTGGGATTGAGGCGTCTCAGGCATCATAAAATACTCTAATATTTAACCAGGGCTTGATAGCGTTTAGGGACTACGACGAGGCGCTAGGTGCAATGCACCCGCAGCGTATTCAAAAATACGTGAAACCCTACGCTCTTGCTCGTGAGAGCTTAGAGATAGGAGTTCGTCCGAACGACGCTGCATTGTGCCGCAGCAACGAAGTAGACACAAACGATAGCCAGTTCTGGTTTATTTGGCGGCTTGAAGCAACTTAGCTTTCAAGGAGATTTTAGCACCAGCGAGAACTTTGGAAACCGGACAGCCTTTTTTAGCGGCTTCAGCTTGTTCCAGGAAGGCAGCTTCATCGATATTAGGAATATCAGCTTCGGTAACCAATTCAATCGTGGTGATTTCGAAGCCTTCGCCTACTTTTTCCAAAGTAACATTGGCTTGGGTTTTAACACTGTTAGGTGTAAAACCCGCTTTGCCTAAACCTGCGGAAAGTGCCATGGAGTAGCAACCAGCATGAGCAGCTGCAATGAGCTCTTCAGGGTTGGTACCGGTACCGTCTTCAAAGCGGGAAGGGAAGGAGTAGCTTCCTTTGAAAGCGCCACTGCCCAACTCAACGGTTCCTTTGCCTTCTTTAAGGCTGCCTTGCCATTCGGCTTTAGAATTTCTGATCATTGAAGTAAACCCTCAAATTTTGAAACACCAGGACAGGTGTCTGTCTATTATTGTTTCCGCCCCAAAAAGGAGCAGAAGCACGGATTATAGTATGAACGCGGCATGATTCATAGTCTTTAAGCGGAAGTCGAAGTAGCCCTTCCTCATTAAAAACCAGATGAAGGAAGAGGACAAAAAAGAGGAATACAGAGAAGTCAGAGCAATTCAGAAATGATGATTGTTTTTATTTTTATAAGACTTGTTTTTGAGGGGGATGGCTTGCTCGCTAAACGGAGCAAAAACAAGCATTCACACATAATTGATTGGGATTCTGTTATGTCACTCGGAAACACTACCGGATCAGCTTCATCACCCTCGACTATGACGCTTTCTGACGTCAATTCCATTAATGCGGCTGGGAAAAACAATGCATTTCAGTATCAAAGCCCTAAATATACCCCCGATGTTACCAGCTTCAGCGGTGGAGAAGAAAAAAAATCATCCAAACTGAAAAAGACACTCGAAATTCTGGGCGGAAGTACGCTGGTACTCGGAACCCTCGGGCTCTTGTCAGCTCGAATTATGCCGACCCTCTCGATTACCTTGCTGAATAAGTCAAAACAAAGTGGCAGAGAAGCTCTTTCAAGCAAAATGAAGGGTGAAAAGCCGGCCTGGCTTAGTGATTTAAAAACACCCATTTCAAACCGTACCGAAAAAGTTGTTGAAGAAACAAAGGCAGGCGAAACAAAAAAATTTACGGCTTATTTCAAAATGGTACAGAAACACTTAAACCAAAGCTGGGAAAGTCGCTTTGGCGGCCATGAATACCTGCCTGAAGTCCATCAGAAAGCGCTTAAACAGCTTTGGAGAAGCCCTAAATATTGGTTTAATCGCTTATTCTCTCCCGATAAAGCCTTACTCCAGGAGGTTCGTGCGGCGGGACCTTTAGCAATCAAAAAAATCCAACAGGAAGACTACGAATCAAAAATCGCAGGATTAAAAGCATTCCGCGAAGACATGAAAAAGGAACAAAGCTTTCATAAAAGAATGATGGGTAAATTCCTCGATTTCTTTATTTTCAAAGGGCAGGAACGACAATATAAGTTATTCAACACCCTTAAAAACAACGTGGCTCCTGAACCTATTTCAATCTATAAAGAAGAAATTGATAAACTCACGCGAGATGCCGCTGGCAAAGGCATTCAATTGACGAATATTGAAAACTTCCGTGCTGGCTCGATTGGTCAAGTCTGTATCGCCAAAGATCAAACCGGCAATCAGTACGCGATCAAATTGATCAAAAAAGAATTGAAAGACGAAATCAATAAAGACTCAAACTATCTGGACGGTACCAAACGCTATTTGGCCTACCAGGGAATGGTCAGCCACGGCACTTCGGAAGAATCATTGGACAAGATCATCAGACATTCGGAAAGTTCAGCCGAGCTGCTCCGTGAAGAAACCAAAATGCCTTTGGAAATCGCTAATACGAAAGCAATGCATGAGTGGTTACAGAACAATCCAAACCTTAAAGATGTCATTAAAACACCTGAGATCATCGCTGAGTCGGAAAATGGTGCCGTCATGAGCTTTGTCGGGAAAAAAGACCTGGCCGAATTAACACCCGAAGAACGAAAAGCATGGTACGAGGAAAACAGAGATACCATGATCCCTGCCATGCTGGAAATGACGCGCAAGTCACCCATTATTGGCTTAGACATGCACTCCGGCAACTTCAGGACCGGTGAAAAAGGTGAACTGTATATGCTGGATTTAGCACGGGTTGCCAAATTCAAGCCGGGTGCTTCGGAACAGGTTAATAAACTGACAGACAGCTTTTATCTTGCACTTGCAAAACAGGGCCTGGAGCATCCAGCCGGTAATAACGCTGCTAAAAAGGCATTAAAAGATGACGATTTTCTCAAAGAGCTTAAAGGGCTTTTAGCGCTAAATCCTACTGGCAATGCACACTATTTAGACCAGCTTAACAAAATAAAACCTGAACCACCGGCTCTAAAAGATGAAGCCGCCGAAACAGAGCTTAATGGACTTGTTAATCGGATATTTTTCGGGAGTACTGAAGAAAATCCCTTTCATAATCCAAGCATTATCCATACTTGGGGACATGCCGCCGAAGCGCTGCCCGGGACAATCACTGAAAGTCCGCTTTCAAAAGAAGACTTTTTAGCCGCGCAAAAAAAGATGAAGCAATTCACCAATGACCTACTGCCGAGTGTTGATTCCAAAAATTCGTTTACCAATGGAAAGCCGGATAAAATCAAACAGCTGCCTGAAGATTCAAAAGCCCATGAAGCACTCATGCAACAAATGGCTCCTGAGCCTTTAAGTGACACGACTCGTAAATCCTTAGACGCTCTGGTTCGCAAGTGTCTGGAAAAAGATTTAACAAACTGAACGATGACTCATTGCTCTCTTTAATAAAGAAAATTTTAGGCTTATCTCGCCCGATTGGCTTTGAGAGTCCCATGAATTCCTGAAATACTTTGAAAGCTACTGTGACGCTAGTTTTGTAAAGTTTTCTAAAATAGTCGACTTGACGTCCACTGTTTTTTAATAAAAGCGATGCTACAGTGCATGCATCAGTCAATTCAAGGACGGTTCGTACCGGGTTGTGTTTTCCCCACTGAAGAAGGGTGATGCTAGCTTCTTGAAAACCCAGATAGTGGCCGGAAATAAAATACCAACCTCCCCTCACCCGTCCGGACTGGTCGTTTTTTGATTTGTTTTCAGAAAAAACAGATCCCTTCTTCGAGCGGACGGTTTGCAACCCGGGTTGCAGCTCATTTCTCTTGGAATAAAACTATAAGCACCCATTGTTTAAAACCGTACATCACATATGGAAAAAGAACGGTTGGTCAGGAAAACCAAAAGAAAAAAGAATAAAAGGCTTCAGCTCAATTTGGCCTGCATGCTTGCTTGATACGCTTGGCCCAACTCGAACGGGGAGAACACGGCCGGTATCACCCAAAGGAAAGCAGGCAGGACGAATCCGGGTTGCACGGAAATCGGAATACGACAATTTTCCGATGCAATCCACCTGAAGCCTTTATTTCTTTTAAATTTCATCATGATCATCGATCGTTTTAGTACGATGCTTTTTAGGACTCTGGTATAGTAGAACCATGACAAGCTCATCGCACAAACAGCATAATAACCGTGTTGTCATCAGCGGCATTGGCCCGGATCAACCCGGTATTGTCGCCTCAGTCAGCGAAATTTTGTTTCGCCATGGTGCCAATATCGAAGACTCCACCATGACACAATTGGCGGACGAATTCGCTGTCATTTTGTTGGTATCACTTCCCTCGAACGACATCGCAAAATTGCAAAGCGAACTCAACCAATTGGAAAGCAGCCATGGCCTGGTATTTGCCGTAAAACCCGCCCCCGATTCCGAGTTTTCCGCAGATGCCGGTACAAGCCAGGCCTACATGATTTCCGTTACCGGCAATGATCGTTCCGGTATTACCCATCGGGTTTCCCGTGCGTTGGCTGATATGCATATTAATATCACCGACCTTAATGCCCAAGTGATTGAAGGTGAAAATGGCCCGCTGTATATCATGATGATTGAAGCGCTTTTGCCTAATTCCGTTGACAGCAACCAGGTACGCCAACAACTCAAACCTCTCGCGGAAGAGTTGGGGGTTGAGATTCAATTGCGCCCCTTAGAAGCCTTAGCCCTCTAGCAGGGTTTATTCCTTTCAGGATTGTGCTCACCGCAATGCCTGTTTCCCGTCTATTTTCTTTAATCCTTAACGCTGACTATTTATGGCCATTAAAAAAGTACTTCGCGCCCCTCATCCCATTTTGCGCGAGCTCTGCGAACCTGTTACCCATTGGGATTCGTCGCTGTATCGTTTAATCGACGATATGACGGATACGTTGTATGACGCATCGGGTGCAGTGGGTTTAGCCGCCTGTCAAATTGGAGAAACAGCCCGCGTACTGGTTTTAGATATCAGCAGCAAAACTACTCGGGAAGATTACAAAGTTCTCATCAATCCCGTCATTATCGAGGCCTCCCGAAAAAAAACGATGCGGGAAGGTTGCTTAAGCTTTCCGGATTATCTCGCTTCCATTAAGCGCGCCACCAAGGTCACCTTTAGCGCTTACGATCGGGATCAGAACGAACAGATTTATACCGTCCAAGGCCTGGAAGCCATCTGCATTCAACATGAGATTGATCACCTGGATGGCATCTTGATGATTGATCGGATTAACTCCCTGAAAACCGATTGGATTCGTCGGCAAGCTCGCCCCGGAAACGGGGATGATCTACAGATGACAGGCAATGCAGATACCGAAGCAGAGTCAATTGAAACAGTCATTCCAGAGATAATCGAATCCTGAACTTTGCATTGCCATCTTGAAATAAGCGGCTCGGCTTTAGCCTACTCATAGAGAGTCTTCCTCGCCAGATCTGATGAGATAAAGAGAGCGCAACCCATGGATTCATTACCAACGACATACACCAACTTGGCTCAGCCCATTTTCGCTTATGCGGAAACATCGCCTGACCAAAATGCGCTCATGTATGCCGATGAAGCAATTTCTTACGCCGCCTTTGCTGAACGCATTCAAGCCGTATGCACTACCTTAAAAGCCTTAGGCCTCCATGAAGGCGACAAAGTGGGCCTTTTGCAATACAACACGCCGGGTTGGGCCATTGGCTACTTTGCAGCATTAAGCCTGAATATAGTGATTGTACCGCTCAATACAAGGCTTACAGCTCCGGAACTCGAAACAATTCTGAGTGATTCCGGCGCACGCTTTCTGATTAGCTCACCGGATTTTATTGAACCCATTTCTCGATTTTCTCAATCGCTTCCCCTGGAAGGGATTTTACTGGATGAGCCCTTACCCGGCATCGATCCGATTATAGGCCTTGATCCGGAGCCTTTGAGCAAGGCCACTGGAATAGAACCCAGCTGGCCCTCATGGCTCAAAATTTCGCCTTTAGAACCCAACAGTCCTAATAATAGCGTTGAAATAGCACTTCCAAAATCACCTTTAGAACCAACGAGTTCTAATTTAAATACTTTGGCTGCACTCATTTATACCTCTGGCACAACAGGTAAACCCAAGGGTGTCATGCTCAGCCACGGCAATATTTTGGCTGATGCCACCGCCAATGCCATCGTCATTGAGGCTATTCCAACCGATCGATTCATTACCATTTCGCCTCTTTTTCACGTATTCGGGCAAACCAATAATTTAGTCACCGCACTCCTGGCTGGAGCGAGCCTTGTACTCGTTCCGCGCTTTAGCCCCAGGCGCACCCTGGAAGCCATTGAACGCTACAAAGTCACCTTCATGGCAGCTGTTCCAACCATGTATCTAATGATGCTAAGCCACTTACGAGAACGCTCTTTTGATTTATCCTCACTGCGAGTTTGCCATTCCGGTGCTGCACCCATGGCCGTCGATACCTTCCACGCGGTAGAATCAGCCTTTGGCGCGCCGGTTCAGGAAGGCTACGGATTGTCGGAAGCTTCTTCCATCGTCTGTTCTAACCCAATGAAGGGTACACGCAAGCCCGGTTCGGTGGGTCTTCCCTTACCCAGTGTTGAGGTTCAAATTCGAGACGATAACGGCCAGGTACTCCCGCCAGGGAGTATTGGAGAGCTCTACATCAGCGGACCCATCGTGATGTTGGGCTACTACCAGCGACTGGAGCTGACCGCAAAAACATTGCATCCCGATACAGACGGAAAAATCTGGCTAAAATCGAGAGATATGGGATTTAAGGATAATGATGGGTACATCCACATTGTCGATAGAACTGATGATCTGATTAATATTGGCGGTGTCAAAATCTATCCCAGAGAAATTGAAGAAGTCATCCAAAAACACCCGGCGGTGCATGCGGTTGCTGTCACCGGGATTCCCTCGACCATGCATCATGAATCCATCAAAGCCTTTGTTGTGCCGGAACCTAATATGCCTTGCACACGTGAAATCCTGCAGGAGTTTTGCCGCCCCGTACTCGCCGATTACAAAATCCCGCAGACCTTTGTTTTTGTCGACGCTCTCCCTCAAGGGGCAACAGGCAAAATCCTCCGACGAGAGTTAAGGTGAGATTATTAATCTGACAGCGTATTATTTTCTTTCAAAGCAATTTTTAAAAGCTCAAACTGGTTTTGAGCGTTATAAACTTTTTCCTTTGTACGCATATCACCCGAATACAAAAAAGTATCGATATCTCCTTTGGGAACTGCTATAATTGCAGATCTATGTGTCCGCTTAGCCTCTTTGATAAGCTGACCTAGCTCAGAGTTAGAGTCATAAGTTTTTCGAGTTTATTCAAAAAATCAAATCTTTGAGAACGATCAGCTTTTTTAAAAGCAATCGCTAAACGCTCATTAATTGGTGAAGAACTGTAAGAAACAGGTGGAATAACATTGACTTTTTGAGTGGTTATGCGAACCCTTTTACCCGAACCAGCACTATTAGCCTTCTTCAGTGCTGGCATTCCCTTAATACGCAGCAATAAATCTCGAATAGGGTGTGTTTTATTATCCGAGCGCATCACGTCAAAGTAACTTTGTACAACCTGCGGTAAAGAAGAAATAGCCGTTGGTATTGCAAAATTCCAAGGTTTGCTGCCTCGACGGACATTGGTCCTAGTTCTCGGATCAAAACGCGAAAGTGGGCCAATGGGATAAGGATAAGTAGAAATTGATCTTTTTTTTGGACGGTGGACTAATGCCTGAGATTTAATGCGAGCAGCACCAAATAAAATTGTCATGAAAAACTCAATGCCTAAGATGTGAACACAAAATTAGAGTTATGAGTATACAAAGGAATCCAGCTAAAAAAATAATTTTTTTTTAAATGTATCTGAACCTTAACTGCATCTGTGTTCCCCAATCACTTTCCCTTGGCTATTAAGGCGTTTTGTGCCGCAATGCTGCTTAAGGCACGCATCCTCCGCTTCCTGTTCGGATAACCATCCCCAATCAATCAGTAATTTAATGACAGCAAAATTACGAATTTCGTTGCCCCTCCCAAAAGGGAGGGATTAAGCTCTTTTGCCGGGAACTCCGATAAAGCGGTTTTCAATCAACTCATTTAAATAATTTTTGGATTGTATGTTCAAAGTTTGCAATCACACGTCACAACCTTGAGTTCCCTAATTCCCCATATTAAAGTGAACTTTTACTGCACCTTATACAGCAAGCTACACTGAATGTTACCAATCAACTTAAAGACTTTCTAATGATGTCCTCTAACGCTATCAACAATTCTGGCGGAAATGCCTCTCCTCGGTTTTTAGGACCTAAAACGAAAACAGACTCTGTGACAAAAGTCATTGCTCAACTCCCCTTTGTCTGTTTTACTCCTGAGGAAGACGCAACAGCAAAGGCTGTAGCTGATACGTTCCACAGAACAGGCAACGGAAAACCCGCAATTGATTTTTTTAAAGAACAAGATAAGGCATTAACAACGCCATCAAAAAGAAAGAGCACAGCTAAAGCAGGTACTTCTAGAAAATCAGCAAGAACATCTACCCGGGGGAATCCAACCCCGCAAACGAATTAACCTTAAAGTACCAACTGAGTTTCCCCAATCACTTTTCCTTGGCTATTGAGGCGTTTTGTGCCGAAATGTTGCTTAAGGCGCGCATCCTCCGCTTCCTGTTCGGATAACCATCCCCAATCAATCAGTAATTTAATGACAGCAAAATTACGAATTTCGGCAGAACCATCCCCGATTTTCAAAGCAAAACCTTGTCCATTCTGCGTATTCGCTACACAGAGCACCCCGTCAGCTCCCACTTTGGCGATTAAACGAGCTTGAGTCACTTGCATCAAAACAGTATCCACCCGTCCCGAACCACCGATCAACTCGGGGTAATGGCTCATTGCACTGCGAATCGCATGGAATTTTTTATCCATAGCCAAGTGGGCATAGAGCATCGCCATCGCCGATAAGGGCAGATAAAAAACAGGAGCACCGCAACCATCGACTGCCACAGGGATACTGGTTAAGCCGGTCAATTCTATTAATTGCTGAAGAATCATTTGCTGGAGAGGATGCTGTGGATCAAGGTAATTTTCAACGGGCCAACCTTGTTGCTGACAGCAAAACAACATTCCCGCATGCTTACCCGAACAATTGTGATAAATTTTGCTTGCAGCAGTGCCGCTTTGTTTGAGCCGAATGCGCTCTTCTCGATCCACCGGCCAGTCTTCCCCGCATTGAAGGGCGGTCTCTTCCAAGCCAGCCTGTTTCAGGATGGAACGAACAACATCGATATGCTCTGGTCGCCCGGCATGAGAGGCGCATGCAATTGCAAGCTGCTGCTCCGTTAAGTGATCCGCAGCGTTCGTCAGTAATAGAGGCAATGCTTGAAACGGTTTTGCAGAGGAGCGAATAAAGGTTGAAAGAGTCTCAGCATTCGCCGTAGATACGTGGCATGTCCCTTGCATATCAACAGCCAAAGCCCAACCCAGGAACTGATTTTCCACCCAGGCCTGCTCTGAATCAGAGCGAGTTTGTATCACCAAAACATCATTATGGTTGGGCAGATTAAACGCGTTCAACATGAAAAACAGTTTCCTTTTTTAGCAGATTCTTGCATTGTAGTTTTTCCAAAACTAATTTTCCAATGAAATAAAAATAACAGCGGTTTCCCCAACAGCAGGCATTTAGAGCACTTGAGCTTAGGCAATATCTGGATATCCCTTTACTGGAAAGATTGATACACTGCTCTTTTGCATTTAAAATAGAAAGAACTGGCAGTTGAGTGAGTCTGCTGCAAGCTTAAAAATGTGGAACAAAGCAATGCAAAGCCATGTCTTACTTTTAATAGTTGAGACTCATTGCTGACAGCTCCGCATTCCATGAAAGAGAATTACCTGGACTCTGATGACACCTTTAAAACCCTACCTACAATCGAATAGCATGCAACCAGCCACCACAGGGCCTGGATTACGCTTGATTTCAGATGATGATATATCGCCTCTCTGGCTATTCTTCATGTGGTCTATGGTCGCTCACGTTGCTGTCGTATTGCTTTTACTGCTTGCCATCCTCATAGCTCAGTTTCTCGGCATCGATATTCCATTGCTTCGGCCTCCGGGCTTAACACCCAAAGATACCGAATTTGTTCTTGTCGACAATACACCACCGGAAAAGCCCCGCCACAAAACACATCGCAAAGCGGAACATGCAAGCCGGTCCGGCGGAGAAAAAGTTGCCAATCAGCCGACTCAAATGGCACAAAAAGCGGCAGGACCCGCTTCCAAAAAATCGCCGTCACATCCGACAGCGCAACCCAAAGCAACAACAAAACCCTCTCAACAGCATCCTACCCCACGGCCGCAACCCAGCCGTCAGCCGTCGCCACAACCGACTCCTCAGAAGGCTCAACAACAACCCCAGCAGCATCCACAACCGACCCCTCAGCCACCCGCTCCTCCAGCGCCGCGTGCTCCAAGGCCGACTCCAACCGCGACTGCGCCATCAGCGCCCCATCCTGTCGCGCCGACTATTCGGATGCCTTCCGCGCCTAGAAATCCCTCTGTCTCACCAGCGGGTCCCGTTGCGCGGATGCCTGGCTCAACGTCTTCAACTTCCGGATCCAGCAGTGGTGGCGGTGGAAATCCTGGCCCGAGTATGATTTCCGGCGCCCCGTCTCGTAATAGTGGCGGTAGCAGTGGAAGCCCTGGTGCCTATGGCCGTCCCGGAAGTGCCGGTGGTGGTGGTGGCCGCGGCAGCTACAATCAATCGGGTTCACCCGGTGGTGGTGGTGGTCGCCCCGGTATTGATGCGGAAGCAGAACCGGATTTCGGACCCTACATTGCTGAACTGCAACGACGTATACGCCGTAACTGGGCTCCCCCAACCGAAGATCGCAATAAACGCGTTGTCGTTATTTTCCACATTTCCAGAGATGGTCGATTGCTCAGTGTAAGCCTGCGCGGCAGCTCCGGCTCTCCCTCCGCGGATGCCGCAGCAATTGCAGCGGTTAAACTGTCGGCTCCTTTCAGAGCGCTTCCGCCGAACTACAAAGGCAATGACATTCCTATTGAGTTCACCTTCGACTATCAAGTCTTTGGTGGCGGTGCCGGCGGTCGCATTCGATAAAAAGACCTCATACAGGCTTCACAAGACCTATAATTGAAGTGTTGTGGTGCTGAGAGGATTGATTAGTGTGGGATTGTCATATCATCAAAAAATATGCTCTACCACTAACGTGGGCTTTTGCCCTCATGTTTTGCCTTGTATTTCAACTTAATGAGAATGCTCCCAAACCTTCAAAAGGATCTAAAAAATCTCTGGTAGAAGCCAAAGGAACTGATTTTTCACCCTACATTACTGAGGTAGAAAGACGCATTCGCCATAACTGGTCTCCTTCATCCGCAGATTACGGCAAGCTCGTCATTCTTCACCTAAACATTGCTCAAAACGGCAAGTTAAAAAGCCTCACTCTTCTTGAAAACTCCGGGTCAACGTCTGCCGCTACAGCAGCTATTAGAGCAGTTAAACTCTCATCTCCCTTTAATGCGCTTCCGGCGAAGTACCCGGGACACACTGTACCCCTTGACCTGATCTTCGATTATCAGGTTTATTGTTATGGGAAAAAATCTCATACCGACACGTTCAGATGTGCCTCTGCTAGCAAAGAGCTAAACGAGGCGGACGCAAAATCCCAGCTTGATTCTTACATGATACGTTTGGAAAAAGACATTCGCCGTAACTGGTCTCCTTCAGATAGAGACCGCGATAAGCGGGTCGTCGTCATTCTATATATTGCTGAAAATGGACTCCTTGAAGCTATTAAGGTGGTCGGCGATTCCGGATCGCGATCGGCTGATGCAGCAGCTTTGGATGCGATTAAACTTTCAGCACCTTTCGAAAAGCCGCCATGCGGCTACTATGGCAATACAGGAAGACCTTTGGAGTTCACCTTTGATAAGCAGCTGATTAATGGCGGTCCCAGCGGCAGACAGCTCTAAAGGCTATCCGTTTTCCCTTTTTACACATTAAAGCGGAAGTGGACGACATCGCCGTCTTTCATAAGGTACTCTTTCCCCTCTAAGCGCATGAGGCCTTTTTCCTTGGCATTTTTCTCACCGCCAGCAGATACGTAGTCGTCATATCCGGTAATTTCAGCTCGGATAAAGCCTTTTTCAAAGTCTGTATGGATAATTCCCGCACACTGAGGTGCCGTCATACCAACCTCAAAGGGCCACGCGCGAACTTCTTTTTCGCCAGC
>Ga0105239_10000545_pt1 | contig 54000 bp, 68 predicted proteins | sample KBSC44metaG_FD_92761 | JGI IMG/M metagenome (GOLD analysis project Ga0105239, IMG submission 92761) | Corn rhizosphere microbial communities from Kellogg Biological Station, Michigan, USA - KBS C4-4 metaG | ecosystem: Host-associated > Plants > Roots > Rhizosphere > Soil | place: Michigan, USA...
CAGGTCCTTCAACCAAACGCTGCCATCTCAGAGAGTCCAGCTCCAGTGATGACAAATTGCATTCGTTGTGACGAATTGTGGAAGAAGGGGTGACGAAGTCGAGAAGTGCCCCTGAGGAACATACGTGAAAGTGAGTGCCGGCAGACTGTAGAGGAACGTGTGGGCCTGACACAAATTTGAGGGACGAGATGGCACCTGGAGCAGTTGGCTTTTCTCTTCTTGAAGATCGAATATGTACACTGCCAGAGTTTGCGGCGTATGTGTCGATGCGGTCTGCTCTGCCATGGCTCTGCCATGGATCTTGCCGACTCGATGGAATACGGCCCATTGTAGAATATTGCCGTCCTGAGTCTGAAAGCGCAGGGCTACCCTTGAGGTCTAGCCACCAGATCTCGGACGGCCGCTCCATGTCCGCTCCCAGGCCTCCGAGAACCCACAAACGACCGCCCCAGATCCAAGCGCTGTGGTCAAATCTCTGTACGAAACTCCATGTCTTGGACCACGTCCAGGTTTTCAGGTCAAGATAGCAAATGTCATCGAGAATGTAGTTCGCTTCGCCAGTAAGGCCTCCGATGACGAACAGCTTGTCTTCATAAACTACAGCTGCGTGTCGTGCTCGACCTTTCGGAATAGGACCTTGAACATCAGGCTGGGTCCAATGGTGATCTTTGAGATTGAGGATGACCACATCAGACAAATATTCCCTGTGTTCGTTCTCACCTCCGTAAACGAGTAACTTGTCTCCTTCATAGAGCGAGGCTGAGTGGCCCATGCGTACGCCAGGGATGTCCCCATAATTGTCGACTAGCGCCCAATTTAGCGTCTTTAAGTTCAGCCTTAGCACGTGATTGTAGACTTCGTCCGTAAATTGATCAAAACCACCAAATGCGTAAATTTGGTCATTGCCACAGTAAGTCACCGAAGCGTTGACTAGGCAGGCGGGCTTTTGCCCTGTTGTCTTGGAAATCTTTGGTTCCAGGCCGTCCTTGGGGCCAAGGCTGTTCTTAGCAGGACTGGTGGGCATTAGATAGGTTGAACCCGTTGGCGTGCTGGTACCAGAAAGAGCGGATCTATTTGAAGCAATGCCGGCCCATGTGGCAGCTGCAGCAGGAGGGAATAGACTGCTAATGGACGGTTGAGACTGAGGCGTAGATGGATGAGCCATCATAGGCGACGAACCAGGTCCAGGATGTTACAGGAAGAGATGGTGAGATGGACAGCGGAAGAACGTAGACGGGTCCATCCACAAGGGCTCTGTTGCAAACAAACAGTGTGCCCGAAGGCTAGACATAAAATGTGCCTATATTTGATCACCAATTGGGGTTTTTTGATGCTTCCATGGCGATCAGGATGTTTGAAGGGGAGTGATCCCAAGAGTTTGAAGTCAGCGAAAACGGCCAGGGCAGAAAAAGAGACTAGTCCAAATTAGGTGGAGGCCTGACGCTAAATGTTATTCTTCCGTTTGCCGGCTTGGCGTGTCTCGGATTGCGAGGAACAGGCAACTCAGCCGAGGCAAAACCCGTTGCCCAGCAACGGCAGGAGCCAAACAAAGAGTATATCAGCAGCCCTCACTCAACCACGAACTTTGAGCTTTCTTCCTATCACATACCGCTCCATCCACCTCCTTCAAACTCCCTTTTACCTCATACATTCTTGCATGTGCATAGCATACAGTCCACTAGATCTTACTTGCATCCGCTAGATTTGATCGACCCCCCGATTGCATTGCTTGCCTTGCATTAATTGACCTTGATCGGTTATTCAATCATCCAACAATTGCAGCGACAGAGAATACTAACCAACACCACAACCAATAGCTTTTCTCAGGATCCATTCAGTTGAGACTCTTGAGATATCACTGAATTGCTGGAACACAAGCACAGACTTCCATCGACAAGTTCTGATTGCTTTAATCGACAACCATACTAACCCCCGAGATCTTCATTGAATTTCGGATCACAGGACTCTGATCGAAACATTGAATTGTCCATTCGATCATAAAATAGCATATCACATATCCATCATGGCTACTACCTCTGTATCAACCCCTCTCAAGAGTCATCATGGACTATTCTCAGCAAAGACCGCTGGTGGCCGCATGCCTCTCACTCCCTCTCCCAGAGCGAGAACGACAAGCATAGCCACCAACGGTTCTTCTCCATTCACTCCTCCCCGAAAAGAACAATCCATTCACAAGCCCGAAGCCTCCACCATCTTCTCCCGATCCGTATCACGATCAGTCTCTAAATTCGCATATGCAAATTCTCCCAAGTCCAACATTGCCAAAGGAAAGGCATCTCCCAAGCAACTCGACCTCGGTGTCTCAGAGTGGACATTGGCCGGGACTGGACCTGCATCAACCAGCACACCTTCAAGAGAAAAGTCAAGAAAAGACACTGCATTGAGATCAAGGGTTGGCAAGACTACCATCAGACTCCCTCACAACACTGCAGACCGCTTCATTCCCAACCGAACAGCAAGTACAGGCCTCAACACTAGCGGTTCAGGCAAGGCGGATGAGAATACTCGGCCACGAACTGCAGGTGCCGATGGTTCGGCTGTGCTTGCTAACGCCGCCAGCGCCTTCGACATCTCTGCACGAGGAGCGGACTCAGATATCACCACGGCGCTGGAGAGTCTTGGTCTAGATGATGATAATACCACGTCATATACACGAACCAACACTGATTCATCAGCTTACGAGTCTTCCTTGGCCTCAGCTTGTGGGATCTCAACCAGTCAACGAATCCTCGAGTTCAAGCCAGCACCCCCGGAGTCATCGAAGCCAATTGATCTTCGATCTCAATACAACCGGCCACTGAAGCAGGCCAACACTCAATCTGCGCAATTCCGTCGACGGATACAGTCAGCACCTGAACGGGTGCTTGATGCGCCTGGCCTTGCCGATGACTACTATCTCAACTTGCTCGACTGGAGCTCTGGCAACCAAGTTGCCATTGGTCTGGAACGCAATGTGTACGTGTGGTCTGCCGAGAGTGGCACGGTCTCTTGTCTCTTGGAAACATCCCCCGACACATACATCAGCAGTGTCAAATGGTCGGGTGACGGAGCATATGTTGGCGTTGGGCTCGGTTCTGGCGAGGTTCAAATCTGGGATGTGGAGGAGGGCACAAAGCTCCGAAGCATGTTCGGACATGACACTCGCGTAGGTGTGATGGGCTGGAACAAGCACACATTGTCGACTGGAGCCCGCAGCGGGTTGGTGTTCAACCATGACGTCCGTGTTCAGGAACACAAAATTGCGGAGCTGGTGTCGCACACATCCGAGGTGTGTGGACTCGAGTGGCGCTCGGATGGAGCTCAACTCGCTACTGGCGGAAATGACAACCTAGTGACCATCTGGGACGCTCGGTCTCTGGCTGCACCCAAGTTTGCCAAGAAGAATCACAAAGCCGCAGTCAAGGCTCTTAGCTGGTGCCCGTGGCAGTTGAACCTCCTGGCGACTGGTGGTGGATCTCACGACCGCCACATTCACTTCTGGAACACGACAACAGGCGCTCGGGTCAATAGCATTGACACCGGATCACAAGTGACGAGCTTGAAGTGGAGCAATCACTATCGTGAGTTGGTGAGCTCAAGCGGATTCCCAGACAACTCGTTGAGCATCTGGAGCTATCCTACATTGGTGCGCAATGTGGAGATTCCGGCACACGAGTCACGGGTGCTTCACAGCTGTCTAAGCCCAGACGGACAAATGCTCGCAACAGCCGGTAAGTGGGCATGATTTCAGAATGAGTGTAAGCGACGTACTAACCGTGAGATTAGCTGCAGACGAAAGCTTGAAGTTTTGGAAGGTTTTCGAGCGGAAAGCGGGAATGAGCGCGGCAGCGTCAAGGGAGGGCGGCGTAGGCAAAGGTGGGCAGATGGCCAAGCAGATGACAATCCGATGATGCGGGTCACGGTCACGGATATCTCTGTTGGACTGCTCACTCGTTGATGCGACCATCGACCAGGGGCTTACGACTTCTTTTTGAGCAAGGTGTTGGTGGAGACTTGACTTTGATTGCATTCTGGGGATGATGGAATGGAATGAGCCAGGATGCTTGACGCTGAACATCATCGTGATGAATGACTCTGATACGAGTAACACTGGGAGGGCAGATGTGATTTCAATCGGACGATATGATATGCTTTGTGTTTTGAGTGTTTTTATCAGCAGGGACAGATATTTCGTATCCCTGGGTACCTAACCTTTGGGTACCGTACAGGGTATTAGTTTCTGTAGCATGGACATGACATGCAGCTGTACCTCGCACCACCTGTTACCTGGTGATCTTTGCCAACTCGTCGGTACTCGACTAGTAAGTCTGTGGACTAGTCGGAATTACAGGCGACCAGTGTCCCTCTTGTTGACTCGTGTACGGAGTACGGAGGACTCCATCTCGACCTTCCTGTACCAGTACGCGACCCGATAGTCGGCACCCTTGGTGGCTAGTTCTGTAGGTAACCGCTTCATTAACCAGGTAGTGCGCTTTTGCTAAAAGTAGGAGGACTCCGAGGTCTGGAGTACAGAATACCGAGTATAGTGCTCTGCAATTACAGACTTCAAGTCAACCTTACTCACCCGAGTTGGCCTTGTGTTATTCCTTTTCCTCGTCGTCCCATGGCCACTCCTGGGTCTTGTCTTGGTCTGTCAACCACCACCAGGTGGTCCCTTCTTACATAATTCATGGGCCTTTTCGCTCCCTTTCACACTGTGGTACTCCGTGTAGCACTCCGTCCATCTGTACAAGGCCAAACTCGGTTCTCCCAATTGCGGACTACCCACTCCTGACTAGCACCAACTGCCAAGCCCAATGCCTTTGGCTCCAGTTCCCCCGGGCGCTTACGTGCAGGTGGCTCTGCCATGCCGTGTCTCTCGGTTGCCTGTCATTCGTGGAAATGCCTCTACCAATTCTTCAGTAGTTACTTGGTGGCTGCTCGGTATCTCTCAACCCTTCTCCCTCCCGCACCCTCTCTTCCTTATTGTCGGCGCTTAAAATCCTGCCCTTCTGCCTATCACGTCCCGTCCTGGTCGAATCGACCCGTGATCTTCTGCACGCTTAGGCAAGCCTCTGAGGAGTCGAACGGTGCCCATGCACCTAGCTCGTCGCTCTATCACAATTGAAGCTTCCCTCCAGGCCCTCCAAGTCCCCTCCACCAGCTCGTGGCAGACCAGGGACCTCCTGCTGGACCCTCCTCCTCTCTATCCTGTTGGTTCAACTTGGGCCCTGGTTCTTCGATACCGCTAGTTCGACCAGCCTCTGCCACCTCCTGCTTGTTCCAACTTTCTGTCCCTCTCGACCTCTATCCCTCTCGTCGATGGATCCCAAATTCTCCGGGTCCCTTGCTTGTACCGTCTGGTATCTCACTAGTTCATCTAGTCCATCTAGTTCCAGGGTTCCCGTGCCATCTATCTCCCTCTGCTCTCCCTCCAGGCCACTCCATTACCGAGTGCGTCCACATTCAGCCCAACCAGTCGCCCCACTGTCGTGTCTGGCTGTCTGTGCTTTTGCTTCCAGCCATCAATCCTGTCACCATCCTACCATTGAGCTTTCTCCCTCGACGCGCTGCTGATCCTGAAACGACCGGTCCTCCGTTCTCCAAGCTTATCATCACATTTGCACCTCCCAGCTCACAAGCTAGGCGCGGCGCGAGTCTAGCTTCTGAAAACTTTCTGCCAACATCTCGTAATGTCATCTTTCAGTGTTCAGTCTGCATCCGGTCTACTGAGCGCCTTGTTGCCTACTAAACCCATCCGAGAAAAAGAATGAAAATGAAATGCACAGGTTCAGCCTAACCATGCACCCTCCCTCGAGCGTCTCCCAACCCATGGATGGCAAGCCATCTGCGATCCTAGTTAGTTCGCTTTCACGCATGCCATGCGTCTGTTGGCTAGGCTGCAGAACTGAACAAGTAGAGAGACCGTCAGGCCTCCTGGAGACTAGCACCTTTCTCCAGTCTCCATTCTCCATTCTCCATTCTCCATTCACCAGAACCAGAACCAGAACCACAGCACCAGGATCAGGTCCTGTGTGTTTGCTGCTATCTTTCTGCCTCTCAATCTTTCCCCCTCCTTTGCATTTTTTGAGGCTCTTTTAACTGACGAATTCTATCAACCCGTTTTGCTACCTTCCAATTACTACCCACCACGTCCCTCGCTCAGTCTTCCTGTCATTGACTGGGCATGTGCGAATTCCACCCCTACTGACCCGTAAGCCGGGCGCGTGTGTTGTTTGTTGCTGGACGCATACTATCCCCAGACCGATTCACCAACCTCCTCTCCAACCCACCCACCTCTTTCACGACCACCCCCAGGAGCCCAACACTCGTCCCTGTGCCAGCCTGCATTGCCGCACGCGACCGTTTCGCTGGCCGCAACAAACTCTCTCCGACTTTCTGCAACTCTTTGTGCCCTCGCCGCGACCTCCAAGTGATCCATCCTTTTCATTGATCACTTGGGAGGGTAGTCTGCCTTGCCGACTACTTGTATCCCAATAGCCATCCTCCCGTCGGCTGAGTGCGCAGACGCACTGAGAGGACAGGCGCAAGTCTTTCCTGTTGGCATCAATCGACCCTTCCCTCAGGTGGTCGGTTGTGCCGCAGGATAGATAACATTTGCGCAAGATCATGATGGCTGTGCGGGCTCCTTTGGGACTCAGCCCTTCTACAACCCCTCTCATCTCCGCCTTCTCTCCAGATTCACCGCGCTATGTCAGCGCTATTGGGTCGAGGTCGTCTATGTGGGCTTCTCCCCTCAACCATCCGCGCGGATGTCGTTGCTAACACGGCCCAGGTCCATCCTCGAGAGGAGCAGTATAACGAGTAACAGCCATCTCAAGGCCCCGCCTCTCAACTACATAACCTCGCCTCAGGATCCGGTTGCTCCTTCTCCGATTTCGTCAGACGTTACTCAGTTCGAGGACGTAGACGACCCCGTTGAAGAGGAGGAAGAGGGCACCGAAAAGGGCTCTCTGGCTGGCGACGTCATAAGAGCCAACGACGAAACAAATTCAACCTTTTATCCTCCTTCTAAGGATGGGAATCCACGCTTCTCTAGTGCACTAAGGGTATTCCATACCATCTGAATGTCCACTCTTTGCTCCATGCTGACCTAAGGCAGGTTGATATTGGTCCGGCTTTGGAGCAACGTCTTCGAGACAAGCTCGACGGAGACAACGAGCCACAATCGGTTATACATATCCCGTCAGGTTTTGGAAAATTCGTAAGTCTAGAGGTGTGATGCTTGTTGGCTTTGGGCACGCACCTGACATGTCTGTTCCACAGCCAAAGGGTACCGGTATCGACTCCCAAAAGCTCGATTCTACCCCAGAGAGCCCCGAAGACGAGTCGCCAAAGCAGCCGATTGATGTTGAAAGAGCAAGGGCTGGTTCGGTTGAGTCCCAGATGTCTGAAGCTACTGTGAGCACCGCCACGACTGCAAAGAAAGACCCTCCTCCACCCGATAAAGACTCAAAGCCCGATGAAAAGAAGGAGATCAAGGTCGGTTAGGAGTGGACCGCAATTTTGAAAATGCTAACTTTGCAACATCAGGAACCCAATGAAGTACCGATGCCTCCTTCGCCACTACAAACCTCGCTCCCTTCACTCACTCTACATGACTGGTCCACTACCCCAAGGGCCCAAACGAGGCAGGATTTTGCTCCTGTAAGCCGTCCGGGCTCGAGTTTGGCCAGTAAGTGTCTGCCAGCTTTAGCTTTTCTTTTACCGTCTGACCATAAATAGGCATTGAAGAGACCGACGACACTGACCATCCCAGCACTGAAGAACCCAAAGAGGAGGAGGAGGCGGACAATCCAAGGCAAAAATTCCTTCGCAATGCTGAAGTTGAAATCGCCGCCCTTCGGAATGCTCTATCTGAGTGTTGGACGCTCTGCAACACCTTGGCCAGCCTGAGCCACATCCACCGAACAAGAATGTTCAGCTTTTCGGGCCGCGGGGATATGCAGGAGCAGGCCTGGAAGTCCTGCTGGAAGCTGTGCCAGAATCTTTACAACACGCGAGATGATCATCCGTCGGGATCATACTCCCACAACTCAACGAGACCGACGCTGGACCTTTGCCGAGAGTTTTGTGCGGCGCTCTTTGAAGTCAGAGTTCGCGACAACGAGGCCGCCGACTCGGTGCTAAGAGTTAGTTTTGAGTTGAACAATCACCTCTTCAACACGCACGACAGAAGTCTTCCTGAGGCGTTCCGTGAAAGGACTCTCGACTTCTATATCACATTATGTCATCGGCTGATGAAACAAAAGGCCAAGACGGCAGAAGAAACCGACTCCTTACTGAAGGCTTGCTGGTCCCTTGCCGAGATGCTGTTCAGCTTGCGCCAGAATCGGCGGGAGGGGAAGAAGGCCGATGAGGAACTCCTAGGCTCGGCGATTCAAGCTTGTTGGGAGCTTTGCGACCTCTTCCGGGAAGGATGGACTCAGATTCGCCCGGAAAGAGGGACGCCCAGGCCGAGCCAGACGTCCTTTACACAGGCTTTCAATCAAGCAAAGAGATCTGGATTCGTGCCTCTGGATGAGAATGGAAACCCGCGCGTTCTCCCTGAGACACCGACGACCATCTTCGAAGACACCATCACCACCATCTCACCGGATGAAGCACCGACCCCAAATATCCTCATCCTCGGCGCTGAAGAAGCTTCCCGGATCTCCAGCTCCACCAACACCTCGGGAGCACCAGCTACGATGCAAACAACGCAACGAAAAAACCTAACACCATCAGCCATGCGACCGAACCACCCCTTCTCTCCTCACCCCGTCCCACCAGCACCCACGTCCGCCAACCCAGGCCACCGATGGACATCCTCCGCATCCGTGATGTCGGGCCCAACATCCGCCATCTCCGAAGGTGGACCAAACCCCATGTCGGCTACAACCGTATCCACGGTGCGTACGCCCTCTGACGACCCCACACTAATCCTGCTAAAAACACTGTTCGTGAAAGCGGCCATCCTTACGAACAGGGGCTACACGCGTACCTCGTCCGACCCGAACCTGAACAGCCTGCCCAACTTCGTCAAGAATCTGCCAGACAACGCGTTTGGCACGCAGAACTGGCAGGTCGCCGTGCTGGAGAACTACCGCAAGGCGATTGCCAACGATTCCGGGTTCCGCAACCTCGGCATGGCGGGCACGATCGGCGAGCGAGGAAGGATCAATGCCGTTGAGGTCGCGCGGGCGATCAGGGGAATGACCAATTGTGTGTATGGGTTTGGGTGGTTGAGGGATCTGTACCGTTTTGTCTTCGGGTACTATGTCGAGGAGGCGCTCAAGGCAGGCGATGCTGCCCACGCTCCTAGGCGCGGCGGAAGGCACCAGGGACCGGCGGCAAGTCTCGCGGGTACGGTTATGGGGAATGCGAGCGCGGTCACGACGCCGGGGAGTGTCTCGACGATTAGTAGCGTAGCTAGTGGAAATGGAGCGGGTGGGAAGGCGAGGCGCACGGTGAGTCAGTGATAGACTACCTGCCAAGAGGAGCAGGGTCGATCGATGATTGTGGTGATGGTTCTTGTCGTTGTCCCTCCCCCCTGCCTGTCCTTTCTGCTCTATCCTTTTCCTTTGTCCCAACACGGTGCCGTCACGCATGCCTTGATCGGGTACACAACCCCACTCACCCATATCGGCAAACGTGAAGTATGGATCCCAGACCTGGACCACGGTCTTCACCACACCTGGAACTCGAATCCGTACTCGAATCCGAACTCGAATCACTGGAACCGCACGCCCAATGAACTCGAGAAAGAATTGGAGGAGCGCCCTTGCCGTCCTTGGGGCACCGCCGCTTACGAAGGTACCGGATGAGCTCAAGAAGCCCACCATACGACACACCTCCTAACTATTATATATAGTACACCAATATCACCACCACCAGAATCACACCAGATTTCTTAATATAGCGCAAAACAACGAGGTCTTCAACCATGGTCCCATGTGTTCCCAAGTCATACTTTGTCGTATGATACAACCTCCCCACCGTCATTACCGATATATATATATATGTATATATTTATATACAAACCCGCCTACCCACCACCTTGCCAGCCAGCAAGAAGCAGGACCAACAACCAACTCACCATCGCCACGCCACTCCACTCCATCACGAAAAATCATATCACACGAGAACCCACGGGCGGGACGGGACCCGAGACGAAACAAACCACCACAGACGCACGAGCAGTAGAACAGAACCACAGATCTGCACTTCCCAAAAAGGTTCAAGGATTGGGAATGGAATTTTGGGCTCCGAATAAAAGAGGGAGGAAAGCGCAAGACGTCAATAGCAAAAGAACCCACACACACACCTACTACTCCTACTACCTGGTTTTTCAAATGAACTCCGGAGGAAGCAAGCGAAGACGAAAGACATCTATTACACATTGTTTCATATCACCACTATTATTTATATTTTCCCCCACCAACCATTTTGCCAGCATCGACGACGGCGACGGCCGAAGAAATGCTAATTTGGAATGGCGGATCCTTGGGAGATTGGAGTCGAGTCGACTGAAGGAATTTCACCGTGCTTGATCCATGGTCTATGGTTAACTGTTATGACGACGACGACGACGATGATGATGAGGGACAACGCCTCACAGGAACACGGAGTAGGAATTGGGAATTGGGATTCAGGAAATGGGAAAGGGTTTTACGTGACGGGACAGTTTGGGATGTCCGCTTCGGTTTTTTTTATTTTGGCAGCGCTCCATCCAAGTGATATCCCCCCCTCCCCCCCACCCGCCAACTAGTACCGAGTTAAACTACTACCGTACCACCGCTGCTGGCTGCTTGAGCCTTGTTTACATGCTACTATACCTACTTACACTACTTACATACCCTCCACAATAATGACGTTACGGCGGGAAAAGAATCCAACCTATAACCAACTACTCATTATATTAATTTAGATCCTTCTCAACCTTAAGGAGGTATGGGGATTGAGTGAAGCGAAAATTTCCGCATCAGGTACTTGGCTTCTTTATGTTGCTGTTCATTTGACCCTGCTGGTGCTTGCGTGATTTAGCCGCTTTCTGTAGGGAGTAGGGTGCTGTTAGCTAACTAGGTCCCGTTGTTTTGAGTTGGCCCGTAAGGGGAGGGCATTGACTCATACCTAACTACTAACTAAATAAGGGACGTGGAAGATCCGTGGTTCCAATGAGTTGTACCATTAAGCAGCACTGACCGTATCTAGGTGTAGGTTGGCTTGAAATTCGTTATTCATCCCAATGCATGTTTTCAAAAACTTCAAACGTTGCAGTCGTGGCTTCGCCCATCTCGACATCGCTGTCTTCTCCCAGGGCTTTTCCTCCGCCTATCAGGTTCTCGTTGGTCTCTATGAGATCGATTGCTGGTATTAGCTCGCCAAGACCCCATTCAGAATGCTCTGGAATCCCTGTCCCCCGATGAAATTGCCAACTCTCGTTTGTGGAGATGGACATCGTGTCAGAGAATGCATTGTGACTCCTGCCACTGGTGCGAGAGTTGGCGGGCAATTTTCTCATCTTCAGCTTCTGGTTGATTCTGCGAGCGTTTGAGATGAATGATCGTGTATCAGTACTTAACGACTTGTTGTCAGCAGCATCTTCCCAGATTTCCACCATCCCTCCCCATTTATCTTCATTATATTCGCTCCCAGACAGAATGCGAGGACTATACATGGCGGATCCTGACCAGTCCATCACTAGTTGATTAGCACAGGCACGATGGACAACTTGATCCGCCACGCGAGAGTCTTCTTGGAGCGACCCACATCGATTGCGCAGCTTTTCCAAGTAAGCGAGTGTCAGATATTCCACTTTTGCACTGTCGTGCATATCTAGTGCATTGCCAATCATAAACCCTCCTACCAGGTCAATCTCATCTAGTCCTGGATTCCTTCGCTCAAACGACTTCGCATGTATGCCTTGCTCAGACAGATATTTGGCGAAATGAATCAAGAAATGCGGTGACTGGAAAATTTGCATTTCTTCGCGGCCAAGAATGGCATATTCTCGAACAAGGATCCAGAAGAATTTCTTGCGTGCAGAGCCCGAATAATACTGGTCATTCCAGTAATGTACCCATCCAACTCCCCTTGGTAGAAGCCTCTGTACTGCCAAACGAAAGGACCCGTGCTGAGCAAGAAGCTCCTCCGGAAGACAACTATCCTTCGGAATAAACTGCCTTTCAAACTGTTTGCGAATCTCCACCATTATTGTCACACCATCAAGCTTTTGTAATGCTGCACCTTGCACCTGCTGCATGGCGATCGAGAGCAGAAAATGAATTTCTCTCAATCGAATAGCAGGGTGCAAAGAATCAAAAAGGTCGTGCCAGGCCCAGCAATCAGATTGTAGCAAGTGTATTAACGGTATTGTTGCAACTAGTTGTCCATTCAGACATGTTTGATAAACTTCGAGCAAAGCACGTGTCCCGGAATCACCAGAGCTGTTTTTGGACAAGAACTCTACCACATGCTTCAGGCATATCGCCGCGAGTTTTGTGCTTGCCTCATCATAACACGTTGTGCAAAGACCAATAGTCCCCCAGAGTAAGTATTGTAGCAGTTTCTGGACACTTATTGAGGGCCAAAGTGACCGAATTTGGAGAGTGTCCTGGATAGATAGATAATACAGGTAAAATGCATCGCGATGGTCATCAACAACGGCAAAACAGTCCGCAAGTTGGTAGCAATAACGGACTGCGTCTTCAACACCAGATTTATGATGCCTGTAGTCGTGATTAAAGTGTATGGCGTTCCGTAGTGTAGGTGGTGACGTGTCAGTTGCTCCATGCTGCCCACCCGGTCTGGGTCGTCCATTCTTGAAGCCCCACGGGTCAAAGTATGCTTCAGGATTCTCTGTCGAATCCTTGCGAGCCAGAGGAAACCTCCAGATGACTGGTGTCAAATGATCAAGAAGGCCATTTATACTAGTGACTGAAGCCGCTCGACCCTGAGCCTCTGAAGTGCTGGTTGGGTCGTGTTGTTGTGGCTCTTGGCTCATAGCTGGCGTCAGATTGCTGCTTGGTGGGCCATAAGGCACAAATCGCTCCTTCCCTAGGTACTGTGTCTTGTTACCCCTGTCCTTGTGGTGAGATTTCGATTCATCAATCTGCTTAGGTACTCGTGCTACAAGTTGTGGGTAGCTTTTCAGCTCCAGTCAGCTTGGTCTCAGTCATCTCGGAGTTTGACGAGACTACGAACGAGATAATGAAGCCGTGCTCTTCCCGAAGGAGTTCCACAACTTCCTTCAAGGTATGGCCATTCTGTCGGTAAAGTTCAACCTGAGGTTCGTGCCGCTGCCACTCATCTTGCGATATATTCTTTGCCTTACGAGGATTCTTGGGATCCCAAAGCCTTATGGAGGCCATCTCAAAGTTCCAGTTATGACCGATCAATGGCACGGAGACAAATGACTGAACGCAAGGCTGAGGAGTTTGGACCTTGAAGCCGGGCAATTGGTGCCAAGGAAGTATGAAAGAGTGTTTTCTTTTGGACGGGCGTGCAGCTTCGGGATGAGATCTGTCAGTTCTTTAGCTCAAGGAGAAGGAAGGAGGGTAGGAAAGAAGGAATGTCAAGTTTATATCAGAGAAGGAACAATGGTTAGCCGCGGTGAATCCATGAGGCTGAGAGCCTTGATGGACCCCGCGTTGAGAATTTCCTCATCAGGACTAGTACATGCAATGTCTTCCAGCTGGCGTCAAGGCACCCCGGTCCAAGGCAAAGGCTCGCTGAAATGCTCTTGAAATCTTGAAAATGAAGGGAGTCCACCAGTTTCATTCAGTGTCCAGGCATACAAGGTGCCCACAATTGAAGTTGGCCTAGACAGTACCTTCTGCCCCCAAAATGGATTGATACCAGCCATACTTGTCCATCCGCGTTCCGCAGTATGTTAGACTTGCCCGTAAGCTCGTATCTCCCTGCGTCACGTAGAAAAGCAGGGTGGTTCAAATTATTGGCTTGTTTCCTTTCCTAGTATCTCCATATCACCTATTGTGCTGATATTACTGGAATCACGGGGATGCTCCTCGGCATTTGCAGGGCGAGGATGCCGCGTACTGAAGAGCTCCTCCATCTTTTCGTGTGCGATTCCTACGATCTCCCATTAGCACGGCAGCAAAAGTTGCAATCTTCGTACTGTATAGGGAGGATGAACTCACCTTTTGTCTCGGGAACGAAATACCAAACAAATGCAAAGCTGATTAAGCAACAAACTCCGAAGATGAAGTGGGTTCCGAAGCCTAAAGCCGTCTGTTAGTATGGGTTGGGTGATTTACATGTTGTTTAACCCTCACCATTTCCAGGGAAACCGATATAGTACATCATAGGTCCTAGAGCTCGAGATAGTCCCATCAGAAACAACCACTGTACGGCGACAGCAAGGCTGACCGTCAAGGCCCTTTGCTGTGTACCTGGTATTTCCGCAATGTAAACCATTGGTACGGGCCCCAGACCTAGTTGGAAAATAAAAGTGCACAGGTACGCAAATACGACCTCCACGTAGGAGACAGTCCTAGATGCGGATAAAGATATGTTCTGTTCAACAGCACTGAAAGTGCCGACAGCAAACAAGCAGATGGCCTGCATGGGAATTGTCCATAGAAGTAAGCGGCGCCTACCAAGGCGGTCGATCATGAACAAGGTGAACATGATACTGAAAATTATCGAGAGTAGCCCGTTAAGAATACCGGTGTAGAAAGTGAAATCAAACCCCCCTCCAGTAACTTGCAGGAGGAAGAGTCTTGCATGAGAGAAAACCGAATAATAACCAGACATACTTTGTGCGATGATCAAGCCAATTCCGATCGCAAGTCGCCGGCAATTGGCTGGGACTTTGAAAGCTCGACCAAAGACGGTTGTTGGTGGAGAATGAACATTTATCTCAGAGGTTATTTTTTGAAGCTCAGTCATGACATATGAATGGTCATCATCCAGGCCCAGGTTCCCTGCTAGGACTTTATGGGCCTCGTCTCTTTTGCCTCGGTGTACTAGCGAGTGAGGGGTATCGGATAGGGTGTAAATACTGAGGGCAAATGGGACGGCGGGAAGTAATTGCATTGCAACCGGCATGATCCACTGTGCATCTGAGTTCCTGTCAATGTGGAGATATGTGCCGTACCAGATCCAGAAACCAAGCCAGTTTCCCACTACTTGGAAGAGGTAGAAAGTGCTGACAAGGACGCCTCGGATAGCAGTTGGAGAAGTCTCCGCCATGTATATTGGAAGAACGCAGCAGAAAATACCGACTGAAAGACCAACGATGAATCTTTACAAGTTATAAGAGGTCAAAGGCACCAAGACGTACTTTAACTCACCTGGCAAGATAAAGAACTGCAACCTGGCCCCACGAAGCAATTTCCATTATATCACCAGCCAGCATGCTTGCTAGTCCTAGCAAAAGAGTACCCCGGCGACCAAGGCGATTAGCCATCGGGCTTGAAAGGAGAGCGCCTGCAAATGCAGCCATGTGGTAAGTTGTCAATATATTTTCTTGAAGATTTGCCATGGTTTGAAAGTCGGTGCGTTCCAGGTTGTTGCGATTGGGATTGAAGCGACTGTAGGGTATCAGCCATGTCAGCCATTTAGAAGATAGGCAGAGGGATACTCACTTTGCGAAAGCTGAGGTACTCATAACATAACTAAGGATTGAACCCCTGGATAAATTTCAGTGGACATAGCAAAGGTTTGGAAGGGGAAATTAATATACTGAAGAGCAACATTAATAGCTCCTAGGCTTAACTAGTAAACAACATGTCAGTGTGTCGGTTGATATAGGGATAGACGGGACCCGTACAGCGAGTACAGAGTGAACAAGGAACCGCCCATGTATCTGGGGCGGATCTCCTTTGATAGCATCATTAGCAGCAATAAATTTGAGGATACGGAAACCCGCTGAAGTAGACATATCAGTCTAAGAGAATGTCAACGATTCAGAGGGTTGTGATACCAGAAATCTGATGGTTTTGGAGAGTGAGAGGACCCGTGCCACAGAGCGATATGAGAATATTATATCCCTAGGTAATCAATTAATCGTAATATTGTAACACATGAGACGATGGGTCTCAATTGTGAGTGACAGCTCCGAGTAGACGGATGAGCAAGGAGGGCTGTGCTTTTGAGGGCGATGTCAGTCACCAAGGTGCACTCGGCACTTCGTCTAGCTGTAGGCGAGCTCGAACGGTGATAGTAAACCCAACTAAAGTCTTTCGTAGCGCTGTCGGGCACTAGTTAGTGTGTCAACCAGTTAGCAAAAGAAGCCTAGGGAAGTCAGCCTTGCCAAGAAGGCTGTTTTGTAACCTCCTTCATCCAAGTCACCATACCACCTACTACTTAAGGGAGGTATGGATGCATTGCAATAGCGGGCATGCCAATAGTGACTGATAATGCCGATGAAAAACAGCAGAGTTGAATCCTTGACGAGAACGGCAGATGCACATCGAAGTAATGCTGTCGTACTCCGTACGCGTTACATCATTCAATGAATCTGTAGAATCCACACTTTGTGGACATGTACATGTACATTGACGAGCGTGCCTGTTGGCGACAATATAAATACACTAAGGATCGAAAAAACACAAGAGTTCTTCTAGGATTTCTCTTTTGCTTGGCCGCAACAGTGCCTCAAGGGCGTGAAGTAGAAGAGGAGAAGGTTGGAGGGTTTGGGATGAAAAGTGGCTAAAGTACGGAGTACGGAGTAATAATAGTGCGCGGCCAGAAGTGGTAAGTATAATAATATTGAATATTATTAATTAATAATACGAGTCCAATTGAGGACAAAGGTCACATGGGTATCACGTGAAAAGCATGTGACTTGACACTCGATACGAAATTGGGAGGCATTTCGATGACGCAATGGCAACAAATAGCGCCATCTTGTAATTAGAATTCACGCCTTTGATCCAGTGCGGAAGAAAAACGTTTATCCTATGGCGCTGCATACCTACTTGTCTGTTATTCCGATCTTGCCAGGTCCCCGATACTATTCGTTGAGTCAATCCTTTGGATCCATGCCCCATGCACCCATCATGTCAACCTCTGCATCCCTTACCTCAGCGCTCCTTACCAGGGGGCGTGGGTGGCACACAGGTGCCAGGTGGGTCTTTCACATGGGGAAATGAAAGAATGCCATTGTCCTAGGGTATTAGCGCCCCTGGACCCCCCGGGAACTTGGGTTCCTCGGTCACCCACATGCCCCCGAATAGGCCCTAGAGGCCCACTGGGTCATGGGTCTGAGCCATTCAACGCCAGAGAGGCCAAGGGATTTGCCCCCCCAAAACATGCAACTCCCGGCTACGAGCTTGGACCTTTGCATCAGTAGCTCGAGTCTGGTCTGTGCAATGCCGTCTCCAGCAACATCATGGCTGCGGCTCTGTTCATTCTTTGTGGTCGCAGCCACTATCTTCCAAGTTCTATTTATTATACCTAGTACACTCACTCTGCACTGCTTCCTATGCTCACATGATATTCAATAGGCTATCCTCCAACTGCAACTTCTAGGTCTCTATCTCTGTTCGACGTCTCGCAAGCAGGTTCAGACCTCGCTCAATTCGATTGCTGTTCGGTGAAACTCTCCTCGATGCCCCGCTGAAAACCTTCCAGGGCGTGTCAATCTCAATCTTGATTCCTACGTTTCCTCCATCTCGTTCCCGGCTTGAGTCTTTGCCTTTCCTCTTTCTCTCTCCGCACTTCAGTCTTGTCGCAGGTCGTTCTGAACGCCCACTGGGAAATGCTTCTTCTTGATGACCATCGATACAACACCCTCCCAGAGATCGTCCACGTCCCCAAACTGTCTCCCCCCGGTGGCATCTTCTGGGCAATCTACCCTGCCTTCAAAGCGCCCTCCCACCTCCAATTACGGCTCTCCGTCACTACGACCTTCTGCCCCCAAGCAACTCAAACATAGTTTGTTTGGCTCGAGCCAAGATCCATTCTCTCATGGCCTAGACGGTACAACTCAAGGTCGATCCAATCGACAGGAGTCGGTTGCCGACATTGAGGACTTGTTCGAAACACAACACATCCCCCGTGTTGCGGGCGGTGTGTCATTCCTCGAGGCTGCTGCGACCGTTGTCGCGCGATCGGACGGCATGGCTGATTCGAGGACTCCTGCTCAAGGTGTCCCAACAAGCGTAATGCCAATTCGCACTTCACCGCACGCACACCGTCAGCGTCCTCAAGGAGACGAACAGAATCCGGCCGCGAGAACAAGGGCGCCATCCGATCCTCGAAGGCCTCTAGGCTTGCAGCTCTTGCATTCGATTGGGCTCACTGAGTATCTACAGTTTGACGATCGGCCTACCTTTGTTGTGGACATACTGGACGTCGCCAATTCAACCGCTCCTGGGTTGCGTTTCCTGTTCGAGAATACGGCGCTCAAGGCGCGACCGTCCATATTAGACCACGTGCGAGGTAGATCTGAAGACCCTACTTTACTGCTTGACATTGGAACGCCTTTCGCCGATTTTAAAGCTTGGGTACTTAGTCCGCTTACAGCTCCTGACATTGTCTCAACTTTCCCCTTTGGTGGCTATGCCTGGCACACGTGCCTAATCCGAAATCGACTGCGAGTAATTCACGGTCGTCAGCATATAAACTCATCCTCAGCCTCCAACGAAACACAAGTTCGACCTGGCATGCAAAGATATAAAGGCCTTAGCTCCATCTCCTCCTCCGCTCTCCCCGCGCAAACCGGTGTTGCCTCGCCCAGCTACTTCGACTTTCCTACAAGGTCTAGCCAAGATATACCTCGAACTATTCAACGTTTAGTAACTTCAGATGTTTCCCCGGACTCGCAAGTCGAGCCCTCACCTACCTCGCACGATGCAACGAAATACAGAGACCTGATCTCAGGCCATATTTCTCCGAGTCCTGAGGAGATGACGCTACCGTCGCATATCAGTTTGAACGGTGATGTCCCCATGGTCAAAGATCTCTCCCAGCCGGGATTTTTTGACTGGACAAGATTACCCATGTCGCCATCGTTGCCTCCTCACGTTCAGTTCGCCAGAAGTATTGATTGGGCCGCAACAAGTCTGGGCTCAATTGATCAATGGCCTGTAGAGCTTCGTGGAATGTGTAATTTAATCATGGCAAGCCCCCACCCATCCGCAATGTATTGGGGTCGAGAACATGTCGCTATCTACAACGAACCCTACGTGCTTCTAGCCGGGCAAAAGCACCCTGAACTAATGGGAAGTCGCTATCAAGACACATGGTCCGAGATATGGCATGCTCTGGAAGAAGTATTCGACAATGCATTCGAAAATGCTCAGGCAACCATGAAGGACGATGACTGCCTTTTCATCTTTCGCAATGGCTTTCTAGAGGAAACATACTTTTCGTGGTCGATCATTCCCTTGATTGGGGACAACGGCAGTGTGGTTGGCCTGTATAACCCTGCCTTTGAGAAAACTCGCCGCAAGATCGCAGAGCGGAGGATGCTGACTCTTAGAGAGATCGGTGAGCGAACCGCTGCTGCTCGCCAGGTAAGCCAGTTTTGGGATTTGCTGCTGAAAGGGCTCGAATACAATGAATTGGACGCCCCTTTGGTACTAGTCTACTCGCTGAGTGAAGATCTCCTCGATAACGAGACTGGGTCTTCGGGCTCAAGCGGAGCAGCCTCCAACAAGGTTTGTAACTTGGAAGGCTCGTTGGGAGTTCCAATTGGTCACGCGGCCGCGCCTTCTGTGATTGACATGAAGACTAGTACCAGTGGTTTTGCATCTTCCTTCAGGCAAGCTTTGACTACAGATCGCCCCATTGTCCTTCGTGTTGATGATGGCACTCTTGACGTCAGACTGCTGGAGGACATCGAATGGCGTGGCTTTGGGGATCCTTCAAGAGTTGTTGTCATTGCTCCAATTCATCCCACAACTGGAGAGTCAACATTGGGATTTCTCGTTATGGGCACTAATCCCAGGCGACCGTACGACGAAGATTACGATCTGTTCATTCAGCTGCTGGGTCGACAGCTCGCTACTTCAATTGCATCCGTTGTGCTTTTCGAAGAGGAAATCCGGAAGGGCGAGCGAGCCGCTCAACTTGCAGCCCAAGACCGAATTGAGCTCAACAATCAATTGGTTGCTAGAACTCAACAGGCGGTTGAGGCAGAGAACAAATTCACGAGGATGGCGGAACTAGCACCGGTCGGTATGTTCATAGCAAACATTGACGGCAAGATCACCTTCGTCAACGATGCCTGGTATGACATTTCTTCCTACCCCCGAGATATTGAAGTCCGTGATGAGTGGATCAAATATATTGTGGAAGAGGATCAATCAAAGGTCATGGAGATGTGGGACACCATGTTATTGAAACGGCGGCCTGTGTCTTTGGAATTCCGATTCAAGACCCCCTGGCGGGACAAACTTGGGAATAAAGGACCCACATGGGTTCTGACCAGCATATCTCCAGAGCGCAATGACGATGGCAATCTCGAGCGAATATTCGGCTCCATGACGGACATCAGTGTTCAAAAGTTTGCCGAGAACTTACAGACAAAACGAATGGAAGAAGCTGTGGAACTCAAACGACAACAAGAGCGGTATATCGACACGACATCACATGAGATGCGCAATCCGCTGTCTGCCATTCTTCAAAGTGCGGATTCGATTACAGCTTCGCTCGCAGAGTTACGCATTCTGGACGGGATAACCGAAAATCAGAAGGTTATCATTGACACTACCATTGAATCGGCACATACAATCACCCTCTGTGCCCAGCATCAAAAGCGAATTGTAGACGATGTCCTGACACTCTCCAAACTTGATTCGGCAATGATGGCTGTCGCCCCTGTTGACACAAAACCCGTCGGTGTTGTTCATAAAGTTCTCAAGATGTTTGAGGCCGAGCTAAAAACTGCCGACATCACATTCGAATTAAAGTTCGACCCATCGTACTCTTCTATGCGTATAGACTGGGTCCGCCTGGACCCCCACCGTTTGTCTCAAGTCTTGATTAATCTTATGACTAATGCAATAAAGTTCACAACAACTCAGGATACCCGAGTCATACGCATGTATATTGCAGCTTCCGGAGAGAAGCCTTCAAAAGAAGATAAATGGAAGCTTACATATATTCCTTCCCGGTCCTCCAAGAACAACGATGTGACGGCAGCTGCTGAATGGGGTCTAGGTGAACATCTGTACCTCCATTTCGCCGTGCAAGATACTGGACGGGGCTTGGATGAACTTGAAAAGAAACAGCTCTTCCAACGCTTTTCTCAAGCCAGTCCTCGCACTCACGTAACCTATGGTGGCTCTGGCCTTGGCCTTTTCATTTCAAGAGAGCTAGTCGAACTTCAGGGCGGAGAAATTGGCGTGTCATCTGAGAGCGAAAAGGGGAGTGTCTTTGCTTTCTATGTCAAGGCTCGAAGATGCTCAAATCCGCCTACGGAGCTTGACGAAGATCCACTATCTTCACCGTCTCAAAGCAGGAAAGGTTCGAAAGCATCCGAGCTGGTAGGGACCAATTCTAAGACCCATGGCGCAAGATTGAAGGCCATCTCCTCATCAGAGTCCGCCCAGACAAAGGCCCTCCACATTCTTGTGGTGGAGGACAACCTAATTAATCAGAGAGTACTCGCCACCCAACTTCGGAAAATAGGTTGCATAGTATATGTCGCCAACCATGGAGGTGAAGCTATTGATCAAATCCGACTATCAAAATTCAGTCGCGACAGAGTGAATGACGGCATCGAGATTGATGTCGTACTGATGGACTTAGAGATGCCCGTTATGGATGGACAAACATGCGCCAGGACCCTTCGAGAAATGCAGAACAACGGGGAACTTGTTGCCCATATCCCCGTCATCGCGGTCACCGCCAATGCGCGGGCAGAACAGATAGAAATGACTTTGAAGAGTGGGATTGATGATGTTGTCAGCAAGCCATTCCGGATCCACGAGCTGCTGCCCAAGATGCAGGACAACATTAGAAAGCTTGCCGGCCGGTGGGAAACGCTGCGTTAAAACTTTGCTGAGCCAAACTATTTCATGATGCTTACGACGATGCATAAATTGATCATAGACGGACGGATACGGAACACGTCATCGAAGGACATGCATATATACGACCACTCAACCCTGCAGTGCAGCGAAGATGGGGTCATGAACCACATAATCATTCATAGTTAAAGGACCCTTATGAGCATATCCATACCATGAGTATCAGGCAAGAATCGATTTCGATACGGTTCTCTTAGCTGTCACCCATCAGTAATTATTTCATGTGCTAGAACTGGAAAGGACGCATGGTAGTGAGTGTATTTTCTTCACTAAGATGGTGACAGCGTCGCTACAGAGTTTGCACCCGTGGTATGAGATTTCAAGCTGCCACTATTTTAACGATAACGAAGGACAGTACGGGGTACTCTTGGAGGGTTGTGGTGTGGCGGGGAAAAGGGGCACCTCCTATTCCGCCGGAGTATAAATGCGTTTAGTGATACTACCGCAACGGGAATTATAATGCGCCGTAGGCTTGTTGACAATGACGTCGTTCGTCCATTACGGAGTCCACCCGATCAAACTGCGTCTGGCCTTGCTTGACACTGAATGGGTGCTTAAGTTCCTTCTACTGCATCTACTGAATCGTTCTACCGAAGGAGTCACTCCAGTTGAGAGATAGAGAGAGAGAGAGAGAGATACAGGCATATCGGCAGATTCCAGAGGATGAAGAGGTGACAATGACCAAAAGATCTGCGGTCCATCAGCTTATCAGCCATGGAGGAGGAGGGTTCCTTCCAGGTCCGCTGGCCTTCACAAGAGTATCTCGTCAGTCGATCTGCAGTGTTTCCTGCTTCACATCAAAAACTCCCAACCCGAGATGGCAGCCTCGTTCTCTCCACTACAATTTGAACCAAATAACATTCCAAAGATCACGGTTCTTCTCCACCAAGCCAGCGCTTCACCTCCGACTCTCCCCCGCTGAACAGGAACAGCTCCTTGCCGATCCAGCACTCGAGGCTGGCGAAACACAGCGCAAGGCCAACAACAACAAAATCTCGTGCGCACTGTTCGATCACGAGGGCACGCTGCTCTCGGGCCACAAGGAACTCAGCAAAACGCAGATCGCCGAGCAGTTCGACTTGCGGTACCGCGACCTACGAGACATCGACCTACGCTCTGAAGGGATCACGCGGATCCTGGTTCGGCCCAAGACGATCCTGCTGCAGTTCTTCGACTTGTGCATGATCATCCAGGCTGACGAGGCGCTGCTCGTGAATCCCACGCGCGGCATCGCGGGTTCTCACGCCTCGGTCGCAAGCCTCGACCACGACTTCGAGAAACGGCTGTCCTCGTCCAACGCCAACGAGGCAGCCGACGTGCCGCCCCTTCCATACGAGTTGCGCGCTGTCGAAGGCGCGCTGGTCGCAGTCCTCTCGATCCTGCGCGAGGAGCTGCTGGCGGCGCGCGACTCGGCGGTCGAGAGCGCGGAGCAGCTGAAACTGGAATCCAGCCTCGCGGCCGCCGAGCTGGACCGCGTGTTCGAGCACTCACGGCGGCTGGCCAAAATCGAGTCCAAGGCCCGGCTCGTGCGCGAGACGATCCGCGAGCTGCTCGACACGGACGAGGACCTCGCCGCCATGTACCTGACGGACAGCCTGGCGGGGCGCCCGCACGACGTCGCCGATCATCAGGAGGCCGAGTACATGCTCGAGGCGTACCACAAGGCCGCGGACGCGCTGGCCGAGTCTGCGGGCGGCGTGATTGACGTGCTGAGGCGGCGGGAGAACACGTTCCGCTCGAGCCTCGCGGTGCAGCGCAATCAGATCATGTTCCTCGAGGCGAGGATTGCCATCCACACGCTGGGCTTAGCGGCGGGGACGCTGGTCGCGGGGCTTTTCGGCATGAATCTCGTCAATTATTTGGAGGACGCGAGCTGGGGGTTCGCCGCCATCACGACCAGTTGTGTTGTTCTGAGTACCGTTTTCTCCCTCTATGGCGCGAGGAGGTTGAGGAGGATTCAGAGCTTGAAGAGCCTTGAGGGTGGTGGTCTGGGTGCGTCGGGGCTTGTGGGATTGCGGCGGAGGTCGAAGAGGCATGGTGGTGGACGATGATCACGCTTTAGATGTAAACAACGAATGATTGATATTCGAGAGCGGATTGATCATTTTTTTCTTCCCAAGGCCACAAGCGGATCATTTTTCACTGATCTCGGAACCTGGTTGATTGTTAGATTACTACAGCTGCCCTTTTCTGCGCTTGCGCTCGCTAGGCTCGCTTTCAACGGGACCAGAGCATTATCCATGGCGTCCCCACTTCAGTGGACGCGTAAAGTAGGTGTAGGAGGTTGGGAGGGGGGGACAACTTCAGACTTTGAAGCTGAAGTCTTGAATCTGCGCTGAAACGGACTGTCTCGATTCTGCCTCAACAAAGTTCCAAATCGGTGAGATCTTCAAGGCTTCATGAAGAGCCGTGTTGAAGAAGCTTTTTAGAGACGAGTCGGAGTCAGGGGAGGGGAGAGGGTGTTGGAGGGTGTCAAACTACATCGTACTGCTTTAGTAGTAGTTTTGGGGAGGATGGGGTTATTGAAAAGAGCATGTCTAGAGTCACCATTGGATGAATTATTTGAGATGCTACTACTAACATTAGTAACTAGTACTTTGAAGCAATTAATTGTAACTATGTATCATTGCCCAGCTCAGTCCAGCCAGGAAAGGTAGGTACATACCTACCTAGACAAGGAACCAAATCGCCCAAGTCACATTACATACTATGATAGGTACCTAGGTATTATTGCTAAAAGCCCCATGCTCATTTTTGTGCGCCTGCGTCGTGTTACATAGACAAACTCGTTGGGGGATAGATATCTCGATTGTGTCATTCGGAATCTTACAAAGAAAGCCATCGAGGCCATATCGGGAAAGTCTGACCGGGTAGATATCATCAGGGTGTACAGCCTAAGTTGGGACGGCCTTGCGCTCCATGCTCTTGCGGTGATGCTGGTACCGGTGGTCTGCGCCCGCGACTGGTGCTGGGTTGGCGACGTACCCATCGTTATGGCCAGGCATTGCCGTGTGGTGGTGATATGCATTGGTGTCATTGTGGTATCCGTTCGTAGCCGGGAGAGCAGCATTGTGTTCGATATCGCCGTCTCTCCTGACACCGTGGACACCGTGCTGATGCTGATGGTGACCGTCATGCGAGTGCGTACCAATACCACCAACGCCTGCAGCACCGGTATTGAAGCCAGTCGCGGCTCCTCGCAGGCCGTGTGCAGCGTCGAAGGGCGCGCCACCGTAGGCTTCCTCGTAGCCCCAGCCGGCTTTGCGCGTGAAGACGGCAGTTTCGAACCCACCTGCACCTGCTGCGCCGGCGCCGTAGGAGAATGGTGTGTGTCGCGTGAGAGGGATGTGGTTGAAGCGGAAGTCCCACACAGAGGCGTAGACCATGCGGTAGCCAGAGATGGCGAATGTCGAGCCGATAATTGCCCCTGCGACGCAGTCGTACCAGTTGTGGAATTCGTCGATGGTCAGCGCACCAGTGATGAGAGTTGCCGCGAGCACTGGGGCGTAGAGGGCAACCAATTTCCACATTGCCGGGTGGTGGTTGCTAAAGACTTTCATCTTCGCGTTGAGGTAGAAGTACAGATAGAGAAAGCCGGCCCATGCGGCTGTGCTGTGGCCTGAGGGCATGGATTCGAGGGAATCGTTGATCTGTTTCTTGTCGCCGCGGCAGATGTCGCGTTGGAACATTATTTCTTGGTACCCTTGGCCTCCCTGGCCTTGGATCAATGACGGATCTGGGTCACAGACAGACAGGAAGTGCGGTCGCAAGCCGCCAATCAGCCACTTGACAAATACCTGGAAGACGGCAGCTCCAATCAGGGAGTATAGCAGGCCGATGACGGCGTTGTTCACATCCCAGAAGGAACGGATGCGGATTTGCATGACCAGAAAAAAGAAGATAGGGACAAGTGCGGCTAGTAACGCGGCGGCCCAGATGGGGACGATCTCGTTGCGAAGAGGGTAGGCGAATTGAGGATACACGATCTCCCCGTCTCTAAAGGTCACTGGGAATGAACGGCTTGGAGCTGGATCAGCCATGTAGACACCCAGGCCAATGGCACCCATGATAGCCATGGTGACAATATCGAGCCAGGTAAATTTCAACCTAAGAATGATGTTAGCATTGAGATAAGTCATCGTAGAATCTCGTGCTGTTTCTCACCATTGCCCGAAACTGGGTCTGCGGTTGAATTCGCCCGAATCAAGATCAAAAAGGGGTCTTCTAATGCCTCTATCTCTGCGAGCCCGACGCTTCTCGGCTCGATGTCTGTGTCCATTGGTCGCTGGTGTCGCCGGATCGCGACTTCTCCTGGTGAAGAGACCCATGATAGAGATGGCCTATAGGGGGACCTGGGTTTGTAGAGGCAGATAAAACGAAGTTACTGCCCTCAAATGCCTGCGACCAGGAGGCAGCCTTGCTTGGAATGGGTCGATGGATTGATGGATGAGAAAACAAACTTTCACAGGAACAAACGCGACTTACATCCATGCTACTTCAATTCCCCATTTCCAACGCTCCTCAAGGAATGATCTCCCATGACGCAAAGGCTGTGGTCTGTCAAACCGCTAGCGTGGAGATGCGACAAGGCCATGCCTTGATTTTCGTGTCGCACGGGAGTGTTAGCCGCATCGTCGACCACTTTTGGGACGAAGACGATGTCAGAAGAATGGCTAATTGGACGGGTGCTTGAAGATCCTATCCAGCTGGCATATCCTAATTTGGCGCCAAGACAGCCAATGACGTCTCTGTGGCTGGTGACCCCATCCTCTGCGTCACCTCGCGCGGTCCTTTTGGTAGAGAAACCAGAGCGTTAAATTTGCGGATTCAAATAATGACAACATTTGAAAGCACACGATCTGACAACAGGAGCACTGTGCCCAGAGTCTACTGCCATATGGCAAGTGTCTGTACGTTATTGAAGACAATCTTGGTCACAGAAGCGCAAACAAGCATTAGGTCAAGCATTTCCACCCTAAAACTTGGCAACCGAAAGGGAGAGGCTGCTGTGGCGTCGACGCCACACTGCTTCCAGATAGCCACTTCTAGTCTTTTTCCGGATGCGACCAGAGGACGAACCATGGAACACCGTAGCGGATATCAGATCTGGCCATGTAAGCTCACATGATGCAAGATCAAATTGGTTCAGATTGAGTAATGTGCAGCTTTCAGGGACGTAAAAACGATGCGGAAACCGAAGCACATTAGGACGCATAAATGATAAACCCGAATTTTAAAGTGGTGAGTCGCGTGATGTATTTCTGGCTACATAGAAAGTCGAGTAGATATCTGTATTCCTTTTCGCGAATGTCATTGTCGCCCAGTAACGAGCTCAAGCGCCGTGCCAAATTGACACTTCTTCCGTAAGAATGCGCGAGCACCGATCACCGCTTGCCAAATATTCCATCTTCCTCAGCAGTGACGGGTCAAGCATAGTTGGACCAATCCGGTCACCCAAAAAGATGAATTGGATGCCTTCATTGCTACGAGTCGAAGCTTGAGCTGAATCCGCTCCAGTTGAGTCGAAAAGGCCATGTCTTCCCCTTTCAAATCTTGTTGGTAGGGTTGAAGCCACCCAATGTTAACGCCAGTTCCATGGTGTGTAAAAAGTTCGTCAAGAGTTCCTCCAGCCCTGTCTATTCAAGTGAATCAATCCAGTTCATGCCCTCGAACACCTCCATCATCTTATAGCAAAGGCCTATATCATCGCCCGGTTCGCCACCAAAGAGTTTGATCTGCTCAGCCTCGATCTTGACGGCTTCCTTCCTCTGAGCTAATTCGCGGGTTTGCCAGGCTGCATATCGATTATGCCATTGCTTGGGAGCAAGAGTAGTGTTAGAAGGGCTGCGAAATATCGAGGGTGTTTGATTCTGTTTGCGACTTGTTGAGGCTGTGGAGGAAGGATAAGGAGCGCTCGAATTGAATTGTGGGGAAAGACTGTCTGTGATGTCGTAGTTCAAAACTAGTGTAGTGTGATTGCGGCCTCTCGGGCGCACCCTTCTGCGGTTATGTTTATGTGCCATATTGTGAAATTGTATGTGGCCGGTATTGGTTGGATGAGTTTGAAGGTCAGATGTGGTGTGCGCTGTTGTGAAGTCAAGTGAGTGCCAGCTATAATGGATGTTCCATGGGGATGAGAAGAAAACGGAAATGCTGAGAGGGAGTGAGGTATAAATGTTATACTACCGGGTATGAGTCTTGGGTATACGGCCTAGGCAGCGTTGAGTCACATGAGACAAGGCGTGAGAAGGGTGCCAGACAAACTGGTGCACGATTAATGAGTAGTATGACGAGCGTTGGGTATGCCTGCGTTGGGCGATGGGACCAGGCACAACGAGGCTTTGTGGTGTGAGAGTCATAGACGGAGTGGCGTGGACGAGTCCACTGTGAACGGCGACCAGAATTAATGAGTCACGACACTTTCTCTCGGTCATGGTAATCGTGGTATGAGCCATACCACTCGACGGTATTGCGTGACTCGCCAATCGGGGGTCATACCCAGTTTTGAAACATGGAATGAATCAAGGTGAACAACCGCTGGCCTGATTGCTCCTTGCCTTTGATGATCCTCTCCCCCTGATGGTTCATGGTAATCTTTAAGATGCCATCTTCCGTTCGTCGCGTGTTTTCAAGATCAGCAGCTGATGTCAGGCAGAAACCGGGGACCTCTTGGCAATACCAACGGCGGATTGTTTATCCTCTAAATGCATATCTGCCTTAGCTACTATATTTGCACGTATACTCTGCCGTATTGTAAGGTGCTCACAGGAATACGTTCCCGTGTGGCCTGAGGTACGGAGTATTGTGTTTCACAGCCTTGTCTGATTGCCAAAACCATCATTTCTCGATCTAGTGAAGATTCTGCGATCTTGTCATATATATAGTTTTATACCCTGTAGGTCGGTGATTGCTTCTGGCGAGGCTGGAAATTGGCTCTTCGGCATCGAACACCAATTGCACTCTTGGCTCCTCCTTGGAACAGTTTGCATTCAACCCAGTACATAGTAATAATCAATGGGATCCTCTCCTTTTGAGAATGATGGAGCGAGTATCGTAAGCTAGCTTGGGCTTGGTTTGGCTGCGATTTGGCGATGTAGTGGAGGATTGACGTTGCGGACTCGGCTGAGCCGCTAAGGTCGAATTTCAAAATCGAATATAAATATTCCCAGAAGGGAAGGTTGCAGGAACGAGAACAGACCCCAATTTCTACGACCATTGATGTATTCATCGACCAACCCTAGTTCCTGCTTAAGGTCACAGGTAATGGTCTAGCTAAATCAATTGATCACCGACCATTTGAATTCTACGACTGACCCTCTGTCCAAAGAGTTCAACATTGATTCTACACATAAGAGGTCCTCGGATTCTTGAATGGAAGACTGGCGTAGGCAGAGTCGTCCTCCAACCAGGGCAGCCACTGCCCTGTACAGCACCGATTCTCACAGATGGTGAATAGTAATCATCAGGTCCCTTTACCCTGGAATTCATTCGGAGCTTGATGTTGCCAGGCCTATTCGTAGGATCTTTTCCCGTATTCTCCGAGTCTTGGGGGGAAGTAGTGGAGAAGCTCCACAGCGAAAGCAACAGCCGAGGTACGGAGAACCTGGACATTACAATTCAGCCTAGGACTGTGATTGCTGACCCAAGGCAATGTGTTATTACTACTATGTATGATTATCCGCGGCTACAATCCATATCCAGACTTCTCAATAATCGAGCTCCCTAGAAAAGTGCACCATCTATCCTTTCTTTTTTCTCTCAGCCGTGCCCCGTGGAGTGTTGTCACAGCTAGACGTCATGACTTCAGAAAGCGACCTTAGAGTGTCCTCATTATTCGACTTCCGCGACTATGTTGTACTGGTTACTGGTGGAGCGAGCGGGCTGGGTGAGATGGCATCACAGGGGTTTGTTCAAAATGGAGCCAGAGTCATCATTGCAAGCCGGAAAGAATCCGAATTGAAGAAAACTGCGGACAGGCTGAACAAAATCGGCCCAGGCAAAGCCGAGTACGTCGTCGCCGACCTCAAGGATAAAGCTGGTGTCGAGCATCTCGTCAAAGAAGTCAAGAAACGAACAGACCGGTTGACAGTCCTGGTCAATAACACCGGTGTGACATGGGGAGCGCCTTATGACGACTTCCCAGAAAGTGGATGGGATAAAGTGATGGCCTTGAATGTCAAGTCGATTTTCTACACCACTCAAGGATTACAGCCACTCCTTTTGAACGGTACCAACGCCGATAAGCCCTCGAGAGTGATCAACATTGCGTCGATGGCGGGCATCTCAACATCAGATGTCACATCAGGCGATGATGGTGGGCTCGCAGCACCGGGACATGGCACTTTCAGCTGTACGTCAACATGATTTGAAATTAATGAAAGGCGGCTAACGCTGTGGATGCAGATGGACCCTCGAAAGCAGCATGCATCCATTTGAGCAAGATCCAAGCATCGAAACTCGCACCGTTGAACATCATGGTGAACTGCGTGTGCCCGTGAGTATCTTTTCCGTGGTCTTGAATTGCCCGAGCAAAGCTAACAACAATCAGCGGCGTGTTTCCATCACGAATGACAGCTTTCGGAATTGATAAATTCATAGATACGCTATTGGAAAGACAGCCCACTGGACGAGTTGGCAAACCCTCTGATTTTGCAGGATTGATCCTCTTCCTTAGCAGTTCGGGGGCTGCTCATATGACTGGCAATGTGCTCGAGATTGATGGAGGAAGTACTCTCAGCGGATGGAGAGCCAGTAAGAGGGGAGACAAGCTATAGTTTTGTCTTCTGGAGTGGAAAGCGTCCTATATTGTAAGTTTTTGGCCCAAGCGCCCCTAAGTAGAGTACTCAGTACTCGGATTGATTAGAAAATCACAATATGGGGGCAATCAAGGCTAGACTTGTATCACTATGATACGCTCAGTGTGTGAGAACCACTCAAGTTGTTCTGGTTATTGCGGGAATAATTGGACATCTATAAGTCAATGTCTGTTCTACTGCTGACCACGCATCTTTTCCCAAGCATATAAGTCAGGTAATTGCCTTAGGTAAGATGTATCCTTCTGCAGTGCCTGGTGGGCGGACGGAATCGTAGACGAAGTGTGGCCACTGGGATGGAACGTCAAGAACGCACCTGCCAGTGGATGACAAAACACGAGGCTTGGCGCGATTCGTCAGTGGCTGGAGTCGCTCAGGGTGACGAAGAGATGACGGGAAGCCGGACTGCACGCCATCGTTGCCACAGAGGCAACACTGGTTGGTTCACTGGTTCCCCCAACACTGGGAAGAGATCTGGTCCCATTCACCCGCCCTGGATGGCCGTCCCTTAACTAAATGGGTGCCTGTTGGGACTGGCTCTAGGGCATCCACAGGCCACTATAGGCCCTGTCAAGCTGTGGCAGACCTCTGTCAGCGGGCATGCCTTGCCCCAGAAGCTGTGGCTCACCACCTCTCAAACTGGTTTCAGCCCCCCCAATCTGGTCGTCTCTCATACCCTCTCGCCTGCGGACCAACACCTAAATCTCCTAAACCCTTGACCCTCAAACGCCAGTTCCATCATTTCCCATCCCTCAGCTTCCTAACCATCCTTACCACTGACTGCAAATTCCATCTTGCACAAATCACAATGGTGGCATCTTGTCTTTTGTCCTGTCCAAGGAGGCCTTCAACCTGATTGAACATCTGCACGGAGTCCCGACATCGTTTTGATTGCTCGTCATTCCAACCACCTTCATCCTCAATCCTCTGTTCTAACTAAGCTGGCCGAACCCCGCCTGCACCATTTATCGAATACTACCTCCGACCGCATCACCACTTTGCCACCATCCGAATCATCCATCCTTCTGCCTTGACTCAAATATATATTCTATACTGTGAGCGATGCGGCCAGGTGCTGATCAGGTTCAACATGAGAGAAATGCGATGACCTTCCACACTTCCGTTCGACCATTTCACCCACCGCAGTCTACGTTTCCGACCTCGATGCCTTCACTTCCGGGCGGCCATGGCTGGCACCCAGGCCAGTTCAGGCAGGATACGGATGGAACACAGACCTCAATTGTCATCAACATCAACGATGGCGGATCGACAAGTCGGGGATTCCTTATCGGTATATTATCGGCTTTTGGTTCGGCTGGTGTTGCGGTGCTCGTTCTCGCCATCTTCTTTTTCTTCAAGTACACCAGTCGGGGTCGTATTCTGCTGGATCGGATAGGTCGGCCTGGTGAGTTTGATGACGAGCAAGCGTTTGCGCATGAGGAAGCCGAGGCTCTGGAGTCGATGGATGAATTGCAAAGGGCGGAATATCTCAGAGCAAAAGGTATGAAGTCACCGAGACGCAGGCATACAAGAGGACGAGACTAACATATCTCCAGCTTTCACCCAGGCAAACCCTCCTGAATCTGTGCAAACCGATATCTCCCTGTCACAATTCCTTGCCATCCAAGAAAAAGGCGTCTCAGCTTGGGAATTTGAACCCGAGCTGGAAATCGCCAACTGCTTTGTCGAGGCCAGGACTGAAATTGAATTTTTTGATTCAGAGTGTAGCGTTCAAAGCAACCTGCCAGTTCCAAAACAAAACGAGGTGTATTATTGGGAGGCGAAGATATACGATAAACCAGAGTCCAGTCTGATCAGTATTGGGATGACAACCAAACCATACCCTTTATTCCGTCTTCCTGGTATGTTCTCCATTTGTGCATTCCATTACCATCTCACTAATTTATGAAGGCTACCACAAAACCTCCGTCGCATATGTTTCATCCGGACACCGCCGATATAACCAGCCATTCACCCCTACCATGTACGGACCGGCATATGTTCAGGGCGACGTAATTGGTGTTGGATACCGGCCGAGAACCGGCAGCATCTTTTTCACGCGGAATGGAAAGAAGCTGGACGAAATCGCACACAATTTGAAGAGTCAAAACTTCTTTCCAACGGTTGGCGCCAATGGACCATGCACAGTGCATGTCAACTTTGGACAGATGGGGTTTGTTTTTATCGAAGCCAATGTGAAGAAATGGGGGTTGGCTCCTATGACGGGAAGCTTAGCCCCACCGCCTCCTTATGGGAGTGAACAAGGAAGCATACTTCTCGAAACTGGGAGGGAAGGCACCAGACAATCGGCATACGAACCAGGCCACTCCAGATCACGCAGCGGTCTTGCACGAATAACTGGATTTCCCGGCAGTAGCCCAGGACCTATTCGATCACCCACCGATATATCGTTAGCACAACTGGCACACATATCTACACAAGATCTACCTGGTCAGGGGACGTTGGAGGTAGGAGATATACAGCATCAGCCGGTTGAGAATACACCACAGGGTCAGCAAATTATCCCGCCCCCAGAATATAGCAGTCCTCCTGGCAGTCGACGGAGTAGTGGTGACGGCGATCAAGAGGAACGTCGAGGACTACTGGAAGATCGAAGACGACAGCCCCCAATTCCGACCTACGATGCGGCAGTTGGCGAGGCGGCAGGGCCCAGCCATACATGAGATACCCCCTAGTTTGAAATGAAATGAACAGTGCAGCGCTTTTATGATTAGAGAGAGTCGGCCTCAAATGTGCACGTCTGTGGTCCATACATATATTAAACAATTGATGAATATAAATTATCTGGTATGACACTCCTAACTCCTGCTACGAAGAGTAAGAGCAATACCCCGTGTTTGTCCTGGCGTGAGTTTCTAGAACTTGGCCCATCACGCTTACGATATCCCTGTACGGAACTTCTAAGCGAGGGTGTAGATCACCTGATCTCCATCCTTCGGCAACGGTAGCCCTGCCGTTTGGGGGTGCAGCCAGGCCTGTCGCAGGGATGCTTGGATGGATTGATTCCTTGCCAGCTAGGACTCCGCAGATAGCAATAAATGAGCCTTCAGCAGGATTTGGACACATGGAAGATAGGGTACGCCGTATAGGAAGTCACTACTGATTGCTTGCGTATCATCAATTCATAATATTTTCAATCTCGTTTGGGATACCAGGTTGAAACCAGCCTCCGCCTGTTCATGCAGTGACTAAGGACACAAGTGGACCCGTTCTGGTTCTAGGCACTCCTTACCTAGGCTGCTAGCTCCAGGATAGTGAACTCCATTTAAGGTAGCGTGAAATCGCCAATTATGTACCTAAATTACACCTGGACCCAGGCATGACGCACTGCTGATAGAGTGACAGGCTGTGGCCTATGCGAGCACGTCTGAGTGAGATCCTGGATCCATTCGTGGTACTCCGTACTCCAGACACCAGGGAAACAAAACAGCCTGTGGTTGGGTGTCCAACCACAAACTCTGTCCCAAAGCTGTGAGAACCTGACTTTCAGAGCTCACGTTGCGCATGCAGCTTCGTTCCCCTCCCGCTTTATTGACAGTTACTTCTTTGATTTCTCGACTTGTTCCCTCCCACCATGACCCTGCCATCATTGTCACTGTATGTTTGACACTGCCTGTTATCCTCCGCCCCCGTGATGAAACCACCGAATGCCACATTCCAGTCTCTCGTATTGACCTGCCGTCTTGATCGAACTTGATACATACCTTGTACGGCCAGCCTGCCACATCCCACTCCTAGCTCTACCGTATACCGACTGCGTACAGCGGCCCTCACGCACGAGATCAACTGCGCCCCAATATTATCTACAAGTAGCTACCCGTGTACCTCCTCGGAAGCCCACTTCGATTGCCGATTGTGGAAAAACAAACGTGAAACAAACATCTGTGCGGGGAAAACGGACAGGGACAGGGACAAAGAATCTCCATTGTGCAACGGTCCGCGGGAGTACAAATTACAAAGGAGGCTCGGACAACGGGGGTGGGAATCACAAACGCAGTCGTAAAACCAACCAGGAAGATCTCTGCGGCACTCCGGAGTGCGCAGTGCACACATCTCCCTCATGCGAGAGCATCATGCTCGCCGCTCTGTTGCCTCGGAGCTTCCTGTTCATGGAGAGAAGGAGGGCGCTTCATTCCAGGTTATAGTGCTGGTAAGTTTGATTTGATTAGAGTACCTCATTAGGTACTCTGTGTGCGCAAGGGATGGTACATGTCGAAACGGCGTTGGTGGCTTTGTGTGATTGCGGCGTGCGTTGCTTGTGGGCCATCTCTTACAGATGAACTCGTCCTAGTATTGTCGCGCAGTGTCGTGCGGTGTTGAAAAGGGTTGTGCTTCGCTATCGAATCCTATGCTGATAATTCTTCTTCCATAGGGGTCTTATGGTGGGCCACGCGAAGACACAGTCACGGGTATGCTTGTGAGAGCTGCTCAGACAGAATGGCGCAAGAGTTCCATGATCGCCGTTGATGCTGGCGCTCATTTGGCCAGTATCATCCATATCCTCGAACGAGAAATGCCACCTACCTCAGAAAAGGTACCGCCCAAGGGGTATTCCCAATTGCTAGAGCACGGGCCTTTCGCCGGCATCAACTTTCCCTGCATCTCTGCGAAGGCCAATGCGCTGTACATTTTTCGAGATATCCTACACGCTTTTCTTATCACTCATCCCCACCTGGACCATCTCTCAGCCATGGCCATCAACACACCCGCGCTCGAGTACGGTAGGGAGGCAAAAGCAATTGTCGCTCTGCCGTCGACCATTGAGGCCATCAAGAATCATATATTCAATGACTGGCTCTGGCCCAACCTGTCTGATGAGGGACATGGCGTTGGATTCGTCACGTATCGTAGATTGATCGAAGGGGGGAATCCAAGGCTAGGTTCAGGCGACTCGCGAGGATATGTCAATGTTTGCGATGGCCTCGCGACCAAGTGCTGGAGCGTGAGCCATGGAAAATGCCACAGGCGAGCTCACAGTGTCTCCCATCAACACTCCGACTCGTTTGGCTGGAATCAATCCGATTATAATTTTCCGTCCAGAAGGCTATCCCGAATATCCGATGACCATGGTTACTTCGCCGCAGTCGCTCAACAACAACCCCAAGCTCCTTCGCAACTACCGCCTGTGCCGATGACCCCTGGTGTTGGTGGCGCACCTCCAGCGGCTCATTTCGACCCCAATCACTTGTTCGAACCGGTAGCAAGTTCTGCCTTCTTCATTCGGAATGATGCCACTGGCAATGAATTGCTGATTTTCGGTGATATTGAACCCGACAGCGTGAGCATGTCGCCTCGAAACTACATTGTCTGGGACGACGCGGCCGGGAAATTCGCCAGTGGCAGTCTCAAAGCAATCTTCATCGAATGTTCTTATGACGACAGCGTCCGCAACGAGGACCTCTACGGGCATCTTTGTCCGAGACATTTGATCGCCGAATTGATCTTCCTCGCACACAGTGTTATGTATAGAAGCAAACAGCTAGCTAATGAACAGGCGACTTCTCCCATCGATCAGTTTACCGATGGGCAGACTCAAGTCAAACTGCTCGATGTGTCTGCTTCGGTATCAGCCCTGCCGGGGATGAGCATGCGACAACCACCGACGCCGAGCGAACTGAAACGCAAGCGCAAGCGCGCCACCGTCAACGGCGATTTGCAAACAACTCCTGAACTGGCACCCACCAACTTCGACACCGCGCCCTCCCCTTCGCAGCCTCTACCTAGCGCCTACGTCGGAAACCGAGCAGTCTCCAATACGAGGCGCAAGACCTCCAACCCCCGCCATGCCTCTGACACGATAGCTGCTGCGCCCATCCTCCCGCCCACGCCCACTGGTGGCCGCGGCCGTTCTGTCCAGTTCCAGCCTCCCGCATTGCCAGGAGCGCCTAATGTTAATCCTGGGGCAGCAGGAGGAGGAGCCGCTGTTGTCCCGCCTCCTCCGGCACCCAAGGAGAAACTGAATGAACCACTAAAGGGTTTGACGGTGCATATTATTCACGTCAAAGATACACTGATGGACGGGCCAGACCCCGGTGACGTCATTGTCGGGCAGTGTCGTGCTCTTGCCGAAGAGGCAGGCTTGGGATGCGAGTTCAATGTCACCAAGGGTGGTCAGAGTATTTGGGTCTGAAGGTCTAGTCTACCTATCTACCTCTCTATGCGACCCACGCGAATATTTTCCTCTTGTATTACAGTCGTGGGAGTGTATTAAAACTATTCTTGGGTCTTCAATGGGATCATGTCTACATGTCTATGGCAGCTCTCTTTCTTATTTCTGTGGTTTCTGGGCTCTCAGAAATCTTTTCGGATTGCAGGCGAGATTGTGATTTCTATGATGCCAATATGATGTTGCTAGGCGTTTGTTCGGGGGGGGGGGGGCAATCAATAGCTAGCTAGGTAGCTACCTACGCCTGCGAGGAGGAAACTTGACTTGCTTTTTCTTTACTGCTCACCACCTTCTGCTTTCTCCTCTCATCATGATCATACGTAACACCTTGTTGATTTCCCTTGTCCCTCCTATCATTGATCACACTGATCTCAAGCACCACATCAGTGACCATTCGCTCGTTTAGGGTACCCCTATCCATGAGGAATTGATCTCTCCCCCAAGCTGCCGCGATCCCTTTCCACTGCATCAGACTCCACATACCCCCTTCCTCTTCGTCTTCTCCATTTCGACTCGCAGTCACGGCCTACAGTGGCTCACGCCCTCGAGACGGGCTCGACGATACACCCACTCAATGCTGATCGTATTGTGGCTCTCAAAATCAATCATCTCACAAAAGTCAAAAATCACTCAGAAGATCTCCGCTTCACACAGTCATGCTTCGGCTCGCAGTCACCGCTCGCGGCGGCACCTGCTGAGAGGAGAAGATCTCGGTTGATCAACGATCAGGCGGGCACATCTACACAAGTTTGATCGTGGTGGAGAGCTCCTGGAGGTGCTACTTGGATGCTTCGAAGCACCCCCGCAAGTGATCGCCACGCTGCCCCATATCGGTGTCCACACTAAGTGGTTCCGCCGGTCGTGAACAAGATCGCATCGCACTGCACCCACATTGTCCTGGATGCGTTTCTCATTCCTCGATGGAAGTTTGATGCAGCTGTCTGGGGCCAAATATGGTTGGGGGCACCTGGTGGGTACTGTGGTTGCCTCTTCATTCAAGTATGTGTTTGCACCTGTGGGACGATGGGGTAGACCTGGGAGAGGGCAATGGGAATTGTTGAGATCTCCTTTGACTGATGCCTAAGGTCGATCTGGTTGGAGTGGATATTGCGGTTGTCTCTGTGAGTATCCGATGGGAAACACCGGCATACCTAGATAGGAGAAAGGTGGTGTTCGCTAGGCTCACTGGGGCTTGTTCTACACCCCGGAGCCTCCTACGTCCAGCTCTCAGCATGCTAAAGTCTCCTTCTATGGGATGATACACTCCAGGCTTGGACAATTGCATCAGGTGGCATTAATGGCTTGCATCGCAATACATTGCACTGCTTTTACATCCCATCTGGGTCGTGTTGGCATCCATTGGCGTACTAATTGGGCCACTGGGTTTCCTGGTGGACCTTGAATGACGGAGGAAGAATTAAGCATTTTCCAGAGCGGGTCGGCAACACTCTTTTCCGACGGATGAACCCACCTGCCCCATCCATAACCAAACAAATGCAAATATGTTTCAGCCTTACTGTCCATCAAATATCTCAATTCATGTCCACTCTGTTTCCGAGTTCCAATCTAAATTCACTTGCATTCCCACTCTGTGAACTGTGAAGTAAACTTTACATTGTCTCCTCAATCGCTGCCTAGATTTATTCCCTCACCAGCTACCTTGAATCGCCCCAGTTAATGTCTGATCTGTCTGATCTCGACGGACCGACCAGTCGCGGTGCGGCTTTCTGCCAGTCCACTTCACTCCAGCTGATATTGTTCTGGTTCGGCCACTCACCACGCAGCTTTCTGCTATTTGCACTTCACAGTATCTCAAATCTTCACTGCAGATCGCCCAGCTGGGCCAGATTTCCTTCACTGTCCATGATCTCTCGAACAGGCAGGCAGGCTGACCTGGACGCTCCCTCACAACTATAAGATCCCCCTTCTCCCAGCTTTTCTTCTTTCTTCTTTCTCTTTTTTTCCTTCTCCCAGACTTGTTGCAAGGTAGGATAGATCCGAGGCACCTTGCAAGACAACAACATCTCAACACCGCCCGTTGGGATGTCAGCAACACTTGCAAGGTGGGTGGTTGGAGTGTCACCCTCAAATTGTAGATCTCGGTGTCTGAGCGTCTTTGTGTGCCAGCCTGGGTATTCTTCTCTCTTCTTTTTGGTGGCCGGGTACCTCGAGTCTTCAGCGTTGACCAGCAACAAACTTCCTTTCCTTCCCTTCTCAATTCAGTTCTCATGCTAACATTGAACAGTGTTCTCTTCTTTCCCTCATCCTCCTTCCTTATATTCCCCAAATCCCTTTGGTATGTTCCATCCTCATCTTCATTCACATGCTAACTTTTACCAGTTCTTGTTTGTTTCATCTTTCATCTTCCCCCTTCAACAATTTTTTTTCCCCAACCTGACTTCTAGCACTCTCATCTTGATGGGTCGCTTTGTAAGTCAAACTGAGGCGCCTGCAAGGTAGTGACCTCTCATAACACTGCCCGTTATGATGTACGCGGCCACTTGCAGGCGGGTTGGAGGTGTGCCCATCTACTCCCTTTTTTTCTTTCAAAAGCTGTGCGTCTTTGTGTGCCATCGTCTTCTTTTGCGTTGTTACCCTCTGTCATCAACACATGGATCAACATTTCTTTTTTGGCCGGGTCCTCAGTTCCTCTAGGTAAGACCAGCCTCCTACCATTGTGTTGCTAACTTCCAATAGTCCTTGTCATTTCATCATCCCTTTTCATCAATCATCAAGCTTTATGCTTGTCTTTGGAGAAGAGGCTAACCGTCGAAACAGCCAGCCTGCAGCAACTCATTTTGCTATTGCTCCTCCCCGTACCTAGTATAGAAGTAAGTACTGGTCGCCGCCACCATGTATGAGCCACACTACCGCCCACATAGATAGATAGTCGGCATCCTGCATCCCACATATGTCCGTAGGAACGACATGCTCATCACAGAGAATTTTATAAACCAGTACTCACTCAAGACTCATCCCGCAACGGCCAATGTTTATCTTGACGCTGCACCATAGCACTGTTTGCGGTAGTGTGGTAGAGTTTTCAGTATGCCTAATTGTTACTCACATGATATCTGACTTGGGGTATTAGTAGACACCTAAGTAGAGTGCGAGAAGGGTGCAGAAGTAAGGTGGGAGCAGCAGCTTGGGGCAACCTTTTAGGCATTCAAGTGCAACCGGAGCGCCCCAGTGTCATTTCTCAAGTGCTGAGCCTTGACGCATTTCTCAATATGGTCCACCTACTCTTTCGCTTCGAATTTTTATTCTTCCATCGTGCGTGGTGTTGTTGATCTCAGTACCTTCTTGTGCCATAATTGGTGAAAACTGACAACTGTCAACATCCAATTGTCGTCCCTCGAATTGTTTGGTCGCACGACACGGCACGGAAAAACCAAAAGCCCGTCCCTTCCTGAGGCCCTTCCCGTCCCGATCCACGCCTTCCTGCTCGTACCCCACCGTCATTCTTGCTTTTCCGAACATCTACCCAAGGTATTCGAGCGGATTTCCCATCCACGGCCCAAAAACTGTCACATTGGGTATGGTTCTGGATGGCCAAGAGTCTCCGGTGTTCGGGGAAGACAGTAGACTGTCGGGATCGAAGCGCAAAAGGGCCGGGACCCGTGAGAGATCGAGGGTGACTCGTGCTTGTGATCGATGTAAAAAGTGAGTACACACGTTGACATCGTTGCTGGGAAGACCAGACTTTCTGACAGACGAAAACCACCGCAGAAGAAAGATCAAATGCAATGGCACTCAATCGTGTGATTTCTGCACCAAGGCAAATGAGAGATGCACCTTTAACTCCACCTATGCTAGGGGTCGCATGCCGTTAATTCCCCAGGCCTCCGATGTTGGAACCAGGAACATATCGTTCGCAGTGGAAGATGAATTGATCCCTAGCAAGAGTCCTTCAGTTTCAGGAGAGCCTTCAGCAGCGATGGCATTTACGGAACCAACGCAGCGCCCCATGGACTCAAGCAATCACGTATCCTCGTCAAGATATCAAGCACCATCTGCGCTTGCTTACGTGTCAGCCTCCTCACGGAACTCTCCAGAGCCTTCTCAGACTGATCTGCAAGGTCACTACATTGGGCCGGCATCCGGGGTTTCCTTCCTGCTCAGAGTTCAGAAACGCCTGGTTCAAGCAATTTCATTTTCTCACTCCAGCAGTATCTTTACCTTCGGCGATGCTCCTCTTCATCCTCCCGAATTCGATCCATCCTTTTGTATGATGCTCCCTCGGGATGATGCACAACGTCTAGTGGATCGTTACTTCGACTTTGCAATGCCGACTTATCGATTTCTCCACCGACCTACAATCCAGGTGTGGTTCAAGGAGTTTTATGATACTCTTGGGCTTATGCACGACCAGCAGAGTGCTCCAGCGAAGGTTGCATTGCTATTCATGATATTTGCTCAGGGGAGGGTATATATGCCCGATAATGATAGGCCAGGACCAACAGATCTGAGGTAGGAGCACCATATAGGAGCAACGCCAAAGTCCGTTTAGACTAACCTTGGGCAGTGCCCGGTATTATCTGGCAGCTGAACATCAGCTCACCAAGGAAAGGGGCTCGATACGCTTAACGAGTGTTCAAGCTCGCTTACTACAATGCTATTATCTACTTACCCAATCTCGTATCAACCACTGCTGGAGTCTATTCGGGACAATGGCGCATTTAGGGTTGGCTATTGGCCTCAACAGAAACCGACACCCTGATGCAATGAATGGATTGAGTCGTGTGGAGGCCGAATGCCGCCGGCGAACATTCTGGTGTGCTTACACATTGGATGCCTACCTCAGCGCTGCCCTAGGTCGTCCAAGATCGTTCCATGATGAAGACATTGATGCCCAACTCCCAGCATGCGTTGAGGATGAGGAACTCGCCACAGAGCAAATCGATCCTCCTACGACCAGCAGGGGTCAGTCGATCATGCTTGCACCAGTTGCACACATCAAGTAAGACCAATATCCTCTACAATTTGAACAAACTCTGACAAGACAGGATCGCTCGGATAATCAGCAGAATTCTCCGTGATCTTTATTCCATAAAACCAATCTCAGCTAGCCGTCGGGTGGTTTTGACGAAGCAAATCTCAAAAGACCTGAGCGCCTGGAGAGCAGATTTGTCTCGCTTCCTAGATGCAGACTATTTCAGTACCTCACTTCTAATTCCGATCTATCAACGCCAACGAAATGTCCTCAACCTCACCTATTGGCATTCGATTATTCTGACCCATCGATCATACATTCTTAGAGATCTCATGCCATATCCTCATCACTCTGCAAGGGCAGATAATTCAGACCGACAAACTGAAGAAAGTGTCCAGCAGTGTTTGATGGCTGCCATTAAGACTGTAAACACGATTGATGACCTTACCCTGAATCGTCAGATGTTTCGTGCATTCTGGGTTAGTTCTTGCTTGATCCATGATGTATGCTCAAGACTGACCAGTCACAGATAACGGCATACTTTGCATTTACCGCAAGTATTATGCTCTACATTTATGTGATTCAGCAAAGAGCATCTCCGCCGGAGGCATACAGGGAATACTTGTCAGCTGCCACAAGATGCCAATCCCATATTTTGGCGATTGCCGAGAAAGGATCACTATCAGAACGGTATTCTCTGGTTCTTGAAGAATTACGACTCGAGGTTTTACGCCAAACTGAACGCACGCACGTTCCAACAACGAGCCTAGGAGAGATGAGTAGTGGTTCACACGATAATGGACTCCAAGCCTCTTCCATTTCCATGGAAGGCGAAGCGATGACCGCTGCCAGTTACACGGACATGATAGGCCAACCTCCCATTGATTTCAATGACATGACCGGTGCTGGCCTTTCCGACTACTCGGGCTGGGGCCAGTTTGCTTCAATGGTTTCGTCAGGACTGGGAAATCTTGACGCATTCCTCAATGATGATCCTTTCAAACTCTGAGCGACAGCTTCCAATGATGATTTGCAGCTCGCAAATTAAAGCAACAGGAACAATGGCTCAGAAGCGCCTCGGGCAACATCTCCGTGACGAGGGCTCTTGTCTCTGAGCAGTGAGATGGCCGTTCACATAAGTCCACCTAAGTGCTTCGAGCCCAAGGAATGGCTGCCAATGCGTGTGAACAGAGAGTTGTCCCACTCTTTTCACACGGGTGCCGTCCTCTGACCCGACGGAAAAGTCCTGACAAGACCAATACCTGTCCCGGCTTGGCACGGAACCTGCTCAGCCTCTCAACACCAGTTGCATGGGCAACCAATTACTCAACAGTAATTGAGACGCGGAGCAGACTACGGTAACCAAGTTATCCGATGTATATCATGCGTGCTTTAATGGAGCCCCTTACATGGTAAGTTCTCGGTTTACCATCAGATTGAGACTCTCATTTCGTGATCAGACCACACTTCCCAACTCAGACAGCCTCCTAGTATCCAAAGCTGAAAGATGATATCGGCAATGTGCAAGCGCCTGGAAGGCAAAACGGTCCTTATCACTGGCGCATCATCAGGAATCGGACGCTCTACAGCATTTGAATTTGCACGGACAAGTCCTGGGAATCTCAAGCTGATCCTTACCGCACGCCGTGTTGACAATCTCAAGCAGATCGCAGAAGAAATCGGAAAAGAGGTTGGGGATGGCGTTAAAGCATTACCAGTTCAACTTGACATCAGCAATGCGGATGAAGTGAGAAACTTCGTCGAAAGATTACCGGTCGAATTCCAGCAAATTGATGTGTTGGTTAACAATGCGTAAGTCAAGTTCCGATTGCCTTACGGGATTTCAAATCTTGCATAGCCGAGGGAGATTGTTCGCCGTTTAGAATTGAGAATTGGCCTCTGATATCTAAAACTATAGTGGTCTGGTCAAAGGTGTTGCGAAAGCTCCAGATATTGCAGAAGAAGACATGAATGTCATGTTTGCAACCAATGTGACGGGCTTAATCAACATGACCCAAGCTATTCTGCCCATAATGCTCAAACGGAATAACGGAGAGGGCACTGGCGACATAATCAACATTGGCTCGATCGCAGGCCGCGAGGGCTATGTCGGTGGGGGCATCTACTGCGCAACAAAGGCTGCTGTCAGAGCATTCACTGAAAGCTTACGAAAAGAGCTGATCTCGAAGAGAATACGGGTCATTGGAATTGACCCTGGCCAAGTCGAGACAGAGTTCTCCGTTGTTCGATTCTACGGAGACAAAGAGAAGGCCAATGCTGTTTATGCGTGAGTACCATTGCCCCTGGATTTTCTGTGAACCAGGTTAATTGACCAAAATGGTAGTGGGTGCGAACCATTGACACCTGGTGATATCGCGGAGATCATCGTCTTCGTTGCAGGAAGGAGAGAGAACGTTGTCGTTGCCGATACACTCATCTTTCCCAACCATCAGGCCAGTGCGGCAATCATGCACAAGAAGTCAGCATAAAATCACAGGGGTGCTTCAAGGGGAGTTTGGATATCCCAAAACTCAAGTTTGCGTATCATTTCCACGATGATTACAACATTGGAGCGTGGCCTCGGAGGCTAGGAGTCGCTAGATAGATTATCCCTGATAAAATTCCACACCCTCAGCAGGTAGTATGAAAAACATAGACATGGGACAGGGTCGTAGCAAGACCAGGTTAGAGTTGGGGTGCGGTTTGCTCACCCACTTGCAAGTCTTGGCTCCCTCCACATTCTCCAACAATTGTTCTTATCCGCTGGCGATTAACATTGCATTTCCGTGCCGAAATTGTTTTCCGGCATGCTGCATGAGATGCATACCAGGTAGCCGTCGTCCCAATAGGATCTGCAGAGCGACTACCTGAGGAAGAAAAGTAGTAGAAGAGCAAGATGGGGGTACGTCGTGTACCTCCTGTGCTTACTGGGTTAGTAGGATTCTCTTAAAACCGTCCGCTTGTCAGTGTTAGGAGATCGACTTTACCCTTCGCCCGCAGTCCAACACAATTCTCAGTCCAGCTCGATACCTAGAAGTTTGAATCATGACTGCAACTGAACTTATCACTGCTCTCACCGAGCACCGAGCAATAACAAATGGTGTTCCCAAGCAAGTTGTCAACGGCGTACCTTCAGTAAAAAGTTCGGCTTCTCTCAAGGATGATCCTTTATCTTCCAAGGAGCCCATTGTCGTCCAGAATGTGGTCGACGACAAGGCAACACCCGCTCTAAACACTACATCAGAAGCAGCCACAGCACCGGTCCCCAGAGTACCACCAAGCGGCGTCTGGGCACCAGCAATCACATTTTTCGACCACAGCACCGACACACTCGACACAGAATCCCAGGCGAAATACTACAGCTACCTTTCGAAATCCGGTCTTGCGGGACTCGTTATCCTAGGCACGAACGCCGAGACATTCCTCCTGACCCGCGAGGAGCGCAAGACTCTGGTCGAAACCGCACGAAGGGCATGCGGGCCCTCCTACCCGCTCATGGCCGGCGTAGGCGGGCACTCGACGAAGCAAGTGCTCGAATTCATCTCCGACGCCGCCGACGCTGGTGCGAATTACGTGCTGCTCCTGCCGCCCGCCTACTTCGGCAAACAGACCACACCCGCCGTGATCGACAGTTTCTTCAACGACGTCGCGCGGGAATCCAGCCTGCCGATCGTCATCTACAACTTCCCGGCCGTTTGCACCGGCATCGACCTCGACTCGGCCACCATCGCGCGCCTCGCGAAGACGCACGACAGCATCGTCGGCGTGAAGCTGACGTGCGGCGCCGTCGCGAAGATCACGCGTCTGGCTGCTGAGCTGCCCGCTGGGCGGTTCGCCACGTTTGGGGGCCAGTCGGACTTCCTGATCGGTGGGCTTGCGGCTGGGTCGGCGGGCACGATTGCGGGCTTTGCGAACGTGTTCCCCAAGACGCTCGTGCGGATTTACGATCTGTATCAGCAGGGGAAGTTCAAGGAGGCGATGGAGCTGCACAAGATCGCGGCGTTGGCCGAGCAGCCTTGCAAGGCCGGTATTGCGTCCGTCAAGTATGCAGCGGCGCTGAACACGGCCAAAGCCGCGGGGATCGAGGGTGCGTTGGACAAGTTGAAGCCCAGGCGGCCGTATGTTGAGGCCAGTGAGGCGGATAAGAGGAATATTGAGGCCCAGGTTAAGAGCTTGGTGGACATTGAGGCCAGCCTTTAAGGTCGAAATGGTCCGTTTTCCATTCACGCATGATCAGGTGCAAAGGAATCAGGATTGCTATGCAATTAGATCGCGAATTCTTCTAGAAAATAAAGAACAGCATCGAGATAGATAAGCGTCGTTGGGACATCCCTTACCAGCTAGCATCATTCAATGAATTGCTTTGCCTTTTCTTTCTTTGGCTAAAACTAGCGTCCCAGTGCCCTTTAACTATGTCTTCCCACCCCAAACCTTTCGGAGGAAGTCTTCAATCTGGGTAAACTGATGATCCGGAAAGAGTGCACTCATCTCATCAGATACATCCCAAGCACCCTTGGTACTGCTTAGCAGGATCCCAATGCACACTATTTTCAGCATCGCCGCTGCCTCCTCTGCGGAGATTGCTGAGTGCACCGCTTCGATCGACCATGACGTCTTCAGCTCGCCTGCTTCGAGGTCGGACAGTTGGACTTTCTCGACAGCGAAGGGCTGGCCTGGAAGTGGTATTCTCGAGTCAGTATTCTCGGGACGCTTTGTTTTGCTATTTCATTGAAGCCCGCCCACACAAGTGGAGCGAAGAGGGATCTGGTCAAGGAAACACGATACCTACCTCGGATTTTCTCTCCGATCTCAATGATCTGCGCGTACGTGAGTCGATTGCCGCTGATCCCACCGTTGACAGGCCATTTCCCGTCGTACTCCACTGCTCGAGCAACGATGGCGGCGAGGTCGGCAGCCGTGGTCGTTGTCATGACGGCGTCTTCGTGCCCAGCAACCACGATTGCTCGTTTGTTCTGCATATCGAATATGGTTTGGAGTGGTTGGATGTACTTGGATGTCTTGTGTGGGAAGGCAAGATAGTCGAGGAAGATGCCGGGTTGGAATAATGTGTATTCGATGACCTGTTTATGATGGGGTTTGTGTCAAAGAGAGATTTGAGCGATGGGAGTGGAAGTGTTACGTCTCCCTTCTCGTTCACTTTCCGCAGGTACTCCCTAATCTTTTCTTTTCCTTCCATGAATGGCATATTGACTGTCGCCTTGCTATTGTGTTTGATCAGAAACTAGTTTTGAGACAGCCTCGTCAATCAAGTTGGGTGTTACCTTCCATATTCGCTTGGTGCAAAACGCTTCACGCCAGCGGCAACGGCAGCATCGATGAGATTCTTTTGCGCCTTTTGCTCTGGATCCGCGAGTAGTTGGATGAAAGACAAGAGGGTGTGGATCCCGTGAAGGGCTTTCACAAGGCTCTCCTTGTCATTATAGTCCACAATACACCAATTCACTTCCGATGGGATGTCGATGCTGCTGGGGGTTTGCTGGCTTGAGGTTAGTACTTGAGAGAGGAATTCTCAATGGGCCATCCTTACGCTCCTGCTTAAAATCGTGATCTCATGCTTCTTCGTAGCAATTAGAGCATCAAGAACCTCTCTTGCAACCTCTGCAAAGGATATTAGCCTTCAACGCACGCGACACTTGGTATCACAAGCATTTCTGCATACGGCCTGAACCCCCCGCGACAGCGATCTTAACCATCGTGGTGGGGTTTGAAATATTACACGATAATCTGGTACTCGAAGCGAATTCTTCAATATCGGAGGCTTCAACTTGACAACATGTATTTCCGTGCCTGTGGTTGGAATATGCACCCATATTTGTATCACGATAGATCGGGTGACCATTTCGCCCGCGGAGTTGCAGAGGCCGACCTAGCAAGATTTAGAATATAGACGAAGATTGCAACAGTTATAAACTTGATGCAATTCACATCTGCTTCAGCATTGTTCGACCGCGGAGGATTTGCGATTCACCTGGAAACGTTTTGCCTTGGTCCGAGCTTAGGTGCCAACGGGCGGCCTGGTAGCCAAGCCTTCGTCCGCCGCGGCGGAAGTCGCATTCTAACCTTCCTCCTATCCTCAGCTCTTGACTTGACTATCTCGACAATCGAATCTGATCAATTGCACGTATCTTCAATATGCGATTACTGAAGCCATCGTATGCACCGCGGAGCTGGCTGTACGCTCTACACTGATTCAGAGACTCCACTATCTGGAACCTGTGAGCTTAAGGCGTCAGTCCTGCCGCCAACATGGAAGAGGAGCGCTAGGAGGGGACATTCCCCCAAACGCTGAAGCCTTCGACCGAGTGTATTTCTCAGACATGGAAGGATCGACAGTCCTTACACGACGGAAGATCCGCAAAGGTACTCAAAGTTGCTGGGAGTGCAAGCGGCGTAAGACTCGATGTACCTTCTCCACTGCGAGCGAGGCGATCTGTGATGGCTGTAGGAGCCGGCGTACCAAGTGTATCAGTCAAGAGTTTTGTGACGAGGCAGCAAAAATCAGCAAGAGTTCGAGGCTCGACGAAACGCAACTTTCGTTCGAACAACTGCAGGAGCAAAGCATCCCTGGCAAGGCCGTCACCCAAGCTTCGGATCTCTCTGATTCTCACCAACAACGCCCCCTCAGACTTGCCGATAATGGCGGCAATGGTGAAAAGTTGCCATCTTCTCGTCCATTTATATCGACCGATATAACGCTGGAGAGTCATGTCACTGGCCGCCTTGATCAAATATCTGCGGCGCTCACGGAACTATGGCCTACTCAGGACGACCTTGATTTGATCTTGAGTGTTCCGCTGGGAATTTCAGTGCTTTACCACGGTGCAGTGTGCGCGCCCTACTCAAGCTTCTTTGCGAAGCAGATCCCTTCGCCACATAGTGAGCTTCAGCTGCCTTCACGAGGGTCACATCCAGTCATAATTGCAAGAAGGCTTTTGATGCTTAGTATCTTCTTGCAAGGCATTCCTCCAACCTTTTCAAGAAGACTATTGAAGATGACTTGCAACTACCGCACTCTCATGTCTCGTATCGTTGATACTGTTGGGAGACTGGTGACTAGTAACGATGAACTAGTCAACTCACTTGAAGGGGTCGAGTGTATCATGATCGAGAGTATGTACCGGAATAATGCTGGCAACCTTCGGCGCGCATGGTTGACAAACCGCAGAGCGATGAATGTTTACCAGCTGATGGGGCTTAATGCAGGAAAAGTTTCTATCACTTCGAGAAAGATCCTTGATGAAGATACTCGATCTCGCATCCATCCAAATTACATGTGGTTCCGTCTTGTCTGTTCGGATCGGTATCTGTCATTGGTCCTAGGTCTTCCACAGTGCTCAGTGGAGAATATCTTCGCCAGTGCAAGGGCCTTGGAATGCTGCACTCCACTGGAGCGATTGGAGCGCCTGGAGTCAGTTGCGTGTGGGCTTATTCTCCAACGAAATAGTGCCGAACGACCAGATCTTGCAGAGACTCAGAGAATCGATGAATTGCTTCAGGAAGCTGCGGCATTGATGCCGCCACAGTGGTGGATGATGACTCCTGATCTCGGGGTCCTTGCTAGTAATGATGTTACGGCCTTTGAGGAGACAATCCGCCTAACATATCAATTCACGCATCACCATCTATTGCTGCAGCTACATCTACCTTACCTCTTACAGCCCCCTTCTACTAACCCGCAGTACGAATACAACAAATTGAACGCGGCAAATGCCAGCCGTACAATTCTAACGCAATTTCTATATTTCCGTCGATCTACTTCCTTCGTTTCATACTGTCGTGGCATTGACTTTATCGTCTTTATTGCCGGAACGACGTTGTGTCTTGCACATATTGAAGCACGACGTCAGGATAAACTCGTGGCTGGTGTTGGCCATACTATACTCCAAACTCTCAGACATCAGCGACAGAACGATCGTGGACTGTTGGAATGCATCTTAGAGACCTTGAGCACAATGGTCCAATCAAATAAAGACCCTGTTGCGTCTGAGGTCACTCGGATTCTCCAACCACTATTAGATATAGAGTCTGACTCCGCAAAGGGCCAGTGCTATGAGGCAAGCGCTTCATTAGGGGCTGGTAAGGTCGAATCTCAGGGTGACATATATATGGACAAGGTGCAAAATCTACTCCGAATTCACATCCCTCATTTTGGAACAATCAAAATCGAACCCCATCATCCTACACGTAACAACAACCAGGTAGAGTCCTCTTCTGGAGAGCAAATGGAACTTGATTCTCGAATTCATCGGGTGGATTTTCCAGGAATGCCCGACTCCGAACCACCACATCCATCCAATCGAATGGAATACAGCCTTCAGCAGCGGATAGAGGTAGCTGATAATAGTACTGTGCACAGTGTGCAGCCAAACGATATTGACTGGCCTGCCGTCCTAACGAATTTCGAGCCTGAGAGTCAACTCCATGTATCCCCACCGGAGCGCTTGAACCAAAGCCAGTCAAATTTCGATACAACAAATGGAACGCAGAACACTGATTTCCTTCCCGACTTTGATTATGGCGTAGAAGAATGGCCACTGCAAAGTGTGGATACTGCTCTGTTCAACAACCTTCTCCAAGGTTACATACACTCAAGCGAAGAACGATGATTTACAAGCCACTGAGAAGAACTTAATGCTTTCACAGGAGGGCAATCGCTTTTTGTTTGATTTGATCTTCATTCCTCATTGCAAACATTATGAGTTCGGTGTAGGTCTAATATAACTCCTTTTTCCAAGTGAGTTCAACCTGAGAGCTAGCAGCTATCCTTCGCCCGAAGACCCCTTAGTGACTTATTCCGAGCACTGCACGAAAGACGGCTTTGTCAAGCTCGTCTTCAAGGCAGAAAACAGAGTTCTCTTTGACTTCAGCAATATCTACAACACATGCTTGAACAACGGAGACTTATCACCCATATCAAATAGCTCTTCCTCAGTATACTTCTCCTTTGCTTCTTCGGCGATCTTCTCTTTCTTTGAATTCGCAAATTTGTAGCTCCACTCTAACAGGAGAGCAACGATGACACCAGTGGCACCAAATGCCAAGGAAAGGCCGAATCCAGTGTAGTACTTTGGCTTTTCACTCTCGAGGTACATGAAGCTGCCCACAATGCCACCGACATTGCCGACACAGTTCATGAGCGCAATGCCGATGGCTCTTCGAGAGGCTGGTGCGATGTTGTTTGCGTTCCACGACGCTGCTGCGGCTTGAATAGGGTAGATACCGATCACAGCCAGAACGACGGAGAAGTATGCAACACCCTTCTTTGCTGCAAGCTGCCCGTGCAGTGAAATGATGACGGAATAGGCGATGGTAACAATTCCCATGGGAATGACCACGAACGGCATTCGCCAGTAGAATCGGTCAGAAAGTCGCGCAAATACGATTGCGGAGATGGCAGCTGCAACATAGGGAGGTGCAGATGTCAGCTGTGCGTTGGTAGAGCTGAATCCCATAGCCTTGGTGATTGTGGGAAGTGTGAACTTGGTACCTGTTGATTCAAAATTAGCTTCGTGTCCAGAATAGTTGTGCAGTGTGCGGATCGGGGACGGCAGAAAGCCTCACCATAAGATAGAGCGGACTGGCAGACCAAGAAGTAAGCCTGAACGTAGACTCTCCAATTTGTGAGCACGATCTTGAGATCTCTCCACTTGAAGCCGGACTCCTCGCGGAACTTTCCACCTTGCTTGATGAACATGGAGAGCTCCAAGTATCGGATTTCCTCGGCATCCAACCATTTTGTCGAGAGCGCTGGGGTGTCAATCAGGAGGAAGAAGCACGCAATGCCCAATACCACGGTAGCAATGCCCTCGATCAAGAAGATCCATCGCCATCCCTCGTATCCGCCGACTCCGTCCATTTGCGCGATCGCTGCTGCCAACAAGCCTGAGAATGCTCCGGAGAGAGCGCTGGCACAGTAGAAGTAGGAAATCCTGGTGGCGAGGTCCTTGGGCATGTACCAGTAACTGCAAAGGTAGATGGCACCGGGGAAGAAACCGGCTCTGTGGCATCGCAAAGGTGAGATTAGTATAGGAACATTACAACCCCATGTTTGTTACAAGTCCTTTTGTGGGACTGGAGGAAAACTCACTCGAAGACGCCGAGAAGGACGCGCACAGCCATTATTCCCGCATAGTTTTTTACAACTCCAGTGATGGTCATGACGATCCCCCAGCTGACAACGAGTATGCCAAGATAGGTAGATGGTCGCTGGAACTTCTTAAGTAAGATGTTGCTGGGGATTTCGAATAGGACATATGGGATGAAGACTTTCAAGGGAAGATGTTAGAACATGTACGTATGTAAAGTGGTTTCAAGGGCCCGGGGCCCGTGTGGATGGGTAGTGCTCACAGATTGATAGAACAGTATTGTACTGCACGCCAGTCATGCCTAAGTCCTCGATCATGCCCTCGATCTTCGCGTTGCCGATGTTGGCACGATCGATATGCGCAGCCAAGTACAACAGAGCAAGCATAGGGATAAGCCTGATATCGACCTTTTCAGTAGGAACACAGTCGGTTAGCTGGACCAATTCTTGCCTTGAGAGGACTATCATGATATCTTACCTTGCGAAAGATCTTCTTCCGCTGGTCTTCTGGGAAATTGGAATAGAAGTCGGTATCTTCAACGGTCAAACCTAGGACGCGGAAGGTATCGATCTCGATGACGTGAGGGATGCCCTCGACATCGTTCTGCTTGCCCTCGATGAACTCAACCTCATCCTTTTGGAACGACTTTCTGGAAGCCATGCTTTTCTCTTTTTTCCTGAGCAATGCGCGGTGTGAAACTCGCTTCTGGCTGGCTTGCTTGCTCGCTTGCTGGGCGCTGATTCGGGGAAACCTCAGACTCAAAGAGGAGGAATTTGCTGCTCCTTATGTTTCCAGAATTCCTGCCTAGCTGGACGGCAGATTGGCATTCATAAATAAGCAGCAGTGGATGCGGAAAAGGCCCTGGTCGGTCGTCGACAAGACTGGGCGGTAGGTTCAGTAACGGGCATGGCATTCCCCCCACGGGGCTCCCAGCCTGATCCACTCCCTGCTTGAATTGCGGGGAATGACGGGGCCCAAGGTCTGGGCAAGACGGAAAAGTGGCCTTGGCTGCTTCCAGATGCTTATCCGTGCTTGCTAAAACCTTGGGACAGCTGACTTTCCAGGTTGCCGTTCCGACGGCAAGCACCTTTCTGGCTCGATATGGTACCGACGGAAGTTGGGACCTCGGATCAGCTCATCATTCACACCACAGCTTTGGACGTTCAGGTTGGTGGTTCTCAGATCATGCGGAAACCAATATTCAAACGAGCGGAGAAACTTGACCGGATCTCTGATGGTACGGTGTTTTGCCGAGCTCGTCTTTCTATGAAAGCCACGACAGAGACATTCGTCGGTAACAGTGCTGAGTAAAAACCTGGGCAACAAAATTCCACTAGAAGTGTTATTAGTTGCTCTGAGAATTACCCTAGACTGGGCCCGGTTTGAGGTGCAACATTCTCGCATCACTAAATTGATACTCGATGTCTCAGCGTTTCCAGATCAAAGATGTCATCATCACGCCGGTGGCATTTCATGACATGCCCTTGCTCAACAGCGTTGGTGTGCATGAACCTTTCGCACTGCGTAGTATCATTGAGATTGTGACGGAGGATGCGTATGGGCTGGGTGAGTCGTATGGAGACTCCATACACTTAGGTCGACTGCAGAAGGCAGCCGATAAACTTAAAGGACTGTCAGTATACGACACCAACGCCATTTATAAAATATGCACGGACTCTCTAGCAAGCGATACAACCACTGGTGGCGATGGAATGGCTGGTATAGTCACAACTGCATCTGCCACTGACAAAGTTTTCTCTCCCTTTGAGGTGGCGTGCCTTGATATCCAAGGAAAGCTGGCAGGCATTCCTGTGAGTGAGTTGCTCGGCGGCCGCGTGAGAGACAACGTCCAATACTCGGCATATCTCTTTTACAAATGGGGAGGCCACCCTGGTGAACCAGATGATGAGTATGGTCCAGCAATTGACCCCGCGGGTGTGGTGAAACAAGCCCA
>Ga0105239_10000546_pt1 | contig 53959 bp, 68 predicted proteins | sample KBSC44metaG_FD_92761 | JGI IMG/M metagenome (GOLD analysis project Ga0105239, IMG submission 92761) | Corn rhizosphere microbial communities from Kellogg Biological Station, Michigan, USA - KBS C4-4 metaG | ecosystem: Host-associated > Plants > Roots > Rhizosphere > Soil | place: Michigan, USA...
GCCAGCGCCTGCGCACCGGCGTGCTGGAAGCCTCCACCCGCATCTGCCCGCATTGCGAGGGCACCGGCTTCGTGCGCACCGCCTCGTCGGCGGGCCTGTCCGCGCTGCGCCTGCGCGACATGGCCGGCCTCGTCGTCATCGACTTCATAGACATGGAGAACGGATCGAACATCCGGAAGGTCGAGAAGACGATGAAGGAGGCGTTGAAGAACGATCGCGCCCGCATCCAGGTCGGCCGCATCTCGTCCTTCGGCCTGATGGAGATGAGCCGCCAGCGCCTGCGCACCGGCGTGCTGGAAGCCTCCACCCGCATCTGCCCGCATTGCGAGGGCACCGGCTTCGTGCGCACCGCCTCGTCGGCGGGCCTGTCGGCGCTGCGCATGCTGGAGGAGGCCGCCGCGCGCGGCCGCGGCACGCATCTGGTGCTGCGCGCCAGCCGCGAGGCGACCATCTACGTGCTCAACCGCAAGCGTGGCGAGATCGCCGAGATCGAGGATCGCTACGGCGTGCTGATCGAGGTGATCCCCGATCATCACGACGAGGGCGCGCGCATGACGGTGGACATTTCCGGTCCGCCGCCCGCGCACATGCCGAAGCTCGCGCCGATCCCCGAGCCCGAGCCGGACGACGACATCGTCGACGATTACGAGGACGAGATCGAGGAGGAAGAGGCCGAGGAGCGCGCCGAGCGCGAGCCGCGCGGCGAGGGTGACGGCAATGGCCGCCGCCGCCGCCGTCGGTCCCGCCGGCGCGGCGGGCGTCGTGACGAGGCCGCGGACGGGGAAACGACCGAGGCCGCCGAGGACGAGGAGGCTCCCGAGGGCGAGATCGAGGCGGAGACCGACCCGGTCGAGGCCGGCGAGGACGCCGAGCATGATGAGGCCGAGGGTGAAGGGGATGGCAATGGCCGCCGCCGCCGCCGCCGTCGCGGCCGTCGCGGTGGTCGCCGTCGCGAGGGCGAGCCGCTGATCGTCGATGCCGGCGATGTCGGCCCGATGGCGACCGACGTCGCCGAGGTCGCGCCCGAGGTGCTAGCCGAGGCCGAGCCGATCGACGCCACGCCGGTGAGCGCGCCGGATGCCGAGCTGGCCGAGGCCGTGCCCGCCAAGCCGAAGGCGCGTCGTCGCCCCAAGGCCCGCGCGGCCGATGCCGCACCGGTCGTCGAGGCCACGCCCGTCGAGGCGCCGGTCGCCGAAGCGATCGAAGTGGTCGCCGAGGAGCCCGCGCCCAAGCCCAAGCGCCGCTCGCGCAAGAAGGTGGAGGAGCCCGCTCCCGCGGCGGAGGCCGCGCCCGCGGTCGAAGTCGCGCCCGAGCCGGTCGCCGAAGCGCCGGTGACCGAGGACGCGCCGGCCAAGCCCAAGCGCCGTTCGCGCAAGAAGGCCGAGCCCGCGCCGGAAGCGGCCGAGCCCGTCGTCGGCACGCCCGCCGAGGAGGATGCCGCCCCGGCACCCGCCGAGGAGCAGGCCGCCAACGACGCGGACGGCACCGATGCCGACGGCACGCCGCGCCGCGGCTGGTGGCAGCGCACCTTCGGCAACTGATCGCCGACCCGTGTCGATCGCCATCGTTCCGGCGAAAGCCGGACCCCATGGAAACGGGGCGCCCGCAATCGGAGCGCCGCCGCCCATGGGGCCCGGCGTTCGCCGGACGACGGGCAGGGTGTGTCAGCCAGCGTTCATGGGAAAGCGCTAGTCATCGGCATGGCCTCCGGGGACCGACCATGATCAGTCCACATCCGTTCGCGCTGAGCTTGTCGAAGCGCCGTCCTTCCCTGGCGATCCTCCAAAAGGAAAGGACCGGGCGCTTCGACGCCGCCTGCGGCGTCGCTCGGGACAGGCTTCGACAGGCTCGGCCCGAACGGTGGATTCGCGGCTGGCTTGCCCGCATCGGCCGCTTCCTCACTCTGCTCCTGCTCACTGTCCTCGTCGCCGCCCGGCCGGTGCTGGCGCAGGACGATTCACCGCAGATCCTGCGCGACACCGAGACCGAGCGCTTCCTCGCCGAGATCGCCGCACCGATGGCCAAGTCCGCCGGTCTCGCGCCGGGGGCTTTGCAGGTCGTCCTGATCAACGATTCCGAGATCAACGCCTTCGTGGCGGGCGGACAGACCATCTACATCAATTCCGGCCTGATCCTCGCCGCCGACAATGCCAATGAGGTGGAGGGCGTGATCGCCCACGAGCTCGGCCATATCGAAGGCGGCCATATCCCGCTCTCCGGCCAGGGCACGCGCCCGGCCGGGCGGATCGCCTTGCTGTCGCTGCTGCTCGGCGTCGCGGCGATCGCGGCGGGCGCGGCCGGCCCCGGAATGGCGGCCCTGGGCGCCGGCACCACGCTGGCGCAGAGCAAATATCTCGCCTTCAGCCGCGCGCAGGAGGGCAGCGCGGATGCGTCGGCGGTGCGCCACCTCAGCGATGCGCATCTCTCCGGCAAGGGCATGATCAGCTTCTTCGCCAAGCTGAAGCAGGAGGAATATCGCCTCACGCCGGCCGACTACACGATCGACCCCTACGCCCAGACCCACCCGATGACCGCCGATCGCGAGCAGGCGCTGGAGGCCGATCTGCAGAAATCGCCCTGGTGGAACGCGCCGCCGGACCCGGCCAAGCAGGCCCGTTTCCTGCGCGTGAAGGCCAAGCTGGCTGGCTATGTGCAGGACCCGGACGTGACGCTCAAGAAGATGCCGGAGAGCGACCAGTCGGTCCCGGCCCATTATGCGCGCGCTTATGCGTGGCACCGCGCCGCATATCCCGACAAGGCCGATGCCGAGGCCAACGCCTTGCTCCGCACCGCACCGCAGGATCCGTATTTCAACGAGCTCAAGGGGCAGATCCTGCTCGAAAACGGCCATCCGAAGGAGGCGCTGGCGCCGCTGCGCGTCGCGGTCGCGCAATCGGGCAGCGCGCCCCTGATCTCGGCGCTGCTCGGCCAGGCACTGATCGCCACCGACGACCCGGCCAATTTCGCCGAGGCCGAGAAGGTGCTCAAGGTCTCGGTCGACAAGGATCGCGAGGATCCGCTGGCCTGGTATGCGCTGGGCGCGGTCTATGCGCAGCGCGGCGACACGGCGCATGCCGCGCTCGCCAGCGCGGAGAAATATGCGATGGACGGCAATAACCAGCTGGCCCGCTCCAATGCCGAGCGCGCCTTGCTCGGGTTGAAGCAGGGCACCCCCGATTATCTGCGCGCGGAGGACATTGCGGTCACCTCCCGCAACAATATGGACAGCCGCTACGGGAAGAAACATTGAGCGGGAGTTGGAAGCAAGCGGGCGCCGCGCTGGGTGCGACGGCATTGGGCGCGATCGTGGCGGTGGGCGTGATGACCGGTCTCGGGCATGGCGGCGGCGGCGCCGCGCCCGATCCCAAGGCGACTGGCGAGATCGTCCGCCAATATATCCTCGATCATCCCGAGCTGCTGCCCGAGGCGATGGAGCGGCTGCAGGACAAGCAGACCGCGCAGGCGATCGCCGCCAATCGCGACCAGATCGAGGCGCCCTTCGCCGGCGCGGTGGCGGGCAATCCGAAGGGCGACGTCACCCTGGTGGAATATTTCGACTATGCCTGCGGCTATTGCCGGCAGAGCGTGGCCGACGTGGACCGGCTGATCGCCGCCGATCCGAAGCTGCGCGTGGTCTACAAGGAATTGCCGGTGCTCGACGGCGCGATCAGCGACCGCGCCGCGCAGGTGAGCCTGGTGGCGGCCAAGGCGGGCAAGTTCGTCGCCTTCCACCATGCGCTCTACCAGGTGCCGGCGCCGCTCGACGATGCCAAGACCGATGCGGTGGCGGCGAAGCTCGGGCTCGACCTGGCGGGCCTGTCCAGCGCGGACATCGTGGGCGAGATCAACGCCAACCTCGCGACCGGCCGCTCGCTGCGCATGTCCGGCACGCCGACCTTCGTGGTGGGCGACCAGCTGCTGGCCGGCGCGGTCGGCTATGATGCGCTCAAGGGCGCGATCGACAAGGCGCGCAAGGCGAAGGGCTAGGCTGCGGCGAGGGCCGATCCTGTCATCGTCCCGTCGAAAGCCGGAAGGCGGGCAACGTCCAGAACCGCCGGTTCAGCCGAACATCCCGTAGCGGGCGCGCCACGCGGCGACTTCCTCCTCCAGATGCGCGGGCGCCGGCTCGCCCGAAAGGACATGATGGGCGACATCGGCCTCGGGATGGACCAGTACCTTCCGTGCTCCGTCGTGAAGCCACACCGGCACCAGCCGGTCGCACAGCCGATCGAGGATATCCTCGGCGAGATCGCTTGCGAACGCCTCCCGCCCGGCCACCGACCGGACGACGATCGCGACGCCTTCCAGGCAGTTGCGCGGCTCGCGGACGAAATCTAGCGACACCATCAGGCCGCTTCGATCGGGCCGCGCCGCATCGGGCATGTCCGCGATCCGGCGCCATCCGCAGAACCACGCCCGGCAGATATCGGGCCGTGCCGGATGGATGGCGCAGCCGTCGGCCGAGCGATGGATGCAGGATATGCCCGCCGGCTTGCGGAGATCGGGCGTGTCGATCTTGAGGATGTCGCAGCAGACCGCGCAGCCGCCGCAATCCCGGCCGGGCATCACCGGGCCGAGCAGCGTGTCTTCGAGATCGATGGCATCCGGCATTGCGGGCGGGAGTGCCTTTGCGCCGGGGGGAAAGCAAGGGAGGGCCATCCTGCGTCACCGAGATAGGCCATGAGATGCGGATGGTGGTCGGCTGGAGCGCAGGTCCGCTAAACCGGAGCGACGAAGCAAGTAATCGCAGGTGCTGTTCTCAACTTTGCCCCGGTGGAACTGGAAGCACCGCCTCCACCAGCGGCAGCAGCCGCGAATCCTCCACCGCCGCCGTCCGGTGGCCGAGCCCGGCAAGATAGGGACCATGCGCCGCGAAGCCCATGAACGCCGCCACCGAGCTTTGCCGCACCAGCATCGCGCGATCCCAGCGTTCCTCTTCGGGGCCGATCAGGAACGGCCCGCCCGCGCCGAGGAACAGCAAGGCGCCGCCGCTCCCGGCCAAAAAGGGCAGGGTGTGGGCGACATAGCGGTCATACGCCTCGGCGCCGCTGATCGGACGCGCGGGGGCCAGCTCGGGATGCGCGGCATAATCGGCGACCGCGCGCAGCCGCAGCAGGTTGAGCATGACCACGTCGCCGGAAATGCCCCGCTGGAGGAGCGCGCGGCCGGCGGCCTGGGTTGGTTCAAGAAAGGTCCGCATCGCCCTCAGTCCTTCGCCGGGACGGCGGTTGCGAGCCGCATGGCGTGATGGCGCACGTCCGGCGGCCAATCCGCCATGCGATCGGCGAAGGCTCCGGCATCGGCGGCGAAGAGGGCGCGCGTCGCCTCCTCGAAACCGGGCAGGTCGCCCGCCAGCGCGGACAGGAAGCGATAGGCCCGCTCGCGCGCCGCCTTGGCCCGGCTCTGCCCGCCGTCGGCGCGGCGCGCCTCGTCGACGAGGCGCCGCAGCGCCTGCGAGGCGCCGCCCGGCTGCGACGCCAGCCATTCCCAGTGACGCGGCAGGAGCGTCACCTCGCGGGCGACCACGCCCAGCCTGGGGCGGCCCCGGCCCCTTGCCGGGCCGTCGCTGGCCGGCCGGTTGCGATGCCGGGCCGCCAGCGCCTCCAGCTCGCCATGCTCCGTCAGGCGCGTCACGATCTCGGCGGTGGTCCCGCGCAGATCGAGATCGACCACCTCGCCGGACGCATCGTCGAAGGCCAGGACGGTGTCGTCGGTTTCGGCGGCCTTGATGGCGAGCGCCACGTCGATCAGCGGCCCGCTCGCGAGCTGCCGCAGGCCGGCGAACGCCGTGCAGGGCCTGGAGAGATAATCGGACATGAAGTTCCTTTCCAATCCGATCTATATCCGGGTAAAAATATCCATCGTCAATATACCCGGATAATATTGCGACGAGCGACGGATTCAGCTAACGGCGTTCCGAAGGAGGCGGGATCATGAAGGGCGAAGACAGGAAAGCAGCCGTGGCCGCGTATAAGGAGCGGAAGGTCGAGGCCGGCATCTATGCGATCCGGTGCCTGCCGTCCGGCCAGGTCTGGGTCGGCAGCGCCCCGGATCTCGCCACGATCCGGAACCGGATCTGGTTCACCCTGCGGCAGGGAATCCACCGCCACCGCCCGCTGCAGGCGGCATGGGTCGCGCAGGGGAGCGCGGCCTTCACCTTCGAGGTGATCGAGCGGCTCGACGCGGAGGAGATCGGCTACGTCCGCGACCGCCTGCTGAAGGCGGGGCTGGCACGGTGGGCGGAAGAGCTGCAGGCGGAGCGCCTGTAGAGCCCCTCTCCTGAAAGGGAGGGGCTGGGGTGGGTTCCTCCCCGGATCGAGGTCATGCCGCCCCCGGCCGAATCACGCCGCCGGATTGGGCAGTTCCTCCCCCGCGAAGAACGCCCCGAGATTCGCCAGCAGCATCGCCGCCATCTGCTGCACCGCCTCGTGGGTGGCACCGGCGGTGTGCGGGGTGAGGACGGTGTTGGGCACCTCCGCCCACCGCTCGGCCGGCGTCGGCTCCGTCTCGTAGACGTCGAGCGCGGCGCCGCCGAGGCGGCCGTCCTTCAACGCCGCGATCAGCGCCGCCTCGTCGACCAGCTGGCCGCGCGCGACGTTGACGAGCAGCCCCCGCGGCCCCAGCGCATCGATCACCGCCGCCGAGATCAGCCCGACATTGCCGCCATGCGTGCGCGCCGCGACGACGAGGACGTCGCTCTGCTCCGCCAGGGCGACGAGGCTGTCCACGCGCGGCCAGGCCGCCTCCGGCTTGGGGTTCGGCCCCCACCAGGCGATCCGCATCCGCATCGCGGCGGCCCGCGCCGCGACCGCCGCGCCGATGCTGCCCAGGCCGACGATGCCGAGCCGCATCCCGCCCAGCGAGCGCGTGAACGGTTTTTCGCGCTTGTCCCAGCCGCCGGCGCGCAGCCGGCGGTCGCCGGAGACGATCGCGCGGGCCTGGGCGATGATCAGGCCGATGGCGTGGTCCGCGACATCCTCGTCATTGACGTTGTGCGCGTGGGTGACGGCGATGCCGCGCGCCTTCGCCCAGGCCACGTCGATCCCGTCATAGCCGACCGTGAAGCAGGCGATCAGGCCGAGCTTCGGCATCCGCTCCACCAGCGCCGGGGGAATCGCGAACTCGCCGGCCGCCACCATCGCGCGGGCCTCGCCGATGCGGCCCTCGTCCCCCGGTTCCCACAGCCGCAGCACCTCGTAATGCGGGGCGAGCAGGGCGATGACGGGTGCCAGATGCGGCTGGGCGACGAGGACGGTGGGGCGGTCGGTCATCAAACATACTCCTCAGGCGGCCCGTTCGTCCTGAGCCTGTCGAAGGGCCGCCCTGCGACAGGGCTTCGACAGGCTCAGCCGGAACGGCGGGATGGTCAGGGCCTGCCCTTCGCCTTGCCCCATTCGCGCACCACCGTGTAGCCCAGATAGCCCGTGCCGAAGAGCGCGTAGAGCGGCTCCGGTATCGCATCGAGATAGGCGGCGATCGCGCGGGTCATGATCGCGGCCGTCACGGGGCTGACCGCCGCGACCGCCGCCATCGGAAAGGCGCCGAGCAGCAGCGCGTACATCACGTAGAGGAAGGCCGGCCGTGCCCGGCTGGTGAAGGGATCGGGGGAGTCGTCCTCGATGGCGGGCGGGGAGGGGGTGGAGGCCATCATGCCACCCGGTTCGCGAGCCAGCCGTAGAGAAAGGCCTCGTCCGCCGGCCGCGTCTCCGCCAGCGCGAGATAGCGCTCGCCCTGCAGCGCATCGAGGGCCTTCACCAGCACCGTCTCGCCGGCCGGCCCGCGCACCCGCAGGAAGGCCTTGAGCGCCGCCAGCACCGCATCGTCCACCGCGCCCCTGGCCGCCACGTCGCGATAGTCGGCGCCGTTGCGGTTGAGTGCGTTGAGCGCGCGGCGCAGGAATCCGGCGGCTGTGGCGGGCCCCATGTTGGCGCCGGTGTCGAACGCTTCGGCCGCCACCTTCGGGGCCAGCGCCGCCACCGCGTCCAGCCGGGGGCCCGTCCAGTAGTCGGCGCGGTAGATGGCGGCGGCGGTGGCGCGCGGCAGCTTCGCCATGTCGCCGGCAAAACCGTGGGCGCGGGCGGTGGCCTGGGTGATGCCGTAGCGGGTCGGCCCGCCCTTGTCGGCCGCGCGGGCGACATAGCCGCCCTCGCGGGCGATCAGTTCGTCGATCAGGGAAGTGGGGTCCATGGCTCGGCTCCATCGAAAGCGAGCCGGATCATATAACCAGAAGGGTTCGTGTAGGAAAATGGATTCTCATCTCGATCGTCCTTTCCCTTCGCGCGGAGCAGCCGCTGGGCCTGTCGGGGCGGCGCCTCGAAGCATGTCGCGCGCAACCTCCTTCGCGACGGGCCTTCGACCGTGCCGCGCTTCGCCCGGTCCCTCCTCAGGACGGACGGTAAGGGCTGGCCATGACCCAGGGCAACGCGAAAGGGCCGCCGCGATCCGCTCGCGACGGCCCTCTCCGGGTAATCGGGTGATGCGATCAGGCGACCTGGGCGGCCGATCCTTCCTGCGGATCGCGCAGCACGTAGCCGCGGCCCCAGACGGTCTCGATGTAATTCTCGCCCTCGCAGGCCAGCGACAGTTTCTTGCGCAGCTTGCAGATGAACACGTCGATGATCTTGAGCTCGGGCTCGTCCATGCCGCCATAGAGATGGTTCAGGAACATCTCCTTGGTCAGCGTGGTGCCCTTGCGGAGCGAGAGCAGCTCCAGCATCGCATATTCCTTGCCGGTCAGGTGCACGCGGGCATTGTCGACCTCGACCGTCTTGGCATCGAGGTTGACCTGCAGCTTGCCCGTCTTGATGACCGACTGGCTGTGCCCCTTCGAGCGGCGGACGATCGCATGGATGCGGGCGACCAGTTCCTCGCGGTGGAAGGGCTTCACCACATAATCGTCGGCGCCGAAGCCGAGCGCGCGGACCTTGCTGTCCATCTCGGACACGCCGGAGAGGATCAGCACCGGGGTCTGCACCTTGGCGACTCGGAGCTTCTTGAGCACGTCGTAGCCGTGCATGTCCGGCAGGTTCAGATCCAGGCAGATGATGTCGTAATCGTAGAGCTTGCCGAGATCGAGGCCTTCTTCGCCCAGATCCGTGGTGTAGGTGTTGAACCCTTCGGCGCCGAGCATCAGTTCGATGGCCTTGGCGGTCGTGGGATCGTCCTCGATCAGGAGTACGCGCATTGTCCGTCCATCCCCGTCAGCATGGCCGGAGCGTCTCGCCCGCAGCCCTCCGTTAACGTTTACGGGTATGAAGGAAAAAGGTTAACGGGAGGTAAAGCCCAAACGAATCGTTTACGCGCCGAGTTGAATCGGCCGTTGCGCATTGGCGGCGTAGCGTGGCACGGGGGCCACATGCTGGCCGATCATATCCTCTTCATCGACGCCGAGGCGATCGTGCTCGACAAGCCGGCGGGCCTGCCGGTCGATCGGCCGCGCGACGGTGCCACCAGCCTCGAAGATGCGCTCGAATCCTTGCGTTTCGGTTTCCAGCGCGAACCGCATGCCGTGCATCGGCTGGATCGCGACACGTCGGGCTGCCTGCTGCTGGCGCGCAATCCCAAGGCGCACAAGCGCTTCGCGGCGGCGTTCGAGGAGGGGCTGGCGGACAAGACGTATCTCGCCGTGCTGGACGGCGTGCCGGAGACGGCGGACGGCACCGTCGATCTCGCGCTCGGCAAACGATCGACTCGCGCGGAGGGCTGGCGGATGGTCGCCGATTCCAAGGGCAAGCCGGCGGTGACCGACTGGCGCCTGCTGGGGGTCGAGGATGGCCGCGCGCTCGTCGAGTTCCGGCCGCGCACCGGCCGCACCCACCAGTTGCGCGTCCATGCCGCCGAGGGGCTGGGCGTGCCGATCGTCGGCGATCCGGTCTACGGGCGCGGCGGCGAGCCGATGCTGCTCCATGCCGTCCGCTTCATGCTCCCCCGCGTCTCGAAGCCGGCGATCGAGGCGGTCGCGCCGCTCCCGCCGGGCTTCGCGCGCTGGGCGCAGCATGCCGGCGACTGAGCCTTACGTCCTGCCCGAGGATGCGATCGAGGAGCGCTTCCTCGCCGCGACCGGCCCCGGCGGCCAGAACGTCAACAAGGTGGCGACCGCCGTGCAATTGCGCGTCGACGTCTATGCGCTGCGGCTCGCCCCGGCGGTGTTCCAGCGGCTGAAGACGCTGGCCGGATCGCGCTGGGTGGAAGGCGGCGCGATCCTCGTCACCGCGCGCGAGCACCGCACCCGCGAGGCCAATCGCGAGGCGGCCCGCGCCCGCATCGGCGCGCTGGTGGCGCAGGCGCTGGTGAAGCCGGAACGCCGCATCAAGACCAAGCCCACCAAGGCCTCCAAGGAACGCCGCCTGACGAGCAAGGCGACGCGCTCGGGCGTGAAGGCGGGGCGGGGGAAGGTGCGGGTGGATTGAGGGTATGCGCTTGGCGGCCGGTTTTGGTGGTTTCCGGAATCGCCGCTTACGGACAGTATGAACGGAGTGGCTGCCGCATTTTCGACGAACTTCGAATGCCATCGTCCATTGTATCGAATGTGGCGCGCTTCTGGATGCCAGGCCAAGGAGACTGACGATCGCTCCCTTGCTCGCGATTGCTGCTCTCGGCGGGACGCTCGATCCGTCCGTCTCGGCTTCCGTTGAACATTGGCGCAGCGCCGTTGAAATTGCGCGCGGCGCTGCTCCGCCGCTGACCGCTCCGCTGGCGGATCGGATGCGCCATCTCATCCTCCTTGACGAGGTGACGCGCCAAAGCCTTTGGATAATGGATAACCCGGCCCTCACGCCCGATCAGCAACGGCAGGTGGGTTCCATTATCGGGCCTGAGATGAACAAGGTCGATGCCTATACGACGGCAACCTTGAAAACACTTCTCCCGAAATCCGGTTGGTTCAGAAACAGCGTCAACGGAAAGCAAATTACACACGGTGCTTGGCTTGTCGCTCAGCATTCTCCCGACGATGCTTTCATGGCTTACGCGCTTTCGCAGATGGAAAGACTTGTGCGACGTGGTGAAGTGGATGCGATGGACTATGCTCTGACCTTCGACCGGGTGAGGGTAAATAAGCATCAGCCCCAACGCTACGGGAGCCAAGCCTATTGCGTCGATGGTCATCTCGCCTTGGAGCCGATTGAGAATGAGAAGAAGGCCGATACGCTACGGGCGGAGATCGGCTGGTCGAAGACTCTCATGGAGACGAAGGGCGACCTCGAAATCGGCAAATCGTGCGTTCAATGATTCGACGGTGTTGGCCAGCTTTCAGGCCATCGTGAGCGGGACCGGCGATGTGGTCGAACGGCTGGAAAGCTGTTTGTTGTGAGGCGGGGCGCGCATCCGCAGGGGGACCACGACGCTTTCGCCCAAAAGAAACCCCGCCGGAGCGAACTCGCGGCGGGGCCAAGGTCAGGGAGTGCCGGCAGGGGTGGCCGGCGCTCTCCCTCTAGGGGCGGCTGGCTGAACGGGAACTGACGGATGACCCTTCTTTCCGGACAAGCGCCTCTTCCCCGATAGGCCCCTTCTTCCCCAATAGGATTGCGTCGGTCATGCTAGGGGCATGGCACGGCATGGCTCCCGGCTGGACGTTTGGCAACGTGGCTGGCCGGAGAAGGGGCAATCCCCCCTCGCATGGGTGTCCATATTGTCCATGTTGCAGCCGCCACTCGGGGCCGAATCGGGCGGGCCTGTCGCCGCCTTGCCCCGCGCGGATCGCCGCCCTATCTGCCGCATCCCACGGGAGCCCAAGCCGATGTTCGATTTCAAGCCGCAGGCCGATGCCGATGCCGCCACCATCTGGGCGGACCTGCTCTCCGCCGTCGACGGCGTCACCAAAGGCGAGCCGGATCCGATCGCCAACATGGCCAATGTCGCGGCCTTGCTGTGGGAGCTGGTGCCGGATCTGAACTGGGCGGGCTTCTACCGCATGGTCGACGGCGCGCTGGTGCTCGGGCCGTTCCAGGGGCGCGCCGCCTGCATCCGCATCGCGCTCGGATCCGGCGTCTGCGGCACGGCGGCGGCGACCGGCGAGACGCAGCTCGTGGCGGACGTCCACGCCTTTCCCGGCCATATCGCCTGCGATGCCGCCTCGGCCGCCGAGCTGGTGGTGCCGATCGTGGTCGCGGGTCGTGTCGCGGGCGTGCTCGATCTCGACAGCCCGACGGTCGGGCGCTTCACGGCGGCGGACGCGGCGGGGGCCGAGCGGCTCTGCGCGCTGCTCGCGGAGCGGCTGGCCGGCTGACCCATAACGGGACGTGGGCGGAGTCTGCGCGCTTTCGGCGCAACCGCCGCCAATGTTAACACTTTCCCCGATCATGGGTCCGCGCGCCTTCCTTCGGCGCGGCAAGAAGGGGACGGGATATGCGTGCATTGGGCATGATGGCGGGGGCGGCGATCCTCGCTTTGGCGTCGCAGGCGGCGGCCGCGCAGGCGCCGGGCGCGACGGCCGGCGTGCCGATGCAGGCGGGCAGCGCCTGGGGGCATGGCGCGGCGATGGCCGCGCCGATGGCGGGCGGCCCGGCTTATGCGCCCGGCCCGATGAACCATATGGGCCCGCCGCCGGGCGCGTGGAACGGTCCGGCGCCGCAATGGCATGGCGGGGGCGACTATCGCCGGCCGGTGCGCGGCTGGAAGCTCCCCAGGCATTATCGCGATCGCTCCTACGTCGTCTCCGACTGGCGCGGCTGGGGCTTCGGCCAGCCGGGGCCGGGCATGGCCTGGGTCCGCTATTATGACGACGCGCTGCTGGTCGACGATGGCGGCCGCGTGGTCGATTGCCGTTACGGCGTGAACTGGGACGGCGGCTATCAGGGCGGCGGCTATCGCGGCGGCGCCTATGCGGGTGGGCCGGGCTATGGCTATGCCCCGCCGCCGCCCGGCGCCTATCCGCCCGGCTATCCGATGCCCGGCACCCAGACCTATCGGGCTGGCCCCGACACCACCGTCACCACCACGGTGACGCCGCTCGGCGTGCCGGCGGTCTATGCGGCGGGCGGCTGCGGCGCGTGCGGCGGCGCGGTCGTCACGGTGACGCCGGGCATGGCCGTCACGACGACCACCACCACGACATCCTACGAGACCGTCTACAAGAAGGTCGCGATCAGGCCGCGGAAGGTGTGGCGCAAGCCCATCCGCCGCTATCATCCGCGCTGCGTGCAAACCACCTGCCCCGTGCAGGGCAGCTGAACGCGCCACCTTCGGACATCCACTCTTCGACCTGGACCTCGCTGGGGGAGGCGAGCCGGATCAGGTTGAAGCTGTTGGGGGTGCGGCGCCGTCGCCAGCTGGTGGCGGTGCCGGCCTGCACGACCATCACGCTCGGGTCGATCGACACTGCCGGCCCGGCCAGGCCCACCGCATGGGCATGATGGTGCCCGGCGAGCACGAGATGCACGCCCGCCGCCTTCACCGCCCTGAGCGCCCGCGCCGCGCCGCGCAGCGCCGGTTCGACGGCGCCCTCCTCCTCGCCGGGCAGTGGCACCAGCGGATGATGGGTGACGAGGATGCGCGCCGCGCTCGCCGGGGCGGCGGCGAAGCAGTCGCCGATCGAGCGGATCTGCACCCGCGTCAGCCGCCCGTCCTTGACCGTGAGCCCATGCGCCGAGGCGAGGCCGAGCACCGCCAGCTCCGCATCGCAATACCAGGCGGATCGGCCCCGGGCGATGAAGCGGGTATATCGCCGCAGCGGCCAGAACAGGCGCTGCACGGGCTTGTGCAGCGGCACGTCGTGATTGCCGGGAACCACCAGCAGCCGCAGCCCGTCCGCCTCCAGCCGCTCCAGGAACAAGGCCGCCTCGGCGAACTGTTCCTTGCGGGCCCGCTGGGTGATGTCGCCGGACACGACGACCAGATCGGGCCGGATCGCCGAGAGCGCGGCATGAAGGTGCGCCACGACGGCCGGCTCATGGGCGCCGAAATGAAGGTCGGAAATCTGGGCGACGGTGCGCATGACGCAGGGAAGTACGGGTGGCGTCGGGTGGAGTTCCAGGGTCTTCTCCCGCTTTCGCGGGAGAGAGCTTGAGGGTTAGCTCAGCCGGTCCAGCGCCTCGTCGCCCAGCGAACCGGGGATGATCATCACCGGGCAGGGCATGTGCCCGGCCTCGGCGCCCGCGAAATAGGCGACCAGCGGCCCCGGCCCGCCGCTGGCCTGCGCGCCCAGCACCAGCGCCGCAATGCCCGGCCGTTCCTCCAGCAGGGCGCGCACCGCCTTCACCGGATCGCCCTGGCGGATGGTGATTTCGGGCTTCACGCCCAATTCCTCGACGATCTCGCCGGCCGCCTGGTGGAGCAGTGCCTCGGCGCCGAGCCGCGCCTCCTCCTCCAGCGCATCCTGCACGCCGCCCCACTGGACGAACTCGGCCGGCTCGACGACCGCCAGCATCTCGACGCGTCCCTGCGTCTTGGCGGCGCGGCGCGCGGCGAAGCGCAGCGCCACCCGCGCCTCGGCGCTGCCGTCCAGAACGACGAGGTAGGTGCGGGGGAGGATTGCGTCGTCCATCGGTCATGAGCGTGCGCTATGCATGCGGTTCACGCAAGCGTAAGCCTTGACCGGCGCTGTCTTCGGGCCGAAATGGGCGCAGATACAGGACCTCAGCCAGAAAGGCCCGCGCCGACATGCCGATCGAACTCAAGATGCCCGCGCTCTCCCCGACGATGGAGGAGGGGACGCTGGCCAAATGGCTGGTGAAGGAGGGCGACGAGGTCAAGTCGGGCGATATCCTTGCCGAGATCGAGACCGACAAGGCGACGATGGAATTCGAGGCGGTGGACGAGGGCACGATCGCGCAGATCCTCGTTCAGGAAGGCACGGACGGCGTGAAGGTCGGCGCACTGATCGCGATCATCGCCGTCGAGGGCGAGGATGCCGCGTCCGCCAAGGCGGCCCCCGCCGCGACGAAGGCCGAGGCGCCCAAGGAAGCGGCGAAGGCGCCCGAACCCGCTCCGGAAGCCAAGGCCGAGCCGGCGCCCGCGCCCAAGGCCGAACCCGAGGTGAAGGCCGCTGCGGCGGCCGCGTCGTCCGACGAGCGCGTGAAGGCGAGCCCGCTCGCCCGCCGCCTGGCCGAGCAGAAGGGCATCGACCTGTCGGCCCTGCACGGCTCCGGCCCCAACGGCCGGGTGGTGAAGGCCGATCTCGAAGGCGCCAAGGCCGGTGGCGCGGCCCCGGCCGCCAAGGCCGAGGCGCCTTCCGCCGCTGCGCCGTCCGCTCCGGCGGCTGCGTCTGCCCCGGCGGCGATCCCGGATATTCCGCACGAAGCGGTCAAGCTCTCCAACATGCGCAAGGTGATCGCGCGACGGCTGACCGAATCGAAGCAGACCGTTCCGCATATCTACCTCACCGTCGACATCCAGCTCGACGCCCTGCTCAAGCTGCGCGGCGAGCTCAATGCCAGCCTCGCGGGCCGAGGCGTGAAGCTGTCGGTCAACGACATGCTGATCAAGGCGCTGGCGGTCGCGCTGATCGAGGTGCCGAGCTGCAACGTGATGCTGGCGGGCGACCAGCTCGTCACCTTCCAACGTGCCGACATCTCGGTCGCGGTGTCGATCCCGGCGGGCCTCATCACCCCGATCATCGCGGGCGCCGACACCAAGAGCCTGTCCGCGATCGCGGCCGAGATGAAGGATCTCGCCGCGCGCGCCAAGGACGGCAAGCTGAAGCCGGAAGAATATCAGGGCGGCACCGCCTCGCTCTCCAACATGGGCATGTTCGGCATCAAGCAGTTCGAGGCGGTGATCAATCCGCCGCAGGGCATGATCATGGCGATCGGCGCGGGCGAGAAGCGGCCCTACATCGTCAAGGATGAGCTCACGGTGGCGACGGTGATGTCGGCCACCGGCAGCTTCGATCATCGCGCCATCGACGGCGCGGACGGCGCGAAGCTGATGGCCGCCTTCAAGCGGCTGGCCGAAAATCCGCTGGGCATGTTGGCCTGATGAAGCCGCTCGACGATCTGCCGCCGGAACAGGCGCCGACGGTCCGCGTGGTCGCGATGCCGGCGGACACCAATCCCTATGGCGACATCTTCGGCGGCTGGCTGCTGTCGATGATGGATTCGGCGGCCGGATCGGTCGCCTCTCGGCACAGCAGCGGGCGAGCGGTGACGATCGCGGTCGACGGCATGGCCTTCCTGCGGCCGGTGTTCGTCGGCGACGAAGTCTCGGTCTACGCCACGCTCGTCTCGACCGGGCGGACCTCGATGAAGATCGCGGTGGAAGCCTGGCGCCGGGCGCGGCACAGCGAGAGCAGCTACAAGGTGACGGAGGCGACCTTCGCCTTCGTCGCGGTGGGCGAGGATCGCCAGCCGCGCCGGGTGCCGCCGCTGCCCGCCCCCAATGACGGGCAGGAGGCGGCCTGAACCATGGCGCTCACCACCGCGGTCGGCCTCGGAGCGATCGCGGCGGTGGCGATTCCGTGGATATCGGAACGCACCGGTTTCAACTTGGCGGGGCTGCTTTCGGGCGCCTATGTCCGCATCCCGCTGGGCGGGGTTGAATTGCATTGGAGCTGGCTGATCTTCTGCGTAGTGACGCTGATCGCCTGGGGTTCGCTAAAAGCGGCCGGAAGCAGATAGCGGGGCCTGTCGCCCACTCGAATGACCATCAGGAAGGACTGGAATGGCTGACACCTACGATCTCGTCGTGCTGGGCTCCGGCCCCGGCGGCTATGTCGCGGCGATCCGCGCGGCGCAGCTGGGCCTCAAGACCGCGATCGTCGAGCGCGAGCTGCTGGGCGGCATCTGCCTCAATTGGGGCTGTATCCCGACCAAGGCGCTGCTCCGCTCGTCGGAGATCTACCATTATATGCAGCACGCCAAGGATTACGGCCTGGCGGCGGACAAGATCAGCGCCGATATCGATGCGGTGGTGAAGCGCTCGCGTGGTGTCGCCAAGCAGCTCAACCAGGGCGTCACGCACCTGATGAAGAAGAACAAGATCACCGTCGTCGAGGGCGTCGGCACGATCACGGGGAAGGGCAAGCTGACCGTCGAGAAGGACGGCAAAAAGACCGAGCTCGCCGCCAAGGACATCATCATCGCCACCGGCGCCCGCGCCCGCGAGCTGCCCTTCGCCAAGGCGGACGGCGCGCGGATCTGGACCTACCGCCACGCGATGACGCCCAAGGAGATGCCGACTAAGCTGCTGGTCATCGGATCGGGCGCGATCGGCGTCGAGTTCGCCAGCTTCTACAGCGACATGGGCGCCGAGGTGACGATCGTCGAGATGCTCGACCGGATCGTGCCGGTCGAGGATGCCGAAATCTCCGACTTCATGACCAACGCGCTGACCAAGCAGGGCCTCAAGATCATCACCAAGGCGGGCGTCGAGAAGCTCGAAGCGTCGGCCAAGAGCGTGAAGGCGACGATCAAGCTCGCCGACGGCAAGACCGAGACCAACGAATACAGCCATGTGATCGTCGCGGTCGGCATCGTCCCCAATACCGAGAATATCGGGCTGGAAGCGCTCGGCGTGAAGACCACCAAGGGCCATATCGATACCGATGGCGCCTGCCGCACCAACGTCGCGGGCCTGTGGGCGATCGGCGACGTGACGGCGCCGCCGTGGCTCGCGCACAAGGCCAGCCACGAGGGCGTGATCGCCGCCGAGGCGATCGCCGGCGGGCATCCGCACGCGATGGACACGCGCAACATTCCGGGCTGCACCTATTCGCGCCCGCAGATCGCGTCCGTCGGCCTCACCGAGGCGAAGGCCAAGGAAGCCGGCTATGAGGTGAAGGTCGGCAAATTCCCCTTCATCGGCAACGGCAAGGCGATCGCGCTGGGCGAGGCCGAGGGTTTCATCAAGACGGTGTTCGATGCGAAGACCGGCGAACTGCTCGGCGCGCACATGGTCGGCGCGGAAGTGACCGAACTGATCGAAGGATACACGGTGGCGAAACAATTGGAGACCACCGAAGCGGAGCTGATCGAGACGGTGTTCCCGCACCCGACGCTCAGCGAGATGATGCATGAAAGCGTGCTCTCGGCCTATGGCCGGGCGCTCCATTTCTAAATGAAAGCTTGACCTCTGGGCGTTTTGCTGACTCTCTCGGCGCGGCTGCGGCCGTGTTGCGTTGCAGAACGTCCGCTGTGAACGGATAGGAGATTATCGTATGAAGAAGGGTATCACGATCGCTGCGGTTGCGGCTCTCGCGCTGGGCGCCGCTGCCTGCCACAAGTCCGACACCACCAACACGGCGAACGTGTCGGCCGAGGACAACATGCTGGTTCCCGCCGACGAGAATTCGATGGGCGACATGAACGCGATGGGCGCCACCGACAACATGGCGATGGACAACAGCGCCGCGGCGCCGGCGGACAACGCTTCGAACGCGATGTGATTGCGAAGGGCCGGCGGCTGACCAAACGCCGGCCCTTCTTCTCCGAAGGGGATCGATGAGCGCGGATTCTGCGCACGGCGAGAGCAAGCTCGTCCTCTTCGCGGCGCTGGCGGCCAATCTCGGCATCGCCGTCGCCAAGTTCGTCGCCGCCGGCATCACCGGATCGGCCGCTATGCTGACCGAGGGATTTCACTCGGTCGTCGACAGCCTCAACCAGATATTGCTGCTCTACGGCCAGAAGCGCGCCGCGCGCCCGGCCGACGAGATGCATCCCGCCGGCTATGGCCGCGAGCTCTATTTCTGGAGCTTCGTCGTCGCCATCCTGATCTTCGCGACCGGGGCCGGGCTTTCCGTCTACGAAGGCGTCGTTCATCTCCGCGCGCCCGAACCGCCGCAGGACGCGACCGTCGCCTATATCGTGCTGGCCGTCTCGTTCCTGCTCGAGGGCGGGAGCTGGTGGACGGCGATGCGCGGCTTCGCGAAGGCCAAGGGCGATCAGGGCTGGTGGCAGGCGGTCCGCCGCTCCAAGGATCCGCCGGCCTTCATCGTCCTGTTCGAGGACAGCGCCGCGATGGCCGGCCTCGTCATCGCCGGTGTCGGCATCTGGCTGTCGCATGTCACGAACGACGGCCGCTGGGACGGCGCCGCGTCGATCGCGATCGGCGGCGTGCTCGGCGTGGTCGCGATCCTGCTCGCGCGCGAATCCAAGGGATTGCTGATCGGCGAGCGGGCCGAGCCCCGGCTGATCGAGGCAATCCGCGCCGCCATCGCCCGCCGTTCCGAGGTGACGAGGGTGGGCGACGTGGTGACATTGCACCTCGGTCCGCGCTCGGTGTTCGTCGGCTGCGACGTCGATTTCGTGGATGCGGTCCCGGTCGGCGCGATCGAGCGGATGATCGCGGAGGTCGAGGCGGATCTTCGCCGCGACTGGCCCGAAATCGGGTCGCTTTATATCAAGCCGAAAGCTATGGTTAACGCGACACCCTGACCGGAGCCCGACGTCCTTGCGCAGTGCCCTGATCGCCTCGCTTTCCCTTCTTTCGATCGCCGCCTCGCCGGCTCCCCATCCCACCCCGAACAAGTCCGTTGCCGGCCCCGCGCGGCCTGCCGGCGTGGTCGTCGCGGAGGGGCGGACCTATGGCCCGCGCCTCGAAGGCTTCGACTATCCCTTCCCGGTGCGCGAGTTCCGCACCGTGGCGCAGGGCCAGTCGGTCGAGATGGCCTATATGGAGCTGGCGCCGGCCCGGCCGAACGGGCGGACCGTGGTGCTGCTCCATGGCAAGAATTTCTGCGGTGCGAGTTGGGGAGACACGGCGCGCGTGCTCGCCGCGACCGGCTATCGCGTGATCGTTCCGGACCAGATCGGCTTCTGCAAATCGTCCAAGCCGACGGGCTATCAGTACAGCCTCTACGGCATGGCGAGCATGACCGCCGACCTGCTGCGGTCCCGCGGCATCGCCAAGGCGACGCTGGTCGGCCATTCGCTGGGCGGCATGATCGCCGAGCGGCTCGCCATCGCCCAGCCGCAGCTGGTCGACCAGATGATCCTCGTCGACCCACTCGGCCTCGCCGACCGGCTGGCGCAGGGCGTGCCCTACATCAATGTCGACAAGGCGGCCGAGCTGGAGCGCAGGAAGACGCCGGCCTCGATGAAGGCCTATCAGCTCAGCTCTTATTATCACGGCGTCTGGCGTCGCGATTATGATCGCTGGGTGGATATGCTGGCGGGCATGTATGCCGGCCCGGGCCGCGATACGGTGATCGATGCGCAGGCGCGCACCACCGAGATGATCGAGACCCAGCCGGTCGTCTACGAATTCCCGCGCATCGCCGTGCCGACGATCCTGATGGTCGGCACGCTGGACCACAACGTCTTCGGCAAGAGCTGGGCGCCGCCCGAAATCGCCAACCAGCTGCCCGAGGCCTCGACCCTGGGCGACAAGGCGGCGTCGCGAATGCGGCATGCCCGCTTCGTGCCGCTTCCCGGCCTCGGCCATGTCCCGCAGATAGAGGACCCGGCGCGTTTCCAGGTCGCGCTGATCCAGGCGCTGAGCGGGGCGCTGGACTGAGGTCCGGCGCCCCGATCGCGCTTATTGGGTCGGCGTGAGCTTGGTGTTGAGCACCCAGCCGACATTGTCGTTCTCGTCGGCGACTTCCCACCACAGGCCGTTCTTCTTGCCCGTCGGGTAGAGCGTCGCGCCCGGCGGCAGGGTGCGGATCACCGCGCCGCTGGCGGCGGCCGTCCTGCGCATCGCGACCGGGCCGGTGGCGGTGAAGGTCTTGGTCGGCGAGGCTTCCGCGGTGCCGGTCGAGCCGGGCTGGAGCAGGCCGAGATCGGTGACCATCTTCGAATAGGCCTGGATGAAGGACATCGTCACGATCTTGCCGATGTCGGTATTGTCGTAGCCGCCGCCGACCGCGCCGATGCCGCCGCCGAAGAAGCCGGCGCCGCCGCCCGCGCCGAAGGTCAGGCTGTTCTTGACGGCATAGCCCTCCTCGGTCTGCACCGTCTCGGTGGTGCGCACGTTGGTGAGCGAGAGGACGGTGTTGGCCTCCATCTTGCGGCTGCCGAGACCGCCGGCCAGCGCGCCGAAGCGGCCGCCGACGAGACCGCCGACGAGGCCGCCCACCGCACTGCCGCTGGCGTTGCTGTTCGCGCCCTGCACCTCGGCGACCAGCACGTAGTCGGCCGCCTTGATCTGGCCGATGCCGACATTGGAGCCGCGCTGCAGGCCGAGCCCGCCGCCGATGTTGCGCTCGGTCTCGGCGGCGCGCAGGCCGGTGCCGCGATCGACCAGGTTGAAGCAGCCCGAACGCTGGATCAGCACCTTGAGCAGCTTGGAGGGCGGGGCGAGGCTGAACTGCGTCCAGCCCGAGGGATCGTCGCCGTCCGCGACCGAGACCGTGCCGAGCTTGCGCACGCAATGCGGCACGTCGTTCTCGGCCGCCTCCTGCTGCTTTTGTGCCCCGGAGGGCTTGGCCGCCCCGGCCGGTGCCATCGGGGCAAGCAGAATCGCACCCGAAACGAGCAAGGTCATGCCACGCATTATATAGAGCCCTCCCAACGCAACCGGCGCCATTCCCGAACACCGGGCATACCAAATGCGGGGGAGGGGGTAGCAAAGCCCTTGCGGGGGGCCAAGATGCTTGCGACGAAGATTACAAACCCGCAGACAAGCCCGCGCATCGCGGGGAGCGGTTGACCCCATCTGACTCGCTCGCTATAGCGCGCGCCGGTTCGGGCCTTGAGGCCTCGGGCTGCTTGAACATTGCCGATGCTCGGAACAAGGCTCGGGCGGGTCGATCTGACCCCCAGAGCCTTCTTGCATTTCAGCGATTCCGGGCACGGCAAAGTAACCGCTCAGAAAGGTGAAGGCTTCAATGCCGACGATCAACCAGCTGGTCCGCAAGGGCCGCGATCCGCAGAAGGCCAAGTCCAAGGTCCCTGCGATGGAGCAGAATCCGCAGAAGCGCGGCGTCTGCACCCGCGTGTATACCACGACCCCGAAGAAGCCGAACTCGGCTCTCCGCAAGGTGGCCAAGGTCCGTCTGACCAACAGCCGCGAGGTCATCTCCTACATCCCGGGCGAAGGCCACAACCTGCAGGAACACTCCGTGGTGCTCATCCGCGGCGGCCGCGTGCGCGATCTTCCGGGCGTGCGCTATCACGTCCTGCGCGGCGTGCTCGATACCCAGGGTGTCAAGGACCGCAAGCAGTCCCGTTCCAAGTACGGCGCCAAGCGTCCGAAGTAAGCCGGTCACCCTATCGCGTGTGACCATCCAGGCTGAAGTTGAAGGAAAACAGATATGTCCCGTCGTCGTCGCCCCGATAAGCGCGAGATCCTGCCGGACCCCAAGTTCGGTGACATCGTGCTCTCGAAGTTCATGAATTCCGTGATGCTGGACGGCAAGAAGGCCGTCGCCGAAGGCATCATCTACTCCGCGCTCGACGTGATCGAGGCGCGCGCCAAGCGCGATCCGATCGGCGTGTTCCACGATGCGCTGAACAATGTGAAGCCGGGCATCGAGGTCCGCAGCCGCCGCGTCGGCGGTGCGACCTACCAGGTTCCGGTCGAGGTGCGTCCCGAGCGCGCCCAGGCTCTGGCGATCCGCTGGCTGATCACCGCCGCGCGCGGCCGTTCGGAGCACACCATGGACGCGCGCCTGTCGGCCGAGCTGATGGATGCCGCCAACAATCGCGGCAATGCGGTCAAGAAGCGCGAGGACACGCACCGCATGGCGGAAGCGAACCGCGCTTTCTCGCACTACCGCTGGTAAAATCGAAGGGACTCGAAAGAGTCACACTTCCTTCCCATATCGTCGGGGCGAGGTCCGTTCGGGCCTTCCCCGACATCGGAGTTTAAGATCATGGCCCGCAGCCATCCGCTCGACCGCTATCGCAACATCGGCATCATGGCGCACATCGACGCCGGCAAGACGACGACGACCGAGCGCATCCTCTATTACACCGGCAAGTCCTACAAGATCGGCGAGGTCCATGAGGGCACCGCGACCATGGACTGGATGGAGCAGGAGCAGGAGCGCGGGATCACGATCACGTCCGCCGCCACGACGTGCAAGTGGCGCGCCGAGGAAGGCAAGGGCGAAGAGCATCTCATCAACATCATCGACACGCCGGGCCACGTCGACTTCACCATCGAGGTCGAGCGTTCGCTGCGCGTGCTCGACGGTGCGGTAGCCTGCTTCGACGGTGTTGCCGGCGTCGAGCCGCAGTCCGAGACCGTGTGGCGCCAGGCCGACAAATATGGCGTGCCGCGCATGTGCTTCATCAACAAGCTGGATCGCACCGGCGCCAATTTCGATTTCTGCGTCGACTCGATCGTCGAGCGTCTCGGCGCCAAGCCGGCCGTGCTGTATCTCCCGATCGGCATCGAGGGCGGTTTCAAGGGCCTGGTCGATCTGGTCGAGAACCGGGCGATCATCTGGCTCGAGGAAAGCCTGGGCGCGAAGTTCGAATATCAGGCGATTCCCGACGATCTCGCCGACAAGGCTGCCAAGGCGCGTGAAACGCTGATCGAACTCGCCGTCGAGCAGGACGACGAGGCGATGGAAGCCTATCTCGAGGGCAACGAGCCCGACGTCGCGACGCTGAAGAAGCTGATCCGCAAGGGGACGCTCGCCATGGCGTTCGTTCCGGTGGTCTGCGGCTCGGCGTTCAAGAACAAGGGCGTGCAGCCCCTGCTCGACGCGGTCGTCGACTATCTGCCGAGCCCGCTCGACGTGCCCGCGATCAAGGGCGTCCTCCCGAACGGCGAAGAGGCCGATCGTCCGTCGGACGACGCCGCGCCCTTCTCGGCGCTGGCGTTCAAGATCATGAACGATCCGTTCGTCGGCACGCTCACCTTCGCGCGCATCTATTCGGGCAAGCTCGAGGCCGCCACCCAGGTCCTGAATTCCGTGAAGGACAAGAAGGAAAAGGTCGGCCGCATGCTGCTGATGCATGCGAACAGCCGCGAGGACATCTCGGAGGCTTTCGCGGGCGACATCGTCGCTCTCGCCGGTCTCAAGGACACCACGACCGGCGATACGCTCTGCGCGCAGAGCGCGCCGATCATCCTCGAGCGGATGGAATTCCCCGAGCCCGTGATCGAGCTCTCGGTCGAACCCAAGACCAAGGCCGACCAGGAGAAGATGGGCGTCGCCCTCAACCGTCTCGCCCGCGAGGACCCGTCCTTCCGCGTCTCGACCGACCATGAATCGGGCCAGACCATCATCAAGGGGATGGGCGAGCTTCACCTCGAGATCATCGTCGACCGCATGCGTCGAGAGTTCAAGGTCGAGGCGAACGTCGGTGCGCCGCAGGTGGCCTATCGCGAATATCTCGCGAAGAAGGTCGACGTGGACTATACCCACAAGAAGCAGTCGGGCGGCTCCGGCCAGTTCGGCCGCGTGAAGGTGACGGTGGTCCCCGGCGAGCGTGGCTCGGGCTACCAGTTCTTCGACGAGGTGAAGGGCGGCAATATTCCCAAGGAATATATTCCGTCGGTCGAGAAGGGCTTCCGCGAGACCGCCCAGACCGGCGCGCTGATCGGCTTCCCGATCGTGGACTTCGAGGTCCACCTGACGGACGGCGCCTACCACGACGTCGACTCGTCGGCGCTGGCGTTCGAGATCTGCGCCCGCGGCGCGATGCGCGAAGTGGCGGAGAAATCCGGCATCAAGATCCTCGAGCCGATCATGAAGGTCGAGGTCGTGACCCCGGAGGATTATCTGGGCGACGTCATCGGCGACATGAACAGCCGTCGTGGCCAGATCCAGGGCACCGACAGCCGTGGCAACGCGCAGGTGGTCGAGGCGATGGTGCCGCTGGCCAACATGTTCGGCTATGTGAACCAGCTCCGCTCGTTCACCCAGGGCCGCGCCCAATACTCGATGCAGTTCTCGCACTATGACGAAGTGCCGCAGAATGTTGCGGACGAGGTCAAGGCGAAGCTGGCGTAAGCCGAAAACATTCGTTATGGGGCGCCGCTTCCGGGCGGCGAGTCCCTTGGACAGATTCGAGAGAAGGTAGGATATAATGGCGAAAGCTAAGTTCGAGCGGAACAAGCCGCACTGCAACATCGGCACCATCGGCCACGTCGACCATGGCAAGACGTCGCTGACGGCCGCCATCACCAAGGTCCTCGCCGAGACCGGCGGCGCGACGTTCACCAGCTATGCCAACATCGACAAGGCTCCCGAGGAGCGCGAGCGCGGCATCACCATCTCGACCGCGCACGTCGAGTATGAGACCGAAGCGCGCCACTATGCGCACGTCGATTGCCCGGGCCACGCCGATTATGTGAAGAACATGATCACCGGCGCCGCGCAGATGGACGGCGCGATCCTCGTCGTGTCCGCGACCGACGGCCCGATGCCGCAGACCCGCGAGCACATCCTGCTCGCCCGTCAGGTCGGCGTGCCGCAGCTCGTCGTGTTCATGAACAAGGTCGACCTCGTCGACGACGCCGAGATCCTCGAGCTCGTCGAGCTGGAAATCCGCGAGCTGCTCTCGAAGTACGATTTCGACGGCGACAACATCCCCGTCATCCCGGGCTCGGCCGTCGCCGCGCTCGAGGACAAGACCCCGGACATCGGCCACGACGCCATCCTCAAGCTGATGCAGGCCGTCGACAGCTGGATCCCGCAGCCGGAGCGTCCGCTCGACAAGGCGTTCCTGATGCCGATCGAGGACGTGTTCTCGATCTCGGGTCGCGGCACCGTGGTGACCGGCCGCGTCGAGACCGGCATCGTCAAGGTGGGCGAGGAAGTCGAGATCGTCGGCATCAACGACACCCGCAAGACGGTCGTGACCGGCGTCGAGATGTTCCGCAAGCTGCTCGACCAGGGCCAGGCCGGCGACAACATCGGCGCGCTGATCCGCGGCGTCGGCCGTGAAGAGGTCGAGCGTGGCCAGGTGCTCTGCAAGCCGGGCTCGATCAAGCCGCACACCGAGTTCAAGGCCGAGGTGTACGTGCTGTCGAAGGACGAGGGTGGCCGTCACACGCCGTTCTTCGCCAACTATCGCCCGCAGTTCTACTTCCGCACCACGGACGTGACCGGCACCGTCGAGCTGCCCGAGGGCACCGAGATGGTCATGCCCGGCGACAACGTCTCGATCGGCGTGAAGCTGATCGCGCCGATCGCCATGGACCAGGGCCTCCGCTTCGCGATCCGCGAAGGCGGCCGTACGGTCGGCGCCGGCGTCGTCGGTACGATCACGAAGTAATCCACGTTACCGGCCGCCCGGTCCCTCACCCAGGGACCGGGCGGCTTCTCTTTGCCCCGTGTTTCGCCCTAGCGGGCTGGGGTTGGCTCTTTCATACGGCAGGACATCATGGACACGCAGAACATCCGCATTCGCCTCAAGGGCTTCGATCACCGAGTGCTCGACCAGGCGACCGGCGAAATCGCCGACACCGCCCGCCGCACCGGCGCGCTCATCCGCGGTCCGATCCCGCTGCCCACCCACGTCGACAAGTTCACCGTCAACCGTGGCCCCCACATCGACAAGAAGTCCCGCGAGCAGTTCGAGGTGCGCACCTACAAGCGTCTCCTGGACATCGTGCAGCCCACCCCGCAGACGGTCGACGCGCTGATGAAGCTCGATCTCGCGGCCGGCGTCGCGGTCGAGATCAAGCTGGCCTGATCCCACTCTCCGTCGCCCTCGCAAAAAGGGTGACGGAAGTGTTGCGATCCGGGGCAAAGCCCCGTATAGGCCCGGCCTCGCAAGCATCGAATCGATGTTTACGAGATTCGTTTCCCGGCCGGTTCGGCCGGTCGAGACGGGAAAGCTAAGGGATACCGAACGGCGTATCTCCCCGGTTCTCCGGGTTGCCGTTGTCCTGGTCCCCGCCTTTCTTGAGTGGCGAGAGCCACCCATGAAAACCGAGCCCGGGGCGGGGGCATAGCTGGTTGGGCTGGAGGTCTTCCGGAGACGGAAGGCCTTTTTCGTTGGCACGCTCCCGAGGGATCATCCGGAGGAGCCTCTGTTTGAGGAGTAGGCGATGCGCACAGGCGTGATCGCGAAGAAAATGGGGATGACCCGGCTGTTTCAGGAAGATGGGCGCCATGTGCCCGTGACCGTCCTGCAACTCGAGAGTCTCCAGGTTATCGCCCGCCGCGAGAGCGAGCGTGACGGCTATACGGCCGTCCAGCTCGGCGCGGGCAGCGCGAAGGCGAAGAACGTCGCGAAGCCGCAGCGCGGCCATTTCGGCAAGGCCGAAGTGGAACCGAAGGCGGTGGTCGCGGAGTTCCGCGTTTCCGAGGACAATCTGCTCGACGTGGGCGCCGAGATCTCGGCCGACCACTATGTCGCCGGGCAGCTCGTCGATATCCAGGGCCGCACGCAGGGCAAGGGCTTCGCCGGCGCCATGAAGCGTTGGGGCTTCGGCGGTCTGCGCGCCACCCACGGCGTGTCCGTCTCGCACCGTTCGCACGGTTCGACCGGTAACCGCCAGGATCCGGGCAAGGTCTTCAAGAACAAGAAGATGGCCGGCCACATGGGCGACCGCAACCGCACCCAGCAGAATCTCGAGATCGTGCGCACCGACGCCGCTCGCGGCCTGCTGTTCGTGAAGGGCTCGGTGCCCGGCTCGAAGGGTGGCTGGCTGTTCGTGAAGGACGCCGTGAAGGTCGCGCTCCCCGAGGGCGTGCCGTTCCCGGCCGCTCTGCTGGACCGCAAGGCTCCGGTGGTCGAGCATGCTCCGGCCGGTCTGGTCGACGAGGGCGCGGTCCATGAATTGCCGGCGCTGCCCGGCGATGACGAGGTCGCGGCCGGCGTTGCCGCTGCCGACGAGCATGGCGCGGGCCAGGTCGATCCGGATGCGGCGCCCGAGGGCGATGCTCCGGCCGCCGATGGCGCCGACGAGAACAAGGAAGGCTGAGCACCATGAAGGTCAAGGTTCTCAAGCTCGACGCCAGCTCGGCCGGCGACATCGAGCTCAACGATGCGGTGTTCGGCCTCGAGCCGCGCGCCGACATCCTCCACCGCGTGGTGACCTGGCAGCTCGAGAAGCGCCGCGGCACCGCCCGTCCGACCCGCGAGCGTGCCGACGTGGCGCGTTCCGGCAAGAAGCTGGGCAACCAGAAGGGCGGCGGTACGGCCCGTCACGGTGATCGCCGCGCCCCCGTCTTCGTCGGCGGTGGTAAGGCCCACGGTGCCCGCCTGCGTGACTTCAACCCGTCGCTGAACAAGAAGGTTCGCGCGCTGGGCCTGAAGATGGCGCTGTCGGCGAAGGCCAAGGACGGCGCGCTGATCGTCGTCGAGGCGCTCGACGTCGCCGAGGGCAAGACCAAGACGCTGGCTGGCCAGCTCGCCGGTCTCGGCTTCGGCAAGAAGGCGCTGGTGATCGACGGCGAGGCGCTGAACGTCTCGTTCGCGCATGCCAGCTCGAACCTGAAGGGTGTCAACCTGCTGCCGGCGATCGGCGCCAACGTGTACGACATCCTGAACCATGACACGCTCGTGCTGACGCGCGCCGCTGTCGAGAAGCTGGAGGCGCGCTTCCATGGCTAAGAAGCAGGAGCAGGCCATCGATCTGCGTCATTATGACGTGATCCGCGGCCCGCACATCACCGAGAAGGCCACCCTGGTCTCCGAGCACAACGCCGTTGTGTTCAAGGTCGCGGGCGACGCCACGAAGCCGGCCATCAAGGCGGCCGTCGAGGCGCTGTTCGACGTGAAGGTCACCGCGGTGAACACCATCACCCAGAAGGGCAAGACCAAGCGCTGGAAGGGTGCTCCCTATCAGCGTTCGGACTTCAAGAAGGCGATCGTCACGCTGGCCGAGGGCCAGTCGATCGACGTGACGGAAGGGGTTAAGGCGTAATGGCACTCAAGCATTACAACCCGACCTCGCCGGCGCGGCGTGGCCTGATCCTGGTGGACCGCTCGGCGCTCCACAAGGGCAAGCCGGTCAAGGCGCTCACCGAGGGTCTGCGCAAGTCGGGCGGCCGCAACAACATGGGCCACGCGACCGCGCGCGGCATCGCGGGCGGCCACAAGCAGAAGTATCGCATCGTTGACTTCAAGCGCCGCAAGTGGGATCAGCCCGCGACCGTCGAGCGCCTGGAATATGACCCGAACCGTTCGGCCTTCATCGCTCTGGTGAAGTATCAGGACGGCGAGCTGGCCTATATCCTGGCGCCGCAGCGTCTCGCGCCGGGCGACTCCGTCGTCGCCGGCAAGAAGACCGACGTGAAGCCGGGCAACGCCATGGAAATCGGCCAGACCCCGGTCGGCACGATCGTCCACAATGTCGAGCTGAAGCCCGGCAAGGGTGGCCAGATCGCGCGCGCCGCCGGCACCTACGTGCAGGTGGTGGGCCGTGATCGCGGCATGGTGATCGTTCGCCTGAATTCGGGCGAGCAGCGTTTCATCCGTTCGGACTGCATGGCGACGATCGGTGCGGTGTCCAACCCGGACAACGGCAACACCAACCTGGCGAAGGCCGGTCGCAACCGCTGGCTCGGTTATCGTCCGCTCACCCGCGGCGTCGCCAAGAACCCGGTCGACCACCCGCACGGCGGTGGTGAAGGCCGGACCTCGGGCGGTCGCCATCCGGTCACGCCCTGGGGCAAGCCGACGAAGGGTGCCAAGACCCGGCACAACAAGTCGACCGACAAGATGATCATCCGTTCGCGTCACGCGAAGAAGAAGAGGTAATCGAGATGGCTCGTTCCGTCTGGAAGGGTCCGTTCGTGGACCTCAGCCTGCTCCGCAAGGCGCAGACCGCGCAGGAGAATTCCACGCGCGCGCCGATCAAGACCTGGTCGCGCCGCTCGACGATCCTGCCGGATTTCGTCGGCCTGACCTTCAGCCTGTACAATGGCCGCAAGTTCGTGCCGATCACCGTCAACGAGGACATGGTCGGTCACAAGCTGGGTGAGTTCGCGCCGACGCGCTACTTCCCCGGCCACGCGGCCGACAAGAAGGGCAAGCGCTGATGTCGAAGCCAGCATCCCCCCGCAAGGTCGGTGAGAAGGAGGCCCTTGCGGTCGCCACTTCCGTCCGTGGCAGCCCGCAGAAGCTGAACCTTGTTGCGGGCCTGATCCGCAACAAGAAGGCCGGCGACGCGCTGAACATCCTTCAGTTCTCGACCAAGGCGATGGCCGTCGATGTGCGCAAGTGCCTCGCCTCCGCGATCGCCAACGCCGAGAACAACCACAATCTCGACGTCGATGCGCTGGTCGTGCAGGAAGCGTCGGTCGGCAAGGGCCTCGTCATGAAGCGCTTCGCCACCCGCGCCCGCGGCCGTTCGGCCCGGATCGTCAAGCCGTTCTCGCGGCTGCGCATCGTCGTGCGCGAGCAGGAGGCCGAATAATGGGTCACAAGTCCAATCCGATCGGCATGCGCCTGCAGATCAACCGTACCTGGGACAGCCGCTGGTACGCCGATGGCGCCGATTACGGGAACATGCTCCTGGAGGATCTTCGCATCCGCCAGTACATCTTCAAGACGCTGCCGCAGGCCGCGATCTCGAAGGTGGTGATCGAGCGCCCGGCGAAGCTGTGCCGGATCTCGATCTACGCGGCCCGCCCCGGTGTCATCATCGGCAAGAAGGGCGCGGACATCGAGAAGCTGCGCCGCGCGCTCGGCAAGATGACGGCGGCCGACGTGTCGCTGAACATCGTCGAGATCCGCAAGCCGGAGATCGACAGCAAGCTCGTGGCCCAGTCGGTCGCCGATCAGCTGGAGCGCCGCGTGGCGTTCCGTCGCGCGATGAAGCGCGCGGTGCAGTCGGCTCTCCGCCTCGGCGCCGAGGGCATCCGCATCACCTGCGCCGGCCGTCTGGGCGGCGCGGAGATCGCGCGCACCGAGTGGTATCGCGAGGGCCGCGTGCCCCTGCATACGCTCCGCGCCAATATCGACTATGCCGAGGCCGAGGCGCACACCGCCTATGGCGTCTGCGGGATCAAGGTCTGGATCTTCAAGGGTGAGATCCTGGGCCACGATCCGCTCGCGCAGGATCGGCTGATGATGGAAGCTCAGACGTCCGGAGTTCGTCCGGCGCGCTGATAGGGTTCACCCCCTCATCACGCTGCCTGATCGACCGTCGTCACGGTGTCAGAAGGTAAGTAAGACATGCTGCAACCGAAGCGCACCAAGTTCCGCAAGGCCTTCAAGGGCCGCATCCATGGCGATGCCAAGAGCGGGACCACGCTGAACCAGGGCGCCTATGGCCTGAAGGCCATGGAGCCGGAGCGGATCACCGCTCGCCAGATCGAGGCGGCTCGCCGCGCGATCACCCGCCACATCAAGCGCCAGGGCCGCCTGCACATCCGGATCTTCCCGGACGTGCCGGTGTCGTCGAAGCCGGCCGAAGTCCGCATGGGCTCGGGCAAGGGTTCGCCGGAATTCTGGGTCGCCCGCGTGAAGCCGGGTCGTATCCTGTTCGAACTCGAAGGCGTGGCCGGCCCGCTCGCCGCCGAGGCGTTCAGCCGCGCGGCCGAGAAGCTGCCGATCAAAGTCAAGGTCGTCGCCCGTCTCGGCGACACCAGCCATCTGGGCGCCGAGGAATAAGCCATGGCCAAGAAGACCGACATCCAGGGGTCGACCGACGACCAGCTCGCCACCCAGCTTTCCGAGCTGAAGCGCGAGCAGTTCAACCTGCGCTTCCAGGCCGCCACCGGCCAGCTCGAGAAGCCGAGCCGCGTGCGCGAGGTCCGCAAGGACATCGCCCGCATCAAGACCGCCCAGACGCAGCGTACCGCTGCGGCGAAGTCGTAAGGAGTAGCCAGCCATGCCGAAGCGCGTGCTGACCGGAACGGTGGTCTCCGACAAGACCGACAAGACCGTGGTCGTCTCCGTGGAGCGTCGTGTGAAGCACGAACTCTACGGCAAGATCATCAAGCGGTCGAAGAAGTATCACGCTCACGACGAGACGAACCAGTTCCACACGGGTGAGACGGTTCGCATCGAGGAGTGCTCGCCGATTTCGAAGCTGAAGACCTGGAAGGTGATCGACCGCATCGGTGCGGAAATCGCCATCCCGGTCCCCACCGACAACGCATAAGGGAAGGGCTGAACCATGATCCAGATGCAGTCCAACCTCGACGTCGCCGACAATTCGGGCGCCAAGCGCGTCCAGTGCATCAAGGTGCTCGGCGGCTCCAAGCGTCGGTTCGCGACGGTCGGCGACATCATCGTCGTGTCGATCAAGGAAGCCGCCCCGCGCGGCAAGGTGAAGAAGGGTGACGTGCACCGCGCCGTCATCGTTCGCACCGCGAAGGACATCCACCGTGCGGACGGCTCGACCATCCGCTTCGACGGCAATGCCGCCGTCCTCGTCAACAAGAACGAGGAGCCGATCGGCACCCGCATCTTCGGCCCGGTCGTGCGCGAGCTCCGTGCCCGGAACCACATGAAGATCATCTCGCTCGCGCCCGAGGTGCTGTGAAATGTCGGCTCTGAAGATCAAGAAGGGTGACCAGGTCGTCGTCCTGTCCGGCAAGGACAAGGGCAAGACCGGGACCGTCACCAAGGCGATGCCTGCCGAGAGCAAGGTGATCGTCGGCGGCGTGAACGTCGCGACCCGCCACCGCAAGCCGACCCAGGCGAACCCGCAGGGTGGCCTGGAGCGCATCGAGGCGCCGCTGCATGTCTCCAAGGTCGCGATCGCGACCAAGGACGGCAAGCCGACCCGCGTGCGCTTCGAGGTGCAGGACGGCAAGAAGGTCCGCGTGGCCGTGAAGACCGGGGAGAAGATCGATGGCTTAGTACAAGCCTCGGCTCCAGAAGCTGTACGAAGACACGATCGTCAAGGCGATGACCGAGAAGTTCGGGTACACCAACCCGATGCAGGTCCCCAAGATCGAGAAGATCGTGATCAACATGGGTGTCGGCGACGCCACCCAGGACAAGAAGCGGGTGGACCAGGCCGCGGCCGAGATGGAGCTCATCTCGGGCCAGAAGCCGGTGATCACCAAGGCGAAGAAGTCGATCGCGCAGTTCAAGCTGCGTGAGGGCATGCCGATCGGTTGCAAGGTCACCCTGCGCCGCACGCACATGTTCGAGTTTCTCGACCGCTTCGTCACGATCGCGCTGCCGCGCGTCCGCGACTTCCGTGGCCTGAACGCCAAGTCGTTCGACGGCCGTGGCAATTACGCGACCGGCCTCAAGGAGCAGCTGATCTTCCCGGAGATCAGCTACGACAAGGTCGACCGCATCCGTGGCATGGACGTGATCGTCACGACCACCGCCAACACCGACGACGAGGCTCGCGAGCTGCTGCGCCTGTTCGGTTTCCCCTTCGAGGGCGAAGCCGATCAGAAGCAGGCGGCCTGAGCTAGGAAAGAGAACTTAAGTCATGGCGAAACTGAGTTCCGTGCTGAAGAACGAGCGCCGCCGCGCGCTCGTCAAGAAGACTGCTCCGAAGTACGCGAAGCTGAAGGCGATCGCGAACGACAAGAGCCTGGACGATGGCGAGCGTCTGATCGCGCGCCTTCGCATGGCGGAGCTTCCCCGCAACGGGAACCCGACCCGCATCCGCAACCGCTGCGAGATGACCGGTCGTCCCCGCGGCTATTACCGCAAGTTCAAGCTCGCGCGCGTCATCCTGCGGGATCTCGCGAACAAGGGGATGATCCCCGGCGTGACCAAGTCGAGCTGGTGAGGGTTTAAAGATGGCGATCAACGATCCCGTGGGCGATCTGCTCACCCGCATCCGCAACGGCCAGCGCGCCCGCAAGGATTCCGTGCTGACCCCGGCGTCCAAGCTGCGTGCGCGCGTGCTCGACGTGCTCCAGCGCGAGGGCTACATCCGTGGCTACTCCGACGAGACGCTCAACGAGCATCCGGGCATCCGCATCGAGCTGAAATATTTCGAGGGCCAGCCCGCGATCCAGCACATCGCGCGCGTCTCGAAGCCGGGTCGGCGCGTGTATAGCGGCTCCAAGGAGCTGCCGCGCGTCCGCAACGGCCTGGGCATCACCATCGTCTCGACGCCGAAGGGCGTTCTCTCCGACGCGGAAGCGCGCGAGCAGAACGTCGGCGGCGAGGTTCTCGCGGAGGTCTTCTGATGAGCCGCATTGGCAAGAAGCCGGTCATCGTGCCGGCCGGCGTCACCGCTTCGATCGGTGACGGCAAGCTCTCGATGAAGGGCCCGAAGGGCACCCTCTCGATCGATCTCGCCAACGAGGTCTCCTACGCGATCGAGGACGGCAACGTCGTCGTGCAGCCGGTGAACGACAGCAAGCGCGCGCGCTCCTTCTGGGGCATGCAGCGTACGCTGGTCGCGAACCTGGTGACGGGTGTGACGGAGGGCTTCTCGAAGACCCTGCAGATCACCGGCGTCGGCTATCGCGCCGCGGCCCAGGGCAAGACCCTGAAGCTGCAGCTCGGCTATTCGCACGACGTCAACATGGACGTGCCGGAAGGCATCACCGTGGCGACGCCGGACGCGACGACCGTGAACATCAGCGGCAACGACAAGCAGCAGGTCGGCCAGTTCGCCGCCGAGATCCGTCGTTGGCGCAAGCCGGAACCCTATAAGGGCAAGGGCATCAAGTACGCGGGCGAGTATATCTTCCGCAAGGAAGGGAAGAAGAAGTAAGATGGCCAAGCATCTCTCTGCCTTCGCCAAGCGTCGCCAGCGCGTCCGCACCCAGCTGCGCGCGCGTGCCGGTGGGCGTCCGCGTCTGTCCGTGCATCGCTCGGGCCGCCACATCTACGCGCAGATCATCGACGACGCGAACGGCCACACGGTCGCCGCTGCCTCGACGCTCGGCTCGGAGAAGACCGGTGCCGGCATCGTTGCCGCCGCCGAGGTGGGCAAGGCCGTCGCCGAGCGCGCCAAGGCCGCCGGCATCACCACCGTCGTGTTCGATCGCGGCGGCTTCCTCTTCCATGGGCGCATCAAGGCGCTCGCAGACGCCGCCCGTGAGGGTGGCCTGGAGTTCTGACGATGGCTGACGAAATCCAGACCGAGGGCCAGGCCCCCGTCGAAGCCACCGCTGCAGCGCCCGAAGGCCAGCGCGAGGCCCGTGGCCCGCGTGGCGGCCGTGGTCGCGGTGGCCCGGGTGGCAACCGTGATGGTCGTGGCCGTGACGGCCGTGGCCGTCGCGACGACCGCCGCAACAACAATGACGACGGTGGCGAGGAGCTGATCGAGAAGCTCGTCCACATCAACCGCGTCTCGAAGACCGTGAAGGGCGGCAAGCGTTTCGGTTTCGCCGCGCTGGTCGTCGTCGGTGACGGCAAGGGCCGCTCGGGCTTCGGCCACGGCAAGGCCCGCGAGGTCCCCGAGGCGATCTCCAAGGCGACCGCGGCCGCCAAGAAGGCGATGGTCCGCGTGCCGCTGAAGGAGGGCCGCACCCTCCATCACGACGGCAACGGCCATTTCGGCGCGGGCCGCGTGACCGTCCGTTCGGCTCCGGCCGGCACCGGCATCATCGCGGGTGGCCCGATGCGCGCCATCTTCGAGAGCCTGGGCGTGCACGACGTGGTGACCAAGTCGGTCGGCACGTCCAACCCCTACAACATGATCCGCGCGACCTTCGAGGCGCTCAAGGATCAGACGAGCCCGAAGTCGGTGGCCTCGCGCCGCGGCAAGAAGATCGCCGACCTGCTGGGTCGCGGTGGTTCGCAGACAGCCGAGGCGGAAGCCGCGGCGATCGTGGAGTAATCGATCATGGCGACCATCAAGGTGACGCAGACCGGATCGCCGATCCGTCGCACCGCAGACCAGCGCGCGACGCTCATCGGCCTCGGCCTCAACAAGATGCACCGCACCCGCGAGCTCGAGGATAGCCCCGAGGTCCGCGGCATGATCCGCAAGGTGCAGCACATGGTGAAGGTCGAGGGCTGACACGCCCGAGCCTTCGCAGGTGCGAGGATAGGGAAGGGCTCCGCTACCGGATGGTGGCGGGGCCCTTTTCCGTTGTAGGATTGCCGCCCGTTCGTTTCGAGCATGGCGGGGAAAGCGAGACCGGCGAGGTTCGCGCGTGGCGGGCGCCCATCCGCCTCGCCATATCTTCGCCACCTTCCCCGGCCATGCGCTCGCGGGACAGGGAGTGGATACCATGCGAGGCGACAAGCGCGTCTTCCTGACGCTCGACGGGTTGCGCGGGATCGCCGCGATCATGATCGTGCTGTTCCACTCGCCCGCGCTGATCGGCCAGCTCCGGCCGCAATCCGCCTATCTGTCGGTCGATCTGTTCTTCGCGCTCTCCGGCTGCGTGCTGGAGGCGTCCTATCGCGATCGCCTCGCCGCCGGCCTTTCGACGCGCGAGTTCATGCTGATCCGCTGCATCCGCCTGTGGCCGATGTTCGCGCTGGGCCTGCTGGTCGGCCTGGCCTTCGCGCTGCTGCGGCTGGCGCATGGCATCGGCGAGGAGACGCCCTGGAGCATCGCCACCGCCTTGCTGACCGGCCTCGCGCTGCTGCCGACGCCGGCGCTCTCCGCCAAGGGCTGGGTGGTGCCGCTCAACGCGGCGGGCTGGTCGCTGATCCTCGAACTGGCGGTGAACCTGCTCTATGCGCGCTTCTGGCGCTATCTGACCAACCGGCTGCTCTCGGGCATCGTCCTGGTCGCGGGCATCGGCCTGATGGTGATGAGCACGCGCCATGGCGGCATCGACATGGGATCGACCTGGGGGAGCATCCTCGGCGGGCTTGTGCGTGTCACCTACAGCTTCGCGCTCGGCGTACTGATCCTGCGCGCCTATGACGGCCGCGTCTGGACCGGCTGGGCGGGCGCGATCCCGCCGCTCGCCTTGATCCCGATCCTCGCCATGGCGCGGGGCGGGCTCTGGTTCGATCTCGTCTCCGCGCTGATCCTGCTGCCGCTGATCGTGTGGGCCGGTCTCCGGCTGGAGCCGGGGCCGTGGCTGGGCAAGCTGTTCCGCTGGGGCGGCCTGGTCTCCTACGCGCTCTATGCGTTGCACGGGCCGGTGCTGAAGTTCGTGCGGATGGAGATCGTCCTCCATGTCGAGCACAGCCGCATGGCGTTCCTGACCGCCGGCCTGCTCGCGATCGCGGCGCTGCTGCCGGTCTGCGCCTTGCTCGATCGCTGGTACGACGCGCCGCTCCGCCGCCGGCTCAGCGCGGCGCTGCTGCGGCCCCGTGATCGGCGCATCGCGGAGCCAGCGATGTCGCTACCCTGAACGCTGGATCCCAAAACCGTTCGCCCTGAGCTTGTCGAAGGGCTGTCCTTCCCTTCTCCCAGTCTCAAAAAGTAAGGGGAGGGCTTCGACAAGCTCAGCCCGAACGATTGGGGTGAACGAGAAGGCGGACGGGAATCGGTTGGCAAAGGCCGCGCGATCCTCTAAGGGCCGCCGCTTCCATTCACCTGCGCGACCAAAGCGAAAGCGAGTGCACATATGACCAAGCTGAACGACATCCGCGACAACGAAGGCGCCCGCCACCGCAAGATGCGGGTCGGCCGGGGCATCGGTTCGGGCAAGGGCAAGACCGCCGGCCGCGGCCAGAAGGGCCAGAAGAGCCGCGAAGGCGTCTCGATCAAGGGCTTCGAGGGTGGCCAGATGCCGCTCCACATGCGGATCCCGAAGCGCGGCTTCAACAACCCGTTCGCCAAGGATTATGCCGAGGTCAATCTGGGGCAGATCCAGAAGCTGGTCGATTCGAAGACGCTCGCCACCGACGGCGTGATCGATCATGCGGCGCTGAAGGCGGCCGGCGTGGCGCGCGGCGGCAAGGACGGCGTGCGCGTCCTCGCCAAGGGCGTGCTGAGCGCCAAGCTGTCGTTCAAGGTCGCCGGCGTTTCGGCCTCCGCCAAGGATGCCATCGAGAAGGCCGGCGGTTCGGTCGAGGTGATCGCGGTGGTTCCCGCCGCCGAGAAGGCCGCGGCCAAGAAGAACAGTGTCCGCGACGCCAAGAAGGCGGCCCGCGCCTGAGCCTTTCGGTCGATAGGCCGCTAGGGCTTAGACAAGCCGGATAAGTGCTTATATGGAGGCGGCGGGCGCAGCGATGCGACCCGCCGCTTTCGCATTCGAGGATTCTGATTTCCCATGGCATCCGCCGCCAACCAGGCCGCCGCCGGCCTCAGCCTCAGCAAGTTCGCGCAGGCCACCGATCTCAAGAAGCGGCTGTGGTTCACCATCGGCGCGCTGGTCGTGTTCCGGCTGTTGAGCTTCGTCCCGCTGCCCGGCATTGATCCGCGCGCGCTCGCCGCGCTGTTCGAGAAGACCAATGGCGGCGTGCTCGATTTCTTCAACAATTTCTCGGGCGGCGCGCTGCATCGCATGTCGATCGTGGCGATGGGCGTGATGCCCTACATCACCGCCTCGATCGTCATCCAGCTGGCCACCTCGCTGTCGCCCACTCTGGAGGCGATCAAGAAGGAAGGCGAAAGCGGCCGCAAGAAGCTCAACCAGTATACCCGCTACCTCACTGTCTTCCTGACGGCGGTGCAGGGCTATTTCATCACCGTCAGCCTCGAGCGCGCGACCGGCGTCGTGATCGATCCGGGCATCATCTTCCGCGTCTCGGCGGTGATCTCGCTGATCGGCGGCACGATGTTCCTGATGTGGCTGGGCGAGCAGATCACCGCGCGCGGCATCGGCAACGGCGTCTCGCTGATCATCATGGCCGGCATCGTCAGCCAGATCCCCAACATCCTGTCGAACCTGTTCGAGCAGGGCCGCACCGGCGCGCTCTCGCCGCTGGTGATCATCGGCGCGATCGTGGTCGCCTTCGGCCTGATCTGGGGCATCTGCTACATGGAACGCGCGATGCGCCGGGTGCTGATCCAGTATCCCAAGCGCCAGACCGCGCGCGGCATGATGCAGGGCGACAAGAGCTACCTGCCGCTCAAGATCAACACGTCGGGTGTGATCCCGCCGATCTTCGCCTCGTCGCTGCTGCTGATGCCGCTGACGATCGCGCAGTTCGCCGGCAACAAGGTGAACGGATCGAGCCGCTGGAACGACATCCTGCTGACCGTCACCGGCGCGCTGCAGCATGGTTCGCCGCTCTACATGGCGCTCTATGCCGCCGGCATCATCTTTTTCTGCTTCTTCTACACGGCCGTGGTGTTCAACCCGGAGGAGACGGCGGACAACCTCAAGCGCTATGGCGGCTTCATCCCCGGCATCCGTCCGGGCAAGTCGACGGCGGAATATCTGGATTACGTGCTGACCCGCATCACGGTGATCGGCGCGGCCTACCTGACCGTGATCTGCCTGGTGCCGGAAGCGGTGATCAAGGCGTTCGGCCTGCCGCAGATGCAGATCACCGGCACCAGCCTGCTGATCGTCGTCAACGTGACGATGGACACGGTCACGCAGATCCAGAGCCACCTGCTCGCGCATCAATATGGCGATCTCATCAAGAAGGCGAAGCTGAAGGGTGGCGCGCTGCGCCGCTGAGGGGCTATCGTCTCCAGGAGTGGAGGGGGACTGAATGAACATCATCCTGCTGGGGCCACCGGGCGCGGGCAAGGGGACTCAGGCTGATCGGCTGGTGAAGGAGCGCGGCATGAAGCAGCTCTCCACCGGCGACATGCTGCGCGCCGCGGTGAAGGCGGGAACGCCCACCGGCCTCAAGGCCAAGGCGGTGATGGATGCGGGGCAGCTCGTCTCGGACGAGATCGTCTCGGGCATCATCGGCGACGCGCTGGACGCGATGCCCGCCGATCAGGGCGCGATCTTCGACGGCTATCCGCGCACCCAGGCGCAGGCGGTCTCGCTCGACGGGATCCTCGACGCGCGCGGCCGCAGGCTCGATCACGTGATCGAATTGGTGGTGGACGAGGACAAGCTGGTCGCGCGCATCGTCGGCCGCTTCACCTGCGCCAATTGCGGCGCGGGCTATCACGACACGTTCAAGCAGCCCAAGGTGCCCGGCACCTGCGATGTCTGCGGGCATCACGAATTCAAGCGCCGCCCCGACGACAATGAGGCGACGGTGCGCACCCGCATGGCGGAGTATCGCGCCAAGACCCAGCCGATCCTGCCTTATTACGAGACCAAGGGGCTGGTCGCGAAGGTCGACGGCATGGCCGACATCGATCATGTCGGCGCCGCGATCGACGCGATACTGGGCGACTGAGTCTCTCCCATTTGCGGGAAAGGGCGAGGACCCGCCGCGCAGCGATGGGAAGGGCGAGGGCGTACCGTTTTCAAAAAGAAGACCCTCACCTCAACCCTCTCCCGCGAAGGCGGGAGAGGGAGTAAGGCGGCGCCATGGATATCGACGCGCTCCTCCAGCATTATTTCGGCACCGACGACCCGGACGCCATCACCGATCTCGGCTTTACGCTGGGATCGGAGCGGTTGCGCGTCGATTTCGGGACGGAGAAGGAACCCGGCCGCCGCTTCGCCTTGTGGGTGCTGATGGAGGTGCTCGGCTTCGCGCCACTGCCCGCCGAGGCCTTCCCCAAGGATGCCGGACTCAAGCGCGCGGCGGAGGATTATCTCACCGCCGCCGAGCGGATGGAGCGGGACGGGGAGGAGGACGAGGCATAGCGCCGCCTCCCTCCGTTCGTCCTGAGCGTGTCGAAGGACGTGACGCAAACGCGGCGCTCGCGGCACGCACTTCGACCTCGCTCCGTGCGAACGGGCTTCTGGGGCCCGGTCGCCGGCCTTACCCGTTCGCGATCGTCTTGTTGTCGATCACGAAACGGTAGCGCACGTCGCCCTTGAGCAGGCGCTCGTAGGCCGTCTCGATATCCTGGATGGCGATCATCTCGATATCCGAGACCACGCCCTTCTCGGCGCAGAAATCGAGCATCTCCTGCGTCTCGGCGATGCCGCCGATCAGCGAGCCGGCGAGGCTGCGCCGGCCGAAGATGAGGTTGAACACGGTCGGCGAGGGGTGGGCGTGCTCGGGCGCGCCGACCAGCACCATCGTGCCGTCCCGCTTCAGGCAGTTCAGGAAGGGATCGAGATCGTGGCTGGCGGCCACGGTGTTGACGATCAGGTCGAAGCTGCGGGCGTGCGCGGCCATCTCGTCTTCGTTCTTCGAGATGATCACCTCGTCGGCGCCGAGCGCCTTGGCGGCCTCCACCTTCGATTCGGAGGTGGTGAAGGCGACGGTATGGGCGCCGAGCGCATGGGCGAGCTTGATGCCCATGTGGCCGAGGCCGCCGATGCCGACGATGCCCACCTTCTTGCCGGGGCCGGCACCCCAATGCTTGAGTGGCGACCAGGTGGTGATGCCGGCGCAGAGCAGGGGCGCCACGGCGGCCAGCTGGTCCTCGCTGTGATTCACCTGGAGGACGAAATGCTCCTTGACGACGATCGTCTCGGAATAGCCGCCATAGGTGTTTTCGCCGGTGCCGCTATTGTCGCCATTGTAGGTGCCGGTGAAGCCGGTCTCGCAATATTGCTCGAGACCGTCGTCGCACGAGGCGCAATGGTCGCAACTGTCGACCATGCAGCCCACCGCCGCGATGTCGCCGACCTTGAACTTGCCGACATGATCGCCGACGGCGGTGACCCGGCCGACGATCTCGTGACCCGGCACGCACGGATAGATGGTGTTGCCCCATTCGCCGCGCGCCTGGTGCAGATCGGAATGGCAGACGCCGCAATACAGGATGTCGATCTGCACGTCGTGCGCGCCGACGGGGCGCCGATCGATCTCGAACGGCGCGACTTGGGAATCGGCGCTCTGCGCCGCATAGGCCTTGGTAGCCATGAGTAGGGAATTCCTCTTCGGGGAGTGAAGGGACCGCCAAGCTAACGCTGACAACGCTGGCCTTCAACCGCTCGGTACATAAATCTTTCATCCGGCTTTGGCGGGGCCTGCCGCGCTTGACAGGGGGTGAGTCGCCCTATAGGGACCGCCGATCCCAAAACCCGGTCGTCCGGCGGCGCTATTCGTGCGCGCGTCGGCTGTCCTGCGTTGAGGGGCGAAGCGCTGAGATGGGCGGCCTTGCCACGGCCCCCGTGGAGCAGGAGATAAGTTTACCATGGCACGTATCGCGGGTGTCAATATCCCGACCAACAAGCGCGTCGAAATCGCGCTGACCTACATTCACGGCATCGGCTCGACCAAGGCCAAGGAAATCACCGGCAAGCTCGGCATCGAGCCGGCCCGCCGCGTGCAGGACCTGTCGGACCAGGAGATCCTCCAGATCCGCGAGGCGATCGACGCCGGCTACAGCGTGGAGGGTGACCTCCGCCGCCAGACCGCGATGAACATCAAGCGTCTGATGGACCTGGCCTGCTATCGTGGCCTGCGCCATCGCAAGGGCCTGCCGGTCCGCGGCCAGCGCACCCACACCAACGCCCGCACCCGCAAGGGCAAGGCGAAGCCGATCGCCGGCAAGAAGAAGTAAGCATCCGGTCGAGCCCCGCGGGGCTCCCGGTCTGCACTCAGGTAGGACAGCAGAAAAATGGCTCGTGAACCGCAGCGCCTTCGCCGTCGCGAACGCAAGAACATCACCGCCGGCGTGGCCCATGTGAACGCCAGCTTCAACAACACCATGATCACCATCACCGACGCGCAGGGCAATGCCATTGCGTGGTCGTCGGCGGGCATGATGGGCTTCAAGGGTTCGCGCAAGTCGACCCCCTATGCCGCCCAGGTCGCCGCCGAGGACGCGGGCAAGAAGGCCGCCGAGCATGGCGTGCGCACCCTCGAGGTCGAGGTGAAAGGCCCGGGTTCGGGTCGTGAGTCGGCGCTTCGCGCGCTGCAGGCGGTGGGCTTCCAGATCACGTCGATCCGCGACGTCACCTCGATCCCGCACAACGGCGTTCGCCCGTCCAAGCGCCGCCGCGTCTGATTTCGTATCGGAGCGCAGGCGCTGGGCGCCCGCGCTCCCGTTTCCCGGCCGCGGGTGGACGCATCCGCTTTGGCCCAACCCTTGAGGGACAACACATGGCAGTCAACGCCAAGAACTGGCAGGAACTCAAGAAGCCCAACGGCCTGGAGAAGAAGGGCGGCGACGGCAAGCGCCGTGCGACCTTCGTCGCCGAGCCGCTCGAGCGCGGCTTCGGCCTGACGCTGGGCAACGCGCTGCGCCGCGTCCTGCTCTCGTCGCTCCAGGGCGCTGCCGTCACGTCGATCAAGATCGAGAACGTGCTGCACGAATTCTCGAGCCTGGCCGGCGTGCGCGAAGACGTCACCGATATGGTGCTCAACGTCAAGCAGATCGCGCTGCGGATGCAGGGCGAGGGCGCCAAGCGCCTGCAGCTCTCCGCCACCGGCCCCGCCGAGGTGACCGCGGGCATGATCGCCACCACCGGCGACATCGAGGTGATGAACCCCGATCTCGTGATCTGCCACCTCGACGACGGCGCGACGCTCAACATGGAGCTCACGGCCGCCGCCGGTAAGGGCTATGTCGCCGCCGCGCTGAACCGTCCGGCGGATGCGCCGATCGGCCTCATCCCGGTCGATGCGCTCTACTCGCCGGTGCGCCAGGTCGCCTACAAGGTGGAGAACACCCGCGTCGGCCAGGAGCTCGATTACGACAAGCTGACGCTGACCACCGAGACCGACGGCACCGTCACCCCGGAGGACGCGCTCGCTTATGCCGCGCGCATCCTGCAGGACCAGTTGCAGCTCTTCGTCCACTTCGACGACGGCCTGACGCTGCAGACCTCCGTGCCCCAGATGGCGGGCGTCGCGGTTCCCACCGCGGGCGCCGAGCCGGAGCAGGACGCCAACCAGCTCAACCGCTACCTCCTCAAGAAGGTGGACGAGCTGGAGCTGTCGGTGCGTTCGGCGAACTGCCTGAAGAACGACAACATCATCTACATCGGCGATCTCGTGCAGAAGACCGAGGCCGAGATGCTCCGCACGCCGAACTTCGGCCGCAAGTCGCTGAACGAGATCAAGGAAGTGCTCTCGTCCATGGGCCTGCGCCTCGGCATGGACATCCCGGGCTGGCCGCCCGAGAACATCGAGGAAATGGCCAAGAAGCTCGAGCAGGAATATTGATCCTGCATTCCCTCTCCCGCTTTCGCGGGAGAGGGAGGGGACCCGCCGCGCAGCGGTGGGGAGGGTGAGGGTCTTCTTCTTCGACGCGCGGTGTTTGCTCCAAGAAGAAGACCCTCACCCAACCTCTCCCGCGAAAGCGGGAGAGGGGTAAGACAGGGAGTAGGGCGGCCTCCCGATATGCCGCCTGGCCCGGGGTACCTCATACGGCCCCCTGACGAACGAAAGGAAATATCATGCGCCATCGCGTTGGCGGTCGTAAGCTGCAGCGGACCGCGTCCCACCGTACCGCCCTGTTCCGCAACCAGTCGGCCGCGCTGATCAAGCACGAGCAGATCCTCACCACGCTCGCCAAGGCGAAGGAGCTTCGCCCCTATGTCGAGAAGCTGGTGACGCTGGCGAAGAAGGGCGGCCTCTCCAACCGCCGCCTGGCCCATGCCCGCCTGCTCGACGACACGCAGCTGGTGAAGCTGTTCGACGTGCTGGCCGAGCGCTATGCGTCGCGCGCCGGCGGCTATACCCGCATCATCAAGGCCGGCATCCGCGCGTCGGACGCGGCGCCGATGGCGATCATCGAGTTCGTCGACCGCGACGTCTCGGCCAAAGGCCAGGATTCGGGCCCGGTGCTGAGCGACGAGGAACTGGACGAAGCGGCCTGATCGCTCGTCCCGTCGCGAAAGAGTAACGGAAGGGCCGTCCCGGATCGGGGCGGCCCTTTTGCTTTGGTCTTCCCGAGGTTTGCATGGCGCCCCGTCGTCGTTACGGGTGAGGCAGGTTGAGAGAGGATTGCCCATGAGTCCGGATGGACCCATCGCCTACCCGGAGACGGCCCGCGACGATGTGGCCGAGGAACTGGCGGGGCGCCGGATCGCCGATCCCTGGCGCTGGCTGGAAGGCGATGTCCGCACCGACGAGCGCGTGCAGGCCTGGGTCGAGCGGCAGGCCGCGTTGACCGATGCCTATCTCGACATGCTGCCCGGCCGCGTCGCGATCCGCGAGCGGCTGACGAAGCTCTGGGATTATGAGCGGGCCTCGCTGCCGCGCCGCCGGGGCGGGCGCTATTTCTTCCTGCGTAATGCCGGGCTGGAGGCGCAGCCGGTGCTCTGCGTGCGCGAGGCGCAGGATGCTCCGGCGCATGTGCTGATCGATCCCAACGGCTGGTCTGAGGATGGCGCGACGGCGCTCGGCGAATGGGAACCGTCCAAGGACGGCCGCCGGCTCGCTTATACCGTGCAGGATGGCGGCAGCGACTGGCGCATTGTCCGGGTGCTGGACGCGATCGGCGGTGACGCGCTCGCCGACGAGGTGCGCTGGGTCAAATATTCGCAGCTTGTCTGGGCGGCCAACGGCTCCGGCTTCTTCTACTCGCGCTTTCCCGAGCCGCGCGCCGGGCTGGAGCACCAGGCGCAGAATCTCGACCATGCCGTCTATTTCCACCGGCTCGGCACCGAGCAATCGGCGGATTTCCAGGTCTATGCGACACCCGATCGCCCGCGCCTGATCCACACCGCCGAAGTGAGCGAGGACGGCCACTGGCTGCTGGTCTCGTCGGCGGAGGGGACGGAAGCGCGCACCGAGCTGACGGTGATCGATCTCACCGCGCCCAAGCTCGCGCCCAAGATCCTGGTGCGCGGGCTGGAGAATGACTGGCGGCTGGCCGGCTCGAAGGGCGACATCTTCTATTTCGTCACCGATCTGGAGGCGCCGCGCCGGCGCATCGTCTCGATCGACGTGGCATCCGAGATGCGCCGCCGCCGCGAGATCGTGCCGCATGGCGAGGATCTGGTGGCGGATGCGCTGGTGGTCGGCGATCGCCTGCTCGTCTCGCTGCTCCGCAATGTCGCGAGCGAGCTGCGCATCTACAGCCTCGACGGCAAGCTGATGGACACGGTGGTGCTGCCCGGCGTCGGCGCGGTGGTCGGCATGGAAGGGCAGGGCGACAGCGCCGAGGCCTTCTTCGCCTTCACCAGCTACGACCGGCCGACCGAGATCCACCGGCTCGATGCCGGCAGTGCGGTGGCGCTCCCTTATGCGCAGCCGCAGCTCCAGTTCGACCGGGAGGCCTTCGTCGTCGAGCAGACCAGCTTCACCTCGAAGGACGGCACCGTCGTCCCGCTTTTCCTGCTGCGGCGGAAGGATGTCACCGGGCCGGCACCGACCCTGCTCTACGGCTATGGCGGGTTCGAGATCGCGCTGACGCCGGGTTTCTCCTCGGCGGCGCTGTGCTGGGCGGCGATGGGCGGCGTCTATGCGGTCGCCAACATCCGGGGCGGCGGCGAATATGGCAAGGCCTGGCATGATGCCGGGCGGCGCGCCAACAAGCAGAATGTCTTCGACGATTTCATCGCGGCGGCCGAGCATCTGAAGGCGGCCGGAATCGCCTCCTCGCTGGTCGTCCACGGCCACAGCAATGGCGGCCTGCTCGTCTCCGCGGTGACCAACCAGCGGCCGGACCTGTTCGCGGCGGCGCTGCCGGCGGTCGGCGTCCACGACATGACGCGCTTCCACCGCTTCACCGCCGGACGCTACTGGATCGACGATTATGGCGATCCGGGGAAGGAGGAGGATCTGGCGGTGCTGATGGCCTATTCGCCGATCCACAATATCCGCGACGGCGTGGACTATCCCGCGATCCTGATCGCCACCGCCGACACGGACGATCGCGTGGTGCCGGCACACAGCTTCAAATATGCCGCCGCGCTGCAGGCGGCCGACATCGGCCCGAAGCCGCATCTCATCCGCATCGAGACGCGGGCCGGCCACGGCGCCGGCAAGCCGACCGCCAAGCAGATCGAGGAGATCGCCGATCTGTGGGCCTTCGCGGCGACGTGGAGCGGGTTGGCTGTCTAGCCCTTGACCTTGGCCTTCTCCCGCTTTCGCGGGAGAAGGAGGAGACCCGTCGAAGACGGGGAGGATGAGGGACTTCTTCTTCAGGCGTTCCGTATCGGAAGAAGAAGGCCCTCACCCAACCCTTTCCCGTGAAAGCGGGAGAGGGCTAGAAGGCGTCACGCCGCGCGTTTCACCGCCCCGCTCAGCGCCAGCTGGATCTCGCGCTCGTTGGGCACGCGCTGCTCGATCACGCAGCGCAGGCGGAGCCCGTCGAAGCCGTGGACGGGCAGCGCCATCGCCTGCGCCACCATCGAATCGTCGCGCGTCTCGACATGGCGGCCGGCGGCGGCGGTGACACTGGCGATCGCCAGCACTTCGTTGAAGGCGTAGCGGCCGGTCGAGGAAATCATCCGGTTCTGGTCGTCGACGATGGTGACGACCGCGCCCGAGCTCGCCTGCTCCACCGAGTGGATCATCGCGGCGGCCTGCGCCTCCCAGTCATATTCCAGGTAGCAGACGCCGATCACGCGCCCGTCCCGGCGGATCGGCGAGACGTAGATCAGGACCTTGCGGTTGTTCGAGAAGGGATTCTCCCACACCTCGTCGGTGAACCACTCCTCATGATCCCGCGCCCCGAGCGCATTCTGATATTGGGGCTCGTTGCGCAGGTTGACGGTGCGCACCTCGGCATTGGCGTGGGCGGAGACGACGACATGGCCCTGATCGTCGGCGATGAAGGCATTGAGGAAATAGGGCGAGAAATGGAGCATGGCGCGCAGCCGCTCCATCGCGCGCGCTTCCGCGGCGGGATCGGTGCGGGCGTGCGCGGCGCCGTCGACGACGAAGGGATCGGTGGCCAGCATGCGGACGTCGATCGAGCGATCGTAGAGCGCGCGCGCCACCGTCTGGATGATCGACTGGGCGAGCTCGCCCAGGCGCGCGCCTTCCACCTCGGCGACCAGTTCGTCGGCGATGCCGGCGCCCTGGGCGAGGCGATCGAGCACCTCGGCGCGGAACTTGCCGGCCGACATGCGCGCCTGGCCCGCGAGCGCCTTCACCTCCTGCGCGACGACGGAGAAGCCGCGCCCGGCCTCGCCCGAGCGGGCGGCCTCGATCGTGGCGTTGAGCGCGAGCAGGTTGGTCCGGCCGGCGATCGCCTCCGTCTCGGCCGCATAATGCTGGACCTCTTCCCGCAGCGTCGAGAGCAGCGAGCGGATACGGCGAGGCATCGAACAATCCCCAATCAAAGCAGTCCCCGCACGGGCTTAGGCGGCAAGGGTAAACAAGCCGTTGACCATAGGGGCAGGCGTTCCTCATTCCCGTCGTCCCGGCGAAAGCAGGGGCCCATGGACAGCGGCGCGCAGGACCTTCGGCCGCACCGTATCCATGGGTCCCGCCTTTCGTCGGGACGACGAGGAGAGCGAGCGAGGCCCGGCTGGACTCGCGTGCGCGACATGCCTATCGGCTCGCCATGACCGTCGCCCCCGCAGATACCATCCTCATCGTCGATTTCGGCAGCCAGGTGACCCAGCTGATTGCCCGCCGCGTGCGGGAATCGGGGGTCTATTGCGAGATCGCGCCCTTCCAGTCCGCCGACGAGGCTTTCGACCGGCTGTCGCCCCAGGGCCTGATCTTGTCCGGCGGCCCGGCCTCGGTCACCGAGGAGCATGCGCCCCGCGCCCCGCAGCGTTTCTTCGAGGCCGGCCTGCCGATCCTCGGCATCTGCTACGGCCAGCAGACCATGTGCCAGCAGCTCGGCGGCGAAGTGGTCGTCTCGGGCGAGGGCGGCGAGTTCGGTCGGGCCTTCGTGGAGGTGAAGGGGGCTTCCGCGCTGTTCGACGGCCTGTGGAAGGAGGGCGAGCGCCACCAGGTGTGGATGAGCCACGGCGACAAGGTGACGCGCCTGCCCGACGGCTTCCACCCGATCGCGGTGTCGGAGGGCGCGCCCTTCGCCATCACCGCCGACGAGAACCGGCGCTTCTACGGCGTCCAGTTCCATCCCGAGGTGGTCCACACGCCCGACGGCGGCAAGCTGATCGCCAATTTCGTTCGCCACGTCTGCGGGCTGGGCGGCGAATGGACGATGGCCGGTTTCCGCGCCGCCAAGATCGAGGAAATCCGCAAGCAGGTCGGCTCGGCCAAGGTGATCTGCGGCCTGTCGGGCGGCGTCGACAGCTCGGTGGCGGCCGTGCTGATCCACGAGGCGATCGGCGACCAGCTCACCTGCGTCTATGTCGATCACGGCCTGATGCGCAGCGGCGAGAGCGAGCAGGTCGTCTCGCTGTTCCGCAACCACTACAACATCCCGCTCGTCCATGTGAACGCGGAGACCCTGTTCCTGAACGGCCTCGCCGGCGTCACCGACCCGGAGGCCAAGCGCAAGTTCATCGGCAAGACCTTCATCGAGGTGTTCGAGGCGGAGGCGAAGAAGATCGGCGGCGCCGAATTCCTGGCGCAGGGCACGCTCTATCCGGACGTGATCGAGAGCGTCAGTTTCTCGGGCGGCCCTTCGGTGACGATCAAGAGCCACCACAATGTCGGCGGCCTGCCCGATCGGATGAACCTCAAGCTGGTCGAGCCGCTGCGCGAATTGTTCAAGGACGAGGTGCGGCTGCTCGGCAAGGAACTGGGCCTCACCGACGCCTTCGTCGGCCGCCATCCCTTCCCGGGGCCGGGCCTCGCCATCCGCATCCCCGGCGAGGTGACCAAGGAGCGCTGCGACATCCTGCGCAAGGCCGACGCCATCTATCTGGAGGAAATCCGCAACGCCGGCCTCTACGATGCGATCTGGCAGGCCTTCGCGGTGCTGCTGCCGGTGCGGACGGTGGGCGTGATGGGCGACCACCGCACCTATGACAGCGTCTGCGGCCTGCGCGCCGTCACCTCGGTGGATGGCATGACGGCGGACGTCTATCCGTTCGACGCCGCCTTCCTCAGCCGCGTCGCGACGCGGATCGTCAACGAAGTGCAGGGCATCAACCGCGTGGTCTACGATTATACCTCGAAGCCGCCGGGGACGATCGAATGGGAGTGAGATTTCCCATGAACCGTTGAATCGATTTCGAACGATCGAAATCGATAGCGTCCGGAGAGCGAGGCCATGGACGTCGCCGTCATCGATTACCGCGCGCCGTCCGCCTTCAGGCCGATCGACACCTTCAGTTGCCGCCGGTTGTCGGGCGGCCTGGCGCTCCGGCAGGTGCTGGACTGCCTGGGCGCGCTGCGGCAGGCCGATCCTGACCACCGCTATCTCTGCACGCTCGATGACCTGAATCAATGTTGTTACACCAGCGGGCATGCGGGCCGCGACGACCGCATCGACATCGATCCGGGCGCCACCGACTTCGATGATCCGGAGTCCCTCCGCGCGTTCGAGGCGCGCAGGCTGGCCCATGTCACGGCGCGGTTGCAGAATCCGGCGCTGCGCGAAACCTGGGACAATGTGTGCGGAACGCTGGCGACCAGCGTGGACGATGTGGTGGCGCTGGTCGGAATGAATCGCGATCCGGATCGAGTTCTGGATGACGTGATCTATGTGCAACGCCTGGCAGTGCCCGACGACGATCTGCTGATCGCCGGCCTGCCCAACGGCTATTTCACCTGTGACTGGAACCTGTTCCAGAACCATGCCGTGATCCGCCGCATGGGGGAACGGCACGGCTACCGCTTTTTCGGCATCGGCGCGTCCTGGCTGGGGTTTGTGCGGGATCGCCCCGTGGGCAAAGACGGTGCCGACAGGCTGGTGGCCGATCTGGCGGATCTTTACGGCTGTGGCGGCGCGGACGCTCGGCCTGCCTGGGAGGAATTGGCCGGGATCGTGGCCGCCGGAACAATCCTGCTGCTGGGCTATACGGAGAATTTCGCCGCGTGAGGCCCGCCGGCCGAGGCGTGGTTCCACGCAGGGGGTATTGTCGAATATTGGTTTTGCATCGCTCGGCAATATGATGTTTTAGATCGTTTTCGGGCCAATTCATGGCGCGATGGAGCGAAGCGATGACGAAGCGGACCTGGAGTGTCGTGGCGCTCGCGCTGCTGGCGACGGGTGCAGTGGCGCAGGACGGGACGCCGGCCGAGCCGCCGTCCAAATTGCATCAGGGTCTCCAGACCGGCGGCCGCATCGCCGCCCAGCCGGTGCACGACGTCGATGCCAGCCGCACCAAGATCCCGCTTGTTCTGGAAGCCGCGAACGGCGATCCCTACAGCCTGATCGGTGCCCGCAATTGCGCGCAGATCGGCCGGAGCATCGCCGCGCTCACCGACGCGCTCGGCCCCGATTTCGCGAGCGGGCCGGCGAAGAAGGAAAACAAGGCGGGCAAGCTCGCGGAGGCGGGCGGCAAGTCGATCGTCAACGCGATCATCCCGTTCCGGGGGCTGGTGCGCGAAATTTCGGGCGCCGCCCCGGCGCAGCGCCGGCTCAACGATGCGGTCGATGCCGGCCTCGCCCGCCGCGGCTTCCTGCGCGGCCTGCAGAGCGCGCGCCGCTGCAAGGGCTGATCAGCGGAGCCATTGCGTCGGCACGCCGAGGATGGGGCCGGCCTTGGCCAGGGTCTTGTCGAGCGTGACGACGGTCGCGCCCTGATCCGATGCGATGGCGAGATGCAGTGCGTCGCCGCCCCTCAGTCCCAGTTCGTGCCGATCGGAGAAGCGGGCCGCCGTCCGGAAATGCCCGCCCGTCACCGGGGAGATCACGAAGCTGCTGTCAGCCAACGCGTTGAAGCGCGCGAGGGCGGCGGCGCGCTGATCCACGGTGATCTGCCCGGTGCGCAGCTTGATCGCCATGGCGGAGGATGTTTCGGCGATGATCCAATCGCTGATCAACAGCCGGGATGGATCTTGCGATGCGAGCCAGGCTTGCGCGCGATCGGTGAACGCTTCGAGCAGAAGGGCCGCGACGATCAGGGACGTGTCGAGATACAGCATCAATAGCGATCGGAATCCCGCATCGCGCGCACGAAATCGCCCGCATTCTGATCGGAAGGGGTCATGGTCGCCGTCAGGCTTTGCAGCATTGCCAGCTCGACCGGCTTGCGCGGCGAGGTGGCCGCGGTCAGCCGCGCGACCGGCTTGCCGCGCCGGGTGATCTCGATCGACTCGCCGGCCTCGACCCGGTCGATCAGCGCGCTCAGATGCGCCTTGGCGTCCGCCAGACTGACCGCGTCCATATCCTGCTCCTGACCATCTGGATGGTCATATATAATCGATGGACGCGGTCGAATCCAGTTCGGCCTAGCTGCGGATGAACGCCAGCAGATCGGCGTTGATCACGTCGGCATGGGTCGTCGCCATGCCGTGCGGATAGCCTTCGTAGACCTTGAGGGTGCCGTGCTGGAGCAGTTTGATCGAGAGCAGGGCCGAATCGGCGATCGGCACCACCTGGTCGTCATCGCCGTGCATCACCAGCACGGGCACGCCGATCGTCTTGAGATCCTCGGTGAAGTCCGTCTCGGAAAAGGCCTTCACGCACTCGTAATGGGCCTTGATGCTGCCCATCATCGCCTGGCGCCACCAATTGCGGATGACGCCCTCGCTCACGTCGGCGCCCGCACGGTTGAAGCCGTAGAAAGGGCCGGTGGGGATATCGAGGAAGAATTGGGCGCGGTTGGCGGCGGTGCCCTGGCGGAAGCCGTCGAACACCTCCATCGGCAGGCCGCCCGGATTGGCCTCGCTCTTGAGCATCACCGGCGGGACGGCACCGATCAGCACCGCCTTGGCGACGCGGCCGGGCTCGGCGCGCGCGACATAATGCGCCACTTCGCCGCCGCCGGTGGAGTGGCCGATATGGATCGCGTTCTTCAGGTCGAGCGCGGCCGCCAGCGCGATGACGTCGGCGGCGTAGGTGTCCATCTCGTTGCCGCCGTCGGTCTGGTCCGATCGGCCATGGCCGCGCCGGTCGTGCGCGACCACGCGATAGCCTTCGCCCAGGAAGAACATCATCTGGTTGTCCCAGTCGTCCGCGCTCAGCGGCCAGCCGTGGTGGAAGACGATCGGCTGGGCGTCCTTCGGCCCCCAATCCTTGTAGAAGATGGTGGTGCCGTCCTGCGTGGTGATCGTGCCCATGGCGAGTCTCCCTTGGTTCGGAGACGCAACGATATCATGGTCGCGTCGCTTGTCCTACGTTGTCAGGGGCTTGGCCAAGAAAATCCGTGCCGGCACGGCGCTTCGGCGCTAGGGGCGTGGCGGCATGGCAAGGAGAGCGTCGCGTGGGCGTCACCATCTACGGCATCAAGAATTGCGACACGATGAAGAAGGCGCGGGCCTGGCTCGATGCGCACGGCGTCGCCCATGATTTCCACGACTACAAGGCCTCCGGCGTCGATCGTCCGCGGCTCGATGCCTGGGTGGCGGAACATGGCTGGGAAACGATCCTCAACCGTGCCGGCACCACCTTCCGCAAGCTCACCGACGCCGACCGCGCCGGGATCGATGCCGAGAAGGCGATCGAGCTGATGCTGGCCCAGCCCGCCATGATCAAGCGGCCGGTGCTCGATCTGGGCGGGCACACGCTGGTGGGGTTCAAGCCCGCCCAATATGAGAAGGCCTTCGCCTGATGCCGGCGGTGCTGCCGTGGCCGGACACGCCGGTGGCGCGGATCGAGGCGCTGGCGCTGGTCGAGACGCTCAACGCCGACCTGCTCAGCCATGACAGCGCGACGCTGACGCTCGATCGCTGGTGCGCCGATCATCATATGGCCACGCCCGCGACGGTGACGGCCGAGCGGGTGCGCGGGGTGGACAAGCCGGCCTCGGCCGAGATCCGGGCCGCGCTCCAGGTCGATGCGGCGACGCCGGTGGCCTATCGCAGCGTGCGCCTGCGGTGCGGCGCGCTGGTGTTGTCGGAAGCCGACAATTGGTACGTCCCGGGCCGGCTCGCGCCAGCGATGAACCAGGCGCTGGAGAGCAGCGACATCGCCTTCGGCCGGGCGGTGCAGGCGCTGCATTTCGCGCGCCATACGCTGTCGGCGGAATTGCTCTGGTCGCCCTTGCCGGCCGGGTGGGAGATGCAGGGCCTGCCCGCCGCCGGATCGGGCGCGCTCGCCATCCCGCACCACGTGCTGGAGCATCGCGCGGTGCTGACTACGCCCGACGGCAGGCCGTTCAGCCTGGTGGTGGAGGATTATACCGAGGCGGTGCTGGCCTTTTCGCCGCCGTCCGGAAACTGAAAATCCGTTCGCGCTGAGCGTGTCGAAGCCCTGTCCTTCTTCTTTCAGGGTACGAGACGACAGAACAGCCCTTCGACACGCTCGGGGCGAAGGGTGAAGAGAAAGGGCCGGACGGGGAAGATTTGCCCCCTGCCACCCAACCCGCTAGGCCTCCGCTCATGTCCACCACCTTCACGCTCGACACGTCGACGAGCCGCGCGCATCCCACGCCCGCGCCGATGAAGCGGCTCACCGTGCCGGCCGTCACCCGGCGCAAGGGCGGCGAGCCGATCGTCATGCTGACCGCCTACACCGCGCGCATGGC
>Ga0105239_10000549_pt1 | contig 53853 bp, 60 predicted proteins | sample KBSC44metaG_FD_92761 | JGI IMG/M metagenome (GOLD analysis project Ga0105239, IMG submission 92761) | Corn rhizosphere microbial communities from Kellogg Biological Station, Michigan, USA - KBS C4-4 metaG | ecosystem: Host-associated > Plants > Roots > Rhizosphere > Soil | place: Michigan, USA...
CCAGATTCCCTGGATTACATCGTCAGTTCAAGCTGGAAGCGATGTCCCGTAGGGCCTCGAGCGGTAGGACTCCAATCACTTACCCAAATCCGACTTGCATGGCGATTCCCACACCCCGTTTCACAGAACCGCCGATGATGTTGCCTGTCCAAGCGACATCTTGCGGGCTGGTTGTATATGCCCCTGCGGCTAGAAAGAAGGTCCCTGCATATTTGACCTGAGGATTGTGAGACGTGATGAGCATTATTAGTCCCATGAGAGTGATACAATTATTTCCGATTAGAAAGACTCCTCGAGTCTTGAAACGATCAGCCATGAACCCAGAGGCTATGCATACAATACAGGCAACAACGTAGGGGGGCACGGTCATTAACTGGGCCATATTGTTAGTGTAGCCCAGTGTTCGAACTATCGTTGGCAGGAAAAGGGAGATGGAGTAAAGAGGGGTATAGATCCCAGGTAATGTAAGTTGACATAGTGGCAGCGAGGGTGGGAGGGGAGATACAATATACCCAATCGTTATCAACAGATTCACCCAGATCTTCCAGTCCTTGACAGCGTGCCAGAAATACTTAATGTCATACTCATCGGCCAACGAACCTCGATCCTCTTCCAATCGATATACAACTTGTTCTCGCTCCGTGGGCGTGAGGAGTTTGGCGGTGGAAGGGTAATCAGTCAAATAGCAGTATGCTACTAGCGTTACTCCTCATTAGAATTCATCTTGTCAGAACTAAGTAGCCATGGACAAACTTGCCAACAATAAAAGTTAGAAGGCCTTCCAGGATAAAGGTCCAATTCCATCCGCTCTTGCCTGCGACGCCTGCCATTTCATTGATCCCACGAGCAAGCAGCCCACCAAAGGCCCCGGCTAGTGTGGCAGATGAAAAGAAAAGTGCTAGGCGAAGGCCATATTCGTGGCGCCTGTACCAGAGTGTGATGTAGAAAGTTACACCTGTTTCATGTCAGCACATAGATTCGCATCATTCTTTCCTAGTCGCAATGGCGGGGTATAAGCCGCCTTCAGCGACACCAAGGGTAGCTCGCGCCGCCAGCAGGCCCGGATAGTTGTACACAACACCCATAAGCATTGTACAAATTGGACCACGCAACCATGATAGTGGGAATCCACACCGAAGGCCTGAACCTCTTCATCATCAAATTCGAGAAGGGTTGGACGGCGGTGTAGAAAGGAAAGAAAACTGCCAATGCAACCTAGGGGAGAGGGTGTCAGATAAAAGAAGCGTTGCGCCGACGAGAAGCAGCACGATCAAACCGCGCGTCACCCACATTATACTCAAGGCCACTCATAACAAGATCCTTTTCCAGACCTGCAAGTCGCGCATTTCCGATGTTTGTGCGGTCAAGAAAGCTTAGAAGATAGAGAAGAGAAAGAAATGGGATGATCCTCCAGTCGATCTTCCTGATCAACCTCTTTGTTGTGCGGTCGTCGAACAGCAAGTCGCTGGAGCCTGCGGAGGCCGTCGTGAGCTGACGGATTTCATGGGTTTCATTCTTAAAGGCATCTTCAGTGTTCTTCATAATCTGTGTGGGCTGATCCTCCACCAGAGAGGCACCCATGAGTGCGAAAAGAAGGGGAGGCCGGGTCGCCGATATCACAGCTTATAATGCCAGAAGGGAAAGGAAGTATTAGGTCCGTAGCCAGGGATTGCTGGAGCAGACAAAAGCGAAGGAAAGAATCAAAACTGTAACATCATACAGACTAAAAGATATCTTTCCAGGGTTTGTTGCAGTTGCATGAAGAAGGGATTATCATGGACTTTTATATCATTGTCAACCAAGCCCAGCTTGGCTTCATAGACAGTGGACACCGAGTCCCCATCATGGTGAATCAAGTCCACTCTCTCGATCATTCTTGCGGTTTGATAGCCCAACCGCGCCTTCGAGTCTTGGATGAGATAGTGAATCTCAACCCTCCTATCCATGGGAGAACCGACAACGACGCCAGATTAGGCAACGGGGTTTACCGAATAAGAGGGAGTGGGCAGTGAAGCGAGCCGAAGCCGCTTGGTTGATGTCGACGGCCATCAATAATGAGCGAGCGGGCTATTAGCGTTTGACATGACAGTACCTCTATGTTCGACGCAGAACAAGCTGATAAGCCTCGGTCCAGGTCCAGGTCCAGGTCGCCAAGTTGAAAAGAGATGGAAGAGAATGAACGGAATGAATTAGGCGAGGGAGCTGAAATGATTTGGCCACGAACCGAGTTTGGCTTCTGGGGTCAAGGTACGTAACCGAGGCCCCAGTGGTGATTGGACAGGGCGAAATGCTTATTTATATAAACGGGAGTTATTGGGGAGTCCTCCACCATGAGAGTGATTCTCTCGGCTTGCCGACTTGGTTGATCTTTCTACACCCAACATTCTAGCATGATAGTCGTATGCGTTCAGCACTCTGAGTACCTGAACAGGGACTCGCCATTGCCAAGGACCTCAAGAGTCAAAGAGTCAAGGCCCTCAGCCTTTTTCAACCACCTAGGCCTTGACTAAGCTCCATCAAACACTATGGTCAGGACGGTTGTTGAGTAGACCTCCATTTGACACCGCCCACCCTTTCTCTGTTCTAGTCGCACGTTACTACCATGGTCCGACTCAAACTCTGTGGAAAACAGGTGCGGAGTCGAACTGGCTGTTTCACGTGTAGGAAGCGACGGGTCAAATGTGACGAAATCAAACCGATTTGCAAGAGGTGCATCACTGCCGATGTTATTTGCGATGGCTATCCAAAGCAGAAGAACATTCCTCTCAGGACCGAGCCGAATTCGATAACAGGGACGTCGAAAGAGAGATTCCCCGTCTCACCAGCGCCAGCACCAGCACCCTCGTTTCCTGTGATCCCACAGGCACAGAATGGCCATGTCACCCTTGCCTTTTACCATCATTTCATCACGAGTACGATTCCACGCCTCTTCGAGGGCGATCATTCCGAGTTCTGGTTGCATCACGTCACCGGCAAGGCATGGCAAGATGGCTTGGTCCTGGACGCCATCCTTGCTGTGGGCGCTGCCCATCAATCATGTCTCATGTTATCTTCTACGAGGCCCTCAAGCGACATTGTCCGAACAAAGAGTCTCAAGTCTTCATTCATATAACAAGTCAGTTCAGTCCATGTCAAAACGCATAACTGAGAACGAAGGACATGACTCGGAGGCAACCGTCATAGTCATTATCCTTCTCGCCTGCTTCGAGGTTAGCTGCTCTTTGACCAGGTTCCTGAGTGATGCCTGTACTCATTACGTTTAGTGTATCATGAATCATCCCCAGTCTGCCCTGCGCCATCTCTGGGCTGCGGTTCAGCTGTTGCAATCTAATCAATTCAATCAACTAGGTAGGAGTGTTGAAAGCTTTTTGGCCTTGCGGAATACCATCATGAAGCTTGATTTTCTGGCACAAAGCATTGTGCCTTACTCTCAGTCTTCTCTTATTCACATCAGTAACCAAGGCAATCTGCACTGTGGATGGGCTGGTATGAATACCAAAGAAAGCACTGGTCGCTCTGTCTTCGCCGATCGGGATGCACTCGTCCAGCTGATTTCAGAGTACAATTTTATCGACAAGGTTATCTGGGGTCCCTGGTATAGCACGACATCTAGGCCTTCTCTCAACATACTTATGCAATTCCAAAGCGAGCTGCAACAGTGGTCGATCGATTCAACGGCAACCTTTGGCAACTGCTCTGAGCGGATTCTCTCAGACCCATTTGCCGGTCTAGAAGGCCAGCCAGCCTCCTCCTTCCCTATACCTCCGGAGCCACTGCATTTCAACTCCACCGAAGCAGCTATCAATGTAGCCCTCTTCAACAACTATATGGCTTGCACTATGTCCATGCTCGCCTGCAGCACGGGGCTAAGTCGTTATGAGAGTGATGTATTTCGGCCTGTTTACCAGAATCTCCGCATCGCGGCAGGTTTATACCCTGACAACGCCACACTGGTGACTAGTGCGGTACCGAGGGAAGCATTCGATGTCAGCTTGTCACTGCTGCTATATCTCGGCTTTCGCAGGTGCTATTCGACATCATGGCAGAACTGGACGATCTGCAAACTACGGCAATGTGGGCGCCAGGGGCTGCTTGACGGCCACGCGTTCGCAAATGCGCTAGAAAATCTGGGCAATCTTCAGCTGAGAGCGAATATCCGCTCAGCCGCTACAAAATCTGCGCCTGAACCTCATGGTCTTCTCGGTTCGCTGCAAAGTAGGATTATCCCGTTGCTGCTGCCCAGAGGTGAGGATGGGAGATTAAGCGCGTTCTACCTTCAGCCAGAAGGAGGTCACTTTGCTGGTCAACATGATATTGCATTGCAGGTCATCGCCAAAGCTATCTGGGAGCAGGATGATGTCGGTTGTATGATTAACGTTAAATTCGACTTCTATGACTGCCCCGGTAAATCAGATACCAACCATTTCGCGAGACATGACCTGCAGTCAGCCTCCTCCACACCCCCGTATATCATAGACCCTGTGGATGAGCATTTTCCTTGTCGCCACTCGGTCGAACTTGGCTGGCATTCTTTCTTTACCTAGGACTGGGATTCTAGCACGGGTCTGGGTCCTATCGGATTCTTTTGGAGAGTGGCTAGGATCCTGAGAACAGTAAATCAGTCTGGAGACATTCAACTCCAACGAACATTTAGGCCATATCACCTATCAAACCCGAGCTGCAGTTCCCCTTCGTCTACGGCAAACGTGAGGCGAAACCAGCCTGGTCGTTCCGACCTGTAGGCTTCGCCTGTTGCGATCCACACTTTGTTGTCTATCATGCTCCAGGCGAGTTCTCGCTCTGCCTCAATGGTTGGGGCAGTTAGGTACTCGCTCAGATCGAGCCAGATGAATGGGCCTGCATGGCTAAATTGCGAGTTGACTTTAGTCTCGAGGTATTCGCAGGGATAAGCCAGGGCGGTCTAGAAGACATCCACTCACCTTGGAACATAGGGTATGCTGTTCTGCCGAAGAAGTGCGGTACAGTGTTCGTATGATTTGGACAGTCGCTCTCGAAGAGTGACCGAGTACGCCTCCAGGAACTCCGGGTCGGTCAGAATTGAACACCACGCAATATCCGCCAGAGACGACGGCCAGGCGAATTTCCTACCCAAGCCGAATTGTCAGTATTCAGCTAAAAAGTGACGAGAAACCTTCCCAGTTCCAGGGCCCACTCACGAGACAGCGCGAAGAGCCGCATGTAGCTCGGGATTCGACTGTGAGATAAACGCGCCGAGTCTAATGCCGTTCGAGCAAAAGTCCTGCGACCTAGAGTTTAGTAAAAGTGCGCTTCTCGAACAAAGGATTACGCTGCGTGCGGGCAGCTCCACCCACCTTGCTCATCCCGTAAAGGCAATGCACAAGAGCCGGATTTATGTGTTTCTGAACATCAAGTGCAAGGACCGAGGTGAATTGAGGTGGCGAAGGGAAATCAGTGCTGGAGAAGACCGAATTCGCATATACCTCGTCGCTATAGCAAGGAAAGTCAGCAGCAACGAATCGAAGAGCTCCCAAGGTGATGGCAAACTCATTCTTGATTGCTCCATACAACGATTAGGTGGGAGGGGGGGTTACCTACGATATGAAATGGATATCATACTTGGAGCAGAGCCTGAGATATGCCTCCATTGCTTCCGGTGGGTAGAAAGTCCCAAATGGATTGTGCGGGTGGCATAACAATAAAGCCCGCACTGGCGTGCCATTGAGATTGGCATCATTAAGTGCGTCCTCATAACATTTGACGGCCTCTAGCGAGGTTGGGTTGATGGAAGCCTCACTGGCGTGGGATCGCCGGTTGAAGCTGACCAGGACTGGCTTTACTCGCGCTCGGTTGACCAGATCACTGATGAAGCCCACATATGCCGGTCTTCCAAGCAAGATACCTTGGCCAGGTTCGCACAAGCAAGAAGCAAGACTGTCAATGACGGAAGACACCCCCGCGAGAATTGTCACATCGCTTCTTTGCAGCGGCTTCAAGGGTCGGAAAGCCGTGGTGTTCATGTAAGCGCTAAGCGCGTCACGGAGGCGATCCGAACCCACGGAGCCATCACCGTATGTCAATGCGTGGGACGTAACGGATAAGTGGGTATTGATGTGGTTTGCAATCTCTTGGTGCCTGGTTATTATGGTCAGCCTGGGAAAGTGCAAATGCAAGAGTGTTCAATTCCCAGATCGAAGAGATACACTCACATCAACCTGTTCTCGGCAACGCCCAGCGAAATCATGCCATCGGGATTGGTGTTAGAGTCGTACAGGTTGGAGGAGCCGGCGCTCATGATGCGTTTGACATCGTTGGGCCGAGTGTTGGCCAGTGCCTGTTGCGAGAGCATGGTGCTTGTAAGCTAGGGAGAACTCCAATAGCAAGCACTTCGGGTCAAATATGGCCAGCAAGTATGTAGTTCGGTCACTGGACTGGGCTGTGCTGCATGAGCAAAATGACCTCTTTATCAAGGTAAAAGTAATGCGCGTAAAGCCTTGATAAACACCCATTCCTTGTCTGCTGTGGAGGGTCTTTTGTTCTCACACAACCGACGTTCGCGTCATCGACTTTGCCATGAAGATCCTCGCGAGCTTTGGGATCTATCTGTGCCTTTGTGTCATCTCGGCACGCTCATTACTCCGAGTGAATTCCTTGAGTTTCTGAGAGGGGAGCGCTGAAGTCCACTGAATCAATCGTGTACTCGAGCCGCCACCTCTTTTGGCTGGAGGGGCTCCTCGACGACCACTAGCTCCTCCTAAGGAGCTAGTTGAGACCGACAGCGAGCGGGGATTCCTGATTGGATAGCAAGTGTTGACATTAAGGTGGTAAGGTCGGTAGCTTGTGGAACAATGTTTTGAAGCACATGCCGTCGGATCGGCACACGCTGGTAAGAAAGGGTTTACCGAGTGAAGGGCTCCAATTGGCTGCACAGTGACAACTACTCAGAGGACGCCGTACCTAAGCCTGGGGAACGAATGCAAGCTAAATCCTATGTCAATGGAAGATTCCTCTCGGCAAGGTATTGTTCAGATCCTTTTCCTAGCCGACCGCTGCTCTCTGGTTCGCCTATCAAGATCGCAAACCTGATTACGCTGTGAAGAATGAGAGCGGCTGCGTTTGACCATCTGGCAAACCACTAGAGAGAGGCCTCGTTAGTGAGGAACTCATATGTCCTCGACGTACCTCGATCAATATAATACTAGTGTCAAGCTAATTGCTGGAGAACTTTGTCTTCATCTCTTTAGAAGGCATGCCATCTCCCATTGGAATTTTCACAACTTTCAGCCACATTTGCATTTGAATCTGGGTTCCGCGTGTGTACTTATCATCTCGAGATCGGTACCCCCTAGATTCGCAAATTGACCTCGGACAAGAACATGCCATCAGCAACTGCAGGAACGGTGAATGGAGGCGATTGGGCCGTGAAGGACATGGACCCAGCGACATCTTTAGCAACCACAACGATGGCTGACCCACAGCTGCCTAAACCCCCTCTCCAAGGTCGATGTCAATGTCCCAATGACCCTATCACCTCTTGATCAACGAAGCTCCACAGTCACTCAACGTCTGCTACTGCCATGAGTGCCAGCGACAATCAGGCTCGGCATTCGCCTTGACCCTCGTGGTCCCATCGTCGGGCCTGCTGATGAACAGCCGCTCGATCATGAAGCTGCAGAAGTTCGAACGTAGAACGGAATCTGGAGGCATTCGTGGTGGTGTCTTTTGCGGGAGATGTGGGGTGAGGCTGTGGCATTTCAACCCCAGTCAACCGCAATGGTCGAGTGTCAAGGCCGGCACCTTGGACACCAAGGTTGATTTTGGTGCAGCACGGCATATCTGGACGAAGAGGATGCTGCATGGAATGGAATTGCCAGGCAATGCGCAAGCATATGGGGAAGAGCCGGGTCAAGGGCCCGTCTAGTGGCTTTTTATTCATCGGACCAGGCCAGATGAATGCCTGGTGTACTGTTAGGGGAGTAAATATACTTCAACGCCGGGTAGTAGGTTAGACTGCTGGCAAAGCGAGCCCCTTTTAACCCTCACAAAAGCACAAAGCAGTTATAAATTCTCTAAAGACTGGTCCTCTCTTCGAGCGGTGTCATCCTGGAGGACGCGAAAGTGCAATCAGTCATTGACATTCTTCAACGAGCAATCAACCAGCACCAAGACGAGCAGGGTTCGATGGAGATGCCCTGATCTCCTTGAGGACTCCTGGTTCCTGATTTGGCTGGCCTCAGCGCAAGATAAGACGCGGGGATTCGCAGGACAAGCTTGCCTTGAGTCAGTGAGAACCAACCGTTTGTCATGGCATGTCATGGTTGCCTACCTACGTGAACTACAAATGAAAGCAGCCAGCAGAATCCCGATGCTTGGGCGGCAGAAAAATAGCCAACCCATTGGTCGCATAATGTCGCCCCTTCCTTCGAATGTTCTCACCAAATAAAATCATGACAGAACGACATGTCACACCCCTTGGCCGTTGATCGTTGACCTAAAACATCCTGAAGCTGAGCGAAAAGACTGATGTTCAAAGCCTCTTTCTCTTCTTTGCCACACCACCAGGCCCTGCTTCGCGTGTGGTGGTGGCGCCCGCTACTGCTTTCAAGGAAATTTCCGGCTCGGGAGGGGGAGCTTCAGACGATGCTGTGACCGTGCCTAATTCCATTAGGTTCTGATACTCGCCGTCCCCTAAGCATTGGCGGAGCGGCCCTTCGGGAAGGGACCGAAGAGCGGATTGAGCATTTTCGACTTTGCCTTGCCAGTAGCTGTGTTTCCGTTGCCACGTCATGAGAGTTTTGGTGATGGTGACTCTCTTTTTTTCTGCTCCGTTCTTCTCCCAACTCGTTTCGTAACCAGACGGCACGTGGCGAGTGAGGTCGTAATAAGCCCTCTCGGGAACGGTAAACGTCTGTTCTTCCTTGCGCGGATCTTGGAGAAACAGACGCACTGGATCGCAATAAGCACAGTCAGGCCGATAGCACTTTCGCATATCATCTGGCAAGGACCAATCTTGAGGCTTTGGAGGCTCCTTCTCCACCACCCTTGCGATGTAGGTCGCAATTATTTGGGAGTAAAAGCGAGATGCCTCCAAAGGTTGGCTCACGGTGATGTCGATGATCTCCTTTAGGAGTGGGATGACGAAGCGGTCGAGTTCCATTTTGTCAATAGTGGCCACGTCATTGGCCAATTTTTGCAGAAGTTCCCCGGCCTTGTTCAAATCCTCTCTCGCCAGGCGACGATAGAGGGACACGACGACGGCGGCGTCCTTTTTGCCCCTCTCATCCCAATCGCAGTGGGGCCACGAAGAAAATGGATAAACCTCAGGACGACTCTGTGCTTTTGTGCGAGACGAAAACTGTTGCAACTGAAAGGATGGCAGGGCCCGGTCCAAGATGGACGAGGCAAGGTGCTCCACCAGGTGGGGATTCTCAGTTGTTTCAGCATAGCAGAGGATTTCCACCAAGAGAGTGTTGGCGAAGATCACATCTTCCTCAACAAAGCGACGAACAAACGCGTCCATTCTGTGGGAGCAATAGTCAGCCAGCGTCCTCGTGAGAGCAAGTTATCAGAACGATTCAGGCTGCGATATGCAGCCCAGACACTCACCCTCTCCAGAGACCTTCATCCTCATACGCTGCTATGGTTCGAACCACCGCGCCTGCATCCTGCGGTAAGACCTTGGGGATGGAGACGAGACTGTCGCACACAATTTTCACAGCCCACTGGGCAACAATTGGTTTGCTCGAGTCCGATCCGTCGATTTTGGATAGCCCGGAGTGGAAAGCTCGAAGGCCACGTTCGACCAAGTGCAATTTGGACATGCGCGAAAAGGCATCAGTGCAACTAGTTAGAACGGTTTAGTGGAGGTCGAGGCACCCGATCCCAGCACACTTACAAGTCTCTCATCCGCTCAAATCCTAGGCTGCCGAGCTCCTGAAACGTCGATGCGTCGAAGCTCTCGTCCACGACATCAAGGGCGGCTTGGGCCAGGTCGGGACGCTCGATACCGAATGCCGCGACGGCGGTGATACCCAGGAAAGTATCCTTGGCGCAACTGTTGGGGTATTGGCTTTCGATATGCTTCTGGCATGTCTGTGCGATGATCCCCTTGATTAGGTCTGCCTCGTCGCTTCCCTCGTTGTTGAGTTGCAGAAGAAGGCGTTGGAGAAAGTCTGAGTATCCTGACGCTGGATGGCCACTTCCAAGGAGAAATTGTGATATCGAGTCCCATGAAACGATAACAGCGACCTACACCGTTGGGTTATTAAAGATTCAACATCACCTAGGTTGTGAACGTACGGCATTTTGGTAAAGTTGCTGGATTTCGGCATACTCATTACCCAAGTGCTCCCCGCCCCATTGCTTATCATACCCACGATCCTCATACAGGTGCCCCTGGGCCAGGATTTTGTCCGAGATCTCAATAGAATCTTGAAGCTTGATCCCATTGAGAGTGACAATGTCCTGTAGACAGAGTCTTTCCTCCCCCTCTCCCTCGTAAGCCCCGTCGTTCACCCGAGTCACTAGGAGCTCCAGCCGGGCCAGAAGGATATAGAAGCGACCATTTGACCGCCCAGCGGCTTGGCCTAGATGAGAACAGTGGTAATAGTCGTCGCCCTTGAGACCGACCAGCCGAAGTCTGGTAGCGGTGTATTTGTGCTGGAGAACGTAGCACATAGCATCAGGTGGGTCTTGCAGGGAATTCCACTCGGAGAGCATCCGGTCGATTTGTGATGCTTCGATGTCCCGGAGGGTAGCTGAAAGAGGAGTTTGGACAGTATTGTTGATGAGGTTATATGTCAAAACGAATCGGTATCCAGACTGAACTGGTAACACCTATTCTCGTGAGTCACCAGACGAAACGACACCTGATCCATATTTCGCAGTGCTCTTACCTCATGAGACACATCGCTATACCTTCGAAGCAAATCAGCAAGAGAACATGGCATTGAATCGGGGTCGGCATTTACCAGGCCAAGTAGGAGACGCCGTAAGAAGACCACTTGTCTGTTTCGAGGACTCTCTCCTCCTTCCCATGAATCAGGCGAATGCCTCCGCCTGTGTGCCGCCCGGGGAGACAGACGATCAAGGTTCCAAACATGTTTTTCGCCTTCTCCGTACTATCTCATGGTCAGTCGCTATGTCTAAGGTGTGATGGTCTCGCTCCGACGAACTCTTTATGAGGCTGGAAAAGTGCCCCTTCCTCGTATACAAGTAATTTGTGCAGCTCGGCCTGCACAGCGCCAGAACCACCACGAGGGATGCCCAGACCTTCAGAAACTCTTTCGACGACTCGGTCGAGCCATCGATTCCAGCCTTCGTTTTCGAACGACAATTCCTTTCCATCGATCTCCCACGTCTTGTGGACCGTCTCATCCACCACTGTTGTGCTTCCTTTGCCAAAAGGGGCTCGGCGGCTCACTTGGATGAGAGCATTCGCGTCGTCGGAATGCAAAGGAAGGCGAATGGGACCGACGCCTTCGACAACCAGGCCGGGGTGGATGTGCTCAACGTTGTGGTCCGCCATGGCAAACGACCCTGCACTGTGTATGCCATGAAGGCAGCCCAGAATCTGGTGCTTCAAGAGCTTGAGGGAGTCTTGCTCACTCGAGGTATCCTCCTCGGAGCTCATGGTGCTGTGGTAGGTTGCAGGGACGGAGTCCTTGGGGGCGCTTTCGGGAGCAAGTTGGGGCATGAAGGCTGGTATAGGAGCAAGGACTCTGAAAGTCAGCACGGGTTCATTTCGACAAAGACATCTGCACCCACAAGACGCACAGGGACGATAGGTTGCTTGACTTGTTCCTTCTTGGTGGACAGTCGTTCCTTGACCTTTCTCAAGATGAATCAGGCGTTGGGATTCCCTACCCGAAACTGGTAGAACCAGAAATGCAGATAGAGGACAGGGCTAGAGTGATAGGAGAATTCCTAAGTGTAGACTAGAACAAGACTCAAAGAGGGGCGGTGGGTGAAGCCATTCTTGACCGCGCGAACGTGGGCGCTCCCGCCATTACCTACACAGGCAAACCAAAGCAGTGAATGAATAGATAGCAGCGACTCGTCGTAAATCCAGCTCCCTGGGTCCCTGGGCCACCAGGTCGTGGGGGCCGGATGTGGCTTCAATGTGGTACACCACCTGATTTGTTCGGATTGAATGGTTGAGTGTGTCGCACAACGTTACACCAGGCGACTGGGTCACCTTGGTCACTCGGGGCAGCCACTTCAAGCTGTTGAAAGATCATTGCTGGAGCATGATGAACTCTGGTGGAATCGCGAGTGTTGATAGCAATCATTAAAACGGGCCACGTCCCCTCCCCTGTGTATTGGAGACCACCGAAGGGCCAATCCTGCTGCGAATCTGAGGCGTCCTGGAGGGAGTCATGGCATCACTTGAGCTTCTCACCTTCCAAGTTGAGGCGGTCGGATTGCCGAGTCTGAAATTACCATGACTCCAGGGGTTTTGAATCCGGCACACACTCAGTAGACGCATCCATTTATTGCGGGTTGCAACTGGATGATTCAAAGCGCCTCCCAAGGCGATTTCCATTGGAACGCCCAAGCATCACGGTTTGCGTGCCATGTTTGCCAAGAACTATAGTGCCCCAGGCCCCAGGCTTGCATGCCCCAGGCACCCACCAGGCTCGCCCTGGAAGGTGACGCGGGGCGAAGGCCCGAGGCTCACCCCTGCCTTGGTTAGTGCCTTTGGCGGGGCACGCCTTTATCGCCTGTGTCACGTGGGGAATTCAAGATGGCGTTTCGTAAAATTCTATACTATAATCTAGTTAGTGGGGATGAGCTTGTCTCAAACGTTGAGCCAGCCACACAGAACAAACCTCCATCCCTTGGGGGTCCCGCTCCCCCTGGAGGGGCACATCTCAGCTTTGAGACATCGAAGATCGTACTTTTGTCAACACTCACAGCAACATACTAATAATGGTTTCATCGGAAAGCGCAATTGGAGGCTCCCAAAGGCACATTTCTATTATCTCTAGCTCAGCTAACTCTTACCAGTCGAGCCCTCCCTTGGTAGCATCACGCAGCGAAGAGCAAGCTGTCAAGGATCTCCCCGCCTTCTGCCCGCTGAATCCAGAACGTCCGATTCTCCCATCCTCCCGCCCATCCAGTCCAAGATATCCAATAGGCCCCTTTGAGTCCCGCTTATTATCAGCCACTGTGTAACGCCAGACGCACCTTTTGGCGAGGGCATTTCAACTCAAACCCATTCCATCCTGCCTTGTTTCGCTTCGGTAGGTGGGCCACGATCATGGTGGATTCATCCTTGTACGGAAGCAGAGGTATACCAAACCGTTGGGCTCAGTAACGTTGCACAGCGTCCTGAACGACCAAACACTGAACAGCATGGGCGAAGGTTCCAGCCCACACTAAAAGAGTCCTACAAAGCTCGCTTGCTGATACGCTGCACAAGTAGAAAACCGTAGAGGAGGAGCCCAACATTGCACTGAACCTTGGAAATGGACTCCGGATCATCTTGCAGCCCCCCTCATCTGACCTATCTGGATTTCATGACCACCTACCAATGACGAGCCCGCCCTGCATGCGGAAGGCTAAGCTATCAATCCCAGCAAGGTTTCACCCTAGGAATATCAGCTCGCAAGGGTGAACTGACCCCGGAGCTGGTCACAGGGGTGGTTTCCAACCTGTGACAGCACCCTGTGACAGGTAAGAAACAGCATCCGAAGTTTAGATCCGAAAAGATCGGAAGCGAATGAATGGAGAGGGGAGCACCGGAATTGACAGCCAATCTGGAGTTTTTGCCCACAAGCGGTCTGCAGCTCTGCATCGTCAGGGGGCAGTCACGTCCAATATCATTTCTCCCAAAATTCCAGTCAACCCAGATATATCGGCCCTCTCTCAAGGAATCTCCTGCCCTTTGGACAGTGCTGAGGCTCGACACCTCACAGATATATCCTGTCCAATGCGTCTTCATCTCCACCCCCCTTCCAAGCCCCTTAAAGGGACGGCCCTACATGATGTTTTGAGGTGTGGCGGCCGTCACATTTTCCTTCATCTTTAGTTCAGGACATTCTGTCGGCGATATCCGTCCAGATCTTGCATTTCATGGATTGTTCAAGAGCCTGTCGAGCCCCGTGTTTCAATGGAAAAAAGAGATATGCCCACGACGATTGTAGAGTAGAACATCGTCACTGGAGGCATGAATAAGATCCTGAAATTAAACGTCTACTCTACGACGCAAAGACCAGTCTCCTATATATGCCCGTTCAGTCAACAGAATCTTTCAGCAGCCCCAGAGTATTAATTCAAGGAATCCTGTCTCCTTGATTAACAATGACATGGAAGCACTCGTGTACCTACATGGGCCAGCGTCCGATCAAACCCAGTAGTGCGTGTTTCTTTTCAGGTGTAGGACCGAAATCATGCAACCAATAGCTCATGGATTTTGACTACTCTTTGCTTTTGTGGTTGCCTTGTGAAGGCATTGCGTATTCGCCCGACGCCAGCAAAAGGCACACTCCTGCCTCAAAGTTCACGACCCAGAGCCCAACACCTATTTCCCTCCCTCAAACATTGCTTCTCCTCGCCATTTCACTATTGAATATTAACTGAAGCTATCTATCTCCAATGAGTCATGACGAAACCGTTTACTCAACTTATCCGGGAAGCTACGTACAACAACGACGGGAAACTATATTGCAGCCACATTTCCTGCCTGGGAAATGACAGGACGTTTGGCAGACTCAGCGAATGGAACAGGCACATGGATAGACACGAACGGCCTTACAAGTGCAAATATACCGGGTGTCTAGACCTGCCAGGTTTCACCTACCGCGGGGGACTTTCGAGGCACGTACGCGAAGTGCATCACAAGAGATCAGAGACCAACGAGATGCTATTTTGTTCTGTCCCGAACTGTATCCGAAGCTCGGGCATTGGATTTACAAGGAGATATAACCTTAACCAACACATTCAAACACACCGGGACGAGGCGGTCGATCCGGCCTTGAATGGGGCGCCACAGACTCAGCATGACAGTGACACTGAAACCACGGCTGAGCGTCGCGAACCCTCTTTGTCTCCAGGGAGATGCGGTAGCCAGCCTGAGAGCGAGGCCAGGAGCGGCTGCTGCACGCTGATGGTATCAGTCGAGGGTTTGGAGAGCCAGCTACGCCAGAAAGATGAATGTATTCAGCAACTTCTTACAAAGGGAAAGGAAGAAGGAAACTAACGAAAATGGGTATTACCATGCTTGCTGTTGATGGTCAAAGGACTCAAATCTATCGTTTGGCCTTGAACTGACCTTTGGCCCCAAAATAAGTTTCGACATGTGATAGGACATGTGGTGGATCTAGTAGACTGTACCAGTGTAGGAATGATCTAGGATAGCGCGGCCCCAGACAGCGTACGGAAGGGCAAGCCCAAGTTTGTAACATCTTTCCCGTCCTCAAGCCCACAAAGCGATACTGCCAACATTTGTCCAGCCTGGACAGACGCGAAGGTACTCCGAAATAGCCTCAGATTCAAAAAAAACAATCGGATTGGAGTCGGACCAGGATTTCAGAGCGATGATCGCCCGATCCTCAATCCCTGTCGATGGGGGAGGGAGCTGGGGAGGCTAACTAGGACGTAAAGTCTTGGGTTGAGAAACATTGGTACTTGTGCGACCTGGGCTCGGTGCCACTTTGGTGGGATCCGAGAAAGTCGATCCCACCCACGCACGGGACAGACATCCCCGGGCTGACACTCCACTTTGTAATTAAGCTAAGAAGGACGCTATGGACGTTGAGGTGGGGAGTCCGAAGGTGACCAGGGTAAGAATCACCCCTCCCTGCAAGCCTCGAAATTCACCAGCGAAAATAAGTTCTCGATGAGAACATCCGAGCAAACGCGAGTGCGACTCTATCTGGGTAGCCAACGCCCCTACGTGAGCCCCGCCAGCCATCTTGATACATGTGCTACGCTGCTGTGCGACCTCTCTTTCGAATCTGATTCAGCCGCGGGTTGAGCATGAACGAAAGTGCTGCATCATCACCCTCTGGTGACTTTGATGGAATGAATGATGGAGTTCAGTTCGAAAGTCTCCCCTAACACGAGTTTTCTCGACGTCCTGGCCGATTCTTGTCCAGCCTCAGCTGCACACGACAGAACAATGGAGGGATGGGCACTTCCGCCGTTTTGTGCATAAACGTGGACATTAATATCTATCCCCAGCACCCATGTGGGCTCACCCGTCAAGAGTTTCGAACGTCTCTCTTGCGATGCATGCCTCTCGGATCGCCACAATGATTCACGCCGGTGAATGTCTCGTCATCGACTTGCTCGCCTGGTCTTGTGCTCGTCGATGCACCCTAGCTTCTTATCGCTGGGTTCTCGTCTGCCATCGTGGAGTGCACACCGGGCTGGCCGTCATGTTGTTGCTAGGGACGGTAGTACCACAACTTGCGGGGCTGACCATCGTGATGGCTTGGATGATCCTGCTGCTTGATGGAAATGAACAGGTAAGATGATGGAATTGTTCAGGGGACCTCCTGCTAAGCGTGGTAGACCATCTACCTGCTCTATCCAATTTTTACAGGGCTGAAGGAGGAGACCGACAAGCGAAGCAGAAAACATTGCCTGGCCCTCATGATAGGATCGAGCATGTCTCGACTCCTCCCGTTGAGTGTGTATAAGCTGTTGTGAGTCAAGAGATCGGCAATCGCTGGTCGTCGGCCCTGCTGATCGTCTTTTTTAGGCCATGGAAATATCAGTCACTCCCCTTCGTCCTCCTCTACGTGCTTGACCAGATAATCCAGCTCGATGTTTTTAGGCGGACTGTCTGTCTCCGCTTGAATTACAAATCGAAATATAACTGGTTGTGGGGCATGATGAGGTCGTTTGTCCTCCTCGTACTTTCAGGGATCATGGTGACTATGTCGACCTTGTTTCCAGCCATGCAGACGATGTTTGCTGTAGTAAGTGGGAACCTTGAGTATGCGGTTCCCAAATCTAATGGACCGCAGCTCCTGATTGACCTCGTGGCTGCCATTCCTACGGGCTTCATCTTTACTTCCATCCACTCGCACTTGCGACACCATCCTTCTGAAGGATATGATGGGAATGCGACGGATGGAGCCGAGAGTCGCATCGTCCAAATCGACGGTAGATACTTCAAATTCGATGATCGGCAGTGTCTTTATATGCTCGAAAGCCCAAGGGATCAATCTTCGCTTCTCACTCTACGTCAGGGCATCCCGTGGCCCACCAGGACCGAGCGGGACTATTGCACTTCCGAAGAATTTCACCTCCTATGCCCAGAGTGGCCAGAAGACCATGTCTATTTCCAAGGCACACCAGCGTTAAGCGACACATTCAGAGATATCCTCAGAAACGAACTGGAGGAAGGTCTTTTGGATTTTGCCCATGGTGCGTGTGCTGGGTGCACAGACGGGCAATGCCCCAAGCTATTCCGTCTCATATGTATGATATTGCTTGGCAAAGTCGCTTCACAGGTGTGTGTCCGTCTCGACAAACAAGGCCAGGTTAGCGGCCATGGCACCGCGATTTCCCATCTTCGACTGAGATCCCTGGGCCTCCGGCGACAATCGAAGGTGGTGCTGAAGTGGACAGCCAATGCTCCCGCATCAAATCACCCGGGGGACACGGAAATAGCGTGGGCTGATCTTTTGGACATCAATTCGGCGGGGGTTCTATTGGCGGCGCCTTCAGCAGCCTCCGAACTTCTTCCTTTGTGGGTTGGGCGGGGGGTCCAGCAGGCCGTCTCCCAACCACGAACCGTGAAGGGTTCAAGGAAAATGTAATGATAGACAATTGTATGATTTGACCTTGCAATCTCAAGATATTGCCGGCTCCGCCTTCACCTCCCTTCTCTCCTCTCTTTCAGGCTTCTCGTACACACTCCGAAAGTGCGGCTATGTACACACACAGTGCACGCCGAGGCGGCCGGGGGTGTCGAACGTAAGCATTGGTAAATTACCTCCACCACGCTACCTATGGATTAGGCCATCTACTTACTTGTATCGATGAGGGGCCGCGATAAGTAAATCAACGGCGGGCGCGGCGGGCCCTTGGCTTTCGCCGACCGAATATTTAGCTGTCGATCGTTTGTGGGTTAAGGTTCAGAAAATCTCAAACGGCTCTCAATCATGCGAGTAATAATAATAATTAAATATTAACGTTCGCGGCGCCCAGACGCGGACTCTCCTTTCGCCTATTAGCCTCGGCAATGAGAAGCTTTCGGTTCTCCCAGTACGCTATTATTAATGAAGGGTATTAATTGAACCTTGCCGTGATTCCAGCTCATGACTCCCCACGAATACTGATAGTGTTAAAACTTTGCCATCTCGCTACAGCACTATTTATCTGCGTTCGCACCTTGGGACTTCGTAGCCGTTTGGGCCTGCACAAATCCCACAAAAGGCTCTCTCTCTCTCTCTCTCTCTCTCACTCTCACACTTGGCCCAGACACTTTCTGACGGCATCAACACCGGGAAGAGCAATCGTCAGACCAGTCGAGTATTGTAAGCCGTCGCCATACATCTTTGGACCTCTGCCTGCCATCCTGTCGAAGGCTCTTATGTGGCTGAACAAGGTCTTTGCAAGCGCACCCCATCCTATTCCCAAATCCGCAAGCCGGATTCCATTGAAGACCGTGTAGTCGTATATGTCTTGCATTCCCGAGTTCTGGTCATCGAGATGTTGCTGGATTTGATCCGTGTCGGTCTTGTCATTTTCAACAATGTGGGCGACCTGGATCGAGAATTCAGACGAGCCGCCTTCAATCATCTTCAGCTCTCTTTTGAGTCTTGGAGCCTCGGATTCGGTGAGCCGGCTTCCCGTGATGATGATGACCTTCCGCTTGGAGACGGATGATGTGATGTCGTCCCTTCGATCGTCGTACTCCTTCCTCTGTCGTTGGATTTCGCGGATGATGGTAAATGACAAACTGCTCACAACCTTCGGTTGCGCCTGATCGGCTTCGCTGGCTCTGTCGAGGAGCCGTGAGAAGGCGTCAAGATCCATATCCTCGAGAACCCATGGGTTCGATAACTCCCACCTCAGGTTTCTGATAAGCGCGAGAAGCCGCGGGTGCCTTTGCTCGGGTTTATTGTCTTTGCATTCCATTATCGTCGCCGCACTCTGCAACAGGTCCCGGCGTTGGATCCATTCTGGGACATCACCCTCTAACTTTTCCGTCACTTCACGCGCGGTTCTGCAAAAATAGAGCTCTTGAAGGAATAGCGCAGCCTCTTCCTCTTGCTTGGTGAATGAGCTCATGTCTGGATTTGTGTGGTTCATGAAGCATAGAGTAGTGTTTGCCCGGCAGGCTTGACAAACGACAATGAGAAACCAGCTAAGAAGGCGGATACCATCTTTGACTCTCGGGTTGATTCGAGAGCGCTCGTCAATGATGATGCGAATGTCCCATTCGCTCAAGGATGCGAAGGGCACTCCGTTCTGTTTGGCCTCGAGATAGGGCGAGAGAAGCGCCGCAGTACTCAGGGCCTGGGACGTATCGTAGGTGGGAGGAGTCTCTCCTGGAGCCTCCACGAAGTTGATCTGTTTCCCATGCACCTGGTTGGGGTGTGCCTCTGAGGGTGCTGGAGAAGGTATAATTCCTTCAGTGTGGTCTGCAGCCCCCTGAATATGATGTTTGGAGCTGGTGGGGCCACTACCGCCAACTTGAGATGAGAAACAACTGCCCATGACGTGGTAGATGTTTGCTTTGAGCAATCAACGAATGGAATGCTCTGGATTACAGTTCTGAAAGAGCGTACAAGACGTTTCGAACAGAGCAAAGTTGAACCTATTTACACCCTGGAGGCTCGTAGTGGAGGGGACCCAAAAGGTGTGCCCTGGGCGAGTTTATCAGATGCAGGTATGAGCTGGTCACCATTACGTTTAGCCTCCTTGGGCAATATGTTGAGCTGTGCCTCTTTTGTTGTGCATAGAGACACCACGTCACCGATGGAAAGACGTAGGATGGACGTGGTAGCAACTCAGTAGGCGAAGGCTACGGATCATGGCCTGCTGGAGGGTGCAGATGATCAGGCTGGGCTCAGAAAGAACCCTATTTCGGGTTGATTGGGCAGCGTTAGACTGAAATGTCAGGATCCGTCCAGTGGTCTAGTTGCCAATATCTCAAGGACTGGTGGAACTCCCTCAACATTTAGCTGCAAATGAGCTTCTCCCCCAGTCGATGGGAGGGTATTCTATTTGCACATTACTCCGTCCTATGCTGCCCCCCAGACCAGAGATTCACGGCAACTTCCACGTCAAAGGCGAGGAGAGTGGCTACCTTCCCGTCAAGGCATGGTTGCACGACATCAATGGTTTGGAGGGCCCATCGAGTGAGTGATGCAAGGACCCCGGCGTTCTATCAAACAGGGTGCCATCCCATGATCTTGCCTAATAGCCAAGGTTTTCGGAAGAGATTAAGATGTGCATGAGTTTTCGGGCAGGTGAGTGGGGCAATCCCAAAGAACCTCTCGGAGTCGGTGCAACTGAAAGCAGGGATATCGCTGTACGCTCCTGTCGGACCTTCTTGCTGTTGGACGTATCCACCAAAGTGCCCCAAATTCCCAGAGAAGGAGAAGATCCCAGTCACAATCACTTTCATTTTCAACCAGGGTTGTTAGTTGAGGAAGGGAGCTGCTGTCGAACATCGAGAGATATGACGAGAATCCTGGCCCACGTTCTCGCTTCCCTGCAACAACTGGTCTCCGCTTTGTTGATCCTTACCATGAGAGGAGCACCGGTCCACATTTCCATGCCAATAAAACAATTTAAACGTCCCAGGCCCTGCTCTACGCTAGCGGGGAAGCACAAACGATTTGGACTCTGGTAGCCGACACAGAGAGCATCAGGGGTCGCGGACTAAGGTTTGGAACGGGCAAGGGTTCGACCCGAGCAAGCGCACCGCGTGAGGCAGCAAATCAGGGAGCGACGTGAGCCCCTAGCGCTGCAACTGCGAATACGAACGCAGGGTTGATTTTGAGCCAGATGGAGGGTGTTGTAGCTCCTGTGGGCATGGGCCGTGGTCTTCTTTGCCTCTTCATCAAGCGTGCAGGAACATCAGCGATGAATGATTAATGTTCATGGTGCTATACATCCTCCAACTCGCTCCACAAGGAACAATTTTGCCTATGCGATATTCAACGCCCGTGACACTCGTAACGGTCGTGAGAAGATGTCCGTGTGCGCTCTACGGAGCACTGATGGGAATCTCTTGGGGGGTGGGGGATGTTTCGATGCGATAGGTCGAGCTTTTCCGTGGATGTCTCTTGGCCGCATTTGGTTAAGTGCATATGCCTTCCAAGGACTCCGCCGCTTCGATATACGGAGAGGACAGGCTCGCTCCAAGTGCTTCGGTCCTCCAACGCCTGGGGTGGGGGTTCACCGCCTTTTAGGAGGCGTTCCAAGGACCCGGGACTCCAGAGATGGACCGTGTAGGTTTCGCCCCGTTATAGTGCGCCCAGGACCGCCGGGCACCTCCGCCGCCTTTTTAGTTGCCGTCACATGTTGATCAACGTGCTGCCTCTTCTGGTTGGCTATACTTGCATTACTAGTTCACACACGCTCCCAAAAAGGTCGATTCAGCTCATGGGAAGTGTTCCTCCCCGCATGTGTCAAGCTGAGGCAATGGAGTCATGGGATTTGCCAGGCTGGTGATCAGTCAACTTGACGGCGTCAACACCCCCAATGCCGACACACCCAATGGTCCAGGCCCAAACGAGAGGGGTGAGCATCCAGAAAGTATAAATCGGGGGTCGACAATGCCTGGTTCCTGTGGTCTGCTCTCCCACTTCCTTTGCAAAGATTTCCACCCTCATCTGGGCACAATGCGATCACTGACCATGCAAACATCCCAAGTTTCGCCGCCCGACTTCGAGGCGAGCCAAGTAGCCACGGTGAGGTTTCCCCGAACCATTCCTTGAATCACAGCTAACCATTGGCGGCCCTAGAGCCTCTATGTCGGTCATCAACACCCATGGAAAGTTGTCGGCATCCCAGTAATTGCCGTTGATCCACTCTGGCTCAAGGAGCCGCTACAGTCGAGTATAGTGGTACTCCCAGGGGACAAACATGAGAGTGCTATCACAGCAGTCGTTGAGCCCTCATACTTTTCCTCATTGATGGCGGACCAAGTCCCCTTGATTTTGAATCACAATCCCATCCAACTAAATCAAGTGGAAAAGAACGTCTATGGAGCCATTCCAGCCAAGCGAAAAGCTTGTGACCGCTGGCTTCGGAAGGTGATCAATGTTGAGTCTTCAAAGTACCCGCTCGGGGCCAAACAAGCTTGTCGCGACCACACCTGTTCACATGGCTTGAAAGAAGAGCTTGCGAGATTGATTTTGATGCGAGATATATCAGTACGTACTCCATGCCGCCTTGCATAGACTGTTGTTTGACGAGGAGTTCAGGAATCTCCGAGCAGAGGGCAGTTTTGTCGACGGCTCGTCTTCTTGTACCTCAATCTCGACGCCGATCACGCTTCCGAGGATGCTCAAGCCATCCTCGGAAGCGATCAGGACGACCTTCTTGAACGCCTCACGCACGCCCTAAAGGTGCCTGACGTTCCCGGGAGAACGAGGCGTGATCTAGCACAGACACTGTCGATGTTGCGAGCTTTACTTGAGCTTTCTGGAGCCCAAACCGACCATCTACAGCATGACTTCTCTGGGGACTACACAACTCGCGAAAACCAAGACCTCGTTGCGTCAATGTTCGGCATTCGCAAGACGAACAACTTCGGAGACTTTGATGCTGAGCAAATGCAGGAGATCATCTCCAAATCTGCAGTGTTCTCGGGGACTACGATCAGCGTCTGCGATTTGGAATCCTGGACCGCGAGCATGATGAGATGCCTGTCCCTTGGGTTTCCAAGAAACCACCTGGTAGGATGCCTAGTTCTTCATCGGTCAAAGCAGCTAACCGAGTTAGAATCTCCCTGAGAAGGTATTGAATAACCTCGGTGTTGGGCATGTGAACAAATTCGAAGTTTATCTGTAAGCCCTTCGAGATGGTAACTTGAATGATGGCTGACTGAAAGCAGCGCACACACTTGTCAGGTTATTCCTGAACTTTCGGACCCAGAGAACAGCCCTTTATTACTGTTGACCTGGAGTCAACAGATTGAAGGCCCCGAGGTTGACGTCATTCGGGACTGGGCAAAAACGGAAGAGGGATGGGAACTCTATCAGCAATCAATTCCAATGATCAGGGCTGGGCGACCTGTCGAACAACTTGCCTTACTCTTGGCCGCTCTCATGAGTTTCCAAAGATTAGTTGTTGATTACCCTGACACCAGAATGGAGCCAACCTATTGGAGTTATGTGGCTGACATGTTTGCTCTCTTGATCGGCGAGCCTTTTCCAGACGGTGGAAAAGTTTTGGGGATGATGGTGTTTGCGTTGATAAGACACCTTCGACAGACGCTGGAAAAGTTCGCAGATCTTGTCACCTTCCTCGAGACTATACTGAACCGAGAGCATCCGCCGCTGCATGTCTTTGACGGTCTCAGCGATCCATACGTAAGTATGTTGGCTGCAGGGCATTCTCACTTGGCTGCAATCAAAGTGGTCAATGCCAAACTTGCTTCCATGGGATTGCACTGCTTTTGCTTTCCCAGCAGAGATTTGTCGAATGGCGCACTTCAGATCGAGGCTTCACCGAGGTAATCAGCGTATTTCAATTCTTTGGAAACATGCTAACGATACTAGTGATCCTCGTGGCGCTGCCATTCCTGACTCAGTGCCTTGTGAGCACGCTCACCCCGGCTGCGACACTTTTGTGCAAGTCAGCAATCTTGGCTCTGCCGAGGTAAAGGTCTCGCCGCGCCTGTTCCACGGCGATCTTCAAGAATTGGACGTTCCAAGGGTTGTAGAGCTTCGAGATGGTTACCAGGAGGTTCGGTTTTCGAGGACCAGAGTTCTTGTTATCCGAGAAGCAACTTCCTGCAGCAGATCTCGATCTGTATCACCATCCCTTTAGGCCCTTGATGAAGCATCTCGTGCGGAATGCTCTAATGAGGAAATTGCAGGATCGGAGAAAGCAGTGGTTGAGAGGACGCCTGTGGGTCGGGAGACACCCGGGTCAGAAGACAAGAATTCTCTGCTGGGAGGTGAGGAGCCAACGGTGCTGGAATGGAGGGGACTCGTATGAGAGACCACAAAAGCGCTTGAATCCTTCGATTTGCTTTCCTAATTTCGGGTTGTTATGAAATGTTTGCACAAGCTTAGCTATCTCCACAGAAAATTCTTTCCCACAGTTTGAGTGCAGTTTGACGATGATAGTGCGCTGTGATATTAAGCATAGGTCTTCGACCCGAGAGGGAGACCAAGACAAAGCAAAAGATACGTCGATCCATTACTTCCCTGATCCCCAACCCTCCCCCATCCCAGCAGTCGTATCTCGACAGTGACATGTCTCTCAAAAGATGGATAGCATTAGAGAGCTCCAAGAAGGAGGAACAAGTAGCCCCGTTGTTGGCTTCCCGAGGCGAGGCCTTTTCCATTGTCCGATATTGTCTTTTGGCTCAATGAAAGCCCTCGATCTTATCAAAGCTTGCAAGCAGTAGTGAGCTGATAGTGAGATCGACACTGTAGGGATCCTCTGCAACATACAGATTGCAAGCTGTGCGGCCTATATGACCGTTTTTGCGTGGCTCAAATCAGAGCTGGCTGTTTTCTGGTTGCCGTACTCACCCATAGCCAGTGGTCCTTTGCCTACCAGACAGTGAAAGTTGGCTAATGTGGCATCACTGGAAGCTGTCATCCTGTTGATCCTGGACCATTCGTTGCACAGCTGGATTTCCTATCAAGGTGAGTTCCGGTCGTGCGTGCAGTCCATTTCCGACGTCTCCTCACTGCAACATTTCAATCTGCTCCTCATGAGCAGGAGTAAGGTGGTATATATGTCCAAACATAGCCATATGTTGGGTTCCTCCCATGATTTAGCCTAAAGAACGCACCATCCCTTGTGTACAGCAAAAGCATGGACGCAAATGAGTGTCAAGGGCCCAACCAGCCCTCGACCATCACATCTTTTCACCGCCAGCTTTAACACTCCTGGGACAGGCTGTGTCGTCAGGGAAATCCAAACATGGCAGCTAGTCTGACGAGAGGACGACGAGTGATGATGCGTATTGGGGATTAGTGGATGAATAAACCTTTGGCAGCTGAAGCGTTGGGGAAAACAGCTCGGCTGAATACGCCAAGCCCAGCCACCAGTTGAGGCTCTGCTGATTAAAAATGACGGCTTTGAATGGTGTTGCTAAACGCCCTTCTACTTGGCTGATTGACTCACCAAGCGCCCTTGAATCAGATTGTCGCAAATCTCTCATCGTGCAAAAGACGCACGCGTATTTTGAACTCGCAGGCGCCACCTGAACAGAGACATGGTGTTGAATTAATTACGAGATAAGCAGCGCCCTTTGTCAAGATCCCCCCTGGAAGCTTCTGTGGCGCTCCAACGACTAGCCCGAAAATGGCTCATAGTCTGACGCCACTCTGCGTGACGCAACGTTCCCTTGAGAAAATATCACTGCAAAGGGCGTGGTTCTGTCCTTGTGCGCGAGAAGCCCATGCAATTCCACATGGGGCTCGTTTTTAGATGATGCTAAATTTGCACTGGCTGAAAATTTGACCTCTGCATGCTATCCACACTTTTAGGTAAGCGATTCAATGTTTTCAAGCATGTTGCGCCCTTTGGGAGCAACTTCAATCCATGAGCAAAAATGGCTACGCAGGTTTGGAGAAAATTTTTTTCGTAGACAGTGTACGGTATAGTATGTATATAAAGGCCACATCCAGCCTTTACCTGGTGAGAACCAGCAAGAGCAAGAAGAAGAAAACCAAATTCAAAGCCAAAAGATAAAGTCGCCCCAAGCCTTAGACTACCCATTCGTCAAACCGAGCACAAGATCAAATTAAAAACCCATCAAACGCTCAAACCTCCTACGAGACTTTGAAAACCAGTCACACAAGTACACAAAACCATCTCCTATCACAAGAGCTCACTACAAACACTCCGGTCTCAAATCCGTTCAATACCAGCGCCATGGCCAAAGGATCAACCAGCACCACCTCCACGACCGGCTTTGGATCCACGATCCATAACTCCTTCAAATCCATGACGCAATACGTCTCCCGAACAGCAAAAGAGCACCACGCCGCCGTGAATGATGCTTATCAGACTTTCTATGGACTCAACGTGCCTTCGTCAAGGAGGACATCAAGTGCTAGTGCGGGCGAGACTGCGCACTAATGCTTGAACAGTTGCCAGTGGGATTAGCGCTTCGTTGCGAAGGTTAGGAGTTTTGGGGGGGGGGTTCACGCCTACGGAACTATTTAATATTTAATACATCAATTTCCAGTTTCAAATAAAGACAGTGCTTATAACGGCGTCTCTCGTTGCATCAGTGACTATGGTCCGTAACCACGTAGTAAAGAATAGAAGCTAGAGCCGATGGCAAAAGCCTCCCTCCTAGCATCCGCCTTGCAATGAATGCCAGCAGGTTTTCCCTCTTCGTCACTGCGCAGTCGCCCGAATGGTTCAGTCAGCACCGTGATCTCTTCCCCGATCCCCACAGTGCGATCAAGATCACTCAACTTTGAATTCCAGCTCGAATCTAGGAACATATTCCCTGAGTGGATATCTCCATAGATCGACCTAGCCTCTTCAAGGCCGGCAACAGTAAGACAAAGCTGCCTCATTCATCGACAGACATCTTATGAGTCGAGAGCGTGCAAAACTTTAACGACTCGTGGCCCTTCACGCTCCTGGTGCTTGCAGGGCAGTATCGTAACGCTTGCGTCCACTGAGGAACCCCAGCCCCGGGCTGGGCCAAGCCTGCAGCACGGTTTCTTTCTGGATATCCTTGCTTTGAACTCGGACTGGGAGGATTGGCAAGACCACAATACTCACTCCTCTTTTGTCTTCATGTCTCTACTATCCCAGGTCAGAACTTGCTGAAATTGTGCTAAGCGTAGCAGATCGGGGTTTCCTTCAATCATGAAATTCTTCCTTTCCGTTGAACGGGGTCAGGGGCTGTCAGCTGATCCCATGGGCAAGGCAGATTCAAAAGCTCCTTGCAAGGCAAGAAAGGGACAACAGACAGAATGCCATGTGTACATTCAAGGGAGTCGAAAAAATCGTTCTAGGCCAGTGAACTATCTCCTGGCATGTCCTCAACTTAATGTGACACACAAATCAATTAGAGACATCCGGATGCTCTTCTCTTTGAAGATTGCCAATGCTAATCGCGCATCATGGTACCGACAGCCGTATGAGTTGTCATGCGAAAATAGTTAGGGTTCCAGGACCTATTCACAGTTCAAGGTATTGTCACTCGTGTCGCTTTCGTGGCATCAACGCCCCATCGCGTTTTTGTGTAAGGATACTTTTCCACCAGATCTTCAATCGTGGACTCGTCAATTCTAGACATATCCGCAAGTGTGCAATCACAGGACAAAATGGCGATACTAATTTCAAGGTCTTTCGAGTCCCATTCTAGCTTGTCCTCAAAACGTCGCTGAGATTGAGAAGAAAAAAGTTGGATGCGGGAGTGTGATAGCGGAGCCGAAGTTGAGAAGGCAGGGACCACGCTCGGTGATGAGAACATTTTAATTGCTAATGTCGTCATGCGTGATCCCACAACGGTGTATACGCTGAAGGGAGCAACGTAGCAGCTCGGCGATTTGAGGAGTGAGAAGGACTTTTGAAGCTCTGTGCCTCCGACAAAATCCAACCCGGTGCAGCGAATTGGAGCGTACGTTCCGTGAGGACGATCCGATGGACAATTTGAAATATCGAATCTTTTCGCTACTTCTTTCTCTATCGTCTCAGGCGCTTCCATCCAAACGTGGCAAAAGGGAGTATGTCACCCCTTCATCCCTTCCCGGATTATCTTGCCATATGCACGGCCTTCCGCTAAGAGTCGATCGTAGCGAAGCTGTTTCTCTAGGGGGTCCAATTGGGAAGCATACAGGTCCGGTTGGTAGATCTTGTACTAGAGGTATATCACGGTTAGCACAGGTCGAATGCTTATGCGAAGTTCCATTTACCATCGTCACGACATAATTGCGGCGGCGGACGCGTCCTTGAAAGACATAGGCAGCCTCTCCATTGCTGCGCAAGCAGTGGAGGACTTGCAAATGTTGCCGCCAGCAATCAAAGCGGGCGAGGGACAGAACATTCGCCTACAATTCGTTTCTGGCATCCATGGCGGTGCTGTAGACTTGGACAGGAAACGGCGCGAAGCGCGTTTGTGACTTCTCCGCAATCACGGGTCGGCTGCGGGCACAAAATCCGATCGATTTACAACTGGTCTTGGCGATGATGTCAATACATGGTTGCTCGGGTGAAGACCACGTGACGGGCCTTCCTACCCGGATCTGTCATGCCGATCTGGGGGCTTCATGTGGCAGAATTCTCCGATACAACACAACAAAGTTCGGACATCAGCTCAGAAGCCAGGGGATAGAACTCGCCGTCGGAAACGCGGGTTTCTTCTACAGTACTTCCATTCAGTTCAAGGCTGACCTCTCGCAGATGTGTGAAATCCGAGTGATGCAGCAAGCTCCTACGCTAGGGCTGCGAGCTTGATAAAAATAATAGTCCGTAGGGGGTAAGGGTTTTCATTACTCACTAAAGGTACCTGCGAAGTCGAGCTTATTTAACTAATGCTAAAATAGACTGTAGGGAGTAAAGGCCACCTCTGAAGCGGAGCTTTTAACCAACAGTCAGAGGTATTAGTCACGTGAGGTCACGTTACAGTAACTCGGATTTGACCAATCAGAGCTTGTATTAGTGGACCAATCAGAGCGACGGGTTAAGCGAAATTGCGACGAGAAGTGCAGTATAATACTGTTACGCTACGCTACGCAGTCACAGGATAACCCGTCTCTTTTAGCGCCAACGGTCTTCGTTTCGCACTCAACATCATTTTGTGCACCTACGGCCTGGCAATAGCGGAGCACTGGAATTGCGATAAGCCACAGAGACATCAGATAGAAAAGCGTTTAAGGAAAAGGTGGGACGCAAAGCCGAAAGCAGGACCTCCTTGTGATAAACCAACTCATGACCAAAATCTCGATGCCTTGCCATCAGCGCGGGGCGGGCCGTGTCTAGGGTGCCGAGACTCAGGGTTGCCGCTTCAAGTAGAAAAGGTCATTTGGGTAAGGTCGTGCAATCGCTGCAATCACAGATTCGGGCATTAACGGCGCCGCAGGCAGATCTTCATGGCTAGTGATTTCAAAATAAAGTTGTAGCTGGAAGATGACGCAAGCCAATTGGAATCAGACAAAGGGAGAAAGCTGCTGTGCTGTACGGAGTACTCCGTAAAGGCTACGTCCTCAAGTAATGTCACATCGCCCAGCCTCTTCTAGCAAGCGCAGTACGAAGTACAGTGGAATGCAAAGTTTGGTGGCGCGCTGCCTCGGTACCTGGTGGTGCATGCCTATCGCTAATTTGATGGAGAGAGATGATGTAATATCAATGCTTGGCGCAGAGCTCAAATTGGACTCTGTTTGGCCGGTGCTTTCCATCCGCGGTACTAAGAGCACACAATGGTACTCTCCCATGAGCCTCCAAACCCTTCATCCTCAGAGCAGCACGCACACATATCAATCTCATATGACAGCATACGATACATCGCCGCTGGCGGATCAGGAGTCGTCTATATAATTGATAATAAGAGAGTTTTGAAAGAGTACTCGGAGAGTGTCAGGTGTGATCTCGAGCGTCGAGCGTTCGAACGTCTCCAGCATCACCCTAATATTGTGCGATACTTAGGCAGTACAAGAGAAGGCTCCATAATCCTCGAGCGCGGAAAATGCCTTCGGAAGACACTTCAAAAGTCCGGGGCGCACAAGATCCCTCCCCGTACGAAGCTGCGCTGGTTGAAGCATGCTGCTGAAGGGTTACGACATCTACACAACAATGGAGTCTTTCAAGCCGATGTTGAATGCGGTAATATGATCTTGACAACCAATGGCTTCCTAAGGATCTTGAGAAGGAACGATCGTGTGAAATCGATCGACTTCGAAGGCTGCAGTATTGACGGCGAAGTTGATGGCGAAGTACCAACTTCCCAATACATATGGTTCAGTTACCGACGATCGGCACCGTTAGTAAGTCAACAGACCGACATTTTCGCCTATGGTTGTGTAATCTATGAGATCATAACTGGTCGACCTCCATACCACGGGCTCGAAAAGTTTACGAATCGGTCAAGCCGTGGCTAAAAGCTATGTGAAGAAAATCAATTCCCCGAAGTCACACATCTACCGCTAGGCGAACTGATGCAAGGGTGCTGGCATGGCACTTTCAAGTCCATGACTGAGGTTATCGATGCACTGGAAGCAGCCAGCCCCGTGGGCTTAAGGGCAAACCTCGGAGCCATGCTCACCGGAATTGTGCACACATACTGCCATTGCTTTCGATAAAATGCTCCTGACATCACTACCATGGTATTTGGCTGCGTACTGAGCGGTGCGTTTTTCGACATCCACGAGAAAATTGGATTTGGCTACGGGAAGCTCAACGAGATTCCAGGTTGAAGATCGCTTCTATTCAACGATTGGAACATGTTCCAGGACGATATTGACCTTGAGCGCAGCATTTACTGCAGCTTGAAATGTTGCGCACTCCCCCTTATGGAGCTTTGGTCGAGAGAATTGTTTAAAAGGTGAACGAGAATTCTATGTCTCCAAAATCACGAAAGCATTCCATGCCCGCGGTCTTCCGGAGCTGGCCGCCTGTCTTCGTCTTTCCACCTCAACTTTGACCTAACTTTGACCCTCCTCTACACTCCACCCCTCCTAACATTTGTGTTTGTGTTTGTGTTTGTAGTGTTTTCTGACAATGAGGATGCAGCGACACAGCCGTTTCAGGCATTATCTAACATCGACAAGTCTACCTTTCACATCAGCCGTCAGTTCGACGTACCCCGGAGGCCCAAACCATTTCCTCCCTCGCAAATGCACGCAACTCGAGACAGAGGATAGAGAGCTTTGCTTGATCATTATCGGCCTCGTCGGGGTTATATTCCTCTTCGAGCATCTGGCATAGCTCGCATGTTGTCCGAAACTTCGCCTTTGTCCAACACGCCTCGATAACCGATCCCAGGAAGATACCATCAGTAGTTGGGAGTTGATCTCGGGGTTGGCCAACCACTCGTTTCCTCAGGGATCCGGTCGCAGTCAATAAGCTGTCGCCCCGTAACTCCCTTATATATAACTAGCCATTTTCTTTACCCTCGCAGCCTTCAAGACGTCGATAGATTTGTTTTTCGTGTTCAATGCGGTGAAGGCTCTCGTCGTACTCGGCACCATCTGCTAGTGGGTCCGAACTTTGGGAGGGCCGCTTGATAATGATCCCGTCGACCGCAATGCCCTAATTCCATGAAATACAGGGCTTTGAAGCTCAAGGAATGGTCCGCAAGATTGCAGTCTGAATGAATGCAACAGGAAGCCACTTTGTGAAGCAAATGCACACTTGGGGAGGACTGGCTGATTTGAAAGGTATCGCGGAAGACGCTCTTCCTATCGTGCTGTAACTGCTGAGCCGGGTTGCTCATGGCTTGGTCACGAATACCATCAGAATCCGAGTGCAGCCGATATAGGGTGTTATCTGGGATCTCCTCAACACGAAGGCATACTGGATTGACCGTAGGGACTTGGTAACACGCTTTCTCGCGAACCAGTCAATGATATTTGGTTCCAAATTTCAAAGATCCTTTGTTACCCTTCTCACCAAACACATATTCCAACCTCGGCACGACATTTTCATGCGCCGGACTTCCGTTTCGGACCCTGATGCCCATACCGATTGGCCTCGAGAGCGAACCAGAGAAACTGGCGCCAGACAGTGGGCCAAGGCTATCCCTATCAACGCCCGCCAAGATGGAGACGATTCCGAAACCTTTGCCGATCGGTGTCTTGTACATAAGCAATACGATGAGGAATACGGTGATCGTCATCAAGGGGTAAATGGCAAGGACTAGATAGAGAGAGGGAGCAGGGTCCAACGTCGGCACAAACCGCTGGAGTGTATGGTTCAGAGCATAGGTCTCGTTCCAACCCACAGTCGTTTGCATAACGGGGTTGTTTGGAAAATTGTCCGAGAGCCAGTACGCCTCGAGAGGTCCTGCCGACTGAATCCATACCCATCCGCCCCTCAAAGCTATCCGGGACCAGAATATTGTCGCCGTCACGACCGCGAATGTTGGAATCCTCCAAGGAGATAGGCTCCGGCTCGCTGTGAATGGGCTCAGATACTCTGCAGCTATGGGCAAAAAGGTGCTTCCTTGGAGGAAATTCTGAGAATTTTCCAGATATTGATATTGCCAATCGAGGGGCTGGAGATCGCAATCGCCATCAATCAATTCCATTGAACTTCTCGTAATCTGCCATGTCACTAGACAGTCATGGTGTTTGACATCGAAGCCGAGCGCAGCCTTTGTGAAACCCAGACGGTCGGCCTGGTCCTCTGTGGTCCCATCACGGATGTAAAGCGCAAGGAAGATCCACGAGGTATTCCACTGTTCAGCAGCATCTGAAGTGGCAACCCGTTTGTTCAATAGACCCATGGTATTAGCAGTTTCACCTGGGTCAAGTAGGTCTGAGTACTGGATGTTGTCGAGGGATAAGTACTTATCCCAGAATGCTTCATCTTCACGATGAGATTCTGCAGTATCATTGTAAGTGGCAACAGTGCCTCGTACTTTTGCGGTCAAGGTATAATGTTCCTCTGGTGCAAGCTCCGACTGCAATTGTTGGACATATAGCTGGTTTGGGGCATCAATGGCCACTGCGGAGGCGGTTGTTAATACAATGATATTATGACCAAAATGTTGAGGTAGGTTAGGGACAGTTTCATTTACTGAGGCTGCCATGAAGGGGCCAGTACTATTCGCAATAGCAGAGAGGGGCCCAACATTTTCCAGCCCATAGGGGATCGTCGGCGTGTACAAGGTGCCATTGCTCGTCATGTTGACAGTGCTGATACCCCCAGTGAATCGTTTGTATAGCACGCCCAGAGCGAGCGGAAGTACTAACAAAGTTATCAGAGTGGCCCTCCACACAAGGCTGAGTCCCTCTGCTAAAGGTGCCCATCTTAGGATGCCATCGAAATTCTGGAGAGAAGATGATCCAAAGCGAGCTTCGATAAGAAGAATCATATGGGGTATGACGCGTAGGAGACATTGGTTCATGACTCCCAAAAGGAAGCCGAGGACAACGATTTGTCCTGTATATTGTAGTCTCGCTGCGATACTCAGGGAAGGTAATATCGTACAGGCACTTGCCGCCAAGCACGCCAATGAGACAAGTACTGCGATGCAATCGGTTGTATTCAACAGTGGCTTTTGGCTTGGCTTGCCAAGATATTCAGCAGGCGGTTGGTTCTCAGAAGAGTAGTCTTCATTTTTCGATGTATCTCGAACCCGTGTGTCGCTCACGATGGCCTCTTCCGCGGACACGGGCTCATAGCTTTGCGGTCGGGAACCTCTTCTAATCATCGTGGATCGACGATAGTTCGAAGACAGTTACAGAGATGCGAGGTAAGGGAAACCACCAGTAGGAATGATTCCCCAAGCAGAGGACGCCCTGAAAACGAAATAAAGGTGTTTGGAGCGGATGGATTTGAAGACAAGGTAATCCGCTTCACGGGCTGGAGGCGAGTCTTTAAATAGCTAGTAGATACTGAACGTGACAGGTAGGAGTGCACATGATATCTGATTTAGCATAGCAACACTGGAGCTGCTGGGAATGGTCAAGATTCTGCGAGAATTAGTGAAATCTATAGTTAATGCTCGATGGCTGGACTGGTTTCTCGGTTGTCGAATGCCCACTAGGTACTCGGCAGATACCGAGTAAATAGCCTCCGTGATCAGTGCAAGTATGGCGGTGTTGTTATCGCCGAATTTCGCCGCTAACATGTCATGTTAGATGTGCGCCCCAGCCTCGTTGATCTTGAGAAGAGTGGTGTGTACTCATCCTTGCAACCCCTTCGCTTGCTACATGCTCAGCGATTCCATTAAAGCTGGTCCCTCGATTCCCCCTCCATTTACGGAGTAGACATTGGTCAAACGGTGCTCGTAAAGCTTAGTTTCTGAGAGATGATCTGGACAAGACCATGGGACGGACCGATAGAAAGCCTGAAGCACTTGATTGTGGGCCCGTTGGCGCTCATTATGTTGCATTGCGCAGAAAGAATTTGTGTATTTATCTTGGCACGGCTAGCTTGAATCTGTCAAAGGTCGCTATAGTACATACCTTTGTAGTAGTCGACTGTCCAATTTTCTCGTCTAATTACCGAAAAATGCCTAGTACCTAGATAGGAACTCCGTACTTAGGTAAGTAAGTATCTTGACCATGCGCAAGGACAAAGCCACGGTATGGGCGCCAAGGCGCCTGAGCTTTTCGCCCCCACGACTGGGGAGTCAAAGGTGAGGTTCGAGCCGAATGAGGACAGGTCGCGATCACCCTCAATCTAAAACGGGGTGAGTCGCGAGCGGTTGCCCCAGTGCTTGCACGGAAATAATTCTCCCGTTGGATGTGGTAATACTTTTAATAGGTTGGCTGGATCTGTACTTTTTGTCCCCCTGTCTGAACGGAAGAGCGTGACAAATTCTAGCAGTTGAGAAAGCCATGGTTTATCAAATGTGGTTTTGGAGCAGAGTTGCATGGCGTGGCAGCCCAAAATATTGCTAGGCTCGCTCATTTTGGGCTCATTAAATGCCATGGGAGATTAACGCTGAGGTATCGTAGGGGAGATGTTGGACTGGTAATAGTAGGCGCTGTGGTGTTACAAACACTGGACGGTATTATCAGGCAGCAAATAGTTCAGCTGGTCTGGTGAAGGCTATTGCCAGAGGCTGGCGTTGTAGCTACCGGGTGGTGAGTCTTGATGTACATAGCCACAAATAGAGCCGTCGGAGTCGTATCATTTGGCGGCCAATGAAAGCAGGAGATGTCTAGCCGAGCAAAAGCCAGCAAGTCAAGGACCGGCATTGTTCGTCGTCCAAGCGCTGCGACTGTCTTTTAGCTTGATCGGAACATCAATGGTTTAGAGACTCCGAGGTTACTTAGATATTGAGCATCCATGATCTTGATGGCGTTCAAATACATGAGAACACCAGTACCTTGACGAACTCGAGGTCAGAGTGACAGGCGCAGACACAAAGCCGCGGCACGCAGCAGTGTTGTTCAGTATCACTTCGTCTGGCGAACCACATGCAGTGTCTCCAGACTGGAGGTGGACCCTGGGTTTGAGCAATTGTTCCCCTTGTCGGGACTGGTACTTACCATAGCTCACTCCAACTCCAAACACCATGATAAGGTGCAAATCTTATCGTTCAACAGAGTCGACCAGCTTCTGTGTTCTTTCGCGCCAATTTTCATGGCGATAAACACATAAAGTCATTCGTGACGCCGCGACTTGTGGTAGGTACACTCCTCGAAACAGTTGAGAAATCATCCCAGGCCCAAGTATCCAACTTTCAAGTGCGATCCAACGCGACCCTGTCATACGCAGACATTGCCTGTCAGCGGCTAGATGGTCTACCACGCAATCGATGGGCCCCTCCCTCGCCGAAGACGACGCCGCTGACGACGATCGACACAGTATACTGCACCGTGGAGACATCCAGAATCGAGGAGGTTGACAAGCACAAGACGCAAACGGGGGAATTAGGCAACCGATCGAGAAGGAAGTACGTAAGTTGGAAGGCCGTGAGAATTGGCGGTGCAAGCATGGCCGCGGTGGACGACGTTAGAAGGGAACATATCAGAGTAACCTGCAGAGATGACGTCGAGCTCTAGGGCGTGAACGAAGCGGACCAGAAGGCGTCGATACCCAGGGCGCGAGTATTGGGCGGTCCTCCACCCTATGGAATAGACAATGCCAACCGGACAACCATCCTACTCTGTAAAGGCGTGCACGAATAATTCAGCAAGAACTCAACGGCTATGTGTAGTTGCTTTGACGCCTGATTGACTGCGGCAACTGGTGGCGGAGCAAATGACCGACCTCAGGCATTGGAAGCATTTTGGACCATACCTAATTTGGCGTTAGTTCAATGAATGGGCAAGAAAGCCATTTTCCCTTCCGAATGTCTTCTTCAGACTTCGACTCCCATCCCTTCAAAAACTTATTGAAACCTCTTGTCTCTTCATCATCACTTCCATCTACCTCCTCCATCTCCTCCATTTCCCAACCTCAAACCATCTGTTCCGACCAAATCTTCAGAAAAAATGCCTCGATCACGCGGAGGAGCAGGGCCATCCCGATCAGCTCCGTCAAGACCAACAGCTCCGGCCGCCACCCCTCGCACGGTAGCGCCACAGCAACAACAGCGTCCATACTCAGCGACTGCCGCCGCTCCCGCCCAGCAAGCAGCTCATCCTCCTGCAGCACAAGCTTCACAGGGTCCTGGTCTTTTCGGCCAGATGGCTAGCACCGCTGCGTAAGTGTTCACACCCTCTTTTGTGCTTCATTCCCTTCTAGGAATTGGGCCCTGCTCCATGCCTCTCCGAAATCTTCGCCTGCTACCTCTGATGTCCGGCCGAGATGGTCTGGGGATTATTTTATGCATTGTGGAGCGGAAAGAGGAGCATGTGGAGACAACTGAAACAAGAGGAACAGGAGAAAAGAAGAAGCCGAAAAAAACCTCTCACAGACTCTTCGTACGTCGTACTGACAAGATATCTCTGTATACAGTGGCGTCGCAGTCGGCTCGTCGATCGGGCACGCGATCGGCGGATTCTTCGGCGGCGGCTCGTCCTCAGCACCAGCCGAGCAGGCACAAGCCTCCACCGACGCATACTCCAACACCGGCAACGCCATGGGCGCCAATGCCCTGTACAGCCAGAGCGGCGCGAACGAGGCCACGGGCCCCTGTGCCGCGGACATCAAGAGCTTCACCGACTGCATGAACCAGAACCAGGGCAACATGACCATCTGCGGCTGGTACATGGAGCAGTTGAAGGCTTGCCAACAGGCCGCCAGGCAATACTAGCCAGTTGGACTGTCCATCCGTCCTAAGAGAGGGGAGTGACGCCGCCGGGCATGCCTCATGATACTTAATTGTGTCTTGACGCTCAGTCCCAGGAATCACATCTCCAGGCACGAAAACTTGTATATAATAGTCCACAAAAAAAAGCCTCCTGCACTGGAAGAGATGAATTGGTGGCCATCGTCTGATTCACCTCGACTGGGCAGTACAGAGGCCGAGCACACGAAACAAATGCGCAGATGCATTGCATTGCATTGCATAGCGTAGGGAACACAGGAAAACAAAAGGGCAATACCCATCAATCATCATCATCATCACCATCTGCGTGCGAGCTGCAGCTGGTGGAGTAATTTTGTGTGTTGGTGTTTCGAGAGTGAAGACACCACGGAAAAAAGAAGAATCCCCGGCTTACTCGTAGGAGAGGCCATGCATCGGCATCGGCATAGCATTTATCCAGCTCTTCAAGTCCAAGCGCTATACTAGTACTCTGTTTACATACATAGAATACAATGGACTGGGTTCTCCACTCTACTATAGCACTCGCAAGACCATCCATCCCACAAAGCTATGTACCGACTCCGTACCTCGTAGAGATGGGATGGGAATGTCCTCCGTCCCAACACCCTCTCGCATCTCGCATTCACACTCGCACTCGCGTATGTATCACGTTCGGCCTCCCAGTCTACCCCCAGAAAACCTTACGCCCGCTCTCTCTCTCCTCTGCCGTTTCATTTTAGGACAATGGAAGTGCGGTTTCACCTATTTCTGCACACGCCTGGACACTCGCGCTCTGAACTGCAGTCGGCCGGTAATTGGATGTAGCTCAGGTAGCCCGGTCGCGTATGAGTAAGCAAGGACTCAGTCCTGTTCCTACTTGGGTAGCTAGGTAGCTTAGTAGCTAGGGTTACTGGGCGAAGTACTATACTCCGAACTCGTGAGAAGGGAACGAGCTCAGGCCGGACATAGCTTACTGGTTTTGCATCGACCGAAGCTGACGCCTGGCTTGACTAGCTACATTCATACTCGGGCTTCGGTACCTAGGTTTATCCGTACTTCTTCGTCCAAACGGAGTGGGGAGGACAGTGTACAGGGCACGGAGTACTCGGAGCGGCGGCCCAAGGGCCTCAAGCTCTTAGGTCTAGACGCTTGCGTAAGCTTGAGCCATCCTAACTGATTGGCTGGTCGGTTGGTGGTTCAAAGCGACTGAATGCATGTAGTTGAAACTGGGCCTTGGAAAACCAAATGTGTCGACCAGTTGATTTTGGATGCTTGTATGCGCCGCCGAAGCGTGGTTCTTTGTGAGTAACCCGTGACATGGTCAACATGGACGTAGCCACATTGCATATCCGCGGGCCTCAGTGTGTCAAGGTGAGGCGAGTCGTAACTAGTAAGTCGCGTGGTCTAAGCACAAGATACGGATACTTACTGTGTACTCACCGTCAATTCCGTTGATGCCTGATAGCTCGAGGCTCATGTATGTAAGTCGTATCGCGGGTTCACTGGAAATGCATGAATGAATGATGGTTGCTGAAACCAGGACGAGGTTGGACAGTGGTGCTTGCTCTTCTGGATGGTTTCAACTGTATCGCACGGCCGCCATCTCTGTACGAGTAATCGGCCTATGCAACGAGATTATTGGTAGCGGCATCTCGGAAACGCAGAGTAACGAAGCAGGCATGTTCCAGGTCCGAGGGGTGTGCTTCAGTCGATGTTGCGAACTCGTGAGATACCAGCGATCGCATCTCAATTCTCAAAATCGGTCGGGTATCACATCTGAAGAGGACACTTCGGGAACTGGAGAGGACGAGAGACGGTGAGCACACCTGCATGCAAATTCCCCCATGTTGATCAGCTCGAATGGCTTGCCCAACTGAGAGTACTCCCCACCTTGCGTGCGGGCATGCGTGAATGCCTCGTGCTCATCCTCGTACATTATTCCCCCCCTACACCCGTTTTCATCCTATGATTTGGGACAGCGGATATGAGAGCTGTAAATCAGGGTCTTGTTCTTGTAAGGCCAGCATCACGGGCAACTGACACGTGTTGCTCTAAGATCAGCAGCCCTGTCCACTCAAGTGACAATCAAATGATGGGGCCGGAATTCGATCAGATGGTATTCATAGTGGAGATAGCATTCTGGAGGATTGCCTTGGTCAGGTTCCCTTGACGGAATAGCTCTCATCATGCAGAGCAGGAATAGGTGTATGTATCCATGCCTGAAGGGGATGCCATGGTGTGTTTCTGAGCGTAATCTGGCAGTGGGAGGGGAGGAGGACTTGTTAGGACGATGCAGTTCTCGCAACCATTCATTCCTTGAGAGCTTCGTTCGCACGCCAGTGATACTATTGTTCAACCAAGCGGGCAGCTGATTCCCTGTTTGTGGATCAACATTTGATTGGAAGGTGTCGATAAGACAGTCTAGAGGCCAGAGTGTGGGATGATCAGCTGGAGAAGATACGAACTCCCACTCCCACGGAGGCTTTCCTTCAGGCAGATCATTTCTGGACCCCAAAACGCCAGCTCAGCGTGGATGTTCAGTCAGGGAAGGAAAATTGCTTCTTTCTTTCTTTCCTCCTACTCGTCGAAGCTGAGACAGAAAGAGCCAACGAGAAGGCGAAAAGGGTCAATAAAAGATCTGGTGGGGTCGATTTGGAGGTGATGCTGACAATCACATGCAAGGTCAATTGAGATGACTGATCTTTGCGTCTTGGACCAGCAAGACTTCAAGCCGCGGTTTCGTTTCCAGTAATTCGGATGCAGGTTTCATCCGTTCAAGCAGGGGGATGGCCTCAATACTCTGCTGGTGGTCAGCCCTACACTAGCCCGAGACCTCGGTAAAGTGGTGTGTATGAAATCTCAAGATGTAATCAGAACACTTTCCCGGGAAATTCGATGGGGGTGGTCGGCATAAGCTGTGGATAGGTATTCGAGATGGAGCAATCGGTGTAATCTTCAGATGGTCAAAGCAGCGTGAACATCCCTCGGATATTTGCTCGTTTGAGGGTGCGAAACAGTAATATGAGATACGACAGAATCTTGGGTACCCGGCACCTGAAAATCGAGGAGCAGTGGCCGTCTTAACCGAGGTCCACAACAAGAGGACCCTGCCCTAGAAAGACCGTTTGAAATCAGATAAACCAAAATTCTCCCTGGGATAATGCTGACACCGGTGCTGACAGGGTATCTGTTCTGAAAGTAAATTCTGAGCGCTCATTGGCTAACTGCGCTGACAATTCGGTTAGTGAACCATTGTGGCTCTGTTGAATCAAGTGGACGTTCAACCATGAGTCAGTAAGCGCGAACCGCGAGATGTAGCCAGTTACGGACAAAGTTTCAGGAGTGAGAAATGAGCTACAAGAGCCCATTTGGGTTCTCGTACTGGATATCTCGGATTTCAAGGTAATTGAACAAACTGGGTCGGTGGTAAGATCCTCACACCTGATTTGTACCTGCCTTCAATTTTGTGAATATTGGTCTCCAATCAGTCTCATTGTAGTAGATTCTCATGTAAGCAGGGCGATATCAAGATCGCCCCTCAGAGTTTGTCGGTCGACCCGAGAATGTGGTAGCCCTCAAATGACCCTCGCTTGCAAAAGGGCGTGTTCCGGCTTGAGTGGTAGCGGTAATTGATGGAACGGGGTGCCTCCATGAGGGATCTGATCACCCGTTATCACCAAAAGTGAGTCAGATGGTCGCGGGTGCGGTCGCGAGGATGTGAGGCGGAACGTGGTAGATCACTATGAGCGAAGATCAAAACTTACATAGCCCGAGATTGCAAGAGCCAGAGGCAAGGTAGGGATTCGGAGTGACTCATGGATCAGTCAGAAAGTGGTGCCTGAAGGCTGAGGCCCTGTTTCCGTCGTGCCATGCCACGAGCACCAGAAATCTGGGGATTGGGTTTGGCGAGCACGATAAAAATTCCAGATTATTAATTCGACGGCAAAGCGAAGGGCGTGGCAGGATCTAATAATAAGCACCGCCCCGAACGGATGGGAGATGATTGGAAGGGACCAAGTGGGTTGACAGAAGTACAGAAAAGAGTGGCGCCTCTGGGTGGATGGCGCAGGAGGCAGAGTGAACGGCTAAAGCAGAAGAGGAAATAAAGACGAACGCAGATCGGGCAGGGATCTTGCGTGGCTTGGCGCCTTCGAGAATGATGCCGAATTGGGAAGGCACATGCTAATACGGATACGGCTCGAGACACGAGCTCTTGCCGCCTTAGCGGGTGACGGGAGGCTGTTTTAGAAGTTTTAGCCGTTTTAGCAGCGTCGCAGCCAAGCCACCCTCAGAGTTCTCTAGGCGGCAGGCATAACGCATGGCGCATAACGTGTTTGCTTGTCGCAGTACACATCCTGAATTGGGTAATGCTGGAGACCAAAGCCACAGTCATCTGCATGTTAGTTGCAGATCAAATCGAAATCTCATTTCCTTGCGTATTCGTCACGAGCTCGTGGCATTGGCATTGGCAGTGGCATTGGATTCCAGGCTGCAAAGGTCCGCCCCTTTTGATTTGCTGCAGGCCACTTTTATGCACAGTTTGCTGCCCGTGCACAGCTGCATCGTATTTCGTATTTCGTAGTATTCATGTTTGTTGGAAAAAGGAATGCCACTGCCGGGGCACGTGGAACACGAGCAATGCTCACCAAAGGCCCCCGTACCGCGCCTCTGTTAGCAGTGTCGATTCCTCTGATCACGAAAATCACGAAGAAGATTCGGAAATGATGACTTGGAGGACCAGTGGTGATTGTATTTTCGTCCGGAGTCGTGTTGTGCGCCGCGTGCAACCTCACTTGGAGGGGGCGAGGGGTGCATAAACGTGAAAAGTCACGAGAAATCACGAACAGTCACGAGGGCAGATGTGCTCAGGCCTAAATTAAGGTCAAACACAAATTCTGCATTATTGTATCATAACTCTTGGATTCCAGGGGAACACAACGGGGGTCCGCTCGAGAAGTCAAGGACTTTCTCTAAAGCCCGAGTTAGGGTATTTGTCGAGGACCAAAATCCGAAGCGAAGCGATTGGCCGGCGTTTAGGTTTTGTGCACGCATCATTGTGCATTGAGTGACATGGAGAGTCGCACGGTGGAGGTCTGGAAAGAACAATTTTGTCTCCGGACCTCCTGCGGACTCGGAGACAAACATCAAAATCACTCCGAGCCAAGCTCCCAAGATCGAACGCCTCCAGATTGGCTGATATCGACGAAGCCGACCTGGGAATCCAATCAAGAGACCAGGTTTCCCTGTCGCCTGATTCTGCAGGTCAAATTTGTTTGCTTTGAGGGCCCAAGCTTCAGGCAGCGAGCCATGTTTGCGTACGAGCTCCAAGGTCCTCCGTATTCACTCCGTACTCCGTCTGGAGCAAACAATGGCATGCGACCGACTTTGGATGTTTGGTCAGACGAGCCCGAAATTGAACGCGAGGCCTCTGCCACACTCGGATGGTCTGATGCATCTGTATCTAGTATCTGTACGTTCTGGGGACTTTTAGTCGATGGATTCCAGGCATCACAGATGTTTCATGCACCGCCCAAACCTTGCGATGCAGAACGAGTGAGTACGTCGCAAGTTGATCGCGAGACTCTTGCGCAACCCGAGTGTAGTGCAGATTGCAAAGCCTCAGTCAACGACTAGGTCGGAACAATATCGAATAGAACCATAGTTCTCTCCAGGCTCCCCCTAAAGCTGAGACCAGTGCTCACGCTTGGCGTAAGGAGCCCTCAGACACCCGTAAACTGAGGGTTTGGGGAGGGCCCTCGGCTCATTAGGGGTGTAGGGGTGCCTAAGGTTGAGGTCAGGCCTGGAACCTATAGGGGGGCTCACGGGCGAGCCCTAACCCCGGGGATCAATGATTTTCACATGGTGGAGGCCCGGGAGAGGGGGGGGGAGAGTGTGCCTCAGGCTTCGCTTGATTGTTGGACCCGTGTTGCACAGGGCGTGGGATATTCTGCCCAAGCTTTCCCCGTGATTGAATACGTGGAAACCGAAAATTGAATGCAACCGGGGAAACGATTCCACTTTCAGGATCAGAGTGTCTGCAGAGTTCAGTCTCTTGCGAAGGCATAGTCTGAGTGCTCCTGACCAAAGCAGTAGGCGTAATAGAAATCAAGGGCTGATTTGAAGTAGGTTTACCAGGTATCGACAGCTGGTAGTCAGTACAGCAGGATTGGCATTTGGAACGTGTGTGTGTGCACGCTTTGGGAAGTCACCCTTGGGTGGGGGAGCAAACCGTGGATGATGGATTACGGCAGCAGGTTTTTCCAGGCCCGCAAATTACTGGGCATGCGATCCGCCCAAGCAATCATTTTCCAAATGACGGGGGAGGCTTGCGCCTGGAAGCAGCCAGGACAGCACATCATGATTGATCTATGGCTGGTGAGTGACCGGGTAGCTGACCAATTTTGCTAGAAAGTCAAAGAGTCACCCTGGGCTTGGAGGAGAGCAATTGGCTACTAGTGGCTGCTCTACGCTTGATATTTGACATTTCTCAGCAACTGGGACCAGTCGTTGTTCAAGGTGCGTGTTACTGACAAAGCTCGCCCATAAGCCAGACAGCCAAACATTTCAGGTCGTCAGGTCGTCAGCCCGCCCTGAACGATAGTGTAATCGCACAATGCCAACGCCCACAGAACGGCGACCACCAACAGCCCAAACAGGCAAGTCCCCCAAAAGCGTACCCGTAATTGTAAGGACAGAGTAGAAAGTATAGTAGTTGGATTAGTATTACTTGTTGTGGAGTCGCCATGGAGTTACCGTAGGTAGTACTCCGTAGGTATGTAAGAACGAGCCATCAGACCAGCAATTTACTCATACTGTGCTAAAACAGGATGTTGATGGGGAGGTCAGACGAGACGAGAACGAGGCGAAACAGTAGTGAAGACTCCCGAGTAACTGAGTAACTGAGTAGCTGCACGAAGGTGCCTGGGTGGTCGCAAAGAATCATCCGCGGAACGGGCGACGGTCGAAAGTCAAAGGAGAAGCAAAGCAGACTCCATGTGACAACAAGCAGTCTGCTTGCCTCTTTCGGTTCGTCCTGCGAGATTCGAGCCGCAGGCCGGACAAGGAAGGAACAGGATAAACGAGGACGAGGAGACAAAGCAGCGAGGGAGGGAGGTTGCTGGGTGCGCTGTGTGTGATGTGTGTGCCAACGGGGCACGAAGGGAGCGAAAACTATCCGAATGCGAGGTGTACCCAGGACCCTGTCAGGCAGCCAAATTTGCTGGATACGGTGAAGGAGCAAACCCAAGGCCGAGCGTCACGGCAACATAACGCGAGGGCTCGGGTCCGTAGGTGGGGAGAGGGCTGTCTCGTCGGGCAGAGTCATCATGCACAAAAGTCGAGGAACGAGAGCGAGGCACTGGTCAGCCGTCAGAGGGAGGCTGATGAGAAATCGGCCGGAGGAATGGGTTACACCCTCCTTAGCTCCACCTCGTACTTACGAGTTTGCGACTTTGACTGCCTTATCCACAGCCTTTGTGCAGGGGCCAGGGTGTGAACAGGGGTGGTGGATTTCGCGGTCGGGCTTTACGCACTCCCTTCGCTTCTTACTCAGGCACACTCAATAACACATCCTGAGCTAAACGTTAATGCCAGCATCTTACCTCCAGCCTGTGCTTTACAAAAGAACTGCCACACCCTCCATTTCAGGCCTGTGTTTTTCCTTCCCCAGCACCAAACACTCCACAGCAACAACAGAACACAGCATCACACATTCGATGAACATTTGATACATCCTTCGACCAAGGCCTAGCTGCATAGAAGCCACTCGCCGAGAAACAGCCACACCCGCTTATCGATTATACCCGCCAGTGACTCAGAAATCCTCGGGACGACCCAAAAAGTCAACATGCCTTCCACCATCAGCTTTTCTGCTCCTGCAGCGACCAAACCACACTCCATCTACACTCGACCAGCAAAGAAGCAAAAGATGAGCATCACTCAGACCTACTTTCTGGCCCACAGTGCCCGAGGCAAGCTCTCCAAGGAGGCTTCCCGCCCCGACCACGATCTCCGCCTCTTGGTTGGACACGCCAACATGCTCGACTCTCTGATGCTCGATCTAGCCAACGCAGAGCAGGAGCAAGAGAGATGGTTCAACAACATCGTCTCTGGATCTCAAGAAGAGGAGGAGAGCAGCCATGGTCACGTCGAGACCATTGTTGAGGAACCCGAAGCAGACTGGGAAGTCGAGGATGCTCACAGCTCTGACGAAGAGTCTGAGGACGAGTACGAAGACAAGCCCATTCACAACATCACCGCCATCGAAGTCGACGCAGATATGGAAGAGGAGACCGAAGATGACCTCACTCTCACCCGAACAGCCTCTCGACACTCCCCTCCAGAACTGAGTCTCGATACCGATTCAGACTCCGAGGATGACCTACCGCCCTCACCACCAACAGTAACAATCGAGGTCCTGAGTGATAAGCAAAGACAAGCCATTGCCACTACCTCATTCTACGACGCAAAAGACAATACCTCATTATCACCCGCAGAGTCGGAAGCCTTCGACCAAGAAGGCTTCTTCCTCCCTTCAAGGCAACAGCCAACCATAATCGCTGCCTACTGAGCAGGTTGTTTGACCGCCCTTGATATGACTTTAGCGAATGATACCACTTGCGTTCTAGCAACGATTTTGAGCATTTACGGTTTTTTACGAGCACGGTGTTGGGAAAATTGAATTTTTAACAACAATATCCATCATCCACCCTGTGCCAACAGATCATCAACAGATCAATGAATGGAGCCAAAGTTGACTGCTGACGAGGCGGAACCTGATCCCATCATTGCAGACCTAGTAGTCGTGGTTGAAATACCAGCCTGGGAAAACAATGACATGGATCATCTTTTTGCATCGACGGCATCAACGAGTTGCCTCATTCGACGACTCTCCTCTATGTACAAACCAGATAGTTCTCCCTCACAATAGGTCGAGGTCGAGACTCATTGAAAAATGATAATAACTCATTGAAACTCAAAAAGCCTTCTTCCATCCGAACATTCCCACGTTCTGCCTGATACATGCTCATCACCGTTGTACATCCATACACACGCCTGCTTCTACAGTAGAGACCTCTTTTTTTGCCCCCCACATTAAACTTTGATCTTGAGTCACGCTGATCTCTGACCAGGGGACCCTCGGAGACCGGAATCGGGGATTTCGCACACACAAGCACACACAAAGAAATGGATTACACAATTGCGCCTCAAAGGGTAAAGCGGGTACGATGCGGTAGCCAACCCAACCCGCCTTGCCGCTCATGACGGGCCTTCGGACTCGCGAGCTTCTACGGCCGAACCAGGGTCTCGTTCATCCGCGCTCCGTCCCACGAAGAATCGAATACGTCGTCGTTCTGGGTTTAAGCGCAGGCTAACGTTCATTGTTGCCTTAAATCCGCAAGGGGCCCTGGTTTCCAGTTCATCCTGCTGCGTCCGGGTGTGTGCAAGGCCAGAATTTGGTAGATTACGCCTAGTACATAGTCTGCACATACCTACTGCCCACCGAGGCCTACTACTGAGCACTCATCCAACCGTGCGTTTTCACCATTTATCAATTATCGATTCTTCTTCTTCTTATTCTTCCTGTCGTTTCTTCGTCGTGGGCATCGGTTCGAGTCATGAGGGACCGGTGTCGCCGCCCTCGAAAAGAACTTGCTTAGTACCCCACTCGCTACTACTCGTATCTCCCGCTTCCTCGTTGTACAGATACATATTGTAGCAAACAACTTGGACGACGAGAAAGTGCCCGAATTCTCACGGAAAGGAACAAAGCACTGGCCCCCCTGCCTCTGTAATTACCTAATGTACCTACCCGGTATCACCGCAAAACAATGCCCCATCTCCTGTGCTCATGACCACTTCGCTGCAAGTAGCCTGAGGCGCATACCAATACTTTACAAAGCATTTCAGTCTGGACTGTTCCACGATGTCTCGCCCTTGCTCGACTCATAATTATCGTATCGTAGACTCCGTATCCGTGCGAGTGGACATTATTGAGCTCGCTTATTGTGGCAATAGAGATTATTGATTTGCACGTGCCCCTCCCTCTCGCACGAGTCTCCTCTATCCGTAGATCCGCCTCGCTTTGGTAAGCCCACCCTCCCTCCACAGGAACTTTTCTCACGTGTATTTCTAAACACTGACTCCTGGATTACTATGTACCACTATGACTCGTTCTCTCCACACGTTCTGTGAGATTCTAGAGATTGCTTTGCAATTAAAACATTGTAACCAACTAGACAGCCTGGTAATTTCATGCGGGCCCCCTTCCCCTTCGCCTCTGTACCGACTACCGAGTTTTCGGGCGGATTTCATACTTGGTGGTCTCATGATAATTCCCCCTGCATCAGAAAAGCATGTCCGCCGTTGTCAGGTGGCATGGAGCGATGGATTTCGGGCTTTTCTGGGCATCTGCTGTGTTCCCATTCTTGGGTGTTTCAATTTGTTTGATCGAAATCAAGATTGTCGCACAAGTGTTTCCGCTTACTCCGTACCTATCCGCATTTGGTCTGATTTCGGCTAACTTGCCTCTGCTATGCCACGGCCCTTGGCGCCCTTGGTTTGTCCGAGCACTGAGCATTGCTTTTTTCACTGGCCAGAGTGGCTTACATAAGGTGCAATCGGATGGCAGAAAAAGCAAAGCCGCCGGAATCTCGTGACTCTGCCACCTCGGCAGAACGTGCCCGTGATGTGAACGAACGAACCAACCTGTGAGCTAGGATACTTACCACAGACTCTCCCTCTCTCACGCTGCATTCCTGGGGCATCGGCGGCTCGGACAAAGATTGTGAATGAGACTGTTGGCCCGAGAGTGCGTGGCCCGAAAGTTTGCTACTCGCATTCTCGCTACAAAATTGCGCGGCAGCATGCAGCATGCAGCAGTTGGTCCAGTGACTGTGCTACCTGAATCCAATATGACAGTCTGGTGCTTTGGTGGATGCATGAGGTACAGATACAATCTGTACATACCTGTGTGTCCCGACTCCTCGCTCCCGACCTGGGTTCTCCCCACTCAACCTGACCTGGATGCCATCCGTTATGATCTGTTGAATGCTACTAGTCGAACCAACCACAAGCTCTCGGCTCCCAGCAACCGCCTGGTTTATATCCAAGTGGATAAGATTCACCAGTTGGGTGTGGGATACCGTTGTCATGAATCTCCAGCATCAATGCCCGCGGGTGGTCCGCCGCCTCCCTTTTTCGTCTTTTTGCTTCTTTCAACGCCCTTGATCCATGGCATGCAGGCCTTTGCTTCTGTCAAGCGATTTTGACTGTCTCGGTGTGGGTGCTCCAACCCCAGCAGCAGTGAGCCTTCACAAACCAGGCAACTCCGAGAGCTACCCTGCGGTAACTGCACATTCTGAGGTTGCTGGCCACGGTTGCATGCATGGAGATACCTACGACATTGGCTGTGTTGTCATTGCCTGAATTCCGGGGTACAACTTGTAAGTGTGAATCTCCAAGTGACTGAGCTGGCCTCCGGCAAAATGATTGGATTGCAATTACCCGGTGGCCGCTTACGTGGTACATCAGTCAAGGGATGAGTTTGCTGATGTGATGCCCTGCCCAAACTGTGCTGCATGTGCGCTATACCTCTTGTGGAAAGTCCTACGTTCTAGGGTGCCTGCTCCATTCAGTAAGTCCACGTGCACTAGTGACTGACTCAGGAAGTCTGCCAGATCTTTTTCCCTTGTTGTTAAGATGATCTTCACAGATCTTGCCATACTGGTTGCCTACCATCACCATCCCCATATTCCCAGTGCTTTTGTCGGCTTGGCCTCGAAGGACCTGCTAAGCAGCCTCAGCCTCCATCCAGTTGGACATGCTTTCACTTCCACATAATCAATTTGAAGTCGGATTATCGACCGCCAACACTCTGACTCTGGACGACATGGCCCTGTCATGTGAAGATAACTGAAACAAGGTTGTGGGGGTTTTCTTCGGTGATCCTACTGGTTTGACCTTACGGCATGCTCTTCTCAGCAAAAATGTATCCACCCACAGACGTGACAAGGCTGCAGCCCTGCTCAAGCGAGGCCTCTAAACGACGTCATTCCTGTACATTCATGGAGGTACCAGCGCGTCGTTATCACTCGGTGTGATACCACGGTAACCTCCCCCCACCCAGAGCTATGTCTTATCATCTGGATTGGTCTCGTCTACAGAGATACTAGTGTTCCATTTCCGAGGCCCTTATGCAACTTGCCTTTATACCGAATTTTCGCTGGGCAAATCGGGTGTTAAAGAAACCCACCCCAACGGTGTCAGGGTGTTCCACCCTACAATCAGCCGAATATATTTTGGAAATTGCCTGGCAGTGTATTTCACCCATTGAAATCGACCGCCAGCCTTCGAAGGCGCCGCTCCACCCGCAAACGCCGGTCACTGCAGGAGAGCAATCGGAATATCCCCCTCGACTCGCTTTCTAGGCAATAGAAGGTACTGTGGAAGCTGTGGGCCTTGGGTGACACTGTTACTCGACACACAGTAATCGGAGCCCCACCTTGAAGATTCTCGCCGAATGTCAGTTGCATCACCACTATAGCTGCACGAACTATCTAGCCGTGAAACGACGGGACCAACCAGACTTCGTTCACCGCAAAGCTTGCAGACTTGGATCCCTCAAGATCGACATATAGCGGTCGACCAGTGGTGCAATGGAAGACATCACGATCTGTGGGAGCGCCCATCGGCTAATGTTTCTCAATCAACATCAAAGGGGAGCTTCCGATCAATTATTAGAAGATTCCAAAACTGTGTCAGTCAAAATGTATTTTCCAGATCGCTTGGGAACCCATTTGGGTTGCCGTGGATACTTGACGAGGCTCATGATCAAAGCAGCAACAGCGTCTTGCTTTTCGGGGAGGGACAGTTGCTGTCTTAAACATGGCTTGATGACTTATTCAGTTCAATTCATACAGCTAAGCTGAGGTTTGATTTGATTCTCGGGTAACCTCGTGGCCATTCACTTCTTCTTGTCCTCCTCCATTCCTGCCATGATCCATTTAGTGGCTCTATTGTCATCAACTGTCAGTATATCGGCCTGAGCATGTCGAAATAATTGAACTTGGGGCACAGATACTTACTGCTTTGCGTATTCGTCAAGCTTGTCCTTCTCCTGAAGCTTGGCTTTAATGTCCAGTGGTTTTGGCACATCAGCCCCCCTCTTGACGCCCGGGCGAGCATACATCATTTCCTCCCACTTCTTCAATGTTGGAAACTCATCAATGTCGATACCAGCCCAACCAGCCCAGATGACCCAGCCAATGGTGGTAATATCAGCAATGGAAATGTGGTCACCCACAATAAATCCAGACTTGGAGGACTGGAGATGCTTATCTAAGACTCCGTACAGTCTTCTCGTCTCATTCACATATCTATCCATGCCATATTTGATCCTCTCCGGCGCGTACCGGACAAAGTGGTTAGCTTGCCCTTGCATTGGCCCCAAGCCGGCGTTCTGGAAAAACAACCAGTTATTGACCTCATAGTTCTCCCTCGAGCCCTGGGGGTAGCTGATTTTGTGTTCGGTGTCGTACTGCTCGACCAGATACTGGAAAATACTGCCCGATTCAAAAAGGCGAATCGTCTTTCCATCAGAGAAGGTGTCGGCAATGGCCGGAATTCGACCATTGGGGTTGATGTCGAGAAACCATTGCTCCTTTTGCTTGCCGGTCGATATGTCTATGTGCTCAGCCTTGTACGGGATTCCCAGTTCTTCCAGAGCAATCGAGATCTTGATGCCATTGGGGGTGGCGTCGGTGTAGAGAGTGATGTTCGGACGCTTTAGAGCGGACATGTTTCCTCTGGAAGTGGTGAGATGCGGTGCCTGCTGGTTGAGACGTTGGGATATTTGTCGACCACTCTGTCTCACAAGTGCCATTTATGCTGGATCAAGCAGCCTTGCTACCTCAGGAATGTTGGTGCTGCTCCTCAGGTACATCACATCTGCCCCAACTACCGAATAGGAAGGTGCGGAACATTTTCACCAATGGCCTTGCGACCATGGAGGAGGGGACTCGAAGGTGTCAGATTCGCAGGCAGCACCCAGGCTTGATTGGCCACAACGAAATACGAACAGCAACCTCCGAATTGGGCACTCAATACGAACTTCCCGACCTACTCCCGTATTGGGAACCGAGATACCGCCGAACACGAGTCAGGTGCGGGGTATCGCGAGCCCGCATGAGCACTCAGTCACGTTACAATCCCGCATTGCATGTCGGTCACGGGATACAACCCGCGTTGCATACGAGTCATGAGGTATCTTGGCGTGCCATGAAATATCACGTGATTAGAATTGGAGAAACCTCGTGCGGAGTTTCCGTCGTCACCGCCCAGGAACTTTTGATGCGATCGGAAACGATCTCCGCCCAAAAAGTTCCCGTTGACCGCAATCTCGAATTCTTCATCCCTCCTTCCATCGGGAACATCGGCCTCAAGCTTTACAGAGAACCTTAATCAGGACTCCCTTGGTTCTCACGGACATGGCTGTATATGCCTAAGTTCCAAACTGTCATCTCCTCATCGTTTCCTGTGTCGCAGGAGTGGTGTCAGCTTGGAACACCGCAATGAGATAAGATCGTATTTGTTGATCCCAAAAAATTGAGCGAGGGCCATGTCTCCAAACGTTGAGAGCATCACGCCGTCCTCCTCTCGCGCCGCCGGCGCCGCAGCCAGACGCCGTTCGTCCTCCCATTCTACCCAGAAAAAGCCATGGCAGCACTCCGGACGGCCATCCTTCCACTCGAGTCACTCTCGCCCGACCGCAGAAGAAATTCAGCGCCTCTCGCATCAAGTCAGCCACCAAACGACCCGATCGTCACATCGACGCGTTCCGAAATGGTATAAGATTCGCTGGTTCAAGGGGATGGTTGATGATGTGAAGAGACGGGCTCCCTTCTACTGGAGCGACTGGCGAGATGCCTGGGATTATAGGGTGGTTCCAGCGACGGTGTATATGTATTTCGCAAAGTATGCCTTTTCATATTTCCTCAACCTAAGAATGTAATATAATGTTTCATCTGGGATAACTGACACTCTGGCGCATTTGATAGCATCCTCCCTGCCTTGGCCTTTTCTCTCGATATGTTTACGAAGACACACAACTCCTTTGGCGTCAACGAGGTCCTCCTAGCTTCTGTTCTAGGTTGCGTCGTCTTTTCGCTTTTCGCAGCCCAGCCACTTGTCATCGTTGGTGTCACAGGCCCAATCACGGTTTTCTCATACACCGTCTATGACATTGTCGTGCCAAAGGGAACCAACTACTTCGCCTTCATGGCTTGGGTCGGCATCTGGTCTCTGATCATGCATTGGCTCCTTGCCATCACCAATAGCTGCAATGCTCTGACCTACGTCACGAGATTCAGCTGTGACACATTTGGATTCTACGTGGCCTTCATCTATTTACAAAAGGGGATTCAAGTTCTGACGCGCCAATGGGAGCTGGCCGGAGCGGAAAGTGCGTATCTCTCTGTCATGGTGAGTTTACTGGTCCTGGGGTTTGCCTATGGATGTGGTATTCTAGGCGAGAGCAATCTTCTCCAGCGACATGTGAGGAAATTCATTGAGGATTACGGCACTCCCTTGACAATCGTCTTCTTCACGGGGTTTGTTCATTTTGGTCACATGAAAGACGTTCACGTCGAGACACTCCCAACAAGCAAAGCATTCTTCCCGACAGCAGATCGCGGCTGGTTTGTTCATTTCTGGGATATTGGAGTGGGCGATATCTTCCTCGCCATTCCGTTTGCCGTCTTGTTGACCATCCTCTTCTGGTTCGACCACAATGGTAAGATCACTCCAAAAATCGAGCTTGTATTCATGGTGTATACTAATAACCTCAGTCTCGTCCCTCATCGCTCAAGGCTCCGAGTTCCCCCTTCGCAAACCACCAGGATTTCACTGGGACATCTTTCTCCTCGGATTGACCACCGGTGTCGCTGGGCTTCTGGGTATTCCTTTCCCCAATGGCTTGATCCCACAAGCACCGTTCCACACAAACTCCCTCTGTGTGACCCGCCAGATTGCGGATGAGAAAGCAAAGGGCGGCCTCATTCGAGTCACTGACCATGTAGTGGAACAGCGAGTTAGTAATCTCGCACAAGGACTCCTCTTCCTCGTTACCATGACCGGCCCGCTCCTGGTTGTCCTCCATTTGATCCCACAAGGCGTTCTCGCGGGCCTCTTCTTCGTGATGGGCACGCAAGCACTAGTGGGCAACGGCGTCACACAGAAGATGCTCTTCCTCGCTCGCGACCATGAGCTCACGGATCCAGCGGACCCATTGGCGCGGCTAGAACGCCGATCGTCGATCTGGGCATTCGTGGGCCTGGAGCTGCTCGGATTCGGAGCGACGTTCGCAATCTCCCAAACCATCGCAGCCATCGGGTTTCCCGTCTTCATCCTCCTGCTCATCCCGCTCCGCACATGGCTGATGCCTAAATGGTTTCGCGATGAGGAACTGAGAGCCCTGGACGCACCAACTGCGGGTCCCTTTGTGATGGAGAGCGTCGGTGGCGCCTACGGTGACAGCGGATCCAGTAGCCCCGATCCAGGCACGCCAGACGAAACCGCCGTGGTTGATGACACTATGGAGAGAGGAGAGAGCTATGAGCTCGGTGACAGAGGCTCCGAGCTCGGCGTCGTCCCCTCAAGGAGGAGGGTCAGCCACAGCGAATCACAGAGGCCCGAAACGGGGATGCGCAAGAGAAGCCGCAGTTCTCTCAGCAGACGCGAGTAGACGTCTGAGATCCTGATGCTAACACCCCCACTGGGTGAGAAATCATTCAGCAACTAAGATAGGGGTTTGATGCATATCCTTAACTTCACCGTACATGCGGTTCATGCATTTGAGAAACACAACCCAATGGTATGTATGG
>Ga0105239_10000550_pt1 | contig 53853 bp, 59 predicted proteins | sample KBSC44metaG_FD_92761 | JGI IMG/M metagenome (GOLD analysis project Ga0105239, IMG submission 92761) | Corn rhizosphere microbial communities from Kellogg Biological Station, Michigan, USA - KBS C4-4 metaG | ecosystem: Host-associated > Plants > Roots > Rhizosphere > Soil | place: Michigan, USA...
GCCCCCTTGACCGAGAAACTCACCCGGCCCACCAGCCTCAAGCAAGCCGAATCGATACCATAGGTATAACCGGTCGCCCGCTGAATATCCCGCAGCACCTTCTCCAGCGAAGCATCCTCCTCCTTTAAGTTAAGCCGAAATATAGATTGACTAAACAATTGACCAGGACCAATTATCATTGCGATCAACCCAAAAACAAAATACCAAACTCTGTCCCGTGGAATTTGCATTATTATTGTTTTAAAACGACCACTCTGCTCACAGAATCACAATGGAATTTAATATCAGTAAAAACAAATTGCAAACGCTCGCAAATCTCACTAATTGGTTCATCCATCGAAAATGTACCAGTAAACCTGTTTTTTGATAAAACACCAGTACCATCAAATTGCAGACCAAATGAAACAGATAATTCGTTAACAACTTTCGTAATATTCTCGTTTCTAAATTGAAGAATCCCTGCACCCCATAAAGTCAGCGGGACCAAATCGTCAAACTTACTTACAACAATTCCTGGAGCGCTTAAATCGCCCTTTATTAATCTCGCTTCTTGCATTGCATTTACAATGGCCTCAGCCGTTCCATTTGTAACCTTTACCTTGCCATCCATTACTTTAATGCTACAATCACCTTCTGTACTGTAATTGCGCACATCAAACTGGGTGCCTAGAACTTCAACCTTTATTTTACCCGCCTTGACCACAAACGGGCGCGATGACTCAGAGTGTACATCGAAAAACGCCTCCCCCATCATCTCGATTTCCCTCTCCTTTCCCCCTGTTTTGCAATATCTCACCGAAGATCCACCATTTAACCACAGCACACTACCCTCCCATAGTTTAACCTCTTTTTGTTGCCCTCTTTCAGTTGAAATTGTCACATACGACGGCCCCGATCTCCTAATTACTAATTCGCTTTTAAACAACCAAAATACAACGAGCACGACGGGGATACAGAGCACATAAGCAATGTTCCTACTTCTAACCCGAGCATAGTTACGAGCTGGCTCCTGAAAATTCCTGCGATCGAATTTGTCAATCTTTTCTTCCAGCGCAGCAATCCATTCTTGGGAGGGGCATAGTAATTCGTGATCATCACGTAAAGTCTCTTCTGCGTAATCAGCTATCCCACCTAATTCATCGATAGATGCTTCCCTTACCCATTCAAGGAAACTCTCATGATCACTTTCGGAGTACTCACTTTTATAGAATTTTTCGGCAAAACACCTCGCTTCCTCTACTTTCATAAAAAAGGTTTTATAGGTTCCATTAATATCAAAATGAAAACATTGCCTAGCAGTCAGCTCACCCAGCATTATGTATCCTAGCTAAATCCCTAAGTTGCAAAATATTTGAAGTTCTAGTCTTTTTTAGAATCCGCCCCTTCCAGGTCCTAATAGTGTCGGCGCTCATGTCCTTAAGGTTAAACTTCGCCTTAAATTCCAAGGCGATTTTAGTTGCGGGCATTCCTTTCAGTATGTAAGGAAGTACGTCTTTTTCCCTGGGAGAAAGCTTTTTAAATGGATTGTCATCTCCCGTTGATCTTTTAGTTGTAACGCCGCCCGTCTTCAAAAAGACGAGAAATTCTTTTCGTTGTGTTGCCCGATGTTCAGATTTGGAAATGTAGCACTCTATTGCATACTTTTGTTTGATAGTTTCGCCAAATGGTATGCTCGGTTGCGAAGAATAAACGAGGATATGCAATTTCGGATAACGACTGCAAATTAAATGCAGTGCAGCTTCTGCATCCCCATCATCCAACATTAAATCTAGGATTAGATGGGTAAAGTCACCCCCTTCTAATTGTCTCAACAATTCTACACGGGTAGAAACTTCCACCACACCTGAGATTCCTTCGGATTCAAAGATTAGTTTAACGTAATCTACAAGGAAGGGGTGATCTTCTGCAAAAAGTATTTTTGGCCACATAATTTGATGGCCACCTTTCAAAACCCAACCAAATATTACTACTTAAAAATAGTTTCTCAAGGGAATGGATCCGCTAATAACAAAGTATCTATTATTTAGTCTTACTGGCCAATCGGAACCGATACGATAAACGAATTTTTCATCATGTCACTAAGGACCTCAAGATGTCCACCCAGAGCTTCGACTGAGTCCTTCACTATCGGCAAACCTAGCCCCTGATTGTAACTTGCCTCGAACTCATCTTCCCAGTGAGTCCGAATAAATAAGCTGCTGATCTCATCCTTTTGAAGCCCTTTACCTTCATTGCTAACCGCCAATTTCCACTCACCTTCCACCGCCGTCAATTCAACCAAAATCGAATGGCCCCTTGCAGTATTCTTTATGGCGTTTGTTAGCAGATTAACGACTATCCGAATAATACGGGTTTTATCTGTTATAATAATGCCCGGCAGATCGTTGCTAATAGACACCTTCAGTTCTATACCTTTTGGACGAGTTCTGTACCGGTGCAGCCTGGCTATTTCCTCAATTTCGGCTCCCAAATCCAATTCCTCAAGATGAACCGCTTCAGACGAGGCCAAGTCTGCCTTTGCATGGTTGAGGAAATTTTCAACTACCTTAGCAAACAGATTTAATGACCCATCCAACGATTCGATTAGCTCACCTTCATTCTTCAAAGTTCTTTTTTCTTCATACGCTTCCTTCAAATCGCCCGAAATGCCAATTAAAGAAAATAGCGCACCGTGAACATCGTGGCTCAAATCCTGGCCAAACTCCTTCCTTTTCAAACTGATCTTCTCAGTAAGGGCTTGCTTTGATGAATACAAGTAAAAGGTCAACAGTGCAAGAGAAATTAACAAGGCCACCGATATCCATTCAATAGGATCGTTGCTCTTCTCAGCGCCGATGTACGAAGCAAGCAGCAAATAATTAAGATTTGCTTGAAAGAACAAAATTCTACCGATGATAACGATCAGTGCAAACAACCTAGCTTTTTTCTCTTGGAATATTAAAAAAATTAGTGCGAATAAAAGAAAATAGATCCACATTTGCACCGACAGGTTTCTTGAAAGTTGTCCCAAATAGAACGTCAAAGCGTTCAAAACCAAATAAAAACCCAGATTCGCAATATCATATTTCCCGCGGATGTTCAATATCAGAACTGACATAAAGAGGCCAGCAATAATCACGCTCTCAAGCATTAATGTCCAGTTTCCCGTAACTACCGAAAACAAAGGAGCCAGTAATAGCATAGCTGCAACTATTGTCAAACTAATGCCATTCACTCCTCTAAAAACCACCTTCCTAGAATCAGGTATGGGCCGCCCAGTTTTACCAATGCCGACCAGATACCTTAAATTATTTGCGATATAATTGTTCATCTTCGGAGTAATTGAGAAAGTGCTTTATCTGGCATTCAATAGCGCCAGCTACCTAAGATAATGATTCCTTTTGCAATCAGCAAGTAGATTTTTTAAAACCGGCTCAGAAGATCAAAGTTGTAAATGTTCATTTACAAATCGGAACTTAATCGTCAATTCCAAAAAAAAAGTCGTCAACATCCATTTACAACTTGTTGCTTTATATTCAGATCTGTTTACTTTTATGTTTTAGTTGTTCGACGTTTATTGGTTAATGTCATTTGATTAGTATACTCTGCATTGTGCAGAGATTTTAAGCAGCATCCTATTATCTTTAACCATAACCGTTCTCAATGACACCTCGTTTGAAAATAGCGATCGTAGAGGATCATGGATTCTGGAGACAGACGCTAGCCGACCTTATCACAAATGATCTAAAATTAGAGCTGGCCGTTACCTCGAAGAACGGCTTGGACTTTATCAAACAGTTTGAGGCACTATCCCCGGAACTTAGACCCGAGATGATAATCACAGACCTGTCAATGCCAATTATGGGCGGGCTACAATTATCTAAATGGGTTCTGCAAAATCATCCTCATATTAAGGTCATAGTTTTGACACAGCAGCACGAGCTCGCAACAACTATCCAATTGATCAGAACTGGTGTAAAAGGGTTTCTCAATAAAAACATTACACCAGATATACTTTCGTTAGCAATTAACGGAGTCCTAAGACACGAGTATTATTTCGCGGAGAGCTGGTCTGACAGCCAAAATCCTGGGAGAAGTCCTCGACCCCTCAGCGAATCTGCATTTATGCTCCTAGCGAAGTGGAATTCATTAAATGAAAAGGAAAAACTTTTTGTTTCCCAATGTTGTTCGGAAAGGAGCTTCAAAGAAATTGCAGCGCAAATGAATGCCTCTATGGATACGATCGAAGTCATTCGCTCAAAAATCTTTTCCCTTTTCGAGGTAACTGGTAGAATTGGTCTGGTAACCTTAATTATCCAAAACCGCCTTTTGGAACCTTAAGCTTGAGGTATTATGAGGAGTCTCGTTTTATCAGTAAACATAGTATTATGGTGGATATTACGAAAAATACGGTTGCCTGCTTTATCGAGCGAAAAAGCGTAGTGAAGTCCTGCGACAAGTACTCCATCGGCGGTTGGCTAAAAGCCGTCAAATATGGAGAGCTAAATGAAGTCGATTTTGCAGGATATAAAGAGGAATACAAGAGATACATTCAATTTGAAGTTACTTCTGCCTCAAGTAGAGAAGGAGCCGTGTGGGATGCAGTTCGATTGAGCGATCATATCTGGTGTCAATCCTTGTTCATTGGTGATAGCGCCGAACTTTGCAGTAAGATGTTATCCATGGCAGAGTATTTCAATATTGAAAATAAGATCTTTTTTAACCTGGCTGACCGAGCCGAAGCAATGCACAACTTGTTATCCTTTAATCGTAAAGCGGGACGGTCAATGAGATGGCTCGCAACAAAGAATAACGTGAGATTCTATTTTGAAGATGAAATACAAGAAATGGTGAACGATCACAGTAGAATAAAAATATGCTAATTCCAAATGAAAATTAAATTAATCTTTCGGTCTATCGGACGTCAAACTCATTATGTATCGGACTCATTATCGAGGGGAGTTGGCAAATACACATTGTTGTGCGTGCTTATTTCGTTACTGAGCTGCAGGAAGGATACTTCTGAAAATAGCCCGCTTACCTTTAGTCCATCTATTACGCTGATTTTTGAAAGCGACACGATTAATCTGCGAAGTTATTCCGGATATACGGTTGCTGACCAATCCGAAGACTTGTACTTTTATAAATTATCTGCGGAAGAGCCGATAACTGGTCGTCATTTTCAATTGGAATACTACGGGGGAGCTCCGAGTGCAAACTCTGCCTGGTATACCATTCAATCAATTTCCTTTTCAAGGGCTGACACGACTTACTTCAATTATAAAAATGATGGTTCAGTAGCTATTTTGGATGGCAGTTTCGATAGGTTCATTTCAGGTGCGTTTGGTGCGGGGATATACAAAGATTCAACGGGATCCCATTATCGAATTACAGGTAATTTTTCCTTTCTAAGGCAACAATAGTGATTTCAAAGAAATAGATTAGCCAATGAATGACTTAATTGAAATAAGTTTCGGAAAAATGCTTCCTGGTACGTTAGTTCTGAATATTACATCGGGTAATATCGAGCAAGTAAAGTCAATCCAATTTGACGGTACAAAAAAGGAACGCTGTGCCTTGGGACCCCGCCTCTTGGGTAAAATTAACGGCAAGCCCATTTCGGATTATGGACCGTTGCCAGTTACCGATGAGTTGCTATCCGCTCTTGGATGGAAAGTTGATAAGCAAAATAGCACAATATCTGCTTGGCCGCCGGTTGACAATTTGAAGATCCCCTCTCAGCAGAAGCGTTAGTGGTTCGCTTCATCCTGGAATTGGATGTTGTGGACGGTTGGAAGCCGGGGAGTGTCATAACTACCAACGGTGCCGGTGACTGGATAGCTGTCAACGATTTCATTGAACTGGAGCTTTTATTCATTGAACAATATGATCAACGAATGGAGTTAGCAACCGTCCCAGACCAATTTAAGAATATATGCCAATGCAAATAGAAACGTCGAATTGAATGAAGGATTATAAGTTTCTCAAAACGGAAATTCTTGAATGCGCCATTTCGAGCTCCGACATTTGCGAGGAGTGCCGCCCCGTCTTGGCATTCCAAAAAGATATTGAAAGACCGGATGGCCAGGAAACTATAGTTGTATTTGTCGAACTTAAACTGAAGGAGAAGGGCGACGGCTCCCCTTTGAAGATCAGATCTAGGTCGTTATTCCTGGTATTGGATGCAATGAATGTAGTTGTTCACGATGTCTTTGATATGTATGGGAAGGCCGTTGAAGACCTTTCCAATTTTCTGGATTATAAACTGGGGAAGCAAACGTCCTCTAAGATAAGGTTACAAAGGCCTGAGTTGGATGAAGTTATTAACGAAATAGTAAGCCTGGTTGAACGATTGCATTCAGGAAGTTAATAAATACAGCGATAATTCAGCTTTGAGTAAAGAATAAATGAAAAAACTAGCATGCGCAGTTTTATAAAGTCAAAAATAGAGTTTATCCTAGTCATGTGGTTGATATTCGTCTCCGTTAGTCTTGTTATATCCTTATCAAGTCGCGTCCATAGGTTTTGGGGCTTGGCAGCGGCGATTAGCTTGGGAAGCATTGCTACTATAGTACTTAGCCTGAGGACATGGAAAATCCCCGAAAGGGCTAATAGGCGGTCCTTAGCAATTATAGAGGAACTTAAGAGAAAAGTGGCCAAATTGGAGGAACATTATTCCTATTTTAAGGCTAGGGAGGATGTTATGGAAAGGGTAGTTGCGATAGTAGCTCATGACATTCGTACGCCGATTGGGAATCTGAATGCTGTCATAAAATACTTTTTGGCCGGATCGTTTTCCCAAGAGGAGGTGACGACCTATATGCGCGAGTTCGAAAAGGAGATTTCACCGATGCTTGATTTGGTGAACCGCTTGTTGCATTGGGTGGATTGCAATACTGCTGAAGTTGTTTCCATTGAGGCAATTGACGTAGCGCACGAATATGCAACACTTTTGTCTATGTATGAGAGGGTCGCTCGCGATAAGGGAATCACTCTTGTTAATACGGTTACGAAAAAGTTGACCATCGGTCAGGATGTTTCGCATTTGCATGTTATCCTTAGAAACTTAATAGATAATGCGATAAAATTTACGCCTGGAAGTGGACAGATTGCTGTCGGATGCGTCGAGGAGGCTAGCGATAGTTATCGCTTTTTTGTTAGCAATACCTCCGCTGGTATGACAGATGATAAGATTGAAGAGCTTCTTTATACGAACAATACTGTAAATACGAGAAAAATTGACACTAGGTCGGCAGGGCTCGGGATTTTTCTATGCAAGGAGCATCTTCAGAAGTTGGAAAGCTTCCTGACTATTGAAAATGGTCCCATGGGATTTCTGACTTTTTCATTCATTATAAAGTCTCGGATTCGATCGACTCTTCCGTTTAGTCAAATCGGGTGCTCGAAGGGGGGCTAGTTTAAGCGGTATATTAAAATTGATATTTGATGCGTTCGGTCGAACATATAGAAACCTTATTCGATAAGTATTATGGATTCATATACTTATACACCAAATGGTACACAGTTGATCCTGACCTTGAATTTGAAATCATTGAAAAGACATTTGTGAAGTATATTATGACTTCACTGGAAAGCTCTTTGTTACCTGTTGTGCACTTGCTCCAAATAGCCAGCGAAATTGGAGCAGCTATGACAAAGGATGTTCCTTTGACTTTGGAGGAGAGTAACCGAAGGAGCCATTTGTTTGCATTTTTAAATCCAATATTAGCTCAGGATCGAGACCTTTATTTTGAAAGATTCTACCGGAATGCTACAGATGCGGAAATTTCGATAAAGTTTGCAATGCCTGAACATGATGTTCGACAGAAGATAAAGCAAATTGCGAAGGTTCATGCTTATTATCTATACGTGCCTGTTCAACTTGACAATGGCAATTCAAAATCGGTGTTATGAAAGAAATTACAGTTTTAGCTCTCAAAACAAGATACCCAAGATCATATTACGATCTCCTGGAACTTCTTGATGTAAGGGCATATAATTCTAAATCATTAGCGTTAGCTGGAATCCGGTCAGTACAGGTTTTTATGAGCAAGAGAAAGCGTTATTATTGCTATGTAAGGGGAATGGACTCGATTGCATTTGGAAGTGTATGCTGGGATCTAAGCTCGGACAATAATCATGATGATTGCTACGTATTGACAATTGCTAGTTCTGGGACGATCGAAGTTAGCCCTCCCGAATCCTCCATTTGCAGCCGAGAGGGAGAGCGGCTGGAATACGAGGTATATCTAAAAGGTCGAAAGGCGGAGTTTGCGAACAATACAGGAAATTGGGGGGCGGCATCGAAAGAAATGACTAAGCTATTTCTTTATTGTCTCCAGAGAATGGTCGACGTGGACATCATAAGCATACGCGTCTTCAAAGAAGATGCAGCCCTCGTTGAAGAACTGCAAGCAGTTGGATTTGAAATTACCAATAGGGATCTTGGTTGCGTTATCGTTACGAAAAACAACAGCGAGTGGGTGGAGCTTCCATTATTGCTGGAATGACTCTGGTATCTATAAACTTTAACCTATCAAATTTTTACAAGATGATAAACTACAACTCTTCGTCCTAACAATTCACAATCGTTATTATCACTCTATTTATTAACTGTTTTCCAAGTAAAACAAAAAATTCATCTATTATGTATGGTTTAAGCATAAGAATGGATTGGCGGAATACGTTCTGCAGTGATATTACAATTGGAGTAAAGGTAGTGCCGGTTTTTTTTCTTGAAAGATATTATCGTGGGCTCCATGTGAACGATTCACAGTCCTTCCGAACAGCGAAGTATTTATTTTCCCTTGGCATTGAGGCTGTCATCAAACAAGGAACGTTTAGACGACAGGTCGACGTTGACAAGGTCTTCTTTGCGGCAATCCTGCGGTCGTGCGAGCCGGCATTCAGAGACTGGGTTCAAAACTGGAAGGATGTTTTTATCCAGCTTTCGTCATCCAGAGTTCGGTTTAAGGATTTTATTATTCAGCAAGGTAATTTGGACATGACGAAAAGGCAATACAAGGAAATGATGGTAGAGGTCGACAATATCAGGGGCTTTTTTAAAGCATTGAACATGCGACAAGCATTCCGATTGATGTCTGTTTTTTCTGATTCCTTGGAGTGGCAATATAGCACAATATTTTGCAGCTTGCCTGAGGTTTATCCATTTGCCGCAAAAGGCAAGCCAACTGTTTTGATTACGTCATGTCAACCAACCGGTTTGGATGCGGCCGCGAAAAGGGCAGCGTGATTCAAGATGTGTAGCAGCTCGTCGACATCGACCCATGGCATATGCGATCATGTATCATTATTCCTTGTCTCACTTAACCCTTAACTATTATGGAAAGAGCTATCAATTTAAAAAAAGTTGGAGAGAAAATCAAGGTGGTATCATTTAGAAATTGGGAGTTCGTTGAAAAGGCCCATGAACTTCACGGAACATATCGGGAGCCTGGCGCATGGTATTTCGATGACATTTACATTGACGAGATAAGGAGCGTGCTGTTGAAGTTGTGGAACGTGACCGGAGAAGAAAACTATGAAGAATGTACGCTCTATGTTAGGAATTTTACTGCCAGCGTTGAGATGGGCCCCGTTTATCTTTTCAATAGGCTGATTGCACAGTCTTTTGGCCACGGGCGAAGGTCCATGCTTGGCGAGGACATTAATCTTATCTTCGGAAGGTATCGCGTCGGTGGATCCATAAGTCGTTGGACAACTCAAGTGATAGATGTAACTATGGAAATAGCGCGATTTCCTTTGCCGGCTGTTGCAACACCAGCGGTTAGACAAGCCATAGCAGAACGCAGGTGTGTTGTGAGGAGAAGAGATGGCGACCGGACAACCGATGTCGTTCAAGCCGATATTGAAGTGTGCGAGTTCAATCTCAACAGATACCGGCGAGAGTTGATGATTTTAAACGGCATAAACTCGGGTGTTGCATAGACTATGGTATTGGAGGAATTGCAAAAGCGGTTATTTCAGGCCACCCTGGAAGAGACGGATCTGTACAACAGCAAAGGCCATCGCATCAGTCGATTATACATTAACTATGGTCAGCGGAACCGGAAATATTGGACTAAGGCTTGGTTTGAAGTAGTAAATGACCGCCTGACAGTATTTGTAAACATAGAATGCAAAAAGAAAGATCAAGGGTATGCAAGATATACGGCTGCTAGATATAAAAGGGAAATAGAAAAGCAGTTCTTTGAAATCATCAATAATTGTGAACTGGAGCGCCGGAAAGTCCCACTGCATGTCCGGCTGCGGGATGATGTGCCCCCTGTCTATGAAGGTAGCATGGTGCACCAGGCCGAGGCGCTTCGGTTTATGTGTTCTATGAAGGTATCAGCTTTCTTCGCGGACGGAGGTGTCGGCAAGTCCAAGCCTGTGATCGATCTATGTGTCAGCCGGTTTATGGTAGGTCAGATAAGAAAGGTTTTGGTCTTTTGTCCCGTGAGCAACATAGATAATTTTTGGAATCAGATACGCACCTGGTGCTCGTGCCGGGGTCTGGAATGGAAAGTCGTAGGGACTGAGAGTATGAGCAGTAGTGTAACGACTGCATTAGAGGCCTACCACTATGTGGATAGCGAGACTCAAATTATTATTGATGAGAGTTTCATGATAAAGAGTCCACTGTCGAAGCGCTCAAAGTACATTTTCTATTGCGTGAACAGAACCAGCTTTAAGGTAGTGATGACTGGTACGCCAATTGAACATACAAAGGATTTTTATATGCAGTATGCTATGCTCTCCGAACTCATCACGGAGTGTCATAATTACCATCGATTTGAACGCAAGTTTATGATTATGGGTGGGCCCGGTGGTGATGAGGTGATCGGCTATAAGAACCTGGACTACTTGATTGGCTTGTTGGAGCCTTATACGTTTCAATTGAAGAAGGAAGATTGCCTGGATCTGCCATCCAAGGAGTTCATCGAACTGGAGTGTGACCTGACGGACCGGCAGTACGATTTGTATCAGGATCAGAAAGAGTCTTTGATCCGGCTTCTCGCGACTGAAGATACCGTACCCGTTCACACTATATTCGGGTATCTTACTCGAATGCATCAAATAGCGTGCGGATTCTATAAGAATTCCCTCACCGGGGACATCGAACATCTGGGAACAAATAAGTTCCACTTGTTGGAGGAGACCGATTATGATAACGGGCAAACTATCTTTTTCTGTCGGTACCTCTACGAAATCGATATGCTGTTGAAATACCTTGGGGCAGAGAAATGTGCAGTGTTTACCGGCCAAAATAGGAAGACCCGCGGCCTGGAAATGGATCTTTTTACAAAGCAAGAAAAGCAACATTTCCTGTCTACGATGGGCAGTGGAGGGGTTGGACACAATGGACTCCAGAGAAGCTCCAGAATGTTCTTCTGGTCTAGCTCCTTTATTATGATTCATCGGGAACAATGCATCTGGCGAATTGACAGGCTGGGGCAGTCGCGCCCCATGCACATCATTGACACGAGAACGTCGGCCGGAATCGACACCAAAATTCGTAAGAACGTAGCCCGGAAGTCGGGGCTGGCAGATGAGTTTAGAACCGCAATGCGCGACAAGACAAAATTGAAGCATTTTGTTGAGAGCCTGTAGTATTCATCGTGGTATGTTTGTTTCTGTAATTACATTGAAAATCAATAGAGTATGGCCATAATTCGAATCGTGGGAACTTCACCAGATTTTTACGCAGTATTAGGTCCTCATGTCACCGATCCGGCAGTAATTCGGAAAAGATGTAACTTGCCAATTACAACTAAGGAAACCATTACCTGGCATGTTCTCAAAAGGAATGGTAAGGTGAAGGCATTTGTGGGTGAAGATCCCGTCCCGCTACCCAAAAAGGACCTTAAGGACAAGGAGGTGCCCCCGGAACAGCGCCCTTTGCAACAGACAAAACTGCAGGCATTCGTTGTTTTGGGAGCAAGTGACGATGAAGTATTGGATTTATTGGGAGAGGTTGTTACCCGTTTTGAGAAATCCGAGAGTCCGATGTTAACGGTTTCCGTTTTAAATGAATACGCCGTCCTCTTCAAAAAAGCCCATTTTAAAGTCATCGGCCACAAAACCAATTGGACGGATCTGGCGATTTATAAAACATGAAGAATTATTCTGACCTCAGCGTATATGATGCATTCCAACAGCGCCTGGACTATATATTCCAGGAGTTTGACAATATTTACATATCTTTTTCCGGCGGCAAGGACAGTGGAGTCTTACTTCACCTGGTTATGGACTACATGACCAGCAAGGGGATCAACAAAAAAGTGGGATTGTTCCATCAGGATATGGAAGCCCAGTATGAGAAAACCACTGAGTATGTCACTGCGATGTACCAAAAGTTCCTACCTAGGGTCGAGCCCTACTGGTTTTGTATTCCCATCGCCACAAGGACAGCGCTTTCCAATTATGAGATGTGGTGGTTTCCCTGGGATGATACCAAAGAGGATATCTGGGTGCGGCCAATGCCTACCATGGAGTATGTCTACAATTTGAAGAATAATCCCATGACGACCTATCATTACAAAATGCTTTACACAGAGCACGCGAAGCAGTTTGGAAGATGGTACAAGGACTCTCATGGTGGGGGCAAGACCATAGGGCTGATCGGTCTCCGGACGGACGAGAGCTTGCATCGATACAGCGGAATAGTTAATAAGCGTAATGACTACAAGGGCCAGAAATGGATCACAGAACATATGAATAACGTATGGTCTGCTTCTCCCCTTTATGATTTTGATGTACATGACATATGGCTCGCCAATTACCGGTTCGGCTATAATTACAACCCCATATATGACCTTTTTTTCATGGCTGGTGTTGAGCTTTCAGATATGAGAGTGGCAAGTCCCTTCAATGATGAGGCCAAAACTAGTCTGAATCTTTACAGAGTGCTGGAGCCAGAGACTTGGGCCAAACTCCTTGGAAGGGTACAGGGTGTAAATTTTGCGGCCATTTATGCAAAAACTAAAGCCATGGGCTATAAGGACATAACCCTTCCTCCGCCGCACACATGGGAATCGTATACCAAATTTCTATTAGCAACTTTACCCGATGAAATACGCAAACAATATGAACAAAAGTTTGCATTTAGCACGACATATTGGGCCAAAACAGGCGGAGGACTTCCAGAAGAAACAATTCAGGAGATTGAGGCGAGTGGCTTCAAAGTGAGGCGGAATGGCAAGAGCAATTACACAAAAGATGGAAAGACCCGTATAACGTTCGACACTATTCCTGACCATACTGATAAGGTAACCACGAATAAAAAGGATGTTCCATCGTGGAAGCGAAACTGCCTTTGCATCTTACGAAATGATCACCTTTGTAAAGGTATGGGGTTCGGCCTGACAAAATACCAACAAGTGGAGAAGTCGGCTCTTATTAAGAAATACAATGAACAATTATGACTGAAGAGATTAAGCGTAAGACAGCAGAGTTATGTAAGCTAATTTCTGAGATTAGAAACGTCGATGAGCAGATAGACGTGCTCAACGATGTAAGAAGAGAATTACATGCTGTAAGCCCTTTAAAGGATCACCCGGCAGATTTTGTAGAGTGGGCACCCGCGGCCGACGTAGAAGCAAATGACTATAATCCCAACCAGGTCGCCCCGCCAGAAGAAAAGTTACTGCGGAAGTCAATAAAAAAGTTTGGTTATACGATGGCAATTGTGACATGCCAGGAACATAAAGTCAAACGCATTGTTGACGGCTTCCACCGACGGTTGATGCTCCAAAAATATCCGGAAATTAGGGAGAGCACTTTTGGAAGAGTGCCCGTTACGCAAATTCGTGCCGGACAGGAGGCCCTTCCTGACAGAGTTTCTGGTACAGTGCTGCACAACCGCGCCCGTGGCGTACATACCGTAGATGGCATGAAAGATATCATTAAGAAACTTAAGCTTGAGTATGATATGTCGGACGACTGGATTATAAAAAACCTTGGCCTAGAAGTAGATGAATTAATGCGCCTGACGCAAATAACTGGAATCGCACAGCTTGTTGCTTTCAAAGAGTTTTCGAGGTCTTGGACACCTGGTAGTGATGACAGCTTAAAAGAAAGTGTATATTGATTGTTTGCTTTCTAGGATGCCAGTTTGTTGATCAACTCCACCTTGTTAGTAACCTGAACCTTTTCGTAGATATTTCGAACATGCTTGGCCACAGTCTTTTCAGCAATGAACAGCTTTTGTCCGATTTCCTTATACCTAAATCCATCGCAGATCAATCGCGCCACTGCTTTCTCACGCGACGTTAATTGATAAAGTGCACAATTGGCCTCAAATTTATCGGTGACTGGGCTGGCGGGGATGGATTTAGATCCTCGAAATGAGTTCAACTGATCAAGCGCCATTGACAAAACAGCGGCTTTATGCCTTTCTTCATGAAGCAACACTGATTCTATTTTCTGTACGAGTTCCTGGATTGAAAAGGGCTTTTGAATGAAGTCAATAGCGCCCAGCCGCAAACCATTCAGTTTGTCTGATATTGTAGATTTTGCAGATAAAAACAGAAATGGAATGTGGCCGAACGTTGAATTTTCCGATATTATCTTCAAAAACGAAAACCCGTCAACCTTATCCATCATAACATCAGAGATTATTAAGTCGACAGAAGATCCAGGTGTATGTAAAATTCTCAGCGCTTCGCTGCCATTCAATGTGACTACTATATTGTATTTTGCAATTAATTTTTTTTGCAGATAATTTACCATTGGTATGTTGTCTTCCACCAACAGGATCGTTTTCTTGCCCTCGTCATGATCGAATTTGGTTACATTTAATCTTTCAATCCCAATATCCTTTATTTTGATCTCCAAGTTGGATATGCTTGCAACTTCTTCGATTCTCGACAGATTATGTCTTTTGAGTTTAACTGTCATTTTCGTTCCCCGCGTTTTCCTAGGCTCGCTTTCCACTAAGATCTCACCATCTAACTCCTTAAGAACCTTCTTCACTATCGGCAGTCCCAACCCCATGCCCTGATTACTGCTTTTCGGGTTGTTGAGCTGAAAATACGGTTCAAATATTTTCCTATGCATCTCTGATGTTATCCCGATTCCCGTGTCCTTCACGGAAAAAATAAGCTTGTCCCCATCCCTCTCCAGGGTAATTTGCACTCCCCCCCCGTCTCCAGAATATTTGATGGCATTCTCAACCAGATTAGTGACGATCCGGTTTATGGCCAAGGGATCAGCTTTTACGAACAAATCCCGTTCCGCGTTGGCTATAATAGTCACACCTGCTTTTTGCGCATAGTGCGTGAAGAGTGCCAAATTATCGTTTATCAACTCAGTGAAGTTCGTTACTTGGTTGTGGTTGTATAATGACATTCCCCTATTGAGCCGCTCTAGGTCAAATATATTCGAAATGTCCGTCGTAAGTTTCCCAAGGCTCCTTTTTACCACAGACAACTCAGAACTACTCTCGGTCTTGTTCATATAATCATCTAAGTAATTTTCAATCAAGGTCAAAGGTGTTTTTGTTTCATGAGCTAAATTGACTAGAGTATTTGTGCGCTCCTGAATTATACTTTTTATTTCCCGTGTCCGCCTTTCCACCTCTTCTTGCAAAGAGCTATTCCAATTTAATAACTGCTTTTCAGAGTCAACAAGTCGGACATGCTCTTTACGTAAAATAGTAATGTGATTTTTTAATTGAAGAGATAGCAGCAGCAAGAATCCCGTGTTGGTGACTGAGGCCTCGACAACCTGCCCGAGGTCAAAAAAATCTATGGCAGGTAAGCCCACCCAGGGAGTCAGGCTCAAAAGGAGACCGGCACATTCTTCCTTCGATTCTCGACTCGAAAAATCGCCCGCATATTTGAACTTAAGTGCTTTTATTAAGGAAATGATCACCCAACCTGCGTAAAGAACTGGTAGCACCAAAAGATTCTTTGCCGTCGACAACTTCCCTGAAATTCCATATGCACCTACAAATATCAAATAAGGAAAGATCAAGCAAATTAAAACGCCACGATAGGCGTGGAATTTCATCTTTCTTAAGCTAAAAGCCTTATAGACGTAAAATGGAAAATACGATGGGGTAATAAAGCCAGTTCCATACGCTATGGCTTCCTGAACAAAGAGAGATCCTGGCATGTTTGGGTCAGGCAACAACCCGCCAGTTATATTATAAACGAGCAGGAGAAGCACCAGCCAAATGTTTAGGAGCGTTTTGTTGTCATCTGGCCTAGCTAATTTGTAGATCGACAAGTAAAGCACTATTACTATCTCCACACAAACGAATGTGAATGTCACAATGTGCATTTGGGTTCCGGGCAACAGCATACGGGCACATTTACAGTTCTCTCTTCAAGCAAAATAATTTATATCCGAAGTCAAGTTCGCTATGAACTTCAAAGCCGAATTTTTTATACCATGGCAAATTCCTTAGCGTCGAAGTTTCCAGATAAAAAGGTCTTCTCATTAATTCACTTTCCTGAATTAAATCATGTAACAGCGAGCTGCCAACCCCTTTATTCTGCACCTCCGGACTAACGCCAATGAACCATAAATAGTAAATTGGACCTCGAGGATGAATGGTCTTAATTTTGGCTTCTCTATTCAGCGCCTTTTGTAGATTGGCTATACCAATACAAGAAAACGCAAGTTTCAGGTCCAATAATATGGATTTTATACTAGTTTTCTTCCTGTCTGGGAAAACCGTCAGTGCACATGCCTTTTTATCGTCAGATAGATAAACTTGCCCGAACAGGCTGCAAAATTCGAAAGAGTATCCCATTAATTTGGAGATTCGCTGCCTTCGCTCTCGATCTTGCTTTATGACATAATTAACACTTTTGTTGTCATCAAAGGAGGTTGACAAAATTTCGACCACAAGTTTCTTGTCGTCATGACGAGCCTTTATCATAAATAAGGATTAAAAGTTTTCCGGTTCGAATTCGGGGGTTGAATGCGATTAACTTGTTTTACCTTAAGATCGTCAATGGATTTCAGAGATATTGGTGCAGGTAATATTCGCTACAAAAAGTTACTTAGTTTCTTTCGAACTATAAAATGACTAGTTATCCAAAGACACACTTTTGCAAATCATTCACAATTCAAAAATCAAAAATGTTTAGATGCGAAACCAAGGAGATTCACGGTGGAGGATAGGGTGATTAAACCCTGGTAAGTGTTTATATTTAGTTGTTGTAAGTGCTAGCGATTAGAAATGTCCGGTATTGTTACATAGGTGCCTTTCCATTTCTTTGTTCAAAGTTTCTCTGTATCAAAAGTGCGGAGAGACATACTCCTTTTGCAGTACAAAATTACTGTTTATTGCGTATTTGTTTGATTAGTAACTTGGTGTAACTTGAATATCTGTTCCTACTCCCTAGCTGTAATTGACGATTGCCTCTTAAGGTCCGACCCGACCCTCAATCCGCATCTACACATGAGCGAATGGTATTTCGAAGCAACCGCAAAACATCACTGTCATGCAAGAGGTATTTCAACAGCTGCAGGCCAAATTTGAATTGAGCCTGGAGGAAACGAACCTTAATCCCGATCCGGTAGAACGCTACGACCGTTGTGTAAAGCTCGTGGGTAGGGCCATTGAAGAGCTCAAAGGTACTGTCGCCTCCCAATCATTTCAATCCAAAGACGAGGAAATATACTATTTTAAGAGCGTGTGTCCCGTCTTTTACAGTAAGCATTTCTATTTCATAAAGGTTTACGACATCGAGCTCCTAAAATGCTCAACAGGTAAGAAGAGCCTGCGATGGAAATATGACCACGATCTCCGGGAGATTGAGCTGTTTTTCAGCCAAAATCGAGAGTTGTGCAAGTATTTCTATGGGAATCTTACCTACCTGGATGAGCAGCTTTTTACCAGGACCGATGGGCGCCTGGGAGTAATAGAAGATCTTTCTCCCGTGATTGACCCGAACTTTACGCTCGCCAGTTACAAATTTTCCTGGATAATAGCGAACCAAAAATACCGTATTTACCTTGAAAAGGAACTTAATGAACTTGATCATCCTCAGGAAAGCAAGATCGGTCAAGACCCGGAGAAAGACGTCATCACTCTTGGCGTTTCTAAATCTTATCTCGCAGAGGAGATTGTAGCCCTACAGTTAGCAGAACTCATCTACGTCAACGGTCGACCGGCATCGCTGGCCTGGCTAACTGAGCGCGCCGAGATACTGCTACATACCGACCTCAAGGATTTCAAAAGCCTGGACTATGCAAATCGCAACCGCAAGAAGGAATTAACACCGTTGCTTACCAGTATGATCAAAAAGTACATGGATAGGGCGAGCCGACTCAATAAATAGAAGGGTAGGGGTACAAAATCTCCTCTTGATAGTTCAACTTGAATGAAGTTATTTTCTTCTTGTCGCACACCATATATAATTAGCCCCAGTAGCTAATGAGCCCAAAACCCACTCATCGGACTTCCTTCGCCACCTACTTTTCGTTTTCTGAACCTGCTTTAAAAATAGTTTAAAAAAAGTCTTCCTTTCGGCTCAAGTATTTAGGAACAATTTCGTTCAACGGGAAACTTCAAGGTTAATGATAACCCCTTTCTCTCATGCCATTTTTGTCTTGTCAACAAAAATCCAAGACAATGGCCACCCTAAGTTCCGCGGGACCCGCTTTTTGGACCGAGCTCCGCAATGATTTTTCGGAAAGCATTGCTGCAATCTCGAAAAATGAGTTGCAGCCGATAGATCAGGCGCGGCAAGCGTTACGCCTTTCTCACGAGATGCTTTCCCAACTCAAAGATTCTCTTAAGCAGTTTCCTTTTTCTAACCTGTCGGAGCAAATCGCGTATTATAAAGAGATAGAGCCATTCTTTGTCAGCCGGGGTATATTCTTCACTCGCATGTTCCGCCTTGAGACAACCAGACCTCCGGGAGACCGCTCAACTGTAGAGGCCCACTTTCAGAGGGAATGGCAATATATTCGCGATTTCCAGACCGAACATTCCTTTCTTTGGCAATACACGCGCGCAGGAGAGACTTGGCTGGATGACAAATTATTTGTTGCTAATCAAGACCTGCAAACCTCTCCATTTGATTCCCCACTCAACCAATCACTTCTTCACCATGCTTCCAGGACTTTGGGTCATCTCTACGCAATGGAACTTATGCAGGATTACCTGCTTCGAGCTGAGGAAGAACTTGCCCGTCCTCGAGATCTAATTGAGCGAAACATTTCGAAGTTGACCTGGACGGACTCAAAATCCGCACTCATCGAGCTCGCTTATGCCATTCAGTCTGCCGGTTCACTCAATGATCGTAAAGCCAGCCTTCGAGAGATCATTGAAGGACTTCAAGCAGCGTTTCACATTGACCTGGGACATTACCCAAGGGTATTTCAAGAAATCCTGTCAAGAAAGACTGGCTATACCACTTACATAGATCGCCTCCGTGACAAGCTCTTACTGCGAATCAAGTTAATCGAAGAGAAATATGACCCTAAATGACCTGACTGCCATTCGAATTTCTTTTAAACAATTTCGCCTAACAAGTCCTCCATACTGAATTCTCGCTTTTTCATGACCCCATCTTTGCATCAGAACAACAGTCAACTCACCACCCAAAACAGAAATCCCATGTTCTTCCATTTTCCTCCCCCGCTACTTCCTACCTCGGCATCCCTCCTTCTGGTGCTTCTGCCCCTCCTTGCGTTTGTACTGATTGCGTTTATTAATTATCGCAAGCGCCTTTCTGCCGTTCTCCAACATGGATCGGCTCAACTTCAAGTGAAAGGATCTTCTAGGACTGCTGATCCTTTTTTTTCCCCACTCATCGATAAGCCCCACGACTATCCCGTCCAGGGAGCGGCTGTTCACCCCGATGCCGAGGACTACTCTGACGATGACCTCTTGGTTATGGCCGATGATGACGAAACCTTTTTACTCAAGTCGGCTGAACATGTTGTTGAACAAATCCAAACGGTTGTCGACGATATTGCTGCCACTCCTTCGCCGCACCCGGCCAATCCGGAAGAAGTTTTTACGAAAATTCGTGCGATCGTTTCCCAATACAAGGTTTTTGAAAACACCGAGTATTACGACGCCATTAACAACTTCGTAGCTGTCACTGTCCAGCGCGACTGTGATCTCGCCCTCACGCCCGACGATCTTAAGGGCCTTTGGTGGCCCGAAGCAGCATAGCCCCCGGCCACCCGGCAATCCCGTGTCTCCAGCACCCGCTCCTCTCATTTTCCTGCCCGTCGCCGGGACGGGCCGGGGCATGCCTGCCCCAAGCAATCCGCTCACCCTCATAATCAACTTTTATGCGTTTCCGTATCCCCCTTATCAAGAGAGAGGTCCGCCTTTCAGCTTCCCGAATTCTCATGCCTGCAATCCTTCTTTTTCTGACCGGCCGTTCTTATGGCCAATTGGCAGGCAATGGCAACAGCGGTATAACCACCGCCGCCAACACGGTCAATGGATATTTTAATATCGCCTGTACCCTCCTATATGCCATCGGCGGCATCGTGGGCCTGATTGGCGCGGTGAAGGTCTTCAACGCGTGGAATAGCGGCGATCCCAACACCAACAAACTCGCCGCCGCCTGGTTCGGCTCCTGTGTCTTCCTCGTCGTAGTTGCCACCGTCCTTAAATCATTTTTTGGCGTCGGCGCCTAATGCTATGAAACCCCTTCCCACAATCGACATCGTCGGTACCGACTTCTTAGTAGACCTCCGGCGGATGGAGCTCAGGGAGGTGGCCAATCCAGCCAACAAGATAACCTTCTACGACTTCCGGGACAACGGGGATCACCTCCTCCTGCTGTACGACACTGAAACCCGCAACGCCTACAGCGGACCGGTCAGGAGTCTAACAGAAACCAGAAAGATAAGGATTGTCCGACTTCAACCCCTCCAACAGCTGGATCCCTTCACTTACGCGCTGTTAGAAGGCCGGCAGGACAACCGCCTTAAGCTGCTTGAACGGGCCGCCCGCCTCTTCGACCCTTCTCCCGAAAGATGCCCCACTCACCGAAAACAAACCAGATGATATGGCCACCGTTTATCCCATCAACCGCGGCGTAAATCGTAGCCTGGAGTTCAAAGGAATCAAAGCGCAATACGTCGTTTACCTTGCCCTCGGCCTCGTTCTCCTGCTACTGCTTTTCGCTGTTTTTCATCTCGCTCACGTCAATCTCTATGTCAGCATGGCCATTGTCCTACCTGCCGGCGGCGGGCTCGTGGTCGCCATCAAACGACTCAGCAACCGCTATGGTGAGCATGGCTTGATCAAACACAACGCCGCCCGCCGCCTTCCCGCTTCCGTCCAGTCCCGCTCCAGGAAGATTTTTCTCCAGCTCAAACCCGCTACTAGTGAAAACTCATAAAACGCTCGAAAAGTTCCTGCCTATCTATAAGGTCGAACAGGATTGCATCCTTTCCCGCCTTGGCGACATTACCCTTGCCTACGAGCTCACGCTGCCGGAGATCTTCACCCTCTCCACCGATGACTTCGAGGCTCTCCACCAGGCTTGGCTCAAGGCCATCCGCGTACTCCCGAACCATACAGTGCTTCACAAGCAAGACTGGTTCATGGAAAGTCGCTACCGCGCCGACTTTTCCAACCCGGACCAATCCTTTTTGGCCCGCAGCAGCGAACGCTTCTTTCACGAACGACCCTACCTAGACCATCGCTGCTACCTTTTCCTCTGCCAGAAACCCGAAGGGCGCCGTCCGTCGAGTGCTCTTCTTTCCACCCTCATCCGTCCGACTCTTGTGCCAACCTCCGCTCAGGACAGCAAGCGTTGGGACCTGTTTCTCGACAAAGCCGGGCAGTTCGCCCGCATCCTCCAGGAGTCCGGCTATATTCAGTTGCGGAGAATGACTGGTGACGAACTCGCCAGCACCACCGATCGGCCGGGGCTTGTGGAAAGGTACTGCTATCTCCTGCATCCCGAGGATGCTCCCGTTATCCGCGACCTCAAATTGGCACCTGAACTCCGGATTGGTGATCTCCATTGCCAACTATTCAGCCTGGCAGACGTCGAGGATCTCCCCCCGCTATGCGGCCCCCGCGTTAACTACGACAAATACAGCACAGATCGTACAAAATTTAGCGTCAGCTTTGCCGCACCGCTTGGCCAACTACTGTCTTGTAACCACCTGTACAACCAGTATATTTTCATTGAGGATTCCCGCGAAACTCTCAAAAAGATGGAATCGCGCCGCCTCCGGCTCCAATCCTTATCCGCCTATTCACGGGAGAATGCTATCAGCCGCGATGCCACCAATGAGTTCCTTAACGAGGCCATCAGTCACCAACGTCTTCCCGTCAAGGCTCATTTCAACGTGCTCACATGGTCCGATGATCCTGTACAGGCCAAAGAAATGAAAAACATCATCTCTGCTGCCCTTGCACAAATGGATGCCCGTACCCGGCAGGAAACCGTCAGCGCTCCCCAACTCTTCTGGGCTGGTATGCCTGGCAACGCTGCCGACCTGCCTATGCACGAAACCTTTGATACTTTTGCAGAGCAGGCGGCCTGCTTCTTTAATATCGAGACCAACTACCGCAGCTCCATTTCTCCGGTGGGACTCCGTCTCGGAGAACGGCTCAACGGCAGGCCGGTGCATGTGGATATTTCTGACGAGCCTATGGCCAGGGGCATCTGCACCAATCGGAACAAATTCATCCTCGGGCCCAGCGGAAGCGGCAAAAGCTTCTTTACCAATTTATTCGTCCGCAGCTACGTAGAACAGGGCGCCCATGCCGTCATAATAGACGTCGGCCACAGCTATCGCGGACTATGCGAATTGCTGGAAGGCTATTACTTCACTTACTCCGAGTCCGACCCCATTCGCTTCAACCCTTTTTTCCTCGGTGAAGAGCAGCTTGACACAGAAAAGAAAGAATCAATCAAAACACTTCTCTTAGCCCTCTGGAAAAAGGACGATGAAACTTTCAGCCGGTCCGAATACGTTTCTCTATCAAACGCTCTCCAGGCTTATTTCGATTACCTGAAGCAACATCCAGACACTTTTCCGTGCTTCGATAGTTTCTATGAGTACCTCCGCGATCAATTCCTCGTCGCCCTTCGGCAATCCGGCATCAAGGACAAAGACTTCGATATCGACAACTTTCTTTATGTTCTTCGACCGTATTATGCTGGGGGTGAGTATGACTATCTACTCAACGCCCGCGAGAACCTCAACTTGCTTGACCAGCCTCTGGTGGTTATAGAAATTGACGCGATCAAAGATCATCCAATTTTATTTCCCGTCACGACCATCATCACTATGCAGCTTTTCATTGACAAGATGAGAAAACTAAAAGGTGTACGAAAGATCATACTCATCGAGGAGGCCTGGAAGGCCATCATGCGGCAGGGCATGGCCGAGTACGTAAAATATCTTTTCAAGACGGTCCGAAAATTCTACGGCGAAGCTATCGTTGTTACGCAGGAAGTTGAAGACATTATTTCCAGTCCAATTGTCAAACAAGCTATCATCAACAATAGCGACTGTAAAATCTTACTCGATCAATCTAAATACCAAAATAAATTTGATCAAATACAGGAAATGCTCGGCCTCACTGAGAAAGAAAAAGCTCTGGTACTATCCGTCAATAAATCCAACGATCCAAAGCGAAAATATAAGGAGGTATTTATTTCCCTCGGAGGCATGCTTAGTAAGGTTTACCGGACTGAAGTCTCACTGGAGGAATATCTCGCCTACACCACCGAAGAAAAGGAAAAGATGCACGTCCAGGCCTATTCTAAGAAATACGGCAGCATCCGACGCGGTATTGCTATGCTCGCACGTGACATGCGTGCGGCCTCTTGAACCGTGTTCTTCTGACCAGCTTTCAAAATAAATCGCTTTCTTTTTTTACCCAACTACATCTCCGTACTGAAAACCCGCCTTTCTGACTACCGATCTTTGCTTTGATGAGATGCCATGTTTTACCAGCGCTTTCAACAAAATCAAACTGTTCACCATGAAACCAACAATTTTTATTTCATTTATCCCGCTCCTGCTACTGTCCTGCGACCACCAGTCCAAACCTGTTGCAACCCAGAACCTTCAATTAGCGCCCACTTTTTTTGTATCTGGAGTGTATACAAACTTTGAGAAATCCAGTTACTGCCGTACCTGGGACACGCTAGTCGTCAGTAAAGAGCGCCATCAGATCAACGTCTATCGGATCACCCGGCTCACCTCATTCCAGCGCAACCTGGAAAATGATTACGAACCAATCGAACGCGATAGGTCCTCCTGGACCGGCTCCTATGACCCCGCCAAAGCCGTCATGCACGGGCTGGACGATAGACCGCCTCTAATCTTTCAGCCCTCAACTAATACCGCTTACCTCGACAACCACGTCTTTACCAAGACTGAATAACTCCAAACCTACCCAATGAAACACATCCGAGTCATGTTAGTTGCTTCGCTTTTGACGATTCTCTGCTTCATTCCCGCCAAAAGTAATGCGCAGTTCGGTGACATTCTTGCCGCTATTATCGAAGCTATAGACGTAGGGGTCCAAAAAGCCCAGAATGCCGTTATCGATTTACAGAACGCCGAAAAACAGATCGAAAACGAGCTCTCCCAAACCCAGCTAGCACAGATTGCCGACTGGACGCAACAACAGAAAGACCTATACTCCAACTACTTCACGGAACTGTGGAAAGTGAAGACGGTAATCAGCCAATTCCGCAAAATAACTTCCATAATTGCAGGCCAGGCTCAGCTTGTAGCGGAATATAAGACTGCTTATACTCAAGTTCGCCGGGACTCGCATTTCAGCCCCAGCGAGGTGAACTATATCTACAGTGTACTTACCGGCATAATTAACGAAAGCATTCAGAACATAGACCAGATCACCAAACTCCTTGAGTCCTTCACAGTGCAAATGTCTGATGCCGATCGAATGCGGCTCATCCAGCATGCTTCAGACAATATACAGCGTGAAATTGGCAATCTGCGCGCATTTAACAATCAAAATGCTGCCCTGAGTCTTCAGCGAGCAACTGACCAAAACGACCTCAATGCTGTTAAGCAGCTCTACGGCCTGCCTTGAAACAACTTTGCAATGAGCCTCTTCGCTGACATACTTGACGTGCACACTGACTGGCTTACTCGCAAAGGCTTTGACCAGAAAGGGCTCGGGCTTACCGGTACGAATGAAGACTTGCTGAACAGACTAGAAGACGCCCTGTTCAACACTGTTTGCGACAAGAAGAATTTCTGGGCAAGAATGCCTCTGGATATCGACTTGAAGATTACCGGTCATTTTGGTCGCCATAAACAGGAGTTAGTGAATTTTCACTTCCACTATGTTTATTATCCGAAACGCCCAAAGCTGAACCTGCTTTCCTTGCAGGCAGAGTGGAAGGGAATAACTGAAATTTGGCTAATTACCGGTGATCGCCAGCATCTCTTGCCCAGCTCCGAACACGCTTACCAACAGCTATACTACAAAGCTAACATGCGCCAGATCAACACCGCTATCCAGATCAGTCCTCGAATTGGAGAATCAGACCCTGCTGCGTTGAGTCTCCCATTATCCTCCAACCGTCGTCGCTAAAAGACAACCACCATGCCCCCCTTGATCATGCCCATTCTTCCAAGTCGTCACATCACTATCCTCGCCTTAGCTTTTCTGCTATCCGCACGCCCCGCTTGTGCCCAGATGGATCGCGATGAGATGCTCGCACAGATCGCCAAACTCCAGCTGTTTATTTCCCAGACTGAAAAGGGCTATGAACTCGTTCGCCAGGGACTCGCCACAATTGGCGATATCAAACACGGGGACTTCAACCTTCACCAACTATTCTTCACCTCTCTGCAGCTAGTCAATCCTGAAATTCGAAGCTATGTAAAAATTGCAGATATCATTACGATGCAGACTAACATGCTTTCTGCATACCATGCCGGCTACGATCAGGTCAAAACGGCTGAACTTTTCAGCGCTACAGATGTGATTTACATCAACTCCTTATACCAAGGCATTCTCCGAAAGAATAACGACGATATCCTGGAACTAACTGGCATACTTACAGAGGGAAACTGGGAGATGAATGACGCACAGCGGCTTAGCCGTATTGACCATCTCTATGAAAATGTCACTGTCCAATATCAGTCACTCCTGCAATTCAACGACCGACTCCGTGTCCTGGCCTTGCAAAAGAAACAAAACTTTCAGGACTTGCAAAATATCGCTCAACTCATTCGCCCATGAAAAAGCTTCTTTTCCTGCCGCTTGTCTTACTTCTCACCATTCTGCCTTCTCACCATGCTTGCTGCCAGGCAGCTCAGCTCGAACAATTAGCCCTAGATATTGAAAAGCTTGCCGAATTCAAGAGCATACTGGCCGATATGAAGAAAGGCTATCAGATCCTCACTAATGGATACAACACCGTCCGGGGCCTCGCCCAAGGCAGCTTTAACCTCCACCAGGCCTTTTTGAACGGCTTGTTAACGGTCAGTCCCACTGTCAAGAACTATGTCCGGATCGCGGACATCATTAGTACTCAAGCCGCTATTGTTTCTGAATACAAACAAGCTCTCACGCAGTTCAAGAGTTCGCGAATGCTCAATCCCTCCGAGCTCAATTACATCGCCGGCGTTTATGGTAACCTATTCGATCACTCGTTGGACAATCTCGATGTGTTGGTCAGCATCCTGACAGATGGACAACTGCGAATGAGTGATGCCGAACGTATCTCCTCTATTGATGCCATCGACGCTGACATGCACAGCCAGCTCAGCTTCCAACGCAGCTTCTTGGGCAGAGCCGGGGTGCTGGTAGCACAACGGCAGCAAGCCACGCAGGAAGCTCAGCATCTCAAAAGTCTTTATTCCACTTCCAACGACTAAAACCATGAAAAAGTTTCTTAGCATTTCCTCCGCCCTATCTCTTATATTCTTTTTTCCCATCGTCACACAGGCTCAGACCGCTGCAGGGGGTATTGCCCAAATGCATGTCGTCCTCGCGAACGTCCGTCAGCAGATGATGCCTCTCGTCGCCAACATGATCACCGTGTCTCAGGCGATTGCCGGCTTCGGCACTATTTTTTATATCGGATTTCGAGTATGGAAACACATCGCCCGAGCGGAAGCTATCGACTTCTTTCCTTTGCTCAGACCCTTCGTGCTCGTCCTGCTCATCGGCTTCTTCCAACCCGTCGTCCTCGGCACCCTCGAGGGCATCCTCCAGCCTACTGTCACCGCCACGGCCCAAATGGTTGATACACAGAATGCCGCCGTCATGAACCTCATTAGTCTGCAAGCTCGTAGCATCGGCGGCGACACTTCCCAACAGGTGGTAATGAATCCTTATGATTTTGGGACCTATCGAGGTGCCGACCAATATGCGGATCCTTCCACGACGACATCCGGCAGTTCCGACAGCGGAGGGTTCTGGTCCAGCATTGGCAGCGGACTCAAATTCCTTATGAGTGGGATGTATAACACTCTCAAAGTGATTTTCCAGTTCTGTTTGTCCTTAATTCTCCAAGTCCTATATTACGCCGCATCCCTCTGCATCGATACCATCCGCACATTTCACTTAATTGTACTTGCTATCCTCGGACCACTCGCCTTCGGCTTCAGCTGCTATGATGGTCTGCAAAATTCCCTAGTTCACTGGCTCGCCCGCTACATTAATATATACCTGTGGTTACCCATTGCCAACATCTTCGGGGCGATTTTGGGCAAAATCCAGGAAAATATGCTTCAGATAGACCTTGCCAACGGAACCTCGCATTTTGTTCAGACTGAGATTACCTACCTCATCTTCCTGGTAATAGGGATAGTCGGCTACTTCACCGTCCCAGGAATAGCCAACTACATCATTCACACTCACGGTCCTAATCCGCTCGCTCAAAAGGTCTCTAACCTTGCCCAGACAGCAGTATCCCTGGCTGCTACCGCTACCACCGGAGTTCCCGTTGGAGGAGCTGGGGGTGGGGGAGGCACGAATCCTACAGCGGCCACAGGATACCAAGATGCTCAAGGCGCAGCCAAAGGCGAGGCCAATTCCTATGCCCGCAAACAGATCGAAGGCTAATTCATTCACCGTTCACGCTTTCACCCTATGTTTCAACAACTTAAAAACATTGACACCGCTTTTCGACATGTCCGCGTATTCTCTCTGCTCTTTCTTATTGGCGCGGTGACTATCTGCTGCTACACCATCTACCGAACTTCCGTTGCCTTGGAGCGCAACCGGCATGAAATTTATCTCCTGGTGAACGGCAAGCTTGTCAATGCTATTGCTACCGATCGCCGAGACTCACTTTCTGTCGAGATCAGGGACCACGTAAAAATGTTCCATTTTTATTTCTATTCCCTGGAGCCCGATGAGCAGATCATCAAACGCCACCTCACGGCTGCCCTTTACCTTGCGGATAATAGTGCCAAGCAACAGTACGATAACCTCACGGAAAACGGCTACTATTCAAATATTATAAGCGGAAACATCAGTCAGCAGGTACTCGACCCAGACAGTGTGGTGGTTAACACCACCCAACCGCCATATTATTTCCGGTATTACGGTAAACTTAGGATAGTCCGAGAAACCAGTATTCTCACACGCTCACTCATTTCCGAAGGTGCCGTCCGGGTGCTAAGCGCTGTCAGCGACAAAAATCCCCACGGTTTTCTCATCGAGAATTGGAAGGTACTCGAGAACAAAGACCTCTCAGTTGAATTACGAAATAATCATTAATCCCAACTCATGCGCTTGTTTCACCGAAAACGAAAATCCGTTGCTCAGACTCCACCGAATGAGCTGACACTCGCCCTCAACCGCTGGATTGACGGAAACAAACGCCGACTAGCTGATGCGCTCAGCCGCCGCGAGCAGCGGATGACCCTCCGCCAAAAAAAATGGGCCCTTGTTCTCTTCTGCAGCTTCAGTGCCGCTCTCTTCATTTTTGAGCTCTACCATGGCCTATGCCTTCACCAGTCAACGACCTATCGGCACTCAGAGTACATCCATTTGCCAGCAGAGCTTCCGCCACCCGTCCCGCCTATCATAGGGCACCCTCGATCACCCGGAGACAGCACCCCCCGGATGTCTCATTCCGATTCCACTCACTAAAAAAATAACACATGCAATCGCAAGACAATAAACAATCGAAAAGGAAACGCCTTCTGGCGGCCCTCATCATCTTTGGACTGCCCGCTCTACTCATCCTGGGTGTCGTCCTCACTTTATTCCATCCTCATTCGACCACCCAGACTGCTAGCGGCAAAAAAGACGCGTTCAACTCCCGCATGCCTGCGCCCAATTTAAAAGAACGCGAAAAAAACAAGCTCGAGGTTTACCTTGACGCGGAAAAAGATTCCATTCGCCGCCAGCAATTGCTTCACAATGACCCGTACACAAAACACTCTAATTCTCCCGGATCTTTGATTGATTCTACCGGAAAGAAGATAGCTGTCGGACGTCAGCTCGCTGTGCCCGGCACCGTCTCACCCGCGGATAGCACCGAACGGAAAGTGAATGAGCACCTCGCTCGGCTCTACAATGTCCTCCATAGCGTGCCCCCCGCGGCTGCAGGAGGGGATGGAGTATATAATATTCCGCCCTCTGGCCAGTCGGTACCATCCTCTCCATATCCCACGTCGATTTCCCCCCTCGACCGGTCAGTTGATCGGCTCCAGCAGCTCCAGAACCGTATTCAGCAGCAGGATACAACCCCAAACCCCCAGTTCCAACAGATGAATGCCTTACTCGATAAGGTGCTCGCGATCCAGCATCCCGATCGCAATAGACCCATTTCCGATAGCGCAGGATCTAGCATTAATAGGCGAGGTGCCTTTCCGGTAACCACACAGGACCCAAAAATGACCAATCAAGACGGCGCAATTCCCTTTGCCAGCGATTTTACCCTCTACAGCCCAACCGCTAACTCTTTCTACGGGTTGACCGATGACTCCGACACCACCGTCTCTGCCTCACAGGTAATCCGCGCGGTTGTACATACAGACCAAACAGTTCAGACCGGTTCAGTGGTCAAGCTCCGCCTGCTTCAGGATATTTTCATAAAGGGCGTCCGAATACCCGCCAACTCATTCATCTTTGGCCCCTGTGCCATCAGCAACGAACGCGTCTCTATACATCTTTCCCAAGTTCAAATCAACGGCGAGGTCTATCCAATCGACATGCGCGTGCTTGATGGAGTAGATGCCCTTGACGGACTTTATGTCCCGGGTGCCATCAGCCGCGATGTGCTTAAGGAAGGGGCCGGACAAAGCGTAAGTAGTCTTGGCCTCACCACTATGGACCCATCCTTGGGTGCCCAGGCAGCGGCTGCTGGGATTGAGACTGCCCGTAACCTAATCGGACGTAAAATCCGCCTGATCACCGCTACCCTCAAAGCAGGTACCCTCGCCATCCTCCAACCTACACAAGTTCACCCATAACCTTTTTCTTCAATCCGTCAATGTTCAAATTATGAAAACGCTTCCTTCCGTCGTTCTCCTATTTATTCTAATAATAATCGCAGAGGTGTCCGCCCGCAGCCAGTCATTGGTCATCCCTCCGTCCGCTGCTATCCTGCATTACCGACTATTTTTGACCTACAATTCTACCACGGTTCTGGTTTTTCCTGCTGCCGTCCGACCCGTCGACCGCGGCGATCGCGACGTCCTGGCTCAACGACAGACTGGTGTTGAGAACGTACTCAAGTTAAAGGCCGCTCGTCGCAACTTTACACCCACAAACGTTCATGTCTTTACCGCTGACGGGCGAATTTACGCCTTTGACGCTTACTATACCGACAGCCTTGCATCCACCTACAATTTAACCCGGCTGGACACCGCGACAAAATCATCCAATCCAGAAATCGTGCTCACCTCCCAACCGCTAAACTCTGACCAGCTCATTGGTTTCCTGGCCATTGTTCGGAAGCAGTCTCCGGAATATTCACTTCACAGCCATCATTACCAAATGCGGCTGCGACTTTTGAACATTGACATGGCCGGACCCTTGCTTTTCTTTCGTTTCAGCGTCTCTAATAAATCAAATCTGGATTTTACCCCGGACTTCCTAAGACTATATATCTGCGATCAGACCCGAGCTAAGCGTACTTCCCGTCAAGACCAAGAGCTCACCCCAATCTATGCAGACACGTTGGTAACGATTCCTGGTAAGAACAGCCGAATATTTGTAATCGGGATTCCCCGCGTTACCATACCAGATCGCAAGGAATTCCGCGTCGAACTTTACGAAAAAAATGGGGGCCGGTCTCTCGATCTACGCATCCGCAATCGCCAGCTCCTCGCTGCTTTGCCCTTGACGGATCCCACTTCACCTTCATCTAATGCCAACCAATAATCAACAATTCGACCGCGTGCTTGATGCCTTGCTTATGCAGGCTGAGCAAGAAGCCACCCAACGCACCCGTAATCCGGCGCTGCGCCGAGACGATCCATATCTCCTCGGACTGCGCCAGGCTCAATATCAGTCAATTCTCGATGGATACAGACATAGAGACGATCTCACTCGGGAGGAAAAACGGGGGCTCATCTACGTGCGAACGCAGCTCCGAAGACTAAATGCGCGTTTACGTCCTAACTTACTTAACCGTATCCGATACCTCCGTCCAGTCAACTGGATTTTCAATTGGGTTCGAGGACGCGCAGCTCTGGTAGAAGGATATAACACTCACCTTCAAGAGGAGGACCGCCGAACCGTCCAGCAGCAAAATGCCCAACGACTGAGTGAGGAAATGAAGAAGGCTGGTTTCAAAGTAAGTTTAGATGCCCCTTTGAAGCGAGCTATTGCCCAGGATCGGCCTTATTTCAATTTACCGTATGCCGCCTCCGACGATGCCAAAACCGACTATGTTTTACACTTTAGAAAACTCCCGGGCACTGATGCGTATTACCTGGACAATTTCGATGCTTCAACCAAACCTACCCCACAAGAGGTACTTCGAGGTAATCCGATCATTCGGCAAAATTTTTCACTTATTGATGGTTACTCACTTTCTGCACAAGAGGCAGCAAGCATTATCCGTCAAATACCGGTCGCAAGGAATATCGACGGCCAAGAAAAATGGTTGATCACAGACTCCGTGGGCGAACGAAGATGGGTTGACTTCGACTTAAAAGAGGCTCTCAATAGATTCCCGATAAGAGAGCTCAAGGAGCCTCCACGGTTGCAAGCTCTTCTTAGCGCCCTTCAGAGTGGAATTCCTCGCGATGTTACATTCCGCAGGAACAATCAGACCCATGAGCTTCGCGTCCAGATCGACCCCTGGGCTCAGAGCTTGATCTTCAAGGATCAAAACGGCAATATCGTTGATGCGGACCGTATTTTCCAGCCAAATTCCAATGTTCAAAAGGTCCTATCAATGACCAGGGGAGAAGCCGTTGTCCGAGACCTTCATCCAAAAATCTCCTAAAAAGGCTAAAAAATGAATCGGCTTCCTTATGTTTCCATTACCGACCATGAAACCCTTTTGGCTGAAAAAGGCTGGCTCAACTCAGAGATGGGGGGCACGCGCATAGGAGACTGGCTCAAGGAATTTCGAGAAAAATTCGAACAATGCCGCAGTGACGCCGTCGCGACAGGCATGAGAAAGGAATTTGCTATGACTGCTACCGGCAAATTCAACGACGGCCTTGATAAAGTTTTTTTCACACTCCGTTACCGATATGATCCTCGGCAAGAGTCCCTTTCTTTAATCACAATCCAGACAAAACTTGGCCTCACCGCATGGACATATTTCCTTAATGGCCGCAAGGAGCCCCCGATGCCCACCCAAGCCTACGAAAAGCTCCGGGAAAAGGAAGGGCCGCTTCGCAACCAAATCGTTCTGAGCCGTGTCCAACGGGAGCATGAACGGCAAAATGACCCATTTCTCGATCCCCACCTCGATATGAATCATCCAAGTTTCCAACAAACGAATGACCTTCATAAAGACGAGGAATTTCGAGAGCATCCTCCGAATGACCTAACCTCATTCTTGAGCCGGCCATCACGCCGTCGCTAATTCGGGACGCACTGCGTCCCGAATTTTCTTTACTGACAAACCACTCGTTATCATGCAATTAGCACCGTCCCTTATATTTGAGATTAAATCCATCTCTGAAGAAGAGCTCAGCATCCAGATTGAAAGGCAAAAGGAACTGCTGCATCGTAACGCCGACGGGAATTAAGGGACATTGGTAATGAATGACTTAATTTTCAATTGATCGAAAGAACGTATCCCATTCACTCTGCTGTTCCGGTGTCATTCCGCTCCCGAAATCGCTGATGTTATCGGCGCTACTGCCAAAGAACCAGTAAAAAAAAGCAGGGTCATTTTCTGATTCAACTTTAACCCATTCCTTAAAGGATAAGGTTTGTTCCACCTGCTCGTAATTTTCCTTAAGTATTTGGAGGCGATTTGCGTTATCCATGATTAGATTGCTTATTCTGCAACCTATAACAATTAACGGAAAGATAAGTACTACTGGTTCACGCACTTTTGGTGACAGCTGGTGCAATAAAGACAACAATGTATAGTCTTCTGTCCAGAACAACTGAGGGTTAAAACTCTTTCTGCGGGCATCCGTGTAGTTTTTTTTCTATAAGCAAAAAGTTTCATATCTTCCACGGACCATTACCCCTTATACCGTAGAACATGGCTGCACAACCCGAAAGCAAAACAACTGTTAGCATTTGGCGGCTTCTCTTATTAGGATCAGCTCTTTCGTTCAATACCTGGTCATTGGCCCAAGGTCCACCTGATCCCCTTGATCGTCTCTATCCCCGTCCTTCACAAATTACGCCTTTCTCAAATCAGCTATACCGCCCATTGGAGGTTCCCAAATCCCTGTTACCAGTTCCCGCTTTCCCAGATCCACTTATACAGCAGCCGGTTATGTTACCCTTAGGTTCTGAACTACAGGATGGAAGCAAAGCCCTCTACAGCCAATTAATGGAAGATGATATGTTCAGAGCAAATGAAGAATGGCTCGCAAAAAGCTATTCTTACAGGACGGCGTTTAATGATCTAATGAGGTGTAACCCGGATAGTTTCTCACTTACCAGAGCCCAATATGACGTCGAAAATTCATATTTGAATAATCGCTTCTCCTACACGCAGTTCTTGAACGGCGTTAAATTGCGTGCTGATCTGGTAAGGCAGGTATTGAAACGCGAAGGCCTAAAACCGAACAACCTGACCATAAATTACTGCATTCAAAAGTTATATCAACAAACTAACCTATATTATGATAGCCTAAGCAAACGGACAATTGCCGTACCGCCGTTCCGATACGACTTCGAGGACTTCCGAGGTGATAAGGACCTAAGTAATCTATTTACAACCAAGCTGCTTACAACTTATAAGGGCCAATGTTCATCCATGCCCCGGCTGTATCTGATGATTGCCGAGCAGCTTGGCGCAAAGGCGTGGCTGTCTTTGGCTCCCCAGCACTCCTACATACAATTTCAAGCAAAGGACGGTGCCTTGCGGAGTTTTGAAACGACAAACGGCTATCTCGTGTCCCCTCAATGGATGATCAGCTCCGGATTTATCAATACTAAAGCAATCAAGAACAGATCCTACCTCGACACCCTTTCACATAGACAACTTTATTCCCAGTTATTGGTAGACCTTCTTTGGAATTACCTGAGGGCATTCCCTTATGATGACTTTGCAGATGCAATAAAGCAGAAAGCCTTACAGGTCGATTCGGCTAATATGCGGGCCTTGATTATCGACGCAAATCATAAGAAGGAACTAGCACTTCAAAAAATTATAGCAGTCGGTAGACCTAATCCAAAAGACTTACCTAAGTATCCAGCAGCATATCAGGCCTATTTGCAAAGCATAGATGCGCTCCGAAAGGTTGATGACTTAGGATATCAAAATATGCCGCTTGATGCATACCAAAGATGGCTGCAGTCTATTGAAATAGAAAAGAAAAAACAAGTCAATAAAGAAATGAGAGATAAGATCAAACGTGAAATACAATCCCTAAAACAGCGATCCACTTTAGCTAATAAACCCAGACAATAACTCCTAATAGCTAGTCATGAAAATTACAAAAACGTCGCTAACTCTTGTCTTATTGGCATCATTATTCCATGTAGATGCCCAGGATGATAACCCATATCAGTCGATTGGCAAGAAAGCAAAAGTATTGACCGCCTATAAAGGGAAATTTGTGGAAGTCTTCGATTACGATAGCATTCAGCGAATAGGATCTGTTTTAATCAACATTCGAACGAGAAAAATTGTAAAGTTGCTGCCGGCTGATCAGATATTTAAAAAATTCTCAGACAATTCTGCGGCCAGCCGGTGGTACAGTCCGGACCCCCTTGCTGATAAGATGGTCCAATGGAGCCCCTATAATTTTGCGTACAACAATCCGATTAGGTTTAACGATCCGGACGGACGGGCGCCATATACAGATTGGTTCAATTTAAATGGCGACAAGGTTAAACATGTCGATGATGGAAAAACGGACAAGGTTCTAGTGCTGACTACTGAAAAGAGCGAGCAAAAGGTCAATGAGGCTATCAACAAAGGCAGCGTTCTCAATGCACCCACCAACGCCATTGTAAAACAGCAAGGTGACGCTTTTGACAAAACGGATAAGACGGGCCAGGAACAGTACTTCGTAGTCGGACAAAAGAATATGACTTCCAAAACAGTCCAAGGGACAGAATCGGAGGTCAATCAGGGAGCAAAGAGCGAGGCGATAACTGACCTCAAGAACCAGGGGGATTTATTTGCATATAATGTGCACACGCATGACAACACAGTAGACCAGTATGGTAATATTACAGAGCGCGGAGTTCCCGCGCCATCCCCGGGCGATACGAAGGGTACGCTCGGTAGTACTGTAAATGTCGTACTCGGTTACGACAAAGTACAAGATCGACAGAACCCCAACCAGGTAGGAGGGACACCGGAAGTACACTATGTGCGCACAATTGATTTTTATAATTCAAGTGGATCGATCATCTCCATTCCATTCTCTGATTATCAATCTGCGCTAAAAAGGATAAACAAACAATAAGCAATTATGAAGTTACTTAATCTTCTTATGGTAATTATGTTACTAATTTACCTACCCATGGCGCTTGCCTCGTGCAGCCGATATATTGACAAAGTGAAATCGCCCACATTCTATCCAGTGAGTGACGGAAAAATGGAAATATTTCGCGATAGCAATGTTCTTATCTACAAAAGTAAGGTAGCACTAAAAGCCGATCAATACGTATGGTATCCAAAATCGTTCTATACTCAGTTCCCAAAACAATTAAAATGGTATGAATTCCTTGGGGACGACTTCTTTTCATTCTACTATAAGAACAAGCAGGTTATCCTGATCTCGCTTGATCTACAGAAATCTACGAATGCCCCTTACACTACTTCTACTCCATCGGCAGAAGAAGTCGATTCTTTGATCTCTAAGAGGCCATTGCCAAGGGCGAAATATGATGTAAGTAGGATAGCCTTCATACCTGGCAGAAAGAATTACCTCATGCGACGCAATAGCGCATGTATCCTATTTTATAATATTGAGGAAAAAAACCTTCCGTCCTTTGTTGCCAGCTTAAAGACCTTTAAATTCATCGAATGACAAGGATCTACTTTGGCTTATTCAACATGTGAATCAACGGTCAAGAAAAACACGCAATAACTCGTATGAATTCAAAATATACCCTCGGCCCAATTTTCGCTTTCTGTGTTGTCCTATCCTCCTGCAACCACTATATCGATCAATCCAAAACGTTACAAAGCTGGCCAATAATGCAAGGAGAAATGCAATTTTATCCCGACAGCAATGTTCTGGAATTCAAAAGTAATATGGTTTTCCGTGCAGATACTGAAAAATGGCCTGCCAGATCGTTTTATTCACAATTTCCGAAAGGCTTGATATGGTATGATTTCGATTACGGCGCCTCATTTATTTTTTATTATTCCGACAAGCAAGTAATTGCAATTTGGATTAATATACAGAATCTACCCAACAAGCCTGATTCAATCTTTGTGCCGAGTGGCGATTACGTAACAGAGTTTCGTAATGCTAAACTTGTCCCATCTGGTCACAAATACAATATTCGCGAAATTCCATATATGAACAACAGGAAGCAAGTACTCATTAGGAGAAGAGATGCAATGATTCTGCTCTACAATATCAAGCAGAGAAATTTCGATAACTTCCTCAAAAAAATTGAAACCTTTAAGTTTATTTAGCTACTTTTTATATGAATAAATCGATGGCGTGCATCATTTTGGCTTTCGCACTTTCTGGAAAGGCACAGAAAATTGATCCTGCAAAAGACAGATATATGATCTGCTTTGATTCTTTAACTAGGCTCATTTCAGAAAATGGTTCTTTCAAGAAGGCAGTATTCCTTACAGAAAACTGCTTTCTGGATAATGAAATGAAATACGAAAGCTTTGAGACACATATCGCCCAACTCACACGCATTATTCAACTTTGGCAAAGGGCAAACCCTCTTATGGACTACCATTATTCAGACAGCGCAAACATTGAGAAAAATTTTGCAATCTTCAAGTTCCTAAAAGATACCACCAAGATCGTTAGCCCAACAAACAGGCCCTTCTTGCTGCTGCCTTATACTTATGATTTCGTCGACTTCTTTGGTCACGAGAATTGGACTGGTATGTTTGTTACCAAACTGCTTTCAACCCATAAAGGGAATTGCCATAGCTTGCCATACTTATATAAAATCCTCGCAGATGAATTGGAGGCTACCTGCTGGTTAGCTTTGGCTCCTAATCACACCTATATATCCAATAGGTGTACAAAGTTCGGATGGTACAATACGGAATTGACTAGCGGTGATTTTCCAGTCGACGCATGGATCATGGGATCAGGATATATTCCCGTAGAAGCCATACAAAATGGTATCTATATGGATACACTGAGTAACCAACAATCAATTGCCTTGTGCTTATTGGACCTTGCTAAAGGATACGAGCACAAAACCAGGGACTATTATGACGGATATATTTTGAAATGTTGCAATCTGTCATTGAGATTTTTCGAAAAAAATGTGGAGGCAATGTTATTAAAGGCGGAGACTCTTAAGCGAGTTTACCTGCGGAAGGCTGGGCTGAAAGATCACTCTAGTAAAGCAACATATCAAGAGATGGAAGATCTCTACGTCAAACTTTTCAATTTAGGATACCGGGAAATGCCGGAGAAAATGTATATGGAATGGCTTCAGACTGTCATTAAAGAACGTGAAAAATACACTAATAAAGAAATGAAAGAAGTAATAGGAAAGCACATGCCCGGCCAAGGCTATATCCATCCGTGATATTGTACTTTCCAGCATATGCAACCAACTCCCCATTCAATTCTAAGCTCCAACTTCGCTCAAATATCTCCGTCTTAACATCTTCCATTATTCGAATCAAACAGTAAAACGGCCCTCTCAACCAAGGGAGAGCACTCATTGTTCGCATTCTAACCTTTGCGGCCAGCACGGCGCGAGTTACTTCCAATTGAGAAAAATTTGTTTCTCCGTCTCACTCCCATAAAGTTCACATCCCGCTATTCCCCAAGCTATATTCTAAATAAACCGTTAATTTCCTCTAAATAAATTTCTGATTTATGAGGAAATATATTAAGTTCACAATCAACCTGTAAACCCATTTACGGCGATAAGTAATAACACCAAACTACCAATAGTTAGTAGACGGAATGTGCAGAACTTATAATATGATTGGTTCACTGACGACTTTAAAATCACATTTAGAGAATAGCAACATTCATGACTTCAAGTCATTGAAAGAAGTAATGGATTTCCAAAGTTCATATACGTCCATCCGACAACAATTAATTTCTCATCATGAAAATCTGATTGAGCAAGAGAAAAACATGCTCAACATTGATTTGCAGCAGTTAGAGGTAGCAATTCAAACACAAAAACAGCAATCAGAACAACGATTGATAGACGAAATTGATAAGCTGAAACAACAATTGAGTATTTCGACAAATAATGCTCCAACGAACTTTATTCACAAGATAATTAAGGACTTAAGACATAGGAACTATAAAAGGAAAATCAGGCACAAAGAACTCAATTTTGACATTGAAGTAAAGTCGGCAATTGGTGAACTGGTTGGTAATTACCAATTCAAAAGTAATCGCTATCAATTTTTAGCTTCACAAGCTAATGAAGCAGTAAGGCAAAGTGTCCAACAGTCGCTATCAGAACTTGAAAGAAAAAAAGCAAAAATAGACGAATTAAACAATTTCATTTATGGTGCATTAGGAGAACAAAAAGTTGTTAGGACATTAGAAGCTCTATCCGATGAATATTTTTTAATTAATGACTTTTCGGTTTCCTTTTCACCTGCAATCTATAACAGACAAGACAATGATTACATAAAGTCTGTTCAAATTGATCATATCCTTATCGGACCATCAGGAATATTTCTCATTGAAACTAAGAACTGGAGTCAAAATTCTTTGGAAAATTTGAGTTTACGTTCACCAGTTCAGCAAATAAGGAGATCAAGTTTTGTCTTATTTAAGTTGCTTAACAGTGAAATGAGCAATTCTCATCTAGGCTTATACAGACATCATTGGGGTGAAAAAAAAATATCAACTAGAAATCTCATTGTTTTGACGCATACAAAGCCAAAAGAAGAGTTTCAGCACGTGAAAATTTTAACAATAACGGAGCTTCTTGGATATGTAAATTATTTCAAACCGATATTTTCAAACACTGAAACGCAAAGAATAGCCGAATTTTTGATAAACGTCAATAACCAAAATTGACTTCGTAACCTGAAGCCGGTGTGGGGGCCATAGCAAGGAGAACAACCTGACACACTTAATCTAACACATCCCACCATTCTCACTTTGTACAATCACTTTGCTACCACCCGTTGATGCTGGCGAACATCTTCTGCTGCACCTGCTCATCTTTTATTACACGTCTCTTTGCAGCAAAGCTATCTAATTGTCATTACCTCCACAACAGGCACTTCTCCGGAGGCTTACCACATAAAGAGGAAACGGTCAGCCGATCATCACCCACGGCGAAAAAGCGCCACAAATTTACGCCCGGGCGTACCCCCTCCCTTTTCTTAAAACGGTTTTGTGCATGGGCTGGGCTTCGTGCCCTGCTTGGGCTTTTGTGCGCGTTTTGGGCTTCGCCCCCCACAGCATTTAAGGGAGGGGGTGCGCTGGGGCGTGTGGCGCTTTTGTTTTTCGCCGTGCGTAATGATCCGGCAAAGGACATTATTAAAAAATATAAAAAATTAGTTTATGAAACCCGCAGAATTAGCGACATTTTTGAGCTTTTGTATTACCAATCACTTTCCATCCCTCATTAAGGGGCGACCAGGCATCGGAAAATCCGATATCGTCGGACAGGCATCCCAGACAGCCGCAGCCCGCCTCATCATCTCCCATCCGGTTGTATCAGATCCTACAGACTATAAGGGTCTGCCCTTTGCCAAGGATGACAAAATGGCCTACTTTCTGCCTTATGGGGAACTTCACGAAATCCTGCATACCCAGGAAGAGACGATATTTTTCTTGGACGATCTCGGACAAGCTACGCCTGCTGTCCAAGCCGCTTGTATGCAATTAATTCTTGCCCGCCGGATTAATGGACATGTCGTTAGCGACAAGGTTACTTTCATGGCTGCGACCAACCGCAAAGAAGACAAGGCAGGCGTGAGCGGTATCCTTGAGCCGCTCAAATCTCGCTTTATATCCATCATTGAATTGGAGGTGACGGTTGACGACTGGGTAAAATGGGCGCTGAAGAACGACATGCCCATCGAATTGATCGGGTTTGTCCAGAACAAGCCAGACTACATTGAGAAATTTCAGCCCAATAAGGATATTGTCAATAGCTCATCTCCCCGCACTGTGGCCAATGTCGGCCACATGCAAACGAAGGGCCTTCCGTCTGCGCTCGAATTTGAAGCCTTTAAAGGTGCTGCTGGTGAAGACTTTGCCATCGAATATAGAAACTTCCTCAAAGTTTACAGAAAGCTTCCCCCGATCGACCAGATCATTCTTAGCCCAGCCAAGGCCATCGTTCCAACCGAACCGGATCTGCTATACTCTTTGGGTTACGCTCTCAGCAAAAAGGCAACGCCGCAGAATTTCCCAGCTATCTCAACCTACCTCAAACGAATACCCATCGAATATGCCACTGCCAGCATTAAAGGCGCTACAGACAGAGACCCGGATTTATGCAACACGCACGTATTCAAGCAATGGGCCTCGGACAACAGCGGCATATTCAACTAATAATTCCATTTCTATGCTTACACCAGAATCTATATCTACAGCTGAACGAAATATTTCCAAAGCAAGGGTGCAACTCATTCAAAATCATGCCTTTTTTGCTTGCCTAGCCATGCGTCTCCAATTTACGCCGGCGGACATAGACAAAGCTGTTACAGACGGTATCCACCTACGGTATAACCCCGATTATTTTAATGGCCTATCTACCGAAGAACTCAGTGGGGTCATAGCCCACTCCGTTATGCACCTCGCAATGTTACACCACATTCGCCGTGAGAATCGCGACTTGGCTAAATGGAATAAGGCCACTGACTATGCCATCAATCCTTTGCTCCAAGAGGCTAAACTCGCGCTCCCGATCGATGCACTGGACGGTACTGAATACGCCGGAAAATCCGCAGAGCAAATATATAACCTGCTTCCGGACCCCTCTCCCAATGACAGCCAGCCGACACAAGACAATCCAGGGATAGGCGATGTTGAAGATCCGCCAATGCAGTCAAGCAAACAAGAAATGGAAGCGGAAATGAAGGAGGCTATTGCATTTGCTTCTGTTATGTCCCGTCGCGCCGGCGAAATGACCCAAGGACTGGACCGGCTAATCCAGGAAGTATTAAAACCCAAGGTAGATTGGAAGACTGCTTTAGCCCGCTTTATTATTGAGATTCGACCGTCCGACTATACCTGGACAAAGCCTTCCAAGAGATATATTCACATGGGCCTGCTCCTGCCTTCACTGGAGGCACCCGAGCCTGGGGAAATTATTCTTATGGTAGACACTTCCGGCAGTATATGCGAAGAAATGCTCAATCGAGTGGGTGCTGAAGCCAAGGATATCGCAGATAGTTTCCATATCCCTCTGTCTGTCATGTACATTGACGCTCAAGTTAAGGGTCTTCAGCACATCGAACCCGACGACTCAATGGAGTTGAAACCCAAGGGTGGAGGCGGCACAGACTTCTGTCCTGGCTTTAATTACCTTGAAGCCAATGACACCCATCCTAAAGCAGTTGTATATCTCACTGATGGCTGTTGCAGCTCTTTTCCAGAGGCGCCCGACTTTCCTGTCTTATGGACACTATTCAAGGAATTGGAATTTGATCCGCCATTCGGAGAAGTACTCACAATTGAATAGCTAATCACATTTTAAATCGATTTATTATGAGAAATCTAGCAGAGAAAGTAATGCTGGTTAATCTTCGTATTTCCCAATGGAGCGGCCGCGCTTACGATGAAGAAGTCACTATGCAAGTGGAACGTGATCATAGCGCGACGAATGCAGGCCGCTATACTAAAATACTTATCGACGAGGATGCACTAAAGGATACGCAGAAAATAGCGAATAAGGCCCGCAAGTTTTGTAACAGGGAAACTTTGCCATGGACCGACAACGGTGACCGAATTCTTCCTGCAACTAACTATTTCTCCTTTATGCGGGACTACCAAAAACTCGTCACCGACTTCGATAAGGCCGTTGCCACCTTCATCGGTACCTATCCTGTCCTTAAAGCAGAGGCCAGATACCGGCTGAACGGCCTATTTAAGGATGACGATTATCCAGATCCCAACGTCATCCGTCTTAAATTCAAAATGAAAGTGGGCATATTGCCGATCAATAACCTCGATGATTTTCGGCTGAAGGTGAGTGCGGAGGAAGTGAACCACCTTAGACACCAAATGGAGCAAGAAATATCCGACCGTGTAAGTGAGGCAAATAGATCTTTATGGATAAGGATCAAAGAGCCCATCGAGCGTATGGTGGATCGTCTGTCTCAGGAGGACGTAACCTTTAGAAACAGTTTAGTTGGGAATATAGAGGAACTCATCGACTTAATCCCTAGATTGAACTTTACGGAAGATGATCATCTTGAGGATATCGTACATGATCTCAAGGCTCTTGTTGTAAACCCTGATGATCTACGAGACGACTCTCGTCTAAGAAGACAGACCGCCCGAGAAGCAAAAGCCGTCCTCGATAAGGTCAATGACTTTCTATATTAGCGCCATCCACATATTCGGACCTGGAGGGATAAGTGCCATCTTGTCCCTCCTTTTTTTTTGAGGTTTTTACTGATTTCATCAAAAGAACTTTCCCATGAACAAGTCAGCAGTAGTAGCCTGCCAGCAAAACCTATTCGAGGTCAAGCCTGTAAATCGACAACCGAAAGTCAAAGACAAAAGCGAATTCGCCTTCGTCCTAGACATTGTAGACGCGCTACAGGGGCCGATTCTGACCTTCAGCCCTGCATGGGCGGATACAATCCCTCAGCGAATGTTGCGATTGGTCCCGTTTGCCCGAATGAAAGCCCTCATGCTGAAGGAGAACCTCGCAACCTACCTAGAGGTCGCAATCTATATTTATACACGCTCACTTGATGCCCCCATGGACTCTGACTGGGTGGATATCTATACTCATGTTTGTTGCACAGTAACTCAAGAATATTTTAATGAAGACCACTGGGACACTGTTAGAGCCACTAAAATCCTCTCGGACTGGCTTAAATCCAAATTGAACGACCTCCGTCGGCATATCTACGAGAAGCGCCGACAAATCCTAACGCAACGCTTGAAGGCTGAAGAGGGCGATATGCCGAAAGCAACAATTACCAAATCCAAATCTGAGCCAATTGCCCAGCAACAAACACTCTTCGGTGACCAATAACTTTTCCCTAGTGGACGAGTGCAAATTTCAATAAACGTGTTTTTTTTAATCATCATTTAAACAGCGTCAATATGAAACGCAAAAGCAATGAAAATTCTAACTTCAAAAACAAAAAGGCAGCTCCCACATCACAGGATTCCCCCCAACTTCAACCCCCAGCACAGTTGGAACAACCTCCCATCGAGGAAAGCGAAGTATCTTCGGAAACGCTGCGACACGATGAACCAGAACGCGGTCCGCTGAACGAACCTCCAGTATTCATACCATCTGAAAATTGGCTGCCCGATGACGGCAAGCAAATTGGAGCAGCACTTCGTACCGAACCAGTCGAACGACTTCATTCGGAAGCAGGCGGTATCGTGTTAAACAGCACTGTCCCAACTTACCGCTCGCAGATTACTACTGCACTCCCGGTTGACCCTGACGAACAGGCAAACATTTTAAAAACACCTCCAGACAGTAGCTTTCTTCCCCAACTGTCACCTAGTCCCGTAATCCCAGCCGAAGAAACTGTTCCCACAGATGCGTTATCTAACATGCCCACTGCGGACCAGGAAAATAATGGCACTTTCCCTATCGAACACGATGATCTAACTACAGTGGACGATATCGACTACCCATTAGGACGCTCGTCCTTACCTCTGGACAACCTTTTCACCGAAGAGCACGGCGACACCCCGGAGCCCGATGCCGGCGCCATCCGTATTTCCGAAGGTCAAAGTATAGATGACGTGGTCAACGCTGTCTTACAGAGACCCCATATTGCGTGCCGGGTTCCGCTCGACCTAATTGATTTTTACCCCCGGAACCGAAAGCTCTTCAACCAAGTTTCCCTCGAAGAACTGGCCGCAAGTATCGCCCAGGTAGATGTTATTAACGACATTATCCTCCGAAACTTACCCAACGGCCGCTATGAGCTTGTAGCGGGCGAACGTAGAGTACGGGCATCTAAGATCGCTGGCAAAGTTGACATCCCTGCCAAAATATACGACATGAGTGACGCGGAAGCCCGTCAGGTCCGAGTTTCTGAAAACGGTCACCGAGAGGATTACCACCCGATGGAAGAAGCCATTGCCATCGGCGAAATGAAGGAGGATTTCCCTTCCATTGAGTTGATTGCTTCACGGCTAGGCAAACCAGCTTCTTACGTACTGGGGCGCATTAAACTGCTTTCCCTTGTGCCAGATGCACAGGAAATTTTTCTCGCCGACGCCATCGGAATTCGGGATGCCCAGGAATTGGCAGCTTTTGAAGATGACGTCCAGCAGGTTTTTATCACCGCTCATTTGTCTGGCTGGAAGAAAGGAAAGAAGTTCACGGATTTGAAGTGGGAATTTGACAAGCTGAAAGGCAGCCTAAAGAATCCCCCATTCGACATAAAAGATCCCAACCTTTCACCGGATATGGGGGCTTGTACTCGTTGTCCGTTTAACTCTGGCTGTCAGCAATCACTATTTGCCGAATTGGCTGAAGACCCGGTATGCAGGAAGCTCACCTGTTATCAGTTGAAGACCGATAAACAGCTCGTGAAAAACGTTACACACTCGGTCAACAAGCATAAACCAATGGCGATTGTGTCTGTAATGCCGCTCTCGGAGCAGCAAAGGGCTCTTATAAAAGAAATACCTGGCACAGAGGGCCTCGAATTTGTCCTTGAGCAGACAGTTTTTGAAGTCAAAAAGCCGCAGCAGCCAAAACAGGATCAATTTAAGGATACCTCCTCAAAATCTGCTAAAAAGGCCTTTGAGGAGCAATATATCCATTACAAAGAAGCGGTTACTTACCAGGAAAATGCTATCAAGAACAGAAAGATTTTCCGATCTATTTTAATTCAAAGGAACGGAAAAGTAGAGGGATACATGTTCACTCGTGATTCGAAAGCCAGCTCCACTGGGCAGTCTGGCAAAGTAGGGCTTATTCAGGATGACATAAAAGCCGGTACCGTCACAACGAAACAGCTAAGCGACGAGCTCCAACGTCTCCGAACCAACGAAGAAATTTCGGCAAAAAAAGACGCTGCTGAAGTCGCTGAAAATATCCACGCAGCATTGTCTGTCCAGGTAGAAGCGAAGGAGATCTCAATACCGCATACACCAATCGATACCGCCATCCAACGGTGGATGCTGTTTGAGCGCCTCCATTATTCTGACCAGCGAGAAATTGTCAAAAAACTGTTTGGAGAGGATTCGGGAAATCTTTCTCTCGAAGACTTTATGAAACGACTCCACGAGTTAACCGATGACCAGGTATCACTCCTTTCCCGAATGGTATTTTTATCAATAAACGACACAAAGAAGCCGGGAACCATGGGTGGCTATTTTTCCACACAGCTGGCGGAGGCTATAGGAATTGATGTAAGCAAGATACAAGAGGAGCGAGCGCAAAAGTCCGAAGAACGTAAGAAGAAATTTAAAAAGAGCGAGTCTGACCTGTTGAAACGAATCAAACAAAAGAGCAAGAAAACCGCCGGGAAAATTCCGAAAAAAGTGGAAATCCAAGACTAAGTCCCGAGCTGACATGCCTGCAAGCGACTGCTATCCGGTAGCTGCTTGTAGGCCCGCTATTTCTTAATTTAATTCTTATACGTTATGTTTATCTATTCAAAAATATCATGGTATGTGGGCAGCGTATCTGCAAATCAACCGAAGGTCAGTGCTTACTATGATAGCAACACTCGATGGAATGAAATCAAAAGGTTCTACCTAGACAGATGGGAGATTCCAAAGCTCATCCGCTATTTTAAAGAAAACCCTGAGCTTGGAATATCCATTGAGCTCGTCAACGGAGCTAATGATCTTCTTGTAACCCGCCCAGAGAAATCGGAAATAATAAAAGGGCAAAAGCTGCAAATTGCCGACCACAAGCACATGTCAATATGGCCACTTTCATTTTCCGACACTCATTTTGATGTTGAAGCCAACGACGACGAAAGACTTTTCTCGCATATCGATATTGAGGATGCTGTTCTCTATGGCATCGAGGTGGGTCGATTAGCTGGTCAAAAGTCAGAGGAGTTAATAGGCGATCTTACTCCTACGGACTGCGCCATCATTTATGCAAACGACCAGGTGGGATCGTAGCTTTCAAATTTCTCTTAAGCAAGTTTCAACAGCCGCCCAAAGGCAAAAGGGCGGCTGTTCTGTTTCATTCAAATTAAATTTATGGAAGCAATTCAAATAGGTGTCAGTTCGACATTAGCCGGCGTCATCGAAAAAGGGCTCGTTAGTCAATCCATAGACGAAATTTTAGGCGATGTCGTAAATTCCCTCATTCTGCTAAGGCGGCTCCACGCTGCCGGAGCAACCCCAGCTGAGATAGTACACTCCATTTACACTGCTGTAGACAGCGCTATGGCCAGGCACAACGTGGAGCAGCCAGTTTCGTGTAAAAAGGGATGCGCATTTTGTTGCAAAATGAACGTAGACGTTACTCCATTTGAGGCAATGGTAATTCTGTGTTTTGTAAGAAAGCACGCAATAGCTATAAATCTCGAATATTTGCAGGCCCAAGCAAAAATCCCGAAGGGGATGCTAACATTTACCCCTGGGCTTTCGGCATGTGTGTTTCTGCAGCAGGACAACACTTGTGGAATATACCCTGTACGGCCGTTAGCATGCAGAAAATATGTAGTTAAAAATCCACCAGAGAAATGCGATGGGGAAAAATATCCAAATGGAATGCAAGACGTACTGATTGACGTTGATATTGAAATTCTTGTCTCCGCCCTGGACAATTTTCAAAATGGGCAGATTGACAGTTTGCACAAGACCTTGCTCTGCTTGTTAAGTCAAGAGCAATGATACCTTGCACCAGGGGGTCGGGAATCGGCTGTCGAGCATCTACAACCATATAAAACAAAACTACCATGAACAATCAACGCCGCGAGCAACTGATGAAGCTTCTGGATCCTATTGAGGAAGTTAAAGGACAGGTTGAATCTTTCTTAGAGGAAGAGCAGGCTGCATATGACAACATGCCCGAGAACCTTCAGAACGGCCAGAATGGAGATAAAGCGCAAAGTGCTATTTCAGCATTAGAGGCTGCCGCTCAGTCCCTTGAAGAAGCTATTGAAAGCATCAAGGAATCAACCGAATGATGCGGCGGTCGCCGAGGATTAAAGAGTTTTCCTTTATTTAAAAGTCTGTTATGTTAAGTTTAGTACAGGCAGCCCTCGAGTACAAATCGTTAGGGTTATCGGTTGTCCCTGTCTTGTCAACGAAACGCCCTCCCGGTTTCTGGCGCAAATATCAGCATTCTTTAATGTCAGACAGGGATATCAGCTACGCCTTTGCTCGGCCGGAGGCACACGGAATTGCCATCGTTTGTGGGAGAATAAGTGGAAATTTTGAGGGATTCGACGCGGATACCAAATATGACCTGTCCGGCACTTTGAGAGATGACCTTTACAGCGCTATTGACAATCTCAATGCCGACCTCCTCCCAAGACTGGTCATTGCTTCATCGAGAAGTTCGGGAATACATTTCTATTATCGCTGTGCGGAGGTGGGACGTAGTCAAATTTTGGCTCGCCGGTCAGCTACCCATGGAGAACTGCTCTGTCATCCCAATAGACCTATGAGAACCCTCCTGGAGACTAGATCCACTGGAGGAATTATTATTGTCCCTCCAACGACGGGATACCAATTCCTTCAAAAGGACATGCGAGATATCCCCACAATTGCAATCGAGGATAGAAAACTCCTGATAGAAGCCGGACGCAAGTTCAACTTATATGAGGAAACGCCAAAAAAACCTATGGGAATAGCAAAATCAAAATGTGAGTATCCCGAATTAAGCCCATTCTACTCCTACAATATGACTGATGAGGTAATCCATTGTTTAGAAAAGCATGGTTGGATACCCGTCCGGAGAGTTGGTCCAAGGACTTACTTCAGGCGCCCGGGAGAAACTGATAAAGATACTTCGGGTGACTTTCATCATGACTTCAAGAAGTTCAAGGTGTTTACAACAAATGCCCCAGAATTCATTCCTGGCTATCCATATCAGCCCTATGCTGTTTTTGCTATCCTAGAATGCAACGGCGACTATCATCTCGCTGCTAAGAAACTTCTCGCTGCGGGATATGGTGTAGCCTACAAAGACCGACGATATGACACCTTAACTACCAAAACCTCCTTCAGGAAAAAATAGCATTTATATGTCAACAACCAAGAAGATATCAGAGAAGAATAAACTCGCTCGCAAGTTTATCAAAGCTAATTTTAAATTGCTCACGAATAGTCAGCTGGCGAGTCAATTGGGTATAAAGCTGTCTGCTGTTCGCCGAATATGTCATGACTTAGGCCTAAAGCGAATGGAACTGGAGTACTTTACTACAGACCAGGCTAATTTTCTAACGATACGATACAAGAAAATCGGTGACTCCGAGTTGGCTGAACTGTTTCAACGTAAATGGCCGAAGAAAAAGGGTTGGACTAAAAAACACATTGAAAAGAAGCGCAAATACCTGCAACTCAAAAGAACGAGAAGGGAAATCAAGAGAATTCAAGCTAGAAATACGGCGTCGGGCAGGTTTTCTCAATGCCCAGTTAGAGCATGGGACAAAAGAGGCCGGGCACCGGAAGGGCAAATCCGCTACTGGAAAAGACGAGATGGGACAGAATATCCTGTAGTTAAGGTAAATGGTGGTTTTATCTCTTGGGCAAGATGGATCTGGCAGTCCCTCGTCGGGCCAATTCCTAAAGCCCACAATGTTGTCTTTAAGGATGGGAACCCCCACAACCTCAAATTGGATAATCTCTTATTACTATCGAACGCTCAACTATCTCAAAGAAATTCCGACAAAAGCTCCAAAGGGCTCTCTAACAACTACATTGCGGGCATTCTCAGTCATAAAAATGTTGACTTGCGTAATCTGTTGAAACAAGCCCCGGGACTATTGGAGGTTAAACGATATCAACTCATCTTAAATCGATCAATTTATGAACGCCGAGAAACTGACTAGAATAAAACATTCGATGGTTGGAAAAACCTATGTTTACAGCAACGCTATCCATTACGTCATATCTGTTGATATTGACGAGGTAAAGGAAAAGTTCACAATTAAAACCAATATCTCAACATTCGACCGCCAATTTGGTTCGGTCGAGGCATTTCTGGAATTTTGGAAACCAGCAACCGGTATTGCGACCTTGGCTAACGATACAGATGGAACCGGTGCAGTGTCCGCATTTGTGGAGCAAGGCGAGGATTTGAGTCAGACCCTTGTTAATACACTACTCGATAGCATTAAGAATGTAAAAGCGAGTAAGGATTACATACCTCAGGCTATCGCAATAAACAACAACGTCAATTCCATTGTGAATATCCAACGACTGCGCTTAGACTTGGTGAAATATCGCTTTCCTCAGAATAATAAGAAGACAAAGTCCTGATCTTATTTAAACGCCTGCTTTGCCCAAGCACGAAGGTAACACTAGCTGACAGCTAAAAAATCACATTTCCGAAGAACAAATTTATCATCAGTCACGGAGCATCATTGTCCCGTGACTAAATTTATTTTTATGAACCAACAAAATAAATCGGTAGACAAAAAGACTAACCTTTTCCAATCTGCTAAAAAAGTGGAGGGACCGAAGGATACGAAGAGTAAGCTTCCGACTCTTCCAACCACAACAGAAATAGATCAACACTTGAAAGACTACTCTGACGCCAAAGCCGAGTGTAAAAGCTGGGAGGGGAAATTAAAAATGGCAGAGGGCGCCATAAAAGAATATGCTCGTGATGTCTATTTGAAGGAATATAAGAGGCAGGGACGGAATATTGGATCTTTCAAGTTGGGGTCAGTCACAATTAGTATTCAGGACCGCTATTCAAAAATGGAAGACAATATCGCCGAGGTTGTAGTCCAAAGATTCCCGGCTGTCATTGAAAAGTCAACCGAGTACTTATTCAATCAGGACATATTGAGAAAGTATATCGATGTGATTTCGGATGCTTTACAAAATGCCAGTGGCATACCTGAATCGGATTTAGCGCTGCTAATAGAGGCCAAAGAGGTAGTTAGCGTTAAAAAAGGCACTATTGATACGCTTGCGGGTTTTGGCGATGAAATGGGCGATCTCTTTGAGGCGATAGCGCCCATAATCTCCATGAGGTGATGACTTCAACCGATTTTTCCTCAAAAAAACAATACTATGAGCATTTTTTCTAACTATGATGATTTCAAATATATCTATCCTCCACGTGCCGAAGCTGCGATTGAACCATCAATGTTGGATGATCTCGGATTTGGATGGATTGCACAACCGAAATATAATGGCAGTTGCTCCGTGGTTTTTGTAAACGGACGGAACGACTACGGCATTTTCAACAGGCATGGCGAAAGATTGACATTGCAAAGGCCAATTCAATATACAGCGCTCAACGATAGCGACAAATACATGGTACTCTGCGGCGAGTATCTTAATAAGAACAAAGTCGGAGAGGACGGAATCGTGTTTAACCATAAGTTCATTATCTGGGATATCCTTGTGTGGAAGGGAGAATATTTAGTCGGTCGGACATTTGAGGATCGGTTAACACTCTTACATACTATCTTCGGCACGAGTCGAGGGTACGTAACACCTGGAGGGATCGCCATGTTTGACCATCTCCATGCTACCGGAGTCGAAGATGTGTTTATGGCTCCGTCATACCAAAATTATTTTAAAGATTTGTATGAAGATGTTATTCAAACTGATTTATATGAGGGGCTCGTGTTGAAAAAGGCAGAGGCAAAGCTAGAGTTGGGTTTCAGAGAAAAAAATAATACTACTTGGCAGGTTAAGGCCAGGAAACCCACAAAAATCTACAAATTTTAGGCTGTACATACAGTGTTGGCATTGCGTTCCACATTGATTTTCGACATCGCGGCTTCAGTTCCGACATTCAAAATCTGCTCCACACAGTTAAATATGTGGCCATTTGTTTATGAAACAGAGCAAATTCATTGGAAATATTGGCAAATTTTCCCTATACGAAAGTAATGGACGAGGCAAATCTGGGAATGCCCAGAATGAGACAAAAAGCATTCAAGTTAGGGAATATGGTAGCGACATGGGTTTTAAGCTGCACAAATCTTTTTCGTATATGATCGCTGATCCGACAGCTAGAGAAAAGGCGCTTGATAAAGGAAAGGCATATTGTAAAAGAAACCAATAAGTAACTATGGAAACTATCTTGAATTGTGGAAATCATATATTGCCATATGTCCGCGACGAAACTTTTCCCGTTATTGTTGCTTTCTCTGGCGGCAAAGACAGTATCGCATTGGTATTGTTTCTTTTGGAGCAAGGGGTCGCCAAAGAACGAATCCATCTCCATCACCATGACGTAGATGGGGGAGGACCTAACATGTTCGATTGGCCCTGTACAAAGTCTTATTGCACTGCCTTTGCGGATGCAATGGGCCTTTCTCTTTATTTTTCCTATCGGGAGGGTGGCATATATCGTGAAATATACCGAGAGAACGAACCCCGGCAGGACGTGTTATATCAATTGGTACCCCGGGGGGAATTCTCGCGGATACCTTCCGACAAGACCGCATTGAACACTCGCCTGAAGTTTCCTGCTATTTCTGGGAATCTGGTGACCAGGTGGTGCAGCTCAATAGCTAAAATCGACGTGCTTTCTTCCGTTGTCTGCCATCATCCCATGTACCAACGCCGTTTGTTTGTTCTTACCGGAGAACGTAGGGAAGAAAGTAGCTCCCGGAGTAAGTACGCACAGATTGAACCATATAAGGCAAATTCAAAGAGACGCAAAGCTGTCCATTGGCGTCCGATCCTTGATTGGCCCGAGGCTGCTATTTGGCAAATAATGTCGCGATGGCAAATACAACCACATCCTGCCTACATGCTAGGCTGGAACCGATGCAGTTGCCAGTGCTGCATTTTTGGAAGCCCAAATATCTGGGCCACAATTGCATCGTTTGATCTTTTGAAGATCGAGAGAATCGCCCGTACAGAACATGAGTTAAACTTTACGTTGTATCCTAAACGAAGCATTTTATCCACCGCGGCTGCTGGAACTGCGCTGAAGGACCTTGACCCATTTTGGGTTGATCAAGCCATGCATGGCTTCAGTACTCCGATTGTTGTCTCAGATTGGCAATTGCCGAGGGGCGCTTTCAGGAAGGAGTCGGCCGGTGCAATGTAACTCCTCGGTACAATTTTCCCCTATCATGCTGGGCCGAAATATTCAATTGCCTATTCTCGACACCTCTTAATAGATATTTTATGCCTAAAGCACGCACAGTCTTTCACACAAAGAAGGGGTACAACACGCTAATTAGGGTAATTGATACCAATTTTTGGTCTTTTGGTGAAACCAACGCTTCCGAGGGCGGCCTGATTGGGCAAGTCACCCGCTGCATGTACAAAGATCGGATTCCCTTCTATGTTAGGGAGAGCCTGAGGGGTATAGATTCATTTTACATTAGTTCGGGAGAACGTTGGGGCGACAAAATTGGGAGAATTCCCAGGGCCGGTAGGCAGGTACTCGAACTTTGCGCTCCTCGACCGTGGTGGACAGAAATTGCAGTTGTAGTTAAGCAGATCGACCATTTAAATAGGACAGTATTGCCTAACCGGAATTTTAACGGGGCTTTCATACGGGACGTGTTTGGACGATAAAGTATCCTAACATTCTTGCTTGTCAAATCATTAAATCAGTTAACTTAGCTTTACTCAAACCGCTTTAACCTTTCCGGGCGGTTTGTGTGCAGAGTTTGTGCAGGAGCGACACCAGGACATCCATTCGTTGATTGCCAGAAGCTGAAATTCCACTAAGATGCTCAGCACCAGGAGTCCTCCGAAGTCTTTGAAAGTCAAGTATCACGGACAAAAAAAAGACCTCGAATAATCGAAGTCTTTTTCGTGGGAGTTGACGGGTTCGAACCGCCGACCCTCTGCTTGTAAGGCAGATGCTCTGAACCAGCTGAGCTAAACTCCCTTTACCTTCCGCCTTCCGTTGAAAGGAGTGCAAAGATACGGCCTATA